>Ga0187893_10007735_pt1 | contig 17394 bp, 12 predicted proteins | sample MA1701074metaG_FD_139574 | JGI IMG/M metagenome (GOLD analysis project Ga0187893, IMG submission 139574) | White microbial mat communities from a basaltic lava cave in the Kipuka Kanohina Cave System on the Island of Hawaii, USA - MA170107-4 metaG ... | reverse complement strand
TGTAACCGTCACGGTGACCGGGCTGTACGCGGTTGGGCTGTTGCAGCAGCTCGGACGGCAGGCGGTTACCGGATCGGCGCTGGACATCCGAACGACGCCGCTGGTGACCGAAGGCGGCATCAAGCACGCGGCCACGATCCGGACGACCCTGGTTGCTCCGGGCAGTCTGCTTGCCGTACAAGGCCGGAATCTCTCGGAAAGGGAGGTTTCCGTCGAAGGTGTTCCGTATCCCAGTGAGCTGGCGGGAACGGAAGTGCTGCTTGGCGACAGACCGCTCCCGCTTCTGTTCACCAGCGACGGTCAGGTGAACGTGCAGGTGCCCTACAATCTTCCGGTGAACACGCAGCATCAATTAATCGCCCGTAGGGGGATGGCGATCTCGGTGCCGGAACGGCTCACCGTGGCGGCGGCGCAGCCAGGGATTTTTACAGTGGATTTCAGTGGAGCGGGACAGGGGTCGATCACTCATGCCGACCGCATGACAATTGCCGGGCCCGAGTTGATTGCGGCTGAATTCAGAAGACCCGCATCGCCGGTGAGCCGTGGACAAGGGATCGTAGTTTTTGCGACGGGTCTAGGGCAGGTAGCGCCTGCCGTGGCGCCGGGGTTGGCGGCTCCGGCCGATCCGCCGGCTCGGGTCGTGAATCCTCTGCGGCTCACGATAGGTGGGGTGACCGCCCGCGTCAGTTTTGCCGGACTTAGCGCTGGACTGAGCGGCGTTTACGAAGTGGAAGCGGTGGTTCCCGAGAACGCTCCCACCGGGGATCAAGTCCTCGTGGTTCTGGAGGTCGCCGGGCAAATCAGCCCTGTTGTAACGATGGCAATCCGGTAATCCGATACACTGGTAGCGGTCGATGTACAAACAGATCGGCAAATACGAGGTCCAGGAGGAGATAGGCAAGGGCGGCTTCGGCACCGTCTACCGCGCCTACGATCCGGTTGTCGGCAGGGAAGTAGCGATCAAAGTCTTAACCGCCTTGGGCAGCGAAGATATGCTGCGGCGCTTCCGGGCCGAAGCGAAAGCAACGGGCAATCTCCACCACCCGAATATCGTCACGGTCCACGACTACGGGGAACAAGATGGCGTTCCCTATATCGTGATGGAGTTTCTGCGAGGGCGGAACCTGGACTTGCTCATCTCCGAATCGAGCCTTTCGCTCGTGGAAAAAGTGGAAATCATGTCCCAGGTGGCCGAAGGGCTGCATTATGCGCACGGCCAGGGCGTGGTCCACCGCGACGTCAAGCCGGCCAACCTTATGCTGCTCAACAGCGGCCTGGTGAAGATCATGGATTTCGGGATAGCCCGGATCATGACGGAAAACAGCACTCGATACACAAAAACAGGTTTTCTGGTGGGATCGGTGCCCTACATGAGCCCGGAGCGGTTCGGGGAAAGCACGGTTGTGGATGCCCTTAGCGATGTCTGGGCCGTGGGCGTCGTTTATTATGAGCTGCTCTCGGGCAGGAGACCGTTTGTGGCGGAGGATATCGGGAACCTGGTGTTTCAGATCAACCGCGCGGAGCCGCCCCCGCTGGCCGCGCTGGTCAAGGAATGCCCGCCGGAATTACAGCGGATCGTGACGCGCGCTCTGGCAAAGAATAGAGACCTGCGCTACGGATCGCTCAATGATTTTCGTGGCGATAACCATCTGGTCCTGCTGGATCTGAAGCGATCAAGCGCGGGCAGGATGCTGGACGAAGCTCGCAGGCTGTATTCGGCCAGGGACTTGCGCGGCGCTCAGGTTCTGGCGCGGCGGGTTCTGGAACTGGATCCTCGGAACGAGCAGGCCCGGAAACTGCGCGACTATATTCAAACGCAGATCGAGGTGCAGGTGCTGCTCAAGCAGGCCGACGATCTTATTGCGCAAGGACATCATGGGGAAGCGGCTTCCGTGCTCGAGTCCGCGCGCAGGCTCAGTCCGGAGGAGGGCGCAATCGCCACCCGCCTTCAACAGGCGCGCGTGTTCGAGGAACGCAAGGAAACAGTAAGGAAACTGCTGGCCGCGGCGCAGGAGCAGTTCCGCGTGAACGAAATTCCCGGCGCGCTGCGGAGTCTGGAAGAGGCGCTGCAACTCGAACCGGGCAACGAAGAAGCCGCCCGTCTGGCGCAGTTGTATGGCCATGAGGCGGAACGCCGTGAAGCGCTGAGGCAAGGGCTGGCCGAAGCGCAACAGTTGCATGGGCGGCAGATGTATACCGAGGCACTGGAGACTCTCCGGCGCCTGGAGGCGCAGTGTCCCTCCAGCCCGGAGGTGGCCCAACTTCGCGCGCAAGTTGAATCGGAGCAAAGAACGCGCAAAAGGCAGCAGCGGCTGGAACAGACGCTTTCTCATGCGAGCCGGTTCATCCGCGAGGGTCACTTCTCCCAAGCGGCCGCTTGCCTGGAGCCGCTGCTCGGCGAATTCGCCGGTGAGCGCGAGTTGGAGCGGCTTTACTCATTTGCGGTCTTGCAGAAAGAGGCGAAGGCGAAAAGCGACGCAATCGCCTTGATCGTTGCGAAAGCGCGCAGTCTGGTGGAATCCGGGCAATACGCGGACGCCATTGCCGGGATCGAGAACGCACTGAAGCAATTCCCGGGCGAGGCAGAGTTGCAGGAGGAGCTATCTGTTGCGATCGAAATGCTGGCGGAGTGTGAAAGACAACTGGCCCTCGAATCCGAGGTGGACCGTGCGCGTGCAGCGATGGCAGGCAAGCGGCTCGATGAAGCCAGGGAGATCGTACGCCATGCGCTGGGGCAGTTCGGCGAGGAGCCCGCTCTCATCTCGCTGGCGCAAGAGATTGAGCAGGAAGCCCACCTGGCCCACAAGGATGCGGAACTCAAGCGGATACAGAAGTCCGTAGGAGAATTGCTGCGAGCATCCAAGACTCAGGAGGCGATGGAGCAGGTGGCTGGATTACTGGCCCAGTACCCGGAGGACCCGATTCTGACGGCGCTGCTGCGGGAATGCCAGGAGTTCAAAAAAAAGCAGGAGACGGAGGACATCCGGCGCACCAATTCTCCAAGGCCGGTTACACAACGGCCAGTGCGCGTCCCGGCGCAATTACCGGGTGCGGTACCGGTGAAGGATATCCATCCGCGTCGAACGGCGGGATGGTGGATGGGGATCACGGTGCTGGCAGTTGCACTGCTGGGCGGCTTATTTGTGTTGTGGCTGCTGATCAAACCACAATCGGAAGGCCCTAAAACGTCCGGGCCCAATGTTGTTATCGAGGAGCCGCCGCCAGGGGCCATTCCGGCAATCGGGTTGAGCGCGGATTCGCTTCAATTTGAATGGCGTGTTGGGGGCGCCGCGCCGGAGCCGCAATTGGTTTCGGTAGCCAGCTCCGGCGAGGCGGTGAGTTTTACCGTCTCTGGGGCTGATGAGGTGGTGCGCGCCGACCCGGAAGCGGGTAGGACGCCGCAGACTCTCACCGTTCGAGTCACCCCATCCGGGATCAGCGCTGGGGATCATCGGCGGGTTCTAACGATCTCCGGCGGGTCCGTCAGCCGGCAGCTTTCCCTGGAGTTGCGGGTCCTTCCCGCCGTGGCCGCGCCGGCGCCCGGCGTCCCAAAGCCGAAGCCGGAGGTCAAACCTGCGCAGGTCCTGCCTCCCAAAGAAGAACCGAAACAGCAGACTCCGGAGACAAGTCCGCCTCCCCAGCAACCCAAAACTGCGCCTTCAACGACACCGGATCTCACTCCCACCAGCCGTTTGCCGGCTCCCAGACCAACGCTATCGCTGGAAGGCTACCTGGGACGACTGCGCGGCGAACTTACCTGGATTGGAACCCTGCCCGGGAACGCGGTTCTTACGATTCAAGGCGGGGAAGCTTCTTCCGGCCAGATCTCGGGGGACGATCTTCCGCGGGTGCCGGTAAGTGTCGAAGCCGGTGGCGGGTTTGTGATCGTCGAAGCGCCCGGTGCATCCAATAATTGGGACCGGCTGGTGGTCCGGAATACCTCCGGCAATGCACTCCCGCGCCTGAGGATACAATGGAGAGTCCTTAGGTAGACGTTCACAGGATGCAGCTTCCGATCCCGCTCGAGTGGAAATGGCTGATTGCGATTTGCAGCCTTCCTCTGATCGCGCAGACCGCTTCGCCTCCCCGCGTGGCGATGGTTGTCGTGAATTCCGCCTATCAGAAACTGCGTCCAATCGCAAACTCCGCCGATGCAGCGGCGATTTCGAAGGCCCTGGCCGAAGCCGGCTTCTCGGTCACGGCGAGAACCGATCTTACCGCATCGCAATGGATTCAACTTGAGCGCGAGTTTGAGAAACAGGTTAAGCCGGGCAGCATCGTCGCGTTCTATTTTTCCGGCTACGGATTCCAACATCGTGGCAGCAATTACCTTGCCCCCGTCGACTACGTGGCGGGAGACGGGCGCGACGTTACGGTGAAAGCGTATTCTCTGGAGCGGTGGATCCGGGATGTGCTGGAGGAAAAGCAGGCGGATCTGAAACTGATCTTCATCGATGCGGCCCGCGACAACCCGGAGTTGCTGCGCGATGCGGACGCCGAAGGACTCGCGGTGATGTCGGGCGACTTGAAAACGTTAATCACTTTTTCTGTCGCGCCCGGCAAAGCCTACAATGAGCAGGCGGGCAAAGACAAACTGGGCTTCGCAGGCCTGCTCTCAAAGGTGATCCGGACGCCCGGGGTTGCAGCCTTTGAAATGAACCGCGAAATCCTCAAGGAAGCCTCGGAGGCGGGCAACCGCGTGATACTCCCGATGACGTCGACGCAGATTATCAAAGAATTCTTCTTCCACAAACCGCTGCCCAAGCCGGCGCCAGTGGCGGTGGTGAAGCAGCCCCCTCCACCCAAGCTGGGCGATGTGTGGGAGAACCCCAAAGATGAACTGAAGTACGTCTATCTTCCTCCCGGCCGTTTCACGATGGGCTGCGTGGCGGGGGACCGGAAATGCGACAAGAAGACGGAAATGCCGCCGCACCCGGTCAGCCTGACCAAGGCCCTTTGGATAAGCCGCACGGAAGTGACCGTGTTTGCCTACCGGCGCTATGCCGAGGCGGCTTCCAAACCAATGCCGGATGCCCCCCGCACCAACCCCGGCTGGCGCGACACACACAACCCGATCTCGCGAGTTAGCTGGTTTGACGCCGACGCTTACTGCAAATGGTCCGGAGGACGTCTGCCCACGGAAGCCGAGTGGGAATATGCGGCCCGCGCCGGAAAGGAGGGCACGCTCTATCCCTGGGGAAATGAGCCATCGCGGGACAACGCAAACTATGATGGCCGCGGCCGCAACGAGAGAGATCAGTACGATGAAAGCTCACCCGTGGGAACTTTCAAAGAAAACGAATGGGGACTCTTTGACATGGCAGGCAACGTTTCCGAATGGATGGCGGATTTCTTTGAGCCGCCGAATCCTTCACCGGGCGAGGAAACGGACCCGCAAGGACCCTCCGCGGGTAAGGAAAAAATCGTTCGAGGCGGATCGTTCGCCGCCAATCCTGAGCAGATGCGGATTTCTGCGCGCGAGCACTTTCCTCCGCAGAACAACGGAAACAGACTGGGTTTCCGTTGTGTGGTTGAAAAGACTGCCGGGAATTAGTCTTTACCGGATCTGGAAAAAGAAACCTACCGTGGCTTTGTAGAACGGGTCGCTGAGCGTTCCGCTCGGCTTGTAAACTTTGAACTCGGCGCGGACTCCGAACACTTCGTTTACGTAGTAACGAAGACCCCCGCCGAAGTTGACCGCGGCTTTTGTTTCTCCCGGCACCGGGATTCTACGGTTATCGACGGTAATCGAATAATCGCCGATGCGAACGCCTCCCACACCCGCCACCAGGTAGGGAACCACTGGCGATTGTCCTCCGGAAATGCGCAGGTGGATGCCGCCATGAAAATCGGTGAGCGGGACGCTGAATCGCGTTACCACGCCGCCAATGTTTCTCTCGCGGCCAATGCCGGGAAAATAGCTCACTTCCCCGTATGGCATCAGGTAACGATTCACGGCGACGGCGACGTTGCCCCCTCCCATGGCGCGCCAACTATCGGCGCCGTAGCTTCCCCCGGCAAAAGCTCCCACTTCGGTGTTCCCGGCGCGAAGATAGGGCGCATCTTGAGCCATCGAGGGAATCGAAAGCATGATAAGTAGTGTGATTGTTCTCATTTCTCGTCTCCAGATTATGACACAATCCGTCGTGGGACTCAGCGGAACTTTCTTGAAGCGTCCTGTTAACATCGCCTGTCCGGAAGGCGTTTGAGTAGTGGATAGGGAGGAACTACATGTCGGAAGATCTGGCCATAATGATTTGCCTGGTAACGCTGATTTTGAGTAGTGCGTTTGTATTGACCACCTTCATTCAGGCTTTTACCCGATCCAAGAAGGATCGCTACCAGTCCGAAGTGCAGACGAAGCTGCTGGAGCGGTTGGGAAGCGGACCGGATCTGATCACGTTCGTGGAAAGCGAGGCAGGGAAGACCTTTATTGGCAGCCCGCCGGAGCCTCGGGGAACATATGTCAGCCGCGTTCTGAACACGGTCCAGACCGGGTTGATTCTGCTTTTCACCGGAGCAGGCATGGTTGTGGCGTCCAATTTTTCCTCAGATACCGAAGTTGCTCCATTTCTGCGGATCTTTGGGGGGATCATGCTTGCCACCGGCGCCGGCGTCGCGCTCTCCGGTGGCTGGAGCTATCTTTTACTTAAAAAATGGAGCTTGCTAAACCCGCCGGCGGAGAACTGATCGCAAATGGCCATTGCGCCGGAATCAGGGCAGCCGGCAACGGCTTGGCTCAACATGAGTCAGGAGGCGTTCGAGGCGTTCTATGAGCAAACAGCTCGACCGTTGAAGGTATACCTGATTCGCGTGTTGCGCAATCCGTCCGTGGCTGATGAGCTGCTCCAGGAAAGCTATTGCAAATTCCTGCGCGCGGACACGAAGGATCTTGGGGAGCGCGAACGGCGAAATTATTTGTTCCGTATCGCCACTAACCTCGTCCATGATGTGTATCGACGGCGTGGGGAGTCAACCATTCCGCTGGAGGGCGCGCGGGCAGCCGCGCGCGAAGAGAGCCACGGAAGGGACGCGGGCTTGCAGCGTGATGTCGGCAAAGCGCTGGCCTCGATGAAGCCCCGGGAGCGAGTGCTTGTGTGGCTGGCCTACGTCGAAGGGTCCAGTCACCGTGAAATCGCCGAAATCCTCGGATTGCGCGAAGTCAGTATCCGCCCGATGTTGTTTCGCGCCCGGCAAAAACTGGCGGATTTGCTGCGAGGCAGCGGCTATGCCCCCAAGGTTCTCTTTTGAACGGAGCGAAAGAATGCAGAATCATATGTGCCCGGAAGAGCAACGAGTAATCGAAACCCTGCTGGGTTCTGGTGACATGAGAGAAATCGAGGAGCATCTTGATAGCTGCCCTCACTGCGCCGAGACTGCGATCATCATGAGTTCGCTCGAACAGGAGCCTGATATGGCCGTGCCGCCGGCGGGGCTGATTTATTGGAAAGCAGAATTGGCGGCGCGCCGCGAGCGGGCTGAGCGGGCGCTTCGGCCCGCGCGCGTGATGGAGGTCGCCGCTTCGCTGATTCTGACCGTTTTGGTTGTTGTTGCCCTTGCGGTTGCAGGAGGCCCGATGGCCGTGATCGGCGGCTTGGGATGCATTCTCATGTTCGGGATTGGAGGGTCGGTGATCTACTTTACTCTCGGGCGCTAACGGGGAGAGACCTGTTTTTCGGGAAAGAGTTCAACCGCGGCCTCAAGCGAATCTTCCGTCGCGTCATCAAGGGCGCTGAAAAAATCAAGCCCCGATCGCCGCTCGACCTCGTCGACCGTTACGGCGAAGCGATTGATCGGCCCGGCGAGGCTCACTTCGTTGGGGATGATGGCGGCAAACATCAGCATGTGCTTACCCTTTACGGCAAGGATGACTTTGTAAGTGTGCGTAGGCACCGCTACACGGCCGGGACCGATGTATTCGAGATTAGCGGAGCCGAACAGTGGTCCGGTGAAGATGGAGACGGAATCGGAGGCCGCGGCGATGCGCCGGACTGCGTTTTCCAATTTTCGCCACAAACCCGCGTTGACGCTTTGGCGCTGGGCTACCACGTTGCTCAGGATGAAAGTGGCGCTGAAGGCCGGCTCGGACCAGGCAAAATCGGCGGCGGGGATCAAATGGCCGCGAGAGAAACCGGAAAGACGGAAGTCGGCGTTGGAGGCGCTGGGGGAAGCCAGAAGCGGATCGCGGCGAAAGGCAGATGATCGCGGCGCGGAGGCGGCGAGATGTTCCGGTCTGAGTTCGTATCGAGTCCAGACAGGCGCCTTCAAGGCCGGGTCATAGCAAATCTGGAAGTAGGTATGGTCGAGGAAAAGCCGGAAGTGTGCGTCACAGGCGGGCTGGGCGAAGGCAGTCGGAACCAGGAAGAAAAGGAAAACGTGCATGATCACAGTAAGCAGATCGGATGTTTGAAACATTTCTTTATAGAAATGTTTTGTTAATTTGACACTCGGCGAAACCTTGCATGTCTAACTGGACTGATGTATAAGGAGTGATGACATTCGATTGCCAAGGGGGCGTATGCGCTTATCCACATTGCTTTGTTTCTGCTTCTGGCTGATCAGCCAATCGATTGCTCAGGACACTAGGGGAAACATTTCAGGCACCGTCACCGACGCTCAGGCGGCGGTGATCTCGGGCGCCACCGTTACGGTGACCAACGTTGGCACCGGGACGGCGGTGAGGCTGACCACCAACTCAAGCGGCTATTACGAGGCGCCGCTGCTGTTGCCCGGAAGCTACAGCGTCAGCGTGGAAACGCCCGGATTCAAGCGATCTGTCCGGTCCGGGATCACGCTGCAGCTCGCGGAACAGCTTCAAATCCAATTCCAGCTCGAAGTCGGAGGCACCACCGAATCCGTAACCGTCACCGCCGAAGCGCCGCTGCTCGATACCAGCACGGTCACCACGGGCCGGGCCATCTCGAACCGCGAAGTGATGGACCTGCCTGTGCTTGGCAACAACATCTCGATGCTTGTGCGGTTCTCACCCGGCGTGCAGGTGCCCGGCACCACGCAGTTTCTGGTGCAGGGGCAGGTGGGCGGCGGATCGCAATACAGCATGCCCGGCGGCGTCGGCGGCAACGAATGGTCTATCGACGGCGCGTCCACCAACGGGACCGATCGCCGCGTGTCCTTCATGCCCAGCCCTGACGTGATCGATGAATTCCGCATCGAGACATCCAACTTCGACGCCGCGTTTGGCCATTCCACCGGTCTCAACATTTCCATGTCCACCAAGTCCGGGGCCAACGACTTTCACGGGTCCGCGACCTATCAATACTTCAACCAGCGATGGAATGCGGCATCGTTTTTCGTCAAGCAGAGCCGCTATCAACAGATCGCCGCGGCAAGGGCCGCCGGAAACTTCGCGCTGGCCGACGATCTGGCGGGGCGTCCGATGGCGCCGGCGGGGCACACGAATAATTACCACGGGACCATCAGCGGACCGGTCCGCATTCCGAAACTGTTCGACGGCCGCAACAGGCTATTCTTTTTCCTTGGCTACTCCGGACTTAAGAACCTGCAAGCCGCGCGTCCCAGCGAGATCAACTACACCGTACCCACGGTCGCGATGCGGAATGGAGATTTTTCGCGGCTCCTGCCTATCGATGCGGTGCGCTACCAGGTCTACGATCCTCTGACCACACGTGCCGATCCGGCGCGCGCCGGTCACTTCGTCCGCAGTCCGTTTGCGGGCAACATCATTCCGCGAGACCGCTTCCGGAATCCGATGTATTCCTTCTACTCGCAGCGCATGCCGCTGCCCAACAACGATCCCACCGACCCGCGGCGCGAGCCTTTCAACAACTACCTGGCCACAGGAATGCCCAACAATGTCACGTATGAGTCGTGGAATAACCGCTTCGATTTCCAGGCGAGCGACAAACACCGCTTCTTTTTCCGATGGTTGAAAAGCAGCTTCCTTGAGGATGCACAGGACTACACCTATGAATCCGAGCCTGGTCTTATGGCTTGGAATGAAAAACGCCCCACTGTCAGCGGCGCCTTCGATTGGACCTATGCGATGAGTCCGGCGACGGTGATCAACGCCTCCGTCGACGCCACCCGCTTCCTGCAGCAGAACCAGCGGCTGGGTACGCGCAAGTACAAGCCGGCCGATGTGGGGCTGCCAGCCTACATGGATCAGAAATGCGCCGCCAGTTGTGTGTTGCCGCGAGTCATCTGGCCCGGCATGACCGCCTGGTCCGGCGACATGGTGCTCAGCACCACGGTCGATCCAGGGCCGCAAGGACGGCAGCAGAGCCTCAAGTTCAATATCACCCACATTCGCAACGCCCATTCTTTGCGTGCCGGAACGGACCTGCGCCAGCACTACCGCACGCAGATCCAGAACGGAGGATTCACTTCGGGCAACTTCAGCTTCGCCAATACCTACGTCAGAAAGGATGAGGACGCGTTTACGCCGGCGGGCACGCTTGGCCTGTCGTGGGCGACATTTTTACTCGGCATCCCGAATGCAATGTCGGTGGATACCAATGACACCTACGCTCTGATGAATCCTTATTACGCCTGGTACGTGACGGACACCTGGCGCGTGCGGAGGAACCTGACGCTCACCATAGGCCTGCGCGTTGAGTACGAGCAAGGCGCCACGGAACGGCATAACCGCGCGATTTCCTATTTCGATCCCGACATTACGTTGCCCATAACGGCCGGGGCGCAAGCCGCCTATGCACGGAACCCGCTGGCCGAGCTGCCCGCAAGCGCATTCATTGTCAAAGGCGGATCGGTTTATGCCGGAAGAAACGGCGTGGATCGCAAGCTGTGGAGGAACGAACTCATGTGGCTGCCCAGGTTCGCGGCGGCCTGGCAGATCAATCCGAAGATGATCGTGCGCGGGGGTTATGGCGCCTACTTCGACACGCTGAATGTTATGAACCAGGCGGCGGACCAGACAGGGTTCTCGCGCGCCACCAGCACCGTGCTGACCAACGATTTCGGCGTCAACTGGCTTGCCGGGGATCCCCGCAATGGCATTTCGCCGCTTACAGACCCGTTTCCGGTTCGGCGGGATGGGACTCGCTTTGATGTTCCGCTCCGCGACGCCTTGGGACCCATGGCCCGCGTGGGGCAAGGCTTCACATTCACCAACTTCAACCGGCGCCACCCGCGCGTTCAAAGATGGCGCGTGGGGATCCAGCGTGAGCTATCCGCGAATATGATGGTCGAGGCTTCCTATTGGGGCCAGTGGGGAGACAGAATCAACTTAACCAAACGGCTGGATGCGCTGCCGGAGAGGTATTGGGCGACAGGGTTGACGCGAAATAACGCGATTGCGACGGACATGAACCGGCAGGTTCCGAATCCGTTCCACATTTCGAACTTCGAATCCTTGCGGACTTCCGATCCAGTTCTCTATCAGCACATGTCCACGTTGGGCAACTTCACCAGCCCGACAATTGCCAAGAACCGCCTCCTGCGGCCCTTTCCGCACATGAACGGGCTGAACGAAGCTTCCGATCCATCCGGCAAGGCGCGCACGCATGCGCTGGAGTTGAATTTTCAACGAAGGATGTCGCGCGGCTTCACTCTGAACGCTTCCTACACGCTCATGTCGCAGGACAACCGCACCATCTTTGAGAATGAATTTGACGTGGCGCCCACAATCTGGTGGCCGAGCAACACGGCGCGTCCGCACCGTTTCACGGCCACCGGCATTTATGAATTCCCGTTCGGTAAGGGTCGTGCTTTCCTGCGGGAAGGTATTCTGAACCATCTGCTCGGCGGCTGGCAGCTTGCGGCAACTTACGAGTTTCAGCCCGGGCCGCTGCTGGGATGGGGCAATATTTTCTATTATGGCGACGTGAACAATTTCGAAGCCGACGCCCGCTCCGCGCCGAAGACACTGGATCAGTGGTTCCATACCGGCTTGCGATTTGAGCGCACCCCCGCCAACACGCCGGCTGCCTTCCATGTACGTGTTTTTCCACGTTTCTTCAGCGGGCTGAGCGCCGATGGGCTCAATCAATGGAACGCCAATCTGCTGCGGGAATTCCGCATCCGTGAGGGTCTGCGGTTTCAGGTCCGCGCCGATGTGATCAACCTGCAAAACCGTTCGCAGATGGGCGCGCCCGATTTGTCGCCGGTGTCGACGAACTTCGGCCGGATCACCAGCCAGACTTCGTCGCTAAACCGGTTCTACCAGATTCAGGGCAGAATACAGTTCTAGGTTTTCGAGGAGAATAGATACATGACAAAGACCAACCCAAATCGCCGGGAGTGGCTGCGCGCATTCGCCGCGCCCGCCGCGCTTATCAGTCTGGAGTCGCTTTTTCCCGGCCGGTCGCACGCGGCGCCGGTAGGGCCTAATGAAACGCTCAAGGTTACAAAGATAGAGACTTTTGTTTTGAAGAACTCGTGGGTATTTGTCAAGATTTCCACCGATGCAGGTCTTACCGGTTGGGGCGAGATGCTGAAGGATGACGCCAAGGCCTGCGCGGCGGGCGCCCTTGAAGTCGCGGATTACCTTGTTGGCCAGGATCCGCGGCGAGTGGTCCATCACTGGCAGGCCATACACCGCGGCGCATTCTACCGCGGCGGCCCGATCAAGACAGCGATCTCCAGCGGCATTGACCATGCGCTTTGGGACATCACCGGAAAAGCGTACGGCGTCCCCGTCTACAAATTGTTCGGCGGCCCCACGCGCGACCGGGTCCGGGTCTACGGAACCGTCAGCGAGAAGACGGGCGTCAACGCGATCAAGGTCGGCGTCCGGGGGACCAAGCGCAACCCCTTCAAGCACAACGAAGGAATGAAGATGGTGGAGGAAGTGGCCGAGCGCTTCAAGGCGCTTCGGGAAAAGCAAGGTTCCGGCGTCGACATCGGGATCGATTTTCACGGCGCCGTTCAGCCCACCACAGCTATCTCACTAATGAAAGCGCTGGAGCCCTACCACCCCTGGTTCTACGAGGAAATTGTGCAGGCGCTCAATGTGGACGTCATGGCCGAGCTGGCGCGCAAGACACACATCCCCATCGCCACGGGCGAGCGCATCTTTACGAAGTGGGGTTTCAAGGAGATTCTGGAGAAGCGCGCCGCCGCCATTCTGCAACCCGACGTATGTTACGCAGGCGGAATCACTGAGCTGAAAATCATTGCGGGCATGGCGGAAGCGTATTATGCACCGCTGGCGCCGCACAATCCGCAGGGGCCCTGTTCGCTGGCCGCCAGCCTGCAGGTGGCCGCCTCGATCCCTAATTTCCTGATTCAGGAACGCGGCGACAATGAGCACACCGATCTGCTCGCCAAACCGCTGCCGCCGGTGACCAACGGACACCGCCCAGTGCTTACCGATCCCGGCCTTGGCATTACGATCGACGAAAACAAGCTCATGGCTCAAGTAGGGGAACCGAGACCATACAGAACGGCATACGATTCCGACGACGGGTCCGTGGTGGATTGGTAGTGCGGCACTCGGTGGTCAGGTCCCGCATCTGATATGCTGCATAGGGTAACATTCAGATAGAATCTGCCGTATTAAGAACAGGGGAATGCACCTGAAATTTAGTTCTGCGCTGATTGCCGCCGTCTCGATCGCCGGCCTGCTGCTGGCCGCCAATTCACCGCCTTCCGATTCAAAACAAAAGGCTTCGGGCCACAAGAAAGCCGCACCATCGAAAAATACAGCGGCTACGTTCGAAAAGATGGTGCAGCCTGTGCTGGCGAAAAGCTGCGCGCCGTGCCATAACGAGCAGTTGGCCTCGGGTGGGCTGAATGTAGGCGCATTCGTAAACCCGGCCTCGGTTACACAGCACCGCGAAGGCTGGGAAAAAATCCTGCAAAAAATCCGCAGCGGCGAGATGCCTCCCCAAGGCGTCCCGCGTCCTCCCGGCGCGCAGGTGGACGCGCTGCTGAGCTTCATTCAGAGCGAATTCGCCCGCATTGACCGCACCGTGAAGCCGGATCCTGGGCGTGTGACGGCCCGCCGGCTGAACCGAAGTGAATACACCAACACGATCCGCGATTTGCTCGCTGTGGATTTCCGCGCCGAAAAGGATTTCCCCACCGACGATTCCGGCCATGGTTTCGACACCATCGGCGACGTGTTAACTGTTTCCCCCGTACTCATGGAGAGGTACATCGTTGCCGCCGAACGCATAGCCTCGCGAGCCATCGGCCGATCCGCTTCCCCAAAAGCCGCTCGAAGCCGAATACCACTCCAAAAACAAAACCATACGCCGGCCGTCGCTTAGCGCGATTGAAGCTACGCACCGCATCGAGTGGGACGGCGAGTACATCATCCGGTTCGGCCTTCCCGGCGAGCGGGCCCCGGACGGCAAACCAGTCACGTTGGGCTTCTGGATGGACGGCAATCTGCTGCATACCATACCGGTAGAAACCAAGCCGTCCAAACTCGTCTATTTCAATCCTTATTCCGAGGCGGAGATGCGGCTCTACCTGCCAGAAGGCGACCATGTCTTCCGTGCCGGTTTTATCAACGACGACTTCGTCAAGGACCTAACGGAAAAGGACGCCTACAGCGACAGGAAGAACAAGTTCCTCAACATGATCACTTTTGTCGGACCTTTTCCGGCAAAGGTGGAAAAGGCCAGCCGCAAAAAAATTCTGATCTGCGATCCCGCCGCCGGCCCCGGCTGCGTGGAAAAGATCCTCTCGACGCTGGCGCGCCGCGCCTACCGCCGCCCTGTGTCGCGGGGAGAAGTGGCCTCGCTTGTCCGCTTTGTCAACTTGGCGAAATCGGAAGGTCAGAGCGTTGAACAAGGGCTGCAATTGGCGGTTCAGGCGATGCTGGTTTCGCCTCATTTCTTGTTCCGTGTCGAGCGCGACCCGGACCCCAACGATCCTTCCCGGGTCCACCGGATTTCCGAAATCGAGTTGGCCTCCAGGCTCAGCTATTTTCTATGGAGTTCCATACCCGACGACGAGTTGCAGGGTCTGGCCGAGGCAGGCAAGCTGCGTGCGCCCGGGCAACTCGAGCGGCAACTGAAGCGCATGCTGGCCGATCCTCGCTCGGCCGCACTAGCAGAGAACTTTGCCGGCCAGTGGCTCGAGATCCGCAATCTGGACACCGTCAAGCCGGATCCGCAGAAGTTTCCCGAATGGGGTCCGGAATTGCGGGATGCGATGAAGACGGAAACGCGGATGTTCTTTGAAACGCTGCTCAGGGAGAACCGTCCGATTGAGGAATTCCTGGATGCCAGCTTCACTTTCCTCAATGAACGGCTGGCCCGGCATTACGGAATTGATGGCGTTTCCGGACCGGACTTCCGCCGCGTCGATCTCAACACCAGCCAGCGCGGCGGCATTCTGACCCATGCCAGCGTGCTCACCGTGTCCAGCTACCCGACGCGCACCTCCCCCGTAATCCGCGGCAAGTTTGTACTGGAAAACCTCCTGGGAACGCCGCCACCCCCGCCGCCGCCCGATGTGCCGGCCTTGGACGAACAGGCCGTCGGCAGCTCGGGGTCGCTGCGCCAGCAGTTGGAAAAGCATCGCAGCAACGCCATGTGCGCATCCTGTCACAACAAGATGGATGCGCTCGGCTTCGGCCTGGAGAATTACAACGCCATCGGCAAATGGCGTGACACCGACGGCAAGTATGCAGTCGATTCATCTGGAACCCTGCCAGGGGGGAAGTCGTTTTCCACTCCGGCCGAACTTCGCGCCCTGCTTAAGCAGGATCTTCCGGAGTTTGCCCGATGCGTTACCGAAAAATTGCTGATCTATTCATTAGGGCGCGGCCTGGAGCGCTATGATAGAAGAACGATGGATGAGATCAGCCGGAAACTGGCGGCGTCTGGTTACCGGTTCCAGTCCCTCATTCATGAGATTGTGTACAGTCTGCCGTTTCAATCGAGGAGAGGAGAAGCCTCCAAGAGCCAGAGCGTAGCAAAACCAAAGGAGACAGCCCGGCGATGATCACAAAGAAGGCGCTTCCAAGAAGAACGTTTCTCAAAGGCATGGGTGTGGCCGTCGGGTTGCCCGTGCTCGATGCCATGAGTCCGGCATTCGCCTCCAGCAAGGTCCCTGGCAAAGCCCCTGTCCGGATGGCGTTTGTCTATGTGCCCAACGGCATCGATATGCGGCACTGGAATCCGGACTATGAGGGGAAACTCGCTGAGTTGCCTCGCATCCTCAAGCCGCTTGAGCCCTTTAAGCAGGACCTCACGCTGCTCGGCAATCTCACTCACAACAACGGGCGCGCGCTTCTTGACGGCCCCGGCGATCACGGCCGCTGCTGCGGAGCTTACCTCACCGGAATCCAGCCCAAAAAGACGATGTTCGACATCAAAGCCGGCATCTCTTGCGACCAGATTGTCGCCAATCACATCGGAAAGGAAACGCGTTTCCCGTCGCTTGAGGTCGGGATGGAAGACGCGCGTCAGGCCGGCGATTGCGACTCCGGCTACTCCTGCGCGTACACGAATAATCTGGCTTGGCGCAGCGAGTCGCAACCGCTGCCCCCCATTCTCGATCCGCGCGCTCTGTTTGAACGCCTGTTCGGAAACGGAGTTGCCCTCAGCCCCGAAGCGCGCGCGCGCCAGGGCCGCTACCGCCGCAGCATCATTGATTTCGTCACCGAGGACACGCGCAAGCTCCAGGCCGGACTCGGACCCACCGACAAACGGAAATTGGACGAATACCTTTCCTCGATCCGCGAAATCGAGCTCCAGTTGCAGAAAGCGGAAAAGGACAACGCGCAGATCGACCCGGGTATGGAGAAGCCATATGGCGTCCCAGCCGACTTCGCCGAGCATTTCAAGCTCATGACCAGCATGATCACCGTGGCCTTTCAGGCAGACCTGACGCGCGTGCTCACCTTCCTGGTGACCCGCGAAGGCACTTCCCGCGCCTACCGGGAACTTGGCATCGCCGACGGGCACCATCCGTTGACGCATCATCGCAATGATCCGGCGATGATGGAGAAGGTCGCGCAGATCAACACCTATCATATGGTCCAGTTCGCCGCTTGGATGGAGAAGCTCAAGTCGATCAAAGAAGGCGATGCGTCATTGCTCGACAACGCCATGATCGTCTACGGAGCCGGACTCTCCGACGGCAACCGGCATACCCACGAAGACTTACCCACGCTCATCGCCGGCCGCGCCGGCAGCTTCTTCAAAACCGGACGGCGCATTGTCTACCGCAAGGAAACACCGATGTCGAACTTGTTCCTTACGATGATGGATCGCATGGGCGCGCACGCCGAGCACTTCGGCGATTCCACCGGCAGAGTCGAAGGCCTCCACCTGGGCTGATACAAATTACAGAGACGGCCGCTGCCACTGAGTGCGCGACATAAAAGTGATAGTCTCAGGCTGGCCGGTGTTCGTTGTAGCGCACGCACTTTGCGTGCCGCTTCGGCACTCGTGCCGAAGCCGTGCTTGCGTCCGCATGATTGCGGACGCGGCA
>Ga0187893_10007734_pt1 | contig 17395 bp, 14 predicted proteins | sample MA1701074metaG_FD_139574 | JGI IMG/M metagenome (GOLD analysis project Ga0187893, IMG submission 139574) | White microbial mat communities from a basaltic lava cave in the Kipuka Kanohina Cave System on the Island of Hawaii, USA - MA170107-4 metaG ... | reverse complement strand
GCGTCGATGAACCCCGCCTCCTGCATCGCCCTGAGCACGGCGTTGCGCCGGTCCGTCGCGCGCTGGGCGTGGCGGTAGGGGTTGTAGGGATTGGGGGACTGGATCATGCCGGCGATCAGCGCCGCTTCGGGCAAGGTGAGGTTCACCACGTCCTTGCGGAAGTAGACGCGCGCCGCCTCTCCCACGCCGTTGATGCTGAATGAGCCCACCTGGCCGAAGTAGATCTCGTTGAGGTACAACTCCAGGATCTCCTGCTTGCTGGCGCGGCGCTCCAGCACGAAGGCCAGGAAGGCCTCCTGGCTCTTGCGCCGGATCGTCCGCTCCGGCGTCAGGAAGAAGTTCTTCACCAGCTGCTGGGTGATGGTGCTGCCGCCCTGCAGGTAACTCTCCGCCCGGAGGTTCCGGATCGCGGCGGCGATGATGCGCATCGGGTCGAGGCCCGGATGGCTGAAGAAGCGGCGATCCTCGATGGCGAGGACGGCCTTCACCACGACCTCGGGCAGCTCCTCGTACTTCACGAGCCGGCGTTTCTCGCGGCTTTCGTCGAAGAGGTACGTGATCAGCTCCGGCTCCAGGGTCTGGCTGGGGTACCGCCTCTTCGACTTGAGACCCCGCAGCTCCTTGAGACGCTCCTTGTCGAAGATGGCGCTCACGGGCTCCTGTGCCCCGCCCGCCGCGGCACGCGGGAGCAAGGTCACCACGCCTTCGCCCGTCGAGAACTCCCCTGGCGCGGCCGGCCGGTCCGCCTTGTGCTCGTACTTCAGGCCGTTCAGGAGCTTGGCCAGGCCCGCCGCCGTCATGGCCATCCCCTCGCGCAGCAGCAGCGGGCGCGAGTAGACACGCGACGGCACCTGGCCGCGCTCGCCGGTCAGCCGCTTCTCGACCATCACCGTGTACTTGACGTACTGGTAGACGAGGAACGACGCGCCGACCACCAGCGGCAGCATCAGCGCGGTCAGGAGCGCGACGACGACCTTCAGACGGCGGGCGGAGTAGGTGTGCCCCGGGGGCTGGGCCAAGACATTTTGATTATAAGATCCGCCCCCGCATGACCTGGTTGCGCCGGGCCGCATTCCTGTGGGCCTGCGCGGCCCCCGCACTGGCCCAGACGCGGCCCGCGGTCACGGAGCAGGCCACCACGGCAGCCGCCGGCACCCTGGTCTTCGAGTCGGGCCTCGACTGGATCTCGAAGGAGCCGAACCCGCTGACCCTGGGATCCAGGAACCGCTGGGACGGTCCGCTGTTGCGCTTCGTGTATTCGCCCTCGGGGACGGTGGAGCTGGATCTCGAGTGGGTGGCGGCGGTGGGTGTCACGGGCGACCCCGACTTCGGCAGCGTGTCCGACGCCGGCGATGTCACGCTGCGGGCCAAGTTGCGGCTTCTCGAGGAGGGCCCGGGCCGGCCGGCGCTGGGCGCCCGCTTCACGGTCTCGCTACCCGAAACCAAGGACGAGAAGGGGCTGGGACCGGACGTCCTGCGCACGAGCGCCCAGTTCCTCGTCACGCAGATCCTGGGCTCGCTTCGCCTCCACGCGAACGCCGGGATCCTGATCCAGGACCTGCCGCGTGTCAGGGCGGAGCAAGCCGACTTCTTCGCCTGGGGCGTGGCGCTCGAACAGCGCCTGTCGCCGAAGCTCGTCTTCGTGGCCGACCTGGCGGGCCGCTCCGGGCCCGGCGAACCCGAGGCGCCGGCTCGGGCCGAGGCCCGGCTGGGCGCCCGCCTGGGCCGGGGCCGGCTGCGGGCCGACGTGGCCGCGCGCCGCGGTCTCAGCGCAGCCGACGGAGACTGGGGGGTGACGCTGGGGCTGAGCTACCGACTCCGCGGCGGCCGAAACGCGCGGCACGGTCCGTCAGCGCTGCCGGAGAGAGACGGCGTCCTCCAATAGGCGGCGCAGCGCCCGAGACCGGATGTCCCTCCGGGTCCGGATTTCGACGTAGCGGACCTTCTTGGCGCTGCTGCGTCCGGGACGCAGCAGGCCCTCCGGATCGGTCAGCAGGACGCCGTGCTCGAAGCCCAGGGCCACGTGGTCGCGGAACGGGAAGATCCCGCAGACGTACCCGGCCTCCGGGTGCACGTAGCCGATCCCCCGCCAGCCGGGGTAGGCGCGTTCTTCGGCCTCGGGCAGGCAACGCGTCACCAGGTCGCGCAGCCGTAGCCCAAGGGCCGCGATCCGGGGTGGGCTCGCAGCCAGGATGCCTTCGGGAGACACCAGGGAAGGCGCGGGTCGCCGCTTGATGCTGCGCGCCTGCCTCATTGCTCCAAGGGCGTGGCGGCGTCCTTCAGCTCCCGCACGGCCTCCAGGCCGACCAGCGGCTCGCCCACCACCTCGTCGAGGACCGGCAGAACCTCCTTCACGCGCTCGGCGGCAATGGTAACGCTCCGCGGGCTCTGCGCCGCTGCGTCCTGGAGTTGGGGTAAGCTCCCCGCCGGGGGGCGCTGCGCGGAGACGCCCATGGGCACGAGGCGCGAGTTCATCAAGCTGGTGGCGGTCGGCGGAGGTGGCCTCGTCCTCGGCGCCGGCCGAGTGCGCGCGAGCGAAGCCGGCGACTTCCGCCCCAACGTCTGGCTGCGCATCGAGCCCGACGGCGCCGTGGTGATCAAGGTCGGCAAGAGCGAGATGGGTCAGGGTGTACGAACGGCGCTGCCGATGATCGTTGCCGAGGAGTTGGACGTGGAGCTCGCCTCGGTGCGGATCGAGCAGGCGCAGCCCGGCCCTGACTTCAAGAGCCTCGGCACCGGCGGCAGCCGTAGCGTGATGAGGAGCTTCGCGCCCCTGCGCCAGGCGGGGGCGGCCGCGCGCGCGATGCTGGTGGGCGCGGCGGCCGCTCGCTGGGGCGTCGCCTCGGCCGAGTGCCGCTCCGAGAGCGGCGCCGTCCTGCACCCGGCGAGCGGCCGGCGCCTGGCCTACCGGGAGCTCTTGGCCGACGCGGCCCGGCAACCGGTTCCCGAGTCGCCCCGGCTCAAAGGGCCCGGCGAGTTCAAGTTGATCGGCCGCCCGCAGCCCCGGGTCGACGGTCCCGAGATCGTGGCGGGCCGCGCGCGTTACGGTTCGGACGTGCGGTTGCCCGGCCTGCGTCACGCGGTCGTGGCGCGGCCGCCGGTGTTGGGCGCCAGGGTCTCGTCCTTCGACGCCACCGCCACCAAACGCGTGGGTGGCGTGAGGGAGGTCGTGGAGATCTCGTCGGGCGTGGCGGTGGTTGCGGACAGCACCTGGGCGGCGTTGCGCGGCCGGGACGCCCTCCACGTCACGTGGAAGGACAGCCCCCACGGCAGCTTCGACAGCGCGGCCTACACCGCGGCGCTGGAGCGGGCCACGGCCTCGCCCGGCTTGACGGTCCGGAAGGACGGCGCGGGGCGCGAGGCCCTGGCGGGAGCGGCGCGTCGGATCGAAGCCCTCTACATGTACCCCTTCGCGGCCCACGCGGCCGTCGAGCCCGTCAACTCCACGGCCCTGGTGCGGGACGGGCGCTGCGAGGTCTGGTCGCCGACTCAGGCGCCCAACACCCTGCAGGAGATGGCGGCGAGCGTGCTCGGCATCCAGGCCGGGGCCGTGACGGTCAACGTCACGCTCCTGGGCGGGGGCTTCGGACGCCGGCTCGGCGTCGACTTCGACCGCGATGCGGTCGAGGTGGCCCGGGCCATGCCCGGGACGCCGGTGCAGGTGCTGCGCACGCGTGAGGACGACATGGTCCACGGCTACTTCCAGGCCGCCTCGGCTCACCGGCTGATCGCCGGCCTCGACGGGAGTGACCGCCTGGTCGCCCTGGAACACCGCAAGGTGAGCACGCCCCACAACGCACGCAACGTGTTCAGCGACGAGCAGAAGAGGGACCCGAGCGTCGTGCGCGGCTGGACCTGGGGGATCTACGACCAGCCCTATTACGTCCCCGCCTTCGAGGCGTCCTACGCGATCGTCGAGGCGCCGGTCCCAATCGGCCCCTGGCGCTCGGTGTTCTCGCCCTCGTCGGTGTTCGCCCGGGAGTGTTTCCTGGACGAGGTAGCGCAGGCCAGCGGCAAGGACCCGCTCGCCCTGCGCCTGGCGCTGCTCGACACCAGCGACCCGGGCGTGCCCGCGAGCTTCAAGACGAGCGACGACGAGCGCGTGGACCGCCGCCGCATGCGCCGGGTGTTCGAGGTGTTGGCGGAGAGGGCGGGCCTCGGACGAGCAGCGCCCGCCGGACGCGCCCTGGGCCTGGCGGGCAACACCTTCCACTCGAGCGCGTACATCGCCTACGTCGTGGAGGTGTCGCGGCCGGCCCGGCCGGCCCCTGGGCGCCTGCCCTTCGTCGTGCATCGCGTGGTCTGCGCGATCGACTGCGGCCTCGTCATCAACCCCGACATGGTGGCGCAACAGGTGGAGAGCGGTGTGATCTGGTCCCTCTCCAACATGAAGAACGAGATCACCTTCAAGGACGGCCGCGCCCAGCAGGAGAGCTACGCCGACTTCCCGGTGCTGACGATCGAAGAGGCGCCGAACGTCGAGACGCACCTGGTGGGGGCCCGGGAGAACGACCCGTCGGGCATCGGGGAGACCGTGGTCTGCCCGCTCGCGCCGGCGGTGGCGAACGCCCTCTCGCGCCTGATCGGCCGGCGCATCCGACGTTTGCCCGTGAGGGCCGACGACCTGGCCTGACCCAACGCAAAGCCCCAGGCTGCCGTAGAATACGCCGACTCACAACCCTCTCCGAAGACGCGGCCTCGCCTGAATGACGGAGACAGCGACGTGACCCTCGCGAGCGGCACACGCCTCGGGCCATACGAGGTGCTCGAACCCCTGGGAGCCGGGGGCATGGGGGAGGTCTACCGCGCGCGGGACACCCGGCTCGACCGCACCGTCGCGGTGAAGGTGCTTCCCGCACACCTCACCAACGACCCGGCGCTGCGCCAGCGTCTCGAGCGAGAGGCGAAGGCGCTCTCCAGCCTGTCCCACCCCAACATCTGCAGCCTCTTCGACATCGGCCAGCAGGACGGCGTCGACTTCCTGGTCATGGAGCACCTGGAGGGAGAGACGCTGGCCCAACGCCTGCTGAAGGGCCCGCTGCCGGCCGACGAGCTGCTCCGCTGTGCGCTGCAGATCGCCGACGCCCTCGACAAGGCGCACCGCCGCGGTGTCGTGCATCGCGACCTCAAGCCGGGCAACATCATGCTCAGCAAGGGAGGCGCCAAGCTCCTCGACTTCGGCCTGGCCAAGGCCAACGGCGGTGCCGTCGCCGCCAGCGAGTTCTCGACCTCGCCTACGGAGAGCCGGCACCTGACCGCCGAGGGCACCCTGCTCGGCACGTTCCAGTACATGGCGCCGGAGCAGCTCGAAGGGAAGGAGGCCGACGTCCGCACGGACATCTTCGCGCTGGGCGCGGTGCTCCACGAGATGGCGACCGGGAAACGCGCGTTCTCGGGCACGAGCCAGGCCAGCCTGATCGGCTCGATCATGCACGAGCACCCGCCGCCGATCTCCACGCTGCAGCCGCTCACGCCGCCGGCCTTCGATCGCGTGGTGCGGGCGTGCCTCGCCAAGGACCCCGAGGACCGCTGGCAGACCGCCCATGACGTGGTGCTGGAGCTGCAGTGGGTCCAGGAGGGTGGCTCCCAGGCGGGGCTGCCGGCGCCCGTCTCGGCGCGTCGGCGGCAGCGCGAGAGGATCTCCTGGGCCGCCCTGGCCCTGTCACTCATCGCCGTGATCGTCTTGGCGTTCGGCTTCGTCCGCCGTGCGCCGCGCCCGGCGCCGATCGTGCGTTTCCAGATCGCCGCGCCGGAGGGCTTCACATTCATCGGGTCCCCCAGCCTGTCGCCCAACGGACGCATGATCGCCTTCGACGGTCGCGACGCCGCCAGCGGCGACGTGAGGATCTGGATACGGCAGCTGGATGCGCTGACTCCCAGGGCGCTCTCCGGAACGGAGGGCGCGACGCGGCCCTTCTGGTCTCCCGACAGCCGGTTCGTGGCGTTCGTGGCCGGCGGCAAGCTGAAGAAGGTCGACGTGACGGGTGGCCCGGCCCAGAGCCTCGCCGACACGCCCAACGGTTCCGACGGGTCCTGGGGCCGCGAGGGCGTCATCCTCCTGGACGGCCGCGGCAACGACCCGATCCTGCGCATCCCGGCTGCCGGCGGGGCGCCCCGGCCCGAGGTGAAGTCCGATCCGAGCGGCGACGTGGTCGGCGTGGGCTGGCCGCAGTTCCTGCCCGACGGCCGGCACTTCCTCTACGTCGTCGTCGGTCGGGGCGGGACCAGCAAACTCATGCTGCGGGCCCTGGACTCGGAAGACTCGAAACTCCTGCTCGAGACGCCTTCGCGGGTGCAATTCGTGGAGCCGGGTTATCTGCTCTACGTGAGGGAGGACACCCTGGTCGCCCAGCGGTTCGACGCGGCCCGCCACGCGCTTCAGGGCGAGGCCGTCCCCCTCTCGGAGGGGCTCGGCATCGACTCGGTCGGCCTCGCGCACTTCACGGCCTCGGAGGACGGGACGCTGGTGTATCGGGCGGGGCAGACACGCAACCGCCAGTTGCTCTGGGTCGATCGCGGTGGCAAGGAGCTGGACGCTGTCGGCGACCCGGCCGAATGGGGCGACCTGTGGCCCTCACCCGACGGAAGGAGGCTGGTGGTCGACTTGAGCGAGCGCTCGACCCGGCCCGACCTGTGGATCCGCGACCTCATCCGCGGCACGACCACCCGCTTCACCTTCGACCCGGCCTCCGAGATCGCGCCCCTGTGGTCCCCCGATGGACGCCGCGTCGTCTTCTCCTCGAATCGCAGCGGCGTGTTCAACTTGTACGAGAAGGACGCTGCCGGCACGGGCGAGGAGCGTGAGCTCCTGACCAGCGAGAACCTCGCGCTTGTGTCCGATTGGTCGCGGGACGGGCGGTTCCTGCTGTTCTACAGCCAGGACAAGGACACGGACTGGGACGTCTGGGCGCTGGAGATGCAAGGAGAGAGGAAGGCGGTCCCGATCGTGAAGACCAAGTTCGCGGAGCTGCGGCCGGGCCTCTCGCCGGATGCGCGCTACATGGTCTACCAGTCGGACGAGTCGGGTCGAGCCGAGATCTATGTCGTGGATTTCCCCACGCCGAGCAGCAAGTGGCAGGTCTCGACGTCCGGGGGCCGGCAGCCGTACTGGAGCGCCAACGGCCGCGAGATCTTCTACCTCACGCTGGACAACGCGCTGATGGCCGTCGGCGTCGAGGGCGGCACGACCTTCACGGCAGGAGCCCCGCAGCGCCTGTTCCCGGCGCGGCTCCAGCCCGCGACCCTGAGATCACAGTACCGGCCGTCGCCCGACGGCCAGCGCTTCCTGACCCTGGCGCCCCTGGGCCGCGAATCGATCATGCCCATGACGGTCGTGCTCAACTGGACCGAGGCGCTGAAGCACTGACGTTACGGCGTCAACTCCTGGTCGTAGTTGTCGAGGAACGTGAGCAGGTTCACCGCCTCCGAGGGGTTCGCCACTCGGAAACGCACCGTGTGGGAGTCGGTCCGCTCGACGCCCGGCAGGTACGACGTCACCTCCGCCTGCAGGTAGTGTTTGAAGGAGATCTCGAGGGCGAGTGACCCCTCGAGCTTGAGCGGCTGCATGGTGCTGCGCCGCTGCAGGGCCGCGCGCACCTTGCGGGCGATCAGCTCGCAGGACGCCGCTGGGGTGAGGGTGTCCGCAGAGTGAAAGCCGAGGGCGCGCTTCACCTCCGCCGTCTCGATGGGTCCGATCTGGGCGCGCACTCGGCCATCGCCACGTCGTCTCCCGAGGCCATCACCACCGGCACTCCAAATTGCCCGGCCAGGGCGGCGCTCATGAAGCCTTCGCTCACGGCCTTGCCGTTGACGCCCACGTGGGTGAAAAGCGCGCTGCGGAAGGTGTGGGCGCGCACGCCCCGCGGGTTGTCGGTGGAGGCGTGGTAGCCGATCAGGATCGCCGCGTCGAAGCTGGCATCGAGCCCCGCCATCATCCCGAGCGGCCGCGGCCACGAGCGCACGATCCGCACCTCGGAGGGGAACTGCTCGATCAGCAGGTTCTGGCCGTTGCCGTGGGCGTCGGCCACCACGACCTCGGTGGCCCCGGACTCGCGCGCGGCGGCCACGGCGGCCAGGGCCTCGCGGGTCATGAACTCGCGAAAACGTCCGTACTCGAAGGCCGTGGGTCCGAGCTGGTCGCCGCTGACGACGCCGGCGACGCCCTCCATGTCGACCGACACGAGGACCTTCAGCTTGCGCTCGAGCTCCGCGGCGCTCGCCGGAGCCGCGAGGCCGAGGCACAACACGGGCAACACGAGGGTGTGGTTCATGGCGGGAACCGTACCACCTTTTCTGCGGGCCGCCGTGCCTTCGCGGCTCGCCTTTCCGGCGCGCCGCATCCTCTTGAAAAGGCGGAGCCCGCGAGGTAGAGTCAGCCGGTTTTTCGCCCATCGAATGGCCTTCAGGGCCGGAAGTCGCTGACGACAGAGAAGATGCTGCCTGCCTACACCCCGGTCCTGTTGCTGTTCGGCTTCGCGGTCGGCTTCGCCGCGTTCACCGTCGTCGCGTCATATCTCCTGGGCAAGCCGCGCCCCAGCGCGGAGAAGTCGGCCAGCTACGAATGCGGCGTGCCCCCCATCGGCACGGCCCGCGAGCGCTTCCCGATCAAGTTCTACCTGGTGTGCATGATCTTCATCCTCCTGGACGTGGACGCGGCCTTCCTGTATCCCTGGGCGCTGGTTTTCCGCGAGTTGGGTCTGTTCGGCCTCGTCGAGATGGGTGTGTTCATGCTCCTGCTCGGCGGCGGCTTCACCTACGCGTGGAAGGTCGGCGCCCTCGACTGGTGAGTCGGCCCGAGGGGCCAAGGCAGCGATGGAATTCACGCCGGAGCGGAAGGCGAAATTCGAACGGATCCTGAAGCGCTACCCCGTGAAGCGCTCCGCGATCCTGCCCGCGCTGTTCCTCGCACAGGACCAGGAGGGCCAGCTCACTCGTGACGCCATCGAGTACGTGGGCAGGCTCTTGGATCTCACGCCGGCCCAGGTTCACGACACCGCGACCTACTACTCGATGTTCCATTTCAAGCCGCGGGGCAAGACCCACATCGAGATCTGCACCAACCTGTCGTGCGCGCTCTCGGGCGCCGACGAGATGCTGGCGAAGGCCTGCCAGCGCCTCGGGGTACGCGAGGGCGAGACCACCGCGGACGGCCGCTTCACGGTGAGCCGCGTGGAGTGCCTGGCGGCCTGCGGCGGCGCGGTGGCCGTGCAGGTGAACGGCGAGTGGGTCGAGAACGCGAGGGAGGAGGACCTCTCGAAGATCCTGTCGGGGGCCCTCAGTTATCGCCCCTTCCAGTGGCCGAGCAGCCCGGGGGATCCGGTGCTGCTGCGCAACGCCTGGAAACAGGACTCGCAGTCGATCCAGGTCTACGAGGAGGGCGGGGGCTACAAGAACCTCCAGAAGCACCTTTCGATGAGCCCGGACGACATCATCGAGCAGGTGAAGAGGTCGGCCCTGCGCGGGCGTGGCGGTGCCGGCTTTCCGACCGGTCTCAAGTGGAGTTTCCTGCCCAAGGACAACCCGAAGCCGAGGTACCTGGTGGTGAACGCCGACGAGAGCGAGCCGGGCACCTACAAGGATCGCCTGATCATCGAGAACGATCCCCATCAGCTGATCGAGGCCAGCATCGTCTCGTCCCACGCGATCCGCTCGCGCATGTGTTTCATCTACGTCCGGGGCGAGTTCTGGCAGGGCATCCGTACCCTGGAGACGGCCGTGGCCGAGGCCTACGCGGCGGGTTACCTGGGCCAGAACATCCTGGGCACGGGTGTCGACGTCGACATCGTCGTCCACGGCGGGGCCGGAGCCTACGAGTGCGGTGAGGAGACAGCTCTGCTCGAAAGCCTCGAGGGCAAACGCGGCCAGCCGCGCCTGAAGCCGCCCTTTCCGGCCAGCCACGGGCTGTACGGCTGCCCGACCATCGTCAACAACGTCGAGACGATCGCCTGCGTGTCCGTGATCCTCGAGAAGGGCGCCGAGTGGTTCGCCGCCTGGGGCACCGAGAAGAACGGCGGACCGAAACTCTACTGCGTCAGCGGACACGTGGAGCGGCCGGGCACCTACGAGGCGCCCATGGGCCGCATCACCCTGCGCGACCTCATCTACGGGCCGGAGTACGGCGGCGGCATCCGGGGCGGCCGCGAGTTGCGCGCGGTCGTGCCCGGCGGCTCCTCGACGCCGGTGATGACCTCCGACGAGATCGACGTGGCGCTGGACTTCGATTCGGTCGCGAAGGCCGGGTCGATGCTGGGCTCCGCGGCCACCATCGTGATGGACGACTCGGTGTGCATGGTGTGGATGGCCCTGAAGCTGACCTACTTCTACAAACACGAGTCCTGCGGCAAGTGCTCGCCCTGTCGTGAAGGCACGGGCTGGATGTTGCAGCTGCTCGAGCGCATCGAGAACGGCCAGGGCAGCGAAAAGGACCTCGAGACCCTTTGGGGCGTCAGCGACGCCATCGGCGGCAAGACCTTGTGCCCGTTCGGCGACGCGGCCATCGCTCCACCCCAGTCCACGCTCAAGAAGTTCCGAGAGGAATACCAGTACCACGTGCGCGAGAAGCACTGCTGGCGGAAGGTCGCGAGGAGCTTCAAGGAAGCGAGGGCCAAGGCGGGTCAGGTGGTGCCGGCGTGACACCGGCGCTCCAGGAGTTCCTGCTGATTCTGCTGAAGGTCGTGATCATCACGCAGCTTCTGCTGGGGCTGTTCTCCTTCATGACCCTGGCCGAGCGACGGCTGCTGGCATTCATGCAGTTCCGGCTGGGGCCCAACCGCACCGGCCCCTTCGGGATCCTGCAGCCGATCGCGGATGGCATCAAGCTGTTCTTCAAGGAAGAGCTGATGCCGGCCTCGGCCAGCGCCTGGGCTTTCTTCGCGGCGCCCATCGTGGCCGTGACGGCGGCCTTCATGGCGATCGCGACGGTGCCCTACGGCCCGCCCTTCAGGATCCCTGGCACCTCGATCAGCGTGACGCCGCAGATCGCCGACCTCGACGTCGGGCTCCTGTTCATCTTCGCGATCACCTCCCTGGGGGTGTACTCGGTCGTGCTTGCGGGCTGGTCGGCGAACAGCAAGTTCTCGCTGCTGGGCGGGCTGCGCTCCTCGGCCCAGATGTTCTCCTACGAGTTGTCCCTCGGCATGTCCTTCGTGGGCGTCATCATGCTGGCGGGCAGCTTCAGGATCTCCGACATCGTGGCCTCCCAGGCGGGCTGGTTCTGGAACTGGAACATCTCGCCCAGCAAGCAGCTCCTGGCCGGCGTGGTCTACTTCATCTCCGCGGCCGCCGAGGTGAACCGGACGCCCTTCGACCTGCCCGAGGGCGAGACCGAGCTGGTGGCCGGTTACCACACCGAGTACTCGTCCATGAAGTTCGCGCTGATGCAGATGGCCGAGTACATCAACATGATCACGGTCGCGGTGCTGACCACGAACCTGTTCCTCGGCGGCTGGAACCCGGGACTGCCCTTCCTGCCGGTGGGCGGGCTCTGGGGCCTGGGCTACTTCGCCGCCAAGACATTCTTCGTGTTGTTCGTCTTCATCTGGATGCGCGGCACCTTGCCACGTTTCCGCTACGACCAGCTCATGAACTTCGGCTGGAAGGTCTTGATCCCGCTGGCGGCCCTCAACGTCCTGGGAACGGCCACCCTGGTCGCGGTGTTCAAGTGGTAGGCCGCTGATGGCGGCTCTCGAACAACTCCTGCGCCTCGTGCTCTCGGAGGCGTTCCTGTTCTACGTCTTTTCCGGGCTGGCGGTCGCCTCGGCGCTCGGCGTGGTGCTCCAGAGCAACCCGGTCCACAGCGCCTTCTCCCTGATCGTGACCTTCTGCTCCCTGTCGGCGATCTACGGCCTGCTGGGCGCGCCCTTCATCGCGGTGCTCCAGATCATCGTCTACGCGGGCGCGATCATGGTGTTGTTCCTGTTCGTGCTGATGCTGCTGAACGTGAAACGCGAGGCACCGCGTGCTGGCCGGGCCCTGGCCGCCGCGGCGCTGCTGCTGGGCCTGCTCTTCGCCGTCCAGGTCGGCACCACCCTGAGCGGGCCCGGCCTGACGCCCGCGGCCGGCTACGACGCCTCGACACAGGCCTTCGCGCGGCAACTGTTCAGCCCGCGTTTCGTCTATGTGTTCGAGGCGACCTCGATCCTGATCCTGGCGGCGCTGGTCGGCGCCGTGGTGGTGGCGAAGAAGGAGCCGTGACGATCCCACTGGAGCACGCCCTGCTGCTGTCGACCGCCCTGTTCGCGATCGGAGTGGTGGGCGTCTTCCTGCGCCGCAACGTGATCACGGTGTTCATGTGCATCGAGTTGATGCTGAACGCCGTGAACCTGGCCTTCGTCGGCTTCAGCCGCGCAACGGGCAACCTGGACGGGCAGATCCTGGTCTTCTTCGTGATGACGGTGGCCGCGGCCGAAGCCGCAGTGGGCCTGGCGATCGTGATCGCCCTGCGGCGCCAGAAGGACACCCTGGACCTCGACGCCTTCAGCAGCCTCAGGTGGTAGGCGGATGAGCTTCGAGAACCTGGTGCAGAACCCCGTCCTGGTGTTGCCCTGGATCGTGCTGCTGCTGCCGCTGCTCGGCTTCGTGGTGTTGTGCCTGTTCGGGGACGGCATCAAGCGCGACAAGGAGGAGAACGGCGCCGGCATCCTGGCCACGGCCCTGGTCCTGGTGTCCTTCGCACTCTCGGTCGTGGTGTTCCGGGGCCTGCAGGCCGTGCAGCCGCTGGACGGACTGCGTTTCGTCCAGCCCTACCTGGGGTTCGAGTGGATCGACGTCGCCTCCTTCCGGATCTCGATGAGCCTGCTGGTTGACCCGCTCTCGGCCCTGATGACGCTCGTGGTCACCGGGGTGGGCGGCCTCATCCACGTCTACTCGCTGGGCTACATGGCCCACGACGAGGAACGCGTCCGCTACTTCTCGTACCTGAACCTGTTCACGTTTTTCATGTTGCTGCTCGTCCTCGGCGGCAACCTGGCCCTGATGTTCGTGGGCTGGGAGGGCGTGGGACTCTGCTCGTACCTGTTGATCGGGTTCTGGTTCAAGAAGAAGAGCGCCTCCGACGCGGGCAACAAGGCGTTCATCGTGAACCGCATCGGCGACGTGGGGTTGATCCTCGCCATGGCCCTGGCCTTCCAAACCTTCGGCACCCTCGACAGCTTCGAGTTGGTGGAGAACGCCAAGAACCTGGCCTACGAGCCGATCGCCCAGGCCGGCGTCGTCACCGCGATCTGCCTCCTGTTGTTCCTCGGCGCCTGCGGCAAGAGCGCCCAGGTCCCGCTCCACGTGTGGCTGCCCGACGCCATGGAGGGCCCGACGCCGGTCTCGGCCCTGATCCACGCCGCGACCATGGTGACCGCCGGCGTGTACCTGGTCGCACGTTTGGCCCCGCTGTTCCGGCTGAGCGAGGGCGCCATGTTGGCCGTGGCCTGGGTGGGCGGCATCACAGCCCTGGTCGCCGCCAGCATCGCCCTCGTCCAGACCGACATCAAGCGCGTCTTGGCGTACTCGACGGTCAGCCAGCTCGGTTACATGTTCCTGGCCTGCGGCATCGGCGCCTTCGGGATCGGCGTGTTCCACGTCTTCACCCACGCCTTCTTCAAGGCGCTGCTGTTCCTCGGTTCCGGCTCCGTGATCCATGCCCTGTCGGGGCAACAGGACATGCGCGTGATGGGGGGCCTGCGCACCAGGATCCCGGTGACCTTCTGGACCTTCGTGGTGGGCACCGCCGCGATCGCGGGCATCCCCTGGCTCGCCGGATACTTCAGCAAGGACGAGATCCTCCTGAACGCACTGGTGCGCGAGCGGCTGCCGCTGTTCTGGCTGGGACTCTTCACCGCGCTGCTCACGGCGTTCTACATGTCCCGGCTGCTGTTCATGACCTTCTTCGGCAGCTTCCGCGGCGACCAAGAGGCCGAGGCCCATCTCCACGAGTCGCCCTGGAGCATGTTGGCCCCCCTGGTGATCCTGGCCGCCGCCTGCTTCTACGTCGGCCAGCTCCCCGTGAACGCGTTCCTGGCCCCGGCCCTGCGCTCGCCCGACGAGCTGGAGCTGGCCTCACCCTGGTGGTTCCACCAGGTGGTGATCGGCGTCGCGGTCGCCGGCATCCTGGGCGCGTTCCTGATCTACGTGGTCTACTCGGGCCTGTCGAGCCGGATCTACTCGGCGCTGCGGCCGCTCAACCGCGTGCTCGAGAGCAAATACGGGTTCGACCTCGTCTACGACGGTTTCGCTTCCGGGGTCGTGGTGGAGGGCAGCCGCCGGGTGTTGTGGCAACGCGTGGATATCGCGGCCATCGACGCCGCGGTCGACGGCGTGGGCCGCCTTGTGGACGGCGTGGCGCGGGCCACGCGCGTCCTCCAGACGGGCCTGGTGCGCGCCTATGCCCTCGTCATCCTCGGAGGGACGGTCGCGCTGCTCGGCTACCTGCTGTGGTCGCCGCGATGAGCCCCCCGTCTAACCTGCTGAGCCTGCTCCTCGCGTTGCCGGTGCTCGGGGCCTTCGCCATCGGCCTCATGCGCAAGGACGCCGAGAGGGCGATCAAGCTCGTGGCCCTGGCCGTGAGCGGTCTGGTGTTCCTGCTGTCGTTGCTGCTGGTCCGCGATTTCCAGCCGATCGCCAACGTGCAGTTCGTGGAGGAGCTGCCCTGGATCCCTTCCTACGGCATCTCCTGGAAGGTGGGCATCGATGGCCTGTCCCTGTGGCTGGTGATCCTGACCACCTTCCTGACGCCGCTGTGCCTGCTCGGCTCCTGGTCCTCGATCGAGGAACGCGTGAAGGAGTTCAACGTCTTCATGCTGCTGCTCGAGGTCGGCATGTTGGGCGTGTTTTTCGCCCTCGACCTGTTCCTGTTCTACGTGTTCTGGGAGGCGATGCTGATCCCGATGTACTTCCTGATCGGGATCTGGGGCCACGACCGGCGCATCTACGCGGCGCTCAAGTTCTTTCTGTACACCATGGCGGGCAGCGTGTTGATGCTGGTGGCGTTCCTGGTGCTCTACGTGCAGACCGGAACCAGGAGCTTCGACATGTTGCGGCTCGTCGAGAGCTCGGTGCCCGTGCCGTCCCAGATGTGGCTGTTCGCGGCCTTTGCCGTGGCCTTCGCGATCAAGGTGCCGATGTGGCCCTTCCACACCTGGCTGCCCGACGCCCACGTCGAGGCGCCGACGGCGGGCTCGGTGATCCTGGCGGGCGTGCTCCTGAAGATGGGTGGCTACGGGTTCCTGCGCCTGGCGCTGCCGCTGTTCCCCGACGCCGCGCTGGCCTTCGCCCCCTGGATCGCCGCGTTGTCCGTGGTGGGCATCCTGTACGGTGCCCTGGTCTCGCTGGTGCAGCCCGACCTGAAGAAGCTGGTCGCCTACTCTTCCGTCTCCCACCTCGGCTTCTGCATGCTCGGCATCGCGGCGCTCACGACCACGGCCATCACCGGCTCCGTGTACCAGATGTTGAACCACGGCATCTCGACGGGAGCCCTGTTCTTCATGGTCGGCATGCTCTACGACCGCCGCCACACCCGGGCCATCTCCGAGTTCGGCGGGATCAGGAACGTGATGCCGTGGTTCTCGGCCCTGTTCCTGACGGTGTGCCTGTCGTCGATCGCGGTGCCGGGATTCAACGGCTTCGTGGGCGAGTTCCTGATCCTGGTGGGCTCCTGGTCCAGCCGGCGCACCGAGACCATCCTGGCGTCCCTGGGCGTGATCCTGGCCGCGGCTTACCTGCTGTGGATGGTGCAGCGTGTGTTGTACGGCGAGGTCACAAATCCGAAGAACCAGGCGCTGCCCGACCTGAGCCCGCGCGAGTTCGCCGTGGTCCTGCCTCTGGTGGCCTTGGCCCTCTACATGGGCGTGGCCAGCCCGCAGTTCACCCGCACCATCGAGCCCTCGGTGGCGGCCCTGGTCCAGCGGGTGAAGGCGAAGGCGGCGCCGGTGGTACCGGTGGTCGAGACCGCCGCGGTGCGGCCTTGAGCCTCGACCTGCGGCCCGTCCTTCCCGCCTTGATCGTCGCCGTCACGGGGCTCGCGGTGCTGCTCGCCCAGGCCTTCACGCCGAAGGGCCGCAACACGCCGGCGGCGGCCTTGAGCCTGGCGGGACTGTCGGCGGCCCTGGTCTCGATCCTGCTCATGGCCCGCGGCACGCGTTTCGGCCTGGGCAGCGCGACGGGCGGCACGCTGATCGCGGACTCCTTCGCCCTCTACCTTCAGGGGCTGCTGGTCGTGATCGGCGCCCTGGCCGTGCTGCTGTCCCCGCCTTACCTTCGGGCAAACGGTCTCGTGCGCGGCGAGTACTACTCCCTGATGTTGTTCGCGCTGGTCGGCATGATGGGCCTCGTATCGGCCACCGAGCTGATCTCGCTGTTCGTGGCCCTGGAGATCATGTCGGTGGCGCTTTATGCGCTGGTGGCGATGCGCCGCGACCAGATCGAGAGCCAGGAGGCCGGCATCAAGTACTTCGTCACCGGCGCCTTCTCCTCGGCGTTTTTCCTGTACGGCATTGCGCTGCTCTACGGCACGAGCGGCAGCACCTCCCTGGGCCGGGTGGCCTCCGCCGCCGCCAGCCCCGGCCGCGAGCCGCTCGCCATCCTGGGTGCCGGCCTGTTGCTGGTGGGACTGGGCTTCAAGGTCGCGAGCGTTCCATTCCACATGTGGGCCCCCGACGTCTACGAGGGCGCCCCCACCACGGTCACCGCCTTCATGTCAGCGGGCGTCAAGGCGGCGGCCTTTGGTGCCTTCGTTCGCATCTTCGGCGTGGCCCTGCCGGCGCTGGCTGGGGTCTGGCAACCGGCCGTGGCGGCCCTCGCGGTCGTCAGCATGGTGTTCGGAAACCTGGGCGCGCTGGCCCAATCCAACGTCAAGCGCATGCTCGCGTGGTCGTCGATCGCACATGCCGGCTACCTGCTCACCGCGGTCGTGGCCGCGCCCCAGGTCGCCGCCGAGGCCGTCTTGTTCTATCTGGTCGGCTACGCCGCCGTGAACCTGGGCGGCTTCGGGGCGCTCGCCGCTCTCGCCAAGGACGGCCGCGAGCCGCTCTCCCTCCAGGACGTCGCCGGACTCGCCCAGAGGAGACCCGCAGTGTCCGGCGCGCTCACGGTTTTCCTGGTGTCCCTGACCGGCGTGCCGATCTCGGCGGGCTTCGTCGGCAAGTTCTACCTGTTCGGAGCGGCGGTGGGAGCCGGCTACGTCACGTTGGCCGTGGTCGGGGTCCTGATGAGCGTGGTGTCCGCCTTCTACTATCTGCGCGTCGTGGTCTACATGTACATGAGGGAGCCGGTCGGGGAGGACGCCTGGGCGCCGGTCGGCATGGGCGCGGCCGCAGCGCTGGTCGTGTCGACCGCGATCGTGCTGGGCCTGGGCGTGTACCCGGCGCCGCTCCTGGCCCTGGCCCGCGCCGCCGCTCGCGCGATCTACTAG
>Ga0187893_10007732_pt1 | contig 17400 bp, 15 predicted proteins | sample MA1701074metaG_FD_139574 | JGI IMG/M metagenome (GOLD analysis project Ga0187893, IMG submission 139574) | White microbial mat communities from a basaltic lava cave in the Kipuka Kanohina Cave System on the Island of Hawaii, USA - MA170107-4 metaG ... | reverse complement strand
GCGCTGGATCTTCATACGGGCCATGTGACCGCCCGCGTGGAACGGCGCCACCGCAGCCGGGAGTTCATCGCCTTGCTCAAGGATCTGGATGCCTATTATCCGGCCGAGTGCAGGATTCGAGTCGTGCTCGACAACCACTCGGCACACATCTCCAAGGAGACGCATGCGTTCTTGGCGACGCGGCCCAACCGGTTCAAATACGTGCTGACTCCCAAGCATGGGTCCTGGCTCAATATCGTGGAAACTCTGTTCGGCAAAATGGCGCGCACGTTTCTGCGCCACATCCGGGTATCGTCGTGGGAGGAGTTGCGAAAACGAATCCTGCTCGGAATTGCCGAAATCAACGCCGCCCCCGTTGTTCACCGCTGGAAAAACTTCCAGCCGCTGGAGACAGATTAGTCTGGGTGTGTTTTAGTGAAACGTTATACTAGCCTGCACCTCCTGGGGCGTGCGTCCACTCTCGGGAGAGACCTTCAGCCACGGGCTTTGCGACTCTAACTTCAAATCGATCGGCGTGCTCGAACTGAGTATCGTAAATCTGTGCGTGAACGGTCTGCCTGCGGGAAGCTGCAACGAGTTCGAAAGGCCGCTGGCTTGCAGGAGCGGACCCACAGTCAATGCCACCACTGCCGTTTGGACAGTGCCTGCGATTTCAATGGAAAGGCGTTCGCTGTAGAAGCCAGGTGAAAGACCGCGCGGGTCGGCAATGGCGTTCAGCTCCGCGGGCAACACACCTTCAGCGGGTTCGAGCTTAAGCCAGGATGTATCGTGACGAATCCGGAAGGGGATACTTGGTCGCTCGCTGTCCACTCCCGATTCAACGGCCGAAATCACAAGCCCGGATTTTAAGAGTTGATCGGATGGCCCGGGTAATTCGAATGGATCCAGGAGCCGGACCCGCAGGGACATATTTCGGTTCGGAGCTTGATCGGAATTGTAACCAAACCCTGTGCCCCCGGCACAAGGAGTGCGAGCGCGGCGGCGCCGATTCTTTCAGGCACCGCAGTTCAACCGCTTTACTTTCGCGGAGCATTATTGAGGCAAGCCTCATTTCATCAAAGTGAAGAATCTCCCGGTCCGCGACGACAGACGGAGCACCGGCAGCCGCCGCGAGGTCGAAAGTCACGGCCGAGATCCCGTCGCCGGCTGTTGCCCCACCCGGCGTCACCGGCATGTACTGGTTGAGGCTGACCGTGGCAATACGTTCGTTTTGTCCGAAGGCGACCGCCGGCAACGGTGCGAACGCCGACCTGGGATCATCGTGCTCCCACCTGCGGGCTGCCCGTCCTCGCTAAAGCTGCGCAACAGCACACCGTTCAAGGGCACGCGGTCTCGCTCCGGCAGCCCGTCCGGGAATCCGCCCGATCCTGTAATTGCGATCCAGACGCGGCGGTCCGGTCCGATGCCTATTGCGACGGGCCGTCGATAGCCGAAATCGATACCTCTGCCTGAAGAATCGACGAAAGATTGAAAAGCAACGGCGCCGTCCGCGCGGATCCGAGCGAGTACGGCTTCCGTGCCATCGTAAAAAGGCAACAGATAGTCTTCCAAAAAGCGCTGACGGAGCGGCCTTGATCCCGGCGGCGTACCCTCTCCGGCGACATATAAAGAGCCATCCCCACTGATCACGAGGGCCGTCCCCATCATCAGCAGGCCATTCCCGAATGTGACGTCATAGGCTGCCCTCTGCAAATCGGCGGACATCTTGACTGCAAATGCCTGCGTAACCGTGTCGCTACCTCTGGATTGAGGCGGAAGCAATCCGGTCGCGTAGAGATTGCCGGCGACGTCTATTACGATCGCGCCAGAAATTCCTCTCAACTTTGTCCTCGATCTCACTGAGCTTCCCGTCGCATCCACATGCAGGAGAAGGCCCTCGCCTGGGGCGGCATCATCCAGGGCCCCAATGTAGACCGAGCCGTCAGTCGCAACCGCCAGTGCCACGACCTGAACACCGGCGGGGTAAATAGCGTGAATATCGCATCCGTCCATCACAGGGATCCACAGGCAGCAGAAAACTTTGCGGATTTTGTCCTCCTTGCGCTGGACCCGACGGAATCCTCGGAAAGTCATTTGATCGCGTGACTCCGCCGATTATGACCGTTCCGTCCGATGCCAGAGCCATCGCTCTCGGAATGTCCTCTGAACTTCCGCCAAACACCAGACGGCACGACAGGTTGGAGCCATCCGCGCTGAGCCTTCCGATAAAAATATCTGAGTTCCGGAACGAATCCGTAGCGGGAATTTCGCTGCTGGCCGTTCGGCTTACGACGTAAATGCTTCCGTCGGGCGCAACTGCGGTACCGGTGATCGACCGAGCTGCCGGCCCAAGCCTCGCCGACCAGGCGAGGACTGGTAGCTGTGCCTGCGATTGCGCTTGACACGCGAGGAGAACACCTGTTGAAAGGGGAAGCCAGAGACGGCAGATTTGCGACATTTCTAGCCAGTATAAAGTACAAAAAGCGGCACGATTACCGTTTCCGCGTTTCAGAGGTGCGGCGAGCAATGCAAATACAGTGAATCTTTGCGCGGATCGTTGTCAGCAGTATATAGTAGTGGAAACATGCGAACTGCCCTCTGTGTGACTGCGTTCTGTCTCAGCGCCTTTCCTCAAGCAGGTCCACCGGAGCCTGCTAGTGCCAGGCGTGGGGGTGAACGGGTCCGGTTAACCCGGCCTGTGGTTCGCGGGCGCCAGTATGCAGTTTCCTCGATGAAACCGGAAGGATCGCAGGTGGCGGAGCAGATCCTGCGCAAGGGTGGCAACGCGTTCGACGCCATTGTCGCGTCGCAAGCAGTGTTAGGGCTGGTGGATGCACCGAGCAATGGAATCGGCGGCGACGCGATGATTCTTGTCTACGAGGCAAAAACGGGCCAAGTGCATTCGCTCAATGCCGAAGGCACCGCGCCCAAGCGGGCCACAATCGACTGGTACAAAAAGAACCAGGATGGGAAGCTTCCAGACTCGGATGGACTTCTCGCAGGCACCGTGCCCGGCGTGGTGGACGCCTGGTACAACCTGCTCGACCGGTGGGGTACGATGACGTTCGCGGAGGTCCTCGCGCCCGCGATTGAGATGGCGGACAATGGCTTTCCGTTGAATGACCGGTTGGCCTCGGCGATCAACGGCTCGAAGAAGCTGCGCAAGTATCCGACTTCCGAGCGCACCTACTTCCCCGGCGGAAAGCGCTGGGCCACGGGAGAGATCTTCACCAACAAGGATCTCGGTCGCACGATGAGTGCGCTCGTAGAAGCTGAAAGGGCTGCCTCACACCTCGGCCGACGGGCGGCGCTCAAGGCCGCGCGCGACCGGTTCTACAAAGGCGACATCGCGCGCCAAATGGCCGAGTTCTCCGAAAAGAACGGCGGGCTGTTCCGATACGATGACTTTGCGAGCTATGAGGCCAAAGTCGAGAGGCCAGTGTCAGTGGACTATCGTGGATACGCCGTCTACAAGAATCCATCGGCGAACCAGGGGCCGGCTGAGCTGATCGCGCTCAACCTGCTCGAAGGCTACGAGCTGAAGAAGCTCGGCCACAACACGGCCGAATATATTCATGCCGGCGTGGAATCAGTGAAACTCGCCTTTGCGGATCGTGACAAATACCTGGGCGATGAGCTTTTCATCAAGGTTCCGTGGACGCGACTGCTCGCCAAGGACTATGCGGCCGAGCGCCGCAAGCTCATTGATCCGGAGCTGGCGTCGCTCGAATTCCGACCCGGAAATGTGGACGGCGTTGAGCGTCCTATAGATGTCAACTATCTTCCGATCGCCCGGGACGACGGCGATACGAGTTACGTAGTGGTGGCGGATCGCGATCGTAATGTCATCTCGTTCACCCCCAGTCTTCATAGCGGTTTCGGTACTGGTATTGTCATTGGCAATCTAGGTTTCACCGTCAATTGCCGCGGAGACTACTTCTCGTTGGTGGCGGGTCATTCGAATGCGCTCGAACCGGGCAAGCGGCCAAGGAGCACGCTGCAATCGACGATCATCCTGAAAGATGGAAAGCCGTTCCTGGCCACGGGAAGCCCTGGCGGGGACGATCAGTGCATGCGCACGATGCAGACCTTCCTCAACATCGCTGAATTCGGGATGAACGTGCAGCAGGCGATCGAGGCGCCGCGCTGGTCGACCCGCAGCTTTCCGATGTCCTATTGGCCGCACACGATGTATCCTGGCGAGGTGACGGTTGAGAGCCGCGTGCCAGTCAGCGTGCAGGAGGCGCTGAAGAAGAAGGGACACAAGTTGAAGGTGGGCGGAACGTGGGTACTGGGACTGAACGCCGCGATCCTCTTCGATCAAACCTCCGGCGTATTGTCGGCCGGAGCTGATCCGCGGTGTGACGCCTACGCCTTGGCGTGGTAAGCATGATTCGATCGCTTGATGCATCTCAGGCGACGAGGGCACTGGAATCACTGGCAGATTTGTTAATCGACGCAGTGGATGGAGGTGCGTCCATCGGCTTCATTCCGCCACTGGAACGCGAGGAAGCGACGGCTTACTGGCGCACGGTGATGGATTCTATCGCGGGAGGAACGCGCGTGCTGTTGGTCTCTGAAGAGGACGGTCCCGGTCTGATTCAAGGTTCTGTTCAACTGTCGCTGGAGACCAGGGCGAATGGCGATCATCGGGCCGAGGTGGCGAAACTGTTCGTGCATCGCCGGGCGCGTAGACGGGGGGTCGCAACCGCATTGATGGGAAAGGCGGAAGCGACGGCCCGCCAATTAGGACGAACGCTTCTGCTGGCAGATACCCGGAAGGGTGGCGAAGCCGAACGGCTCTGCGAGAAGCTCGGCTGGACGCGGTTCGGGGAAGTGCCCCGCTATGCACGCAGCTCGAATGGGGAACTCGACCCCACGGTTTTTTACTATAAGCAACTCGACTGAACTCGGGCCCAGGTGGGAATCTGCTGTTGACGAGCCGTGTTATATTGTTCCATAGTCATATATGACTATGGTCATATATGAGGCGAGTTCAAGACGAGAGCGAAAAAAGGCCGCGATTCGCGGCCAGATTATCGCCACCGGAATTGAGTTGTTCGGCCGCCACGGAATCACGGACGTCACGGTCGACCAGATTGCCGATGCCGCCGACATTGGTAAAGGAACGATCTACAATTACTTCGAAACAAAAGAGGACATCCTAGTCGCTTTCATGGTGGACCTCGAACGTAAGGTGCAATCGAGCCTTCATCGTTTCAGCGGCTCAAAGGGCTCATTGGAGTCCGTTCTGGCCGGCTTCATCCGCCTTCAGTTCCGGCTCAAGAGGCGCCATCACCAGTTTGTCCGGGTGTTTCTTGCCCAGATGTTCCTCCGCACGGAGCAGTTTTTTCCCTACATGGTGGATATGCAAAAGCTGATTGATCCGCCGCTGGAGGCACTATTCCAGAACCTGCGGCAACGAGGCGCGTTGCGCAGGGACGTGAACATCCTGGAGCTCGTCCAGACCTTCAAGACAATCCATCTGGGCCTTACTGCGTTGTGGGCGATTGAAGGACCTCCGTTCCGTCAGACAGACCGCACGTTGAAGCTCGAGTTGAAGCTGTTCTGCGAGGGGTTAAGGGCGTCATGAAAAAGCTGGCGGCGTCACTCCTGCTTTTGGGCGGCTTCCCATGGCTTTTCGCCCAGGTTGTTCCAAGTCCAGGCCTGTTGAACCGGCGCTATCAGGAGGGCGAGACAATGGTTTACCGGATGAAGAACATCAATAACGGCAGGCGCTCCGAGATTCAGGCGACGGGCGTCGTGAAGAGAGATTCCCGCGGACAATACCTAGAAGAATACGCCTGGTCAAATCGGACGCTGGATGGCGCGCCATTTAATCTGCCTCCGAAGAGCATGCAGTTTCGGCAGATTCTATCGCTCGATCCCGGCATGCCCTCACCCATTCCGAACCTCAGTGAAGTGCACCCCACGCTGATCGGCCCAATCACGGACTTCCTGACCTTCTACGCCGACTTGTGGCTGGCGACTCGCTCGGGCAAGTTAAAGGCTGCCGGAGATCATCTTTATCACGAGCACGCAACTCCGGCTTCATGGGCCGACGGCAACCGCGTGGTGCTCGGGGAAACTTCAATCGATTTCGATATCACTCTCACCGGCGTGGATCAAGCCGGCAAGATTGCCACGTTACTGGTCAAGCATGTGCCTCCCAAGCGGCCCGAAGTGAGGTTACCCGCCGCATGGATGAACGAAGCGGTAGCCGATACACCGAACAATTGGGTCCAAGTGTCAAAGAGCGACGGCAAGTACACGGCGATGGTTGGAAAGGAAACTTTCGACGTGCAACTGAAAGTGAGCCTGGTTGACGGTAAGATCCTGTCCGGGACACTTGAGAACCAGGTAAAGACGCGGGTGCGCGATTGCCTGGATGCCGCCCTAATGAGCTGCGGTGATCCTCGACCTCGTGAAATCCTGCGGCAGGTCGACATCTCACTGGTCCCTTGAGTGCCTCAGCGGCTCTCCGGCCCGTGAAGCCCACCTGGATAGAATGAAAGGGAGCCCGCATGTCCCACTCCCCCCAGGCTGCTGTCGTCGATGCGTCTGTGTCCCAGCCGATCTCCGTCCGCACCGGGGCAATCGCACTTGCATTGCTCTCCACCGGCCACTTCTTCATTGATGTCTATTCTGGCGCGCTCGGTGCGCTCCAACCGCGCCTGGTCTCCAAGCTAGGACTGTCACTCACCCAGGCCGGGCTCCTGGGCGGCACGCTGATTTTCTCTTCCTCCGTCTGCCAACCGCTCTACGGTTATCTCTCGGACCGCTTTCACACCCGATTGTTCACAGTTCTATCTCCAGCCGTGGCTGGCATTTTCATTTCTCTGCTTGGAATTGCTCCCAGCTTCGCCTGGCTTCTGTTTCTGGTACTACTTGGAGGCGCAGGCATCGCCGCGTTTCATCCCCAAGCCTCCAGCCGCGTAACCCACGGCGTCGTCGAATCCCGCGCCACTTGGATGGCTGTTTTCATCAGCGCCGGAACCTTTGGATTCGCTCTGGGCCCCACCTACTTTCTCCTGATGCCTCAGTGGTTGGGACTCGAACGCCTCTACTGGGCCGGCGTCCCGGGAATTCTCTGCTCACTGCTGCTTTGGGTCTTTCTCGATCCGGCGCCAGCCATCACACGAAAAAGCGGCTTTGACCTCGGTCCCTTACGCGCCGTCTGGAAACCCCTAACCATCCTGTATTTTTGCGTCTTCATCCGCTCGGTGGTGCAACTCACCTTTACCCAGTTCCTCCCTCTTTATCTCGCCCGCGAGCGCGGACTCTCGCTCGCCAACGCGAACTTTACTCTTTCGGCTTACATCGCGGCCGGCGCATTTGGTGGATTTGTTGGAGGACGTCTCGCCGACCGTATCGGCGGCCGCCGCGTCATTATGCTCTCAATGATCGGCTCCGTCCCTATGCTCCTGCTCTTCTTCCTGACGTCCGGGATCGTGTCGACACTCGCGCTACTCGCCGGCGGCCTCATGCTGCTCTTCACCATCCCCGTCAACGTCGTGATGGCTCAGGAGCTCGCCCCCACCCAAACCGGCACGGTCTCCGCTCTCATGATGGGCTTCGCATGGGGGATGGCGGGATTCCTGTTTGTTCCCCTGACCGGCTGGGCCTCGGATCATTTCGGTCTTCACTCCGTGCTTAACGTGCTTGCCTTAACACCTGTGATCGGATTTCTCCTCGCCCGCCGCCTGCCGGATTTGCGTCATGCCTAGAGCCGTCTGCCTGCTGAGTGGTGGACTCGATTCCACCACCTGCTTCGCCGTCGCTCGCAGCCAGGGTTTCGATTGCTATGCTCTGTCGTTCGACTATGGCCAGCGCCATCGTGCCGAACTCGAGGCCGCGCGCCGGATTGCTAAGCTCCTAAGAGCCGCGGACCACGTGACTCTCTCATTCGACCTACGCAGATTCGGCGCCAGTGCTCTCACGGACGATATCGATGTCCCCAAGCATCGCTCCACCACCGAGATAGCGCACGGAATTCCGATCACCTACGTCCCTGCCCGTAATACGATCTTTCTCTCGTTTGCGCTCGCCTGGGCCGAAGTCCTCGGCGCCGCCGACATTTTCCTCGGGGTCAACGCCATCGACTATTCCGGATATCCCGACTGCCGTCCCGAATACATCCAAGCCTTCGAGCGCATGGCCAATCTCGCGACCAAGGCAGGCATTGAAGGCAGCCTGCGCTGCCGTATCCACACGCCGCTCGCGCAACTCGACAAAGCGGCCATCGTCCATCTGGGTCACTCCCTCGGGGTCGATTACTCCATGACGCATAGTTGCTACGACCCCGATGCACAAGGCCATCCGTGTGGGGCCTGCGACTCCTGCCTTCTCCGCCGCAAAGGCTTCGCCGAAGCCGGCTTCGTTGACCCGCTCAATTATCCGCCATGTTCCTGAGCGAGATCTTCTACTCGATCCAGGGCGAAGGTCTCCTAGCGGGCGTACCCTCTGTTTTCATCCGTACCTCCGGTTGCAACCTGCGCTGCTCGTGGTGCGATACGCCGTACACCTCCTGGAGCCCTGAGGGAACTCAGACTTCCATCGAAGCGATTCTCGACTACGTCCGTCAGCACTCCACAGGCCACACCGTCATCACGGGGGGGGAGCCCATGATCGCGCCTGAGATCGTGGAACTCACCGTACAGCTCCGACAGCTCAGCCAGCACATCACGATCGAAACTGCCGGCACCGTGCACGCGCCGGTAGCTTGCGATCTGATGAGCATCAGTCCTAAGCTCGCCAACTCCATTCCGGAAGGCGAATGGCGTGAACGCCATGATCACCTTCGCTACCAGCCCGATGTCCTACGGAGGCTGATCGCCCATTTTGATTACCAACTGAAGTTCGTCATTTCTGCGGAAACCGATATCGAAGAGATCCGCTTCATCGCCGCCGAAACCGGAGCCGATCCTGCGCGCATCCTGCTCATGCCGGAAGGGACGGATCCTGCTACTCTCACCGAACGTGCGGCTTGGCTCGGCGAGCTGTGCAAACGCACCGGCTACCGTTTCTCTCCCCGCCTTCACATCTGGATGTATGGCAATCGCCGCGGGACGTGATTTAATAGGGAGCTATGCGCTACACGCTCGTTCTGCTACTGGCGCTCGCCGCGCTCGCCCAACATTCGTTTCCCACTCTCTCCTACGAAGTGAACCCAGGCTGGCCCAGCCTGCCGCGGGATTTGAATACCCAGGAAACCGCCGGCGTCGCCCTCGATGGGCAGGGGCATGTCTATGTTTTTCATCGCGGCCGCCACCCCATTCTCGAGTTTCATGCCGACGGCACTTTCATCCGCGGTTTTGGCGATGGACTGTTCGAACGCGCGCACTCGATTCGCATCGATCCGGAGGGCAACATCTGGACGGCCGACGACGGGACTCATACGATCCTTAAGCTGGATCCACAAGGTCGCGTCAAGATGGTATTCGGACGGTGGCGCACCACATCCGATGCCAAGAGCGCCATGCCCGACGGTTCGGCTGGCGGAGCCCTCCGCGGCTTGCGCGATGAAGGTCTGATCCGCTTCCATCGTCCCACCGACGTCGCCTTCGGTCCTAAAGGAGAGATCTACATTGCCGATGGCTACGGCAACTCTCGCGTCGTCAAGTTCGACAAGAACGGAAAGTTTCTCAAGGAATGGGGCAAGCGCGGCGGCGCACCCGGAGAATTCCACACTCCCCACTCGATCGTGGCGGACAGCCAAGGCCGCGTCTACGTTGCCGATCGCGAAAACTACCGCGTCCAGGTCTTCGACGGGGAAGGTAATTTTCATAAGGAATGGAAGGTAGGATCTCCCTGGGGCCTCGCCCTCTCCAAGGACGGCCACATTTTCATGTCCGACGGCTATAACAACCGCGTGCTCAAATTGACCCTGGACGGGAAAGTGGTGGGTACGCTCGGCTCGCATGGAAAGCAGCCGGGCCAGTTCCATTACTGTCACCAGATCGCCGTCGGGGAAGACCTCTCCGTCTATACCGCCGAAATCCTAAACTGGAGAGCACAGAAATTCTCTCTGAAGAAGTGACATCAAGATTCTTTCTGATCGTGGAACTCTGTCCTTATTCCAGCTCGTACCCCGGGTCGATCCCCCAAAATTCTTTAAGGACCTGATGCATGTTATAGGGATGAGTGTCGGTGCCCGTGAGATGGTGTTGGATTACGTCGAAAGCATGCTTGATACCCGAGTGGTCGTCAAGGTCGGCGTCGACGAGCATCAGCGATTCAGTCGGATGGCGGGCAAAAGTGAGCTGCAGAGTCGCGGTATCGCCCTGCGACTTGAAGGAGTCGAACATCTGGAAGCCGCCCGGAAACGTGTGAAGGGCGCCGTCCACCCGGTGGAAGTCAGTCGACTGGCCAACTTGCGTGTGAAGAGCCGGGTCCACCAGAACGAAGATGCGAGCAGGCTTCAAGTCATTTAGCTTCCGGAAAAATGCTGGGACGAAATCGCCCGTGCTCAGCGCAATCGTGTTGGCCTTGCTAAAGATGTTCAAGAGACCGGCCTTCTGGAGCGGGTCGCGAGAGTTCCAGTCGGCGGCATCCATCCCGGAGCTTTTCAGCAGGGAGCGGAGGGTCGTGGGGAGTTCAGTGATCTTCGGGAACGTCGGTTTCGCCTTGTCCGGGTGAAGCAGGAAAGTCTGGCGGACGACTAGTGGATCTTCTCCCGCCGGGACATTGATGGCGAGGATCTTCAGATGGTAGCGGTCCGGCAGCAGCGTCATCTCATAGCCGCCTTCCGGAGCGGCCACCACCTTCTTAAGGTTGACAACCTTGCGGTTGACGAAATCGAATCGTTGGTTGAAGGAGGCTACCCGGTGGTTGCGAAGCTGAACTGAGACGTCTCCTGAAATCGGGTTGTCTCCGACTCCGACGAGTTCCAGGCGGATCGAATTGAAATTTGGCATGGTTCTCCCTCTCTGGCGGAGCAAGCTTCACTTGGCACGGAGGTTCAGCCTCCGTAGGCGGCTGCGAGACCGCCACAGGCCAAGGGCCGGCCCCACATTCGCCTACACAAATGCTTCCCGCAGCGGGCTCCCGTTATCCGTAATCGGAACAGGACGGTCGCCGGCATACAGGTTCTTATGCGGGTCGATCCCCAGCGCACAGTGAATGGTGGCGTGGAAATCCGGGATCGTTACAGGACGCTCGACAATACTCCTGCCGATCTCGTCCGTTCGGCCGATCACCTGCGCTGTCTTCAAGCCTCCGCCGGCAAGCACCATCGAGAATGCCAGCGACTGGTGGCCACGCCCTCCGCCGGAGTCGAATTCGGGAGGACGGCCGAACTCGGTGGCCACCACGATTAACGTCGTGTCGAGCATCTTGCTCTTCTCCAGATCGGTGATGAGCGTGGACAAGGCTTTGTCCAACTCCTGAATCAAAAGGTGCTGGTTGAGCTGACCTTCATTATGGGTGTCCCAGCCCGAGCCATTCAGAAAATTGAGATTGTGGGAAACTTCGACGAATCGGACTCCAGCTTGAACCAGCCGCCTCGCCAGCAGGCAACGCTGGCCGAATTCGCCCCCGTACGATTCCCGCAAGGACTTGGACTCGCGCGCCAGGTCGAAGACGTTCAGGAAACGCGGTCCCGCCAGTTTGTACCCTAGCCGGGTGATCGCATCCTGTTGCTGCACGGTCTGGTCGGTGGCGTTGCGGCCGACGTAGCTTTCGCGCATTTTGGCGAGCAGTGTTTCTCTACGATCCTGCCGGTTGAGATCGACGTCCGGCGGCCGGATCAGACCGTTCGGCCCTGTGTCGATCTGTGTCAGATAAATATAACCGTATTTGGCGCCGAGAAAGCCTGGGTCGCGGATGATGGACGGGTAACCCATCACCACGTAGGCCGGAACGTCTTCCGACCTTGGTCCGAGTTGGTTGCTGACGACAGAGCCGATCGCGGGATAGAGGATCGTGCCAGACGGCTTGCGGCCGGTGTGGACGAGGTTGGCGGCCGCCGCATGTTCGCCCGAAATATCGTGCGTTACCGAGCGAACCACTATACAGCGGTCCATCAGCGGCGCCGTGCGGGAGAGATGTTCGCAAACCTGCTCGCCTTGGATCGGCGTCTGGATCGCCTTGTAGTAGGAGCCGGGCTTTTTCTTGCCGTCGCCCTGGATCTTGGGGTCGAAAGTGTCCATATGCGCGGCCCCGCCGCCAAGCCAGAGATAAATGCAGGCGTCCGCTTTGCCTTTGGGAACCGGAACGTTCGTGGCCGCGAAAGCCGTTGCGGCGGCTGATTGCAGGAAGTTTCGTCGATTCATGGTCGGCTCCTGGGCTACGGCATCAGAACGAACTCGGGCGAGTTTACCATCGACCAGAGTACATCCTCGAAACGCTCGCGGAATTCGGGTTTGAGGCGCTTGGTGGGCTCCGCGCCCATGCGCAGCTTCCGTTCCTCTTCCATGCGGATCAGAGTTGCTTCCGCGCTGAGGTGGTTTGACCAGGACACTCGGTTGTCGGATTTGGCGGCGGTGTAGGACGCTTCGGCACCTTTCACCTTGCGGTCCGCATAGTAGGGGCGCAGGAGATTGGCCATAGACTTCAGCTCCTCCGGAGAGGCTGGGCGGGACAGAATTCGCAGGAAGGCCTCATTCACCAATTGCTCCAGCGGTACGTTCTTGAGCGCCAGGTCGGTGAAGTAGGAATCGTCGGAGAGGCGAACCAGCCGTGTGCCGAGGATGCCGTTGGCGAGGATGAGAGTCTGCATGGGCGAAGAAGCGTCGTCACGCGTCGAGGTAGCCGATTGCCGGGATTGCCGCCAGCCGTACGAAGTCATCACATCGACCAGCGATTGGGCGATCGGCAGCGCCAATGCAGGACGGTCGCGTTCATTGGAGAGCGCCGTGAGTTGCCACGCCCGGTCCGGCTTACCCATGTTGAGGAACTGCGACGGAGCACGGTCGCCTGCCGGGTTGAGATTGAGATCCTCGCATTCGAACTGCTTGCCGACCGACTGATGGAGCGAGTCGACGAGCTGTTCGGCGGTGAGCTTCCGCCGAAGCGGGCCGGCAAATAGCCGATTCTTCGAAGAGGTTTGGGTGTCGGCGAGCTCCTCGACCGGCTTGCGCTGATAGGCATGCGACTCAAAGATCAGGCGGGCCAGATGCTTCAAGTTGTAGCCGCTCACGACGAACTCGCGAGCCAGGTACTGCAACAGTTCCGGATGCGAGGGTTTCGCACGCGACCAGTCGTCAGCGGGTTCGACGATGCCCATGCCGAAATACCGTTTCCACACGCGATTGGCAATCACTTGCGCGAAGCGCTCGTTCTCGGGTGCGATGATGAGTCCGGCCAGTGCACGGCGCGATTCGACTTTGCCTTCAGTTGGCAACGCTCCGGTTTCGTTGTGCTGGACTAGATCCTGAAACGGCCACGAAGCATCGATCGAATCCCCCGGCTTGAGCGTGATATTCACCGCTGGTTTTCGCCCGCCTTCCGTGATGGGAACTGTGGAAGTCGCGGGCAGTTTCATGGACTTGCCGTTGAGCATGGCAGCGAGCGAAAACAGGTCCTTTTGCTTGAAAGGATGGAAGGGCGCGTCGTGACAGCGCGCGCAACCGAGTTTCTGGCCCAGGAAGGCCTGGGCGACGATGTCGGCTTTAGCGGCCATCGGCGCGTCGTTCAAAGTGGCCTGTGAAAATGCCGCAGGCGAGCCCTGGTGGATCGAGCCCTCCATCTGCACCAGCTCGGTGACGAAACGATCGAAGGGGACCCCATCCGTGAACGCTTGATGGATCCACCAGCGGAACGGACCGGTGTTGTTGAGGTCGGGTTTGAGGATGCCTGGATTCTCCGCGAGCACATCCTGCCAGTAAGACACCCAGTTGTCAGCCCAGGAAGGAAGAGTGAGCAGGCGTTCGATGGCCTTCCCGCGGCGCGTCCCGGCTGGTTCCTTCAAGAACGCGGCAATTTCATCAGCGGTTGGTATGAGTCCGATGGTGTCGAGCGAGAGGCGGCGCAGGAATTCCAGATCGGAGGTGAGAGGTCTTGGCGTGGCTTTCGCTTCGTTGAGGCGAGCGTTCAGAAAATGATCGAGATCGTTGCGAGCCCAGAGCCCGGTGGTGGGCGCAGGAACCGGGATTGCCTTGTCTTTGTAGTACTCGCGAACGCGTGCGTGACGTTCGCGCCAGCGCGCAATCACCTGCTGGGATGCAGCGAGCCGGCGTTCGCGATCCGCGGCAATGTGGCGGGAACGCTGGGCGGCGATGTGTTTCTCCCATTCTTCATCGGTGAGGCGTAGTGAGTTATCAGGTCCTAGAAGCCGCTCGATCTCGCTGGGCTTGCCGAACGAGACAGCGAGCTCGCCGGGTGTAGGCATCAGTCCTTTGCCGCCGATCACCGCCGTCAAGACGAACTGATGCGGTTTGCCATCGGAAGTGAAGTTGTAGAAAACATCCTGATGCGGATGCGGCGGCGGCCGGTGACCGGATTCGTCTCGAACGGGTGGCGGAGGAACAGGGTCATCGCCGGATGTGTTGGGTTTCTGTGCTTTGGTCTGAGCCACCTCGACACCGTCGATGGCAAATGTGGCGGCGCCTCGTGCACGAAGGCGGAACTTATACTCGCCAGCCGGTAGCGCACGCTCGTAGGAGGCGCGGAGGGTAAAGGGTGAGGGACGGTCGAGAGCGAGCGCTTCACTCGAGTATTTGGTAGGGATGCGCACGAATGCGAACGCCGGCTCGGTGTAGGAGGACTCGGCCTGCCCGGCGTTCTCAATGATCTCGACGCGTACGGCGCTAGGGGCAAGGAATACGGTGAACAGGAACAGGAAGATACGCACGATACTGTTCTACTACCACGCACTGTGTCATTTCAACTGGTTGGCGAGTGGGCTTCAGCCCGCGCGGGGCCTTGAGCCCCACAGTCGTTAGACAGGGGCTTGACAACCCTAGAGTTTTACCCTAAATTTCTAGGCTAGATGCAGCCGTTTACGAACAATCTCCAAGGCACGCTCGAACTGCTCATCCTGAAAGCCCTCGCCCCCGGCCCCAACCACGGCTTTGGGATTTGCCAGCACATACAGACTGTCTCGGACGGCCTTCTCCGGGTCGAGGAAGGATCGCTGTATCCGGCTCTGCACCGGCTTGAAAAACAGAAGCTCCTCGATGCCGAGTGGAAAGTTTCTGATAACGGCCGGCGCGCCCGCTACTACCGGCTCAATGCCGCGGGGCGCAAGGCCCTGGCACAGGCCGAGGAGAGCTGGGAAATTCTGCGAAAAGGCGTTACCAAGGTCCTGAAGTTCGCTTAGGAGGAAGGCATGTTTTGGAAGAAGGATAAACTCGACCGGGAAGTTCGCGAGGAGATGGACTACCATCTCTCGCGGCAGGCGGAGCTGCAACAGCAGGAGGGTCGACCCGCGGACGAAGCGCGCAACGAGGCGCGGCGCAGATTCGGCAACCTGGCTCAGGCCCAGGAGGAGACCCGGCGAGTCCACATCGCTCGCTGGACCGAGACAGTGGCTCAAGATGTCCACTATGCGCTACGGTCATTCGCGCGCATGCCGGCATTCATTACTACTGCCGTGATCGCTCTTGCCCTCGGCATCGGAGCTTCCACCGCTGTCTTTTCCGTCGTCGATCGCATACTCTTCCGCAGCCTCCCATACCCACACGAAGACCGTCTGGTCTGGATGGGAATGGCGGCTCCGATCGACCAGCAGGAGTTCCTATTCGGAGCGGACTATCTCGAGTGGCGCGAAAGACAAACAGCGTTCGAAGCATTCACTTCCTGGCGCGGCGCATCCGACTGTGACCTCACCGCGATCGAGCCTACGCGCCTGCGCTGCGCCCAGGCGGAATCCACGTTTCTCCCAACTCTTGGGATCACTCCGATCCACGGCCGGAACTTCACCAAAGACGAGGATCTGCCCAATGCACCCAAAGTCGCTCTGCTATCGCATCGGCTTTGGCGATCGCATTTCGGCGCCAATCCGCGCATCTTGGGCGAGACGATTCAATTGCAAGGCGAGCCTGTCCGCCTCATCGGTGTCCTGCCGCGCGACTTCGAGCTGCCCAGTCTATCGCACGCTGATATCGTGATGCCGCAAGCGCTCGACGAAGCTCGCGAGCGGGCGCGCCAGCGCCAGATGTTCCTGACCGTCTTTGGCCGTTTGAAACCGGGCATGACACTCCAACAGGCGCGTGCCTCGTTTCAACCATCCTTCGAGCACTCACTCCAGTTCGTGCCGCCGGGTTTCCGCAAGGAAGTCCAATTGCGGATGAACCTTCTCCGCGATCGCCAGGTCCGCGACACGCGCCAGGCTTCTCTGGTCTTGTTCGGAGCCGTTGTTTGCGTACTCCTGGTTGCTTGTGCCAATGTCGCCAACTTAATGCTCGCCCGCTCCGCGGCACGCCAACGCGAAATCGCCGTCCGGCTCGCGATTGGAGCGGCACGCGGGCGGCTGATCCGGCAAACGCTCACCGAGAGCCTTCTCCTCAGTTTCGCTGGGGGATTGCTCGGCATCGCACTGGCGTACATATTCCTCAAGACCCTCGTTGCGATCGCGCCACGTGGGATTCCCCGACTCGAGCAGGCATCCCTGGACTGGCGCGTACTCTGCTTCACCGCTGGAATGTCGTTGATCGCAGGTCTCCTGTTCGGACTGGCCCCTGCACTAATCCGCCCGCGCATCGAGAACCTGACTGGCACGCGAGCTGGCGGTGCACCGAAAGCGCGTCTACGCCAGGCACTGGTCGTGGCTCAACTCGCCGTCTCCGTCGTTCTTCTCACCGGCGCCGGACTCCTGATGAACTCTCTCTGGCGCCTCCAAAATCTTCCTCTTGGCCTCCAACCCGAGAATATCTTGACCACTACGGTCCGGCTCAATCCTGCCAACTACCCGCGTCCCGAACAACGCTTCGTCTTCTTTCAGCATCTCGAAGACCGTCTGCGCCGCCTGCCCAACGTCCAGGCACTCGCGTTCAGCGACTCAATCCCACCCAGCGACCGCAGCCTCGCCATGATCTACTCGATGATCGAAAAGGAAGGGCAACCAGTCAACCGCAACCAGCGGACGGGCGGCATGGTCGTTTGCCGCAACGTAACTCCACAATATTTCGTGACGCTTTCGATCCCGATCCTTCGCGGCCGCGGGTTCACCGAATCCGACCGGCGCAGTTCCGATGAATACATCATTCTGAGCAACGCGCTCGCCCACCAGTTGTTCCCCGGTGAGGAGGCTCTCGGCAAGCGCATCCGGCCTGGGGCTAGCGGCAATACTGTTCACTTAATAACATTTTTGTGGTATTCTGTTTTGGGGCGAATGCCTCACAAATGGCGAATGCCTCACAAATAAGGAGATGTCCCATGCGCGTTACCACCGTGGAATCAACCACTCTCGCCACGGTCGCCTACGACGAAGCCCGCGAACTGCTGCGGTTGGAGTTCTGCAGCGGGGCGGTCTACCTATAT
>Ga0187893_10007731_pt1 | contig 17404 bp, 17 predicted proteins | sample MA1701074metaG_FD_139574 | JGI IMG/M metagenome (GOLD analysis project Ga0187893, IMG submission 139574) | White microbial mat communities from a basaltic lava cave in the Kipuka Kanohina Cave System on the Island of Hawaii, USA - MA170107-4 metaG ... | reverse complement strand
GTCGTAGAGAGTCATCGACCTGAGCGCGGCGGCGGAACCTTCCCAGCCGACTGCCTCTTGCCCGGCTTGGTTCACGTACAGCACCTGTCCAGCGGGAGTTGCGATGCCGATGAAGTCCGAACTGTTTTCGATCACCGCGCTTAACGTCTGCTGCTCTTCTATTGCCCGCGTTGCGCGCGGCATTGTCCCCTGCGCTGACTGTGCTGGCATAGCTTGCCCTATCTCAGAGTGTCGAAATATCGCCGCTGGTCGAAATGATGACAGCGTAATGGAGTTCTTACCGGAAAGCAAATTGTTCCTGGACTGAATAAGGGGGCACTGCCGTCAGAGGTGGGTTGGTAGACAAAACTCTACTTCTACTGGGCCGTCGACCAGTATGGGCAGGTCATTGATGTGTTGCTGTAACTAAAAGGGAGGTGAGGGGTAATCCTTTACAAGCCATATACACGGGCCACATTGTCCCCCAGAATCCCACGCCGCGCTTGTTCTGTGACAGCGGCGCGATTAACCGTTCTAAGTACCGTGCGCCATAAATACGCCTGATGCCCGTGAGGCAGCCCAGGCCTTCAGAGAAAAGCGTGAGCCGAAGTTCACTGGCCGGTAGCGGACCCGTAGAGCAGCAACGGGGTGGGGAGGCTTGCACCAGGGAGAGGAGTGAGCTGATGTTGTCTTGCCTCACCGACGGAACCGTAATACGCTGACCGAATGAAAACCCTCACCATCCGACTCCCCGAGGCGTTGGCGGCCGAGATTGAAGCCGAGTCACAGGCGCGCAAGGTGTCAAAATCTGATGTCGTGCGCGAGCGGTTGCGCCTCATTCCCGGCTCTCCTCGGCGCGCGTCTGCGCCACTTGATGCCATTGCCGATCTCATCGGCTCGGTGGATGGCTTGCCGACCGACTTGAGCGCGCGCAGGAAACACTATCTCAAGACCACCGGCTATGGCCAGAAACGTGCTCGTTGACGCCGGCTTTATGGTAGCGCTGCTCAGCTGCCGCGACACACACCACCGTTGGGCCGTTGCTCAATCGTCTCGTTTCACTCCGCCTTGGCGCACATGCGAAGCTGTACTGTCCGAAACTTTCCACCTGCTCGAAGCGCGCGGCGCGCCCGGACTCAGCGGATTATTGCGGCGCCAAGCGGTAGTTGTTGCTTTCGACTTGGCGAGCAATCTGGAGCCGGTGTTGAAGCTCATGCAGAAATATGCGGACGCGCCCATGAGTCTTGCCGATGCCTGCCTGGTGCGCATGACTGAAATGCTGGCTGACCCTATCCTGCTTACTACTGACTCCGACTTTCACATCTATCGCCGTCATAGCCGCCAGGTTGTTCCTTCCGTGATGCCGTATTAATCCTCTATGGTTGATTCACTGAACTCTCCGGGAAGCTGCCGTCCTCAGAACCCCGGCAGCAGCGGTTCGCCGCCGAGGAGGACACGCCCTGCGGCATCGTACTGGTAGCGCACGGACTGGATGCCGAACACAATCGCATGGCTATTTCTCAGCGCGCGCTCCACCGGATTGCCCTGCACAAAGGCCGCACGAGTGCCCTGGGCATAGAGGCGGCTCACGGTCTCGCGCACGCTGTCCAAGGCATAAAAGGCAGAGGCATAGACCTCAGCCCTTAGGTGCAGCGGCACCGCTGCACCTAAGGGCCACCTCCCAGACTGCGTCTGTCGCGGCAAAGAGCCCCGCGCGGGCCGCACGCAATGCCGCGCTGCTCTGGGCGATGAGTTCCTGGGTCGGCGCTTGCTCCCGCAGGGTTTGTCCACTGAAGGTCGAGACCTTCGTGCTCAAGGATTCCACGGCGCTCTCCAAAGCCGTGCGCAAGACCCCGCAGGCCACCGCCGCCGCCATCGGCGCGAACAGCAACGCCAAAGGGAGACGAAAGGCGGGGCGGTCAATCCGCACGGGCTTGGCCGGACTATAGGCTAACCCCTCAGGCACGAACATATCGTGGACGCGCACTTGGTTACTGCCCGTTCCTCGCATGGCGGCAGCGTCCTTCCAGGTAGGAACAATCTCGAGGTCCACTGTGCGGATGAAAAACATCCGGCTATCAGGAAAGCCATTGATGAGCCGAGGGGTGTTTCCCTCCGTCACGATTCCAGACAGCCCGCACCATTTGGCGTCTTCGCAGCCGGTGACCACTGGCCACTGGCCGCTCACGCGATAGCCTCCCTCTGTGGGAACGGCCTGTCCGACTTGCGCCCCGGAGTAGCCAAAATTCCGATCCGGCTCGGCAAACAATTGCCCTCGTTCCTTCTCTGCCACCGCCGCTACGGCCAGGCAGGTCGGCAGCGAATTGGCGATATACCACCCCACCGCGGGGTCGGCGACGCTGACCGCTTCGATCACTGCCAGTAAGACCGAGGGCGACACTTCAAGCCCGCCGACCTCCCGCGGAGCATAGGCTCGAAAGAGTCCGGCTTGTCCCACGGCAGTGACTACTGCGGGCGTCAGTCTGGCTCTGTGCTCTCCCTCGACGAGATGTTGACGGATTAAGGGTTGCAGGTCGCGCGCTGTGGTAACAAGCGGGTGCAGGTCCATGTTTTCCTCCTGGAGTAGAAAGCATACCATAGGGGAAGCGAAGGGTCTGAAAAATTTCGCTTCAATTTTCTTCGCTTACGCTTTTCTGCTCAAAGGCTGTGGTGACGGCGCTGGAGGGTGGGTTGCTCTTTCCTCCCTTCCGCTTGGATCTGCGGCCCCAGCAACTGTGGCGTGGGTCAGAACCAGTGCCCTTACTGCACGAGAACTTGGCCCTGTTGCGCTACATGGTCGCACATCCGGGGCAAGTCGTCACGAGAGAAGAGCTGTTCAGGGCGGTCTGGCCTGGTACCTATGTCAGCGACGTGGTGCTGACTGTCTGCATTCGCGAGCTCCGGCAGGCGTTGGGAGATGACGCGCGGCGGCCCCACTTCATCGAGGCGATCCCCCGCAGAGGGTATCGGTGGATCGCCTCGTTGGCCGTAGACAGTGCATCGAACACTATGGACCAGGAGAAGCATACTTGCCGGTACTGGAAGCGCTGGGGCGGCTGTGCCGTGAGCCTGGAGGCGAACGCTACATCGAGGTACATCGCCGGATGGGCGAGTGGGATCGAGCAGATTCGCCAGGGAGTCGCGGCCTTTCGGGCGACCGGGGCGGAGATCTTTAGGCCGTATTTTCTTGCCTTACTGGCTGAGGCGTATGGCGTAGCCGGGCAGGCCGAAGAGGGACTGGCAGTACTGGCGGAAGCCCTGGAGGCGGTCGAGAAGACGGGGGAGCGGTTCTATGAGGCGGAGCTGTGGCGGCTCAAGGGGGAACTGACACTCCAAAAAGAGGCTGGAGGCTGGAGACTAGCCCTCCGTCCTCCCAAGCCTCAAGTCTCAAAAGAGGTGGAGCGGGAGGCGGAGGGGTATTTTCGCAAAGCCATCGACATTGCCCAGCGGCAGGGGGCCAAGTCGTGGGAGCTGCGGGTGGTGATGAGCTTGAGCCGTCTGTGGCAACGACAGGGCAAGAAGAAGTACGCTCGCAAGATGCTAGCCGAAATCTACAGCTGGTTCACCGAAGGATTTGACACAGCAGACTTGTAAGAAGCCAGGATGCTACTGCAAGAACTTGCCTAGAACTCCTCCGTTCACGCATTCAAGAAAAGGGCGAGTTTTACACTCGCCCTTGCTGTTTACGCCCCTTTGAACTGATGCCGTTGCGATTGTCCGCGCAGAGAGTGGGGCAGAAAACTCAGCACTTTCTGCCCTGCAGAGGGGGTCTGCTCCGCTCTTTCCCGTTCCGCTCTGATGTTTGTTAAAAGCTGGTCGATCTGGACACAGCCTTCAGTAAAGGCTCGCATGATCAGGCTTTTTCCCTCGGCAATGAATTTTGCAGGAGTCTCGGCACTCGCGTGATGCAATTTCTGGTAGCGGAGTTCCAATTGCGCCGCAGCCTGCTGGGATTTTTCTTTCGCGACCTTCAATGCGGCATTCTCTTTGGTCAGGAGCATCAATTTGTGGGCTGCCCGTGCTCGCTCTCTGCGTAGCTTGAATATCCACATGAGGAACCCTCCTAGTACCACAGAAAGGAAACTAGCGCCTTTCTGCCAGTAAGGAAGAACTGCGCTCTGAGCAGTGATCACAGCTTTTTCTTCTATGAGTTGAGCAGCGAGGGCGGCTTTCTCTTTTGCCTCATGCAGGTCTGCTTGCATGACAGCCTGGCTCTGTTGCAATTTTTCTACTTCCTGCGTTCTCCGCTCCTTCTCAGCTAAAAGATGGTCACGTTCTTCTTGTAACCGTGCGGTTTGTCGGAGGAAAACATTGGGCACTTTCAGGGTTCGACCAGTAGAGACCTGTAAAGGATTCACGATGTTATTGATCCGAGCCAATTCCTTTGCCGGGATGCGAAACATCTGCGCGACATGGCCCAACGATTCCCCTGACCGCAAGTGATACTCGATAAAACTCTCTGAGCCTTGCCCAGCCGAAAGGGAGCGGCCCTGCTCGTCTGCCGTTGCCGAGTTCACGGACAAGAGGAAGAGCAGCCACACAAAAATATTGACTCGCCGACTGAGAAACATTGCACCGATCATAGATCTTCCTCGCTTTCTACCAGAAAATTTTGTGAAGAGTTCCTGCTCTTCACGGTCAGCTTTCTGGATCGGGAGTTTTCTACTCGGCTTTAATTTTCGGCCTGAAAGTTGAACTCTGTCGAGAAAGAAGGCTTATATGGTTTCCACTTGCTAGTTATCCCTGAGCGCGCCCTGCGAGCGGCTCAGGGCGCACGGCCGTGGAGGCGCCGGAGCTTGCCCCCCGTTCGTGCGGAGCTGGTCGCAGCATGACCGGGGTCCAGAGTAATAGATGATGCTCATCCGGAATCCGTCTTAGCTATCCGTCGCGTCGTCAACCATGCGGACGCGAAGAATATGCAGGGATTTTTCGAGGATAACAGGAAAGGAAAGAGTACGGCGGGGAAGGGCGGGGTTTAACCCCGCCCTTTGTGTTCATGCTTCTTCGAGCCGATGCCGCTGCTGGAAGCCGCGTACCGGGTGGAACAACAAACCTAGAGCTTTCTGCTCGGCTTGGAAGACTTGCTCTACTTTTTCTCGCTCTGCCTTGATGTTTGCCAGAAGCTGCTCGATCTGCGCATAGCCTTGGGTAAAAGATCGGGAGAGAAGAGTTACTCCCTCGGCGATGAATTTTGCTGGGTCTTCAGCCCCGCCATGATACAGCTTCTGGTAGCGGAGTTCCAACTGTGCTGCGGCCTGACGGTATTTTTCTTTTGCTACTTGTAAGGCAGCCGTCTCCTGTGATGAGACAGTCAGGTTGCGGGCTAGATTGGTACGCTCCCCTCGGACTTTGAATGCCCAGCCGAAAACTCCCACGAGCAGAAAGGTAAGAATCAATACGGCCCGTTGCCACCAGAAAGTAGAAGCTATCTGTGAATTCAGAGCGGCTTTCTCTGCCTCGACCCTCTGCAGGTCGGCTTGGATAGTAGTCAGGGCCGTTTGTTTCTCTTGCTGTTCCCTACCCATCTGTGCTTTGTCCGCCAACAAGCGGTCACGCTCGCCCTGAAGCTGTGCCGCCTGACGGGCAAAAACGTTAGGGATTTGTAGAGATTGACCGGCCCGCAAGCGGGTAGGATCGGTAATCTGGTTGAGCCGCATCAGCTCTTCTACCGGGACGCGAAAGAGCTGGGCAACATTGCTGAGAGACTCTCCAAGTCGTACAGGATATGCAAAAGAGCTGTCCTGTACTTGGTTTACCACTGAAGCCTCACCTTGATCTGTAATCGCCCAGGTAGTTGGCACTGAAAAAGAGAAATTCCAGAGGAGCGCAAGAACCACCCACCCCCACCAACTCCACGAGAGAGCTATATGTGACATACAAACCTCCTAGAAGCTGACAGGAAAGAATTGTGTATCATCACTATCCATCTTAAGTCCCTGACCCATATCTACACAAGTAGGAGAATCTATTATCCGTGACGAATTCAAAATATCGCTTCTTATTTTATTCAGTGCACAGTCATATCCCCTGGGTTGTCTTCAGAGCGGCGGGACGATGCTTGTGCGACGATGGTTTTGAGCTCCTCACCGGTGATAGTTTCCTTGTTCAGCAGCACAGCTGCCGCTTCTCGCAAGGTTTCTTGCTGGGAGCTTAGGATAGTTCTGACTCGGGTATGCTGCTCATCAATGATCCGGCGCATCTCACAATCGATCTCACGCGCTGTCTCTTCACTGTAGTCGGCTCTACCCTGCGACTGATTTGGGTGCAGGAACAGCGGTTGACGTTCCCCATCGAAGCTGATCTGGCCCAATTTTTCACTCATGCCATATGATTTCACCATGCTCTTTGCAATGTCCGCCGCCTTCAAAAGATCATCCTGTGCACCGGTTGAGACTTCGTCATAAATGAGTTCCTCTGCTACCCGTCCACCTAATAGCATGGCGATTTTGTTTTCCAGTTCGGATTTGGTCATCAGAAAGCGATCTTCAGTAGGCAACCGCAGGGTATAGCCCAGTGCCGCGACCCCACGAGGGATCACCGAGATTTTCTGTACAGTTTCCGAACCCGGGAGTGCCAGCATTACTAACGCATGTCCCACCTCGTGGTGCGCCACTCGTTCCTTTTCCTGACGATTCAAGACCCGATTCTTCTTTTCCAGGCCGGCAATTACGCGTTCTACCGCCTCTTGCAGTTCTGACAACCCAACTTGATTTTTGCCCCTTCGTACCGCTAGTAACGCCGCCTCATTGACAAGATTGGCCAAATCAGCGCCAACGAACCCTGGGGTCATGGCTGCAATTATCTCCAAGTCGGTATCGGCAGCTAATGCCACACCGCGCGCATGAATGCGAAGGATCGCCAGCCGATCGACTTTGTCCGGCCGATCAACGACCACATGTCGGTCGAAACGCCCGGCTCGCAGCAGAGCCGGATCTAAAATCTCTGGTCGGTTGGTGGCAGCCATAAGAATAACCCCTGCGCGGGCATCAAATCCGTCCATCTCGACCAGCAACTGGTTGAGGGTTTGCTCCCGCTCTTCGTGCGCCACCGGTCCCATGCCGCGGGCTTTGCCCAGCGCATCAAGTTCATCGATGAAGACAATGCAGGGGGCCTTTTCCTTAGCCTGGATAAACAAGTCACGCACCCGTGCCGCACCGACCCCCACGAACATCTCAACGAACTCCGAGCCGCTAATAGAAAAGAAGGGGACCTCCGCTTCTCCAGCGACTGCCTTGGCCAGCAGGGTCTTACCGGTGCCTGGAGGGCCGACTAGAAGAATGCCTTTGGGAATCTTTCCACCTAGCCGTCTGAATTTATCTGGAGTCTTGAGAAACTCGATCACCTCTTGCAATTCGGTCTTTGCCTCGTCCACACCGGCCACATCCGCAAAGGTGACTTTGACTTCTTGTTCCATGTAGATTTTGGCTTTACTCTTGCCGATAGAAAGAAAACCGCCGCCGAGTCCCTGTTTTTGTGCAAATCGACGCATGACAAACAGCCAGATGCCGAAGAATAGTAGGACTGGCAGAATCCAAGAGAGAAGATCACGTAGCAAGGTGTTCTCGATCTCGCCGGCAAACTTCACGTTGTGGGTGCTGAGTTTACCTGCCAGATCTGGATCGACTCGCACAGTTACAAATTGCTTGGGATGTCCTTCGTGTGGGTCTTTTAACGTCCCTTGGATGTAGTCCTGACTGACGCGAATTTCTTCAATACGGTCCTCAGCCAGATAAGTTTGGAACTGACTGTAGGGTATTTGCTCGACCTGGGTTGCCTGGGTCCAAAAGCTATGCAGCAGTACTACTCCCCACAGAGCTGCAAAGATATACCAAATACTGAATTTCGTTTTCTTATCCATACACCTATTATAGCGTTGTTTCCCCATAGAAGAACATGGTAGATAGACAGAGACAGAGATAGGGACAGGAATAAAAATAGAATTTTCGCTCTTTTCTCTGTCTCTTTCCTCCCCTCTCTGTCTTCAGGGTTATCGGACTTATGAACCTCAAGTTGTTGCGTCTGACCTTCCGCGTGGCGCTGCGCTCACTGCGGCGCAATAAACTGCGCTCGGCGCTCACAATGCTCGGTATTATTTTTGGTGTAAGCGCGATCATTGCCGTGGTGGCAATCAGTCAGGGAGCGAATGCGTTTATTCAGGCGCAGATTAACAGCTTAGGGTCCAACGTCGTTCTGGTTATGCCTGGGTACTTCACATCCTCCGGGGCGCGCTCAGGCTATGGTGGTGTACCGACACTCACGGTGGCGGACGCGCTCGCCATTGCCAAGGAGTGTCCGTCGGTCGCGGCAGTCACTTATATCAAACGTCAGAACATGCAGGTCGTCGCTAGTGGCCAAAACTGGAATACGACGATTCAAGGGGTGAGTGCTGATTATTTGAGAGTGCGAGATTGGTCTATCGTAGCGGGGCGTTTCTTTACACGGCAGGAAGAAGAAAGCGCGGCGCGCGTATGTCTCCTGGGAGAGACGGCGCGCCGCAACTTGTTTGCCCCCGGCCAGGACCCGCTTAGTGCAATGATCCGCGTGCAAAATACCCCATGTCAGGTTATCGGCTTGTTGGCTGCCAAAGGCCAGACAGGGTGGGGCCAGGATCAGGATGATACGGTGATCGTTCCCTTTTCTACAGCCGAACGAAAGTTGATCGGCGCCCCGATCCTGGGCATGGTCAACATCATTATGACCTCGGCCCATCATCCTCGACAAACGGTCCAAGCCGAGCAAGAAATTACCGCGCTCTTACGGGCACGCCACCGGATTGCTGTCGGTCAAGAGGATGATTTCAACGTACGGAATATGCAGGATATTGCCGAAGCCTCGGCCAGTGCGAGCCAAGTTATGATGACTTTGCTCGCTTCTGTTGCATCAGTGGCCTTGCTGGTAGGCGGTATTGGTATCATGAACATCCTGCTTGTCTCCGTTACTGAGCGCACGCGCGAGATCGGCGTACGCATGGCGGTCGGCGCAAAAACCCATCATATCCTGTTCCAGTTCCTTGTCGAATCTGTGACATTAAGCATGGTTGGAGGGCTGTTAGGAGTGGCGATCGGAGTCGGTATTGCGCAACTCATCGCCCATCTGGCGCACTGGCCAAGCCTGCTATCGCCTACTGCTATGGTCGGATCATTTCTGTTCTCCGGACTGGTGGGGATAATTTTTGGCTACTATCCGGCTTACAAAGCCTCACGACTCGACCCGATTGAAGCGTTGCGGTATGAATAGCCTACAGCATAGAATGTGTGACTCGCTCATGGCCGCTCGCTCTATAGTATGGAGTGCTATAAATCACAGGCTGACCTGAGGGGGGAACAACGATGTTTTTATTCGGTTTCCTTGTGGGTGTTGCCACTGCAACGATTTTCATTCTCTATAGCAATGGTGATCTACTGATTCGCTTGGGCGAACAGATGAAGCGTAGCGCGGACCGCTTCTGGACTTGGCAGCGAGAGCGGAGCACGCCGAAGTAGGAGCAACCTGGAGCCTGCCCTGAGCCCTTCGACTCCACTTTGTTACGCTCAGGACAGGCTCGTTGAAGGGTGGGTGCCCTTTGGCGGGTGGCCACGTGGGGCCGCCCCTACATCCCAATGGAACGCGTAAAGGAGGCAGACACTATGGCCATGCCGCTGGAAGGGATTCGCATTCTCGATTGGACCATCTTTCAACAGGGACCGGTAGCGACAATGATGCTGGGGGACCTCGGGGCGGAGGTCATTAAGCTGGAGGAACGGGTAGGAGGGGACCCTGGTCGTGGCGTCATGCAAATCGCCGGCAGCCAGACTGGTGGCGACAAACGTAACTACTACTTTGAAGCCAACAATCGTCATAAAAAAAGTCTGGCATTGGACCTCAAGAAACCGGAAGCACAGGAGATTGTCTACCGGCTGGTGGAAAAGTCTGATGTCTTTGTACAGAACTTCCGTAAAGGTGTCGCAGCCAAACTTGGCCTCGATTATCAAACCCTCTCGCGTTACAACCCCAAACTTATTTATGCCAGTGCGACGGGATATGGCCCTGAAGGGCCGGATTCGGGCGAGCCCTCGTTTGATTACATGGGCCTGGCGCGCTCGGGCATCATGCTCGCAGTAGGCGAGCCGGATATGGAACCGATGAACATTACTGGCGGTATCGCCGACCAGATGGGCGCGATCATGCTGGCGCACGGAATTGTAGTGGCCTTGCTCGCACGCGAACGACTAGGTGTCGGCCAAGAGGTCAATACGTCGCATCTTGGCAGTATGATGGCGTTACAAGGACTGAACCTTGCCTGCCGGCTCACGCTCGGCAAGGAGTTCAAACGATTTTATCGCACGCAGGCCGTCAACCCGCTGTGGAATCACTACAAATGTCAGGATGGCAAATGGATTTGTTTTGCCATGCCGCAGGCGGACCGCTATTGGTCGGATTTCTGCAAGACATTGGGCATCCAGGAATTGGAAAAAGACGAGCGCTTCGTCACCATGCGGGCGCGAGGAAAAAATGCTGAGGCCCTCATAGCTATTCTCGACAAAATCTTCGCCTCCAAGCCGCGTGACGAGTGGATGCAGATCCTCAAAGTCGGCGGGGACTTTATCTACACCGTGGTCAACAGCATCAATGACCTACCCGAAGATCAGCAGATGCTCGTTAATAACTACATCGTGAACTACGACCACCCCGGTTGGGGACCAAGCCAGATCGTCGGCTCTCCCCTCATCCTCAGCAAGACGCCAGCCAATCCCAAGGCTCCAGCCCCGGAGTTTGGTGAGCATACCGAGCAGATCTTGATCGATATGCTCGGCTATTCGTGGGAGGATGTCGCCCGGCTCAAGGAAGAGGAAGTGATTTGATCGTGCATTGTGGATGCATGTCGGACAGGATGAGGCTGTGTAGCTGTTAAGGCGACACCTGCACCGACGAGCGTTACAGCGATGCAGAGCAGGAAGGCTAATTGATAATTGCCGGCTCTATCATAGAGCGCTCCGGCAGCGACGGGTCCTATGCCGCCTCCGAGGCTGTACGCAAATGTGCCTAGCACTCCGGCGATGATGCCAAAAGAGCGCACGCCAAAGTCGTGGCCAACTGCTAAGGGACCAAGAACAACAAGCCCACCGAAACCTAATCCGAAGAGCAGGACAAAAATTGCAACGGCCCAGAAACCGAGGAAGCTGAAGCCCAAGAGGAATCCAATCCCTGTGGCCTGCATCACCAAGCAGAGTGAGAGGAACTGATAGAGAGAACGCACCTGTTCGCTGGCCCACCCCACAAAGAATCGTCCTCCCATACTCATTCCTAAAGTGATCCCACCAATCGTCGACGCGATTTCTAGAGTCAGCCCCGTATCCTGGAGAAACGCAACCTGGTGAGCCGTAACGGCCAGGGCGGCCATCACTCCTAGACAGAACGCTGCACTCAACAGCCAGAAGGTCGGTGTGTACAGTGCTTCTTTGAGTGTCCAGTCTTCAGGCTCCTGGCCGACATCCTCTGTTGCAAGCCTGGTGCTGTCCAGAACAGGGCTGACCTGTCCGAGCGGAACCAATCCTCTTTCTTGTGGCGTGTTGGTGAGAAAGAACCACACCAATGGAAACATGACCCCCAAGGAAAGGACGGCTAATGCTTGGTAGGCTACCCGCCAATTGGCTGCTTCAATCAAGAAACCAACAAGGGGAATCAATACGAGTCCGCCGGCACTCGAACCGACCAAAGCGATCCCCATCGCCCGACCTCTCTTGGCCACAAACCATTGGGAGACGATCTTCCCTACCGTCATAGGTCCAATTCCTCCCAAACCTATCCCCAAAAGCAGATACAGGGTGTAGAAGGTGGTGAGGCTACGCACAGAACTCAAGAGGAAAAGTGCGACCCCATCGATGAGTGCACTCAGGAGGAAAACCAATCTGACGCCTATGCGATCGGCAAGCCACCCCCAGATAGGCAACACGAAGCCGGCAGCGAGAAAATACAAAGAGAAAGCACCGGCAGTCTCAGCTCGGGTCCAGCCAAATTCTTGCGAGAGAGGTTTGAGAAATGCAGAAAAAATATACGTGAATCCACCATCGACGATGGAAATGAGAAAAAGAATGCCGACGATAAACCAGCCGTAGAAGAAAGATACCTCCCTTGGTGCTTTTCCACGATCTGCGCCGCATAAGTTCATGGAGGTCCGGACCTCTTCTTGGTCAATTTACCCACAGACGACCCTCATGGAGGGGGACACGATGTTTACGGTTCTTCCACTTCGTGTTGCGGTCGCGAAGTTTCTCGAACTGCCAGGAGCTAAACCCCGCCGCCACGGCAAGTTCACCTAGCCATCGCTCAACTGGGACATGTATGCCATAGGGTGCAGAATCTCCAATCACGAAACACACGATCGCATTCGGTGCGCAACAACGCCGGAGCGATGCCCACACTGAAGCAAGGTCGGTGAAGTAAGAAGCAACCATTAGATCATACGGCTTCTTCCCACCGTGAGAAGCCTTCTCTCGGCCCAGGTCGAAGCAAACTGTTTTCAGTTCGCAAACTATGGGCTCAAGAGCGGGGTTCGAGAGTAAGGCCTCAAGCTCATGATGGAGAGCCGCGACATGTTGAGTACACGAACGTACGAGGTGGCGTCGTACGACATACTGGAGATCCCCCCAGCCTGAAACTTCAAGGAAGAAGGACATTTCAAGTCGGGTAAAGTCAGCATAGTCAAAGTTGTTAGCATAAGGAGGGGAGGTCACTACTAAAGTTGCCCACCTATCTGGTACGTCCGCGCAGTGCCGCGCGTCCTGTTCAAGCAAAGTGGCGTGAGGACCACAGGGCTCAGCCTGCCGTAAACGCATGTCTGTAGTTAGCTGCTGGATTTTCTCCGTGAAGGCTTGAAAAGGTTCGCTTATGCTCGACTTGGACTTCTTGGGGAGAACATATTGCCACGAAGCGGTTCCCACAGGGGAAGTCATACGGAGAATTGATGCTAGAGCTAACCAAGCTAATTCCGATTCAGGAGAGGCATTGTGTACTTCCAGCAGTGCTCGTCTCAGCCGATCAAGGGTCTCTAATATAGGTATGGGATAGCATCGCCGAATGAGTGCCGGGTAGACGGCTGTGTCTGAGGAAATTGCTCTTGCCGCACTGAGCACCTTTTGAGCATACTTCTCAAGAACGTTTGGGTCAGATCTCCAAAGAAGCTTAGCGCGTGCGACCCGAGCGACAAATGGTTGGACCTCCAGTCCAATTGAGGAAACCCCACAACGCTCAGCCTCAAGCAGGACAGTTCCAGAGCCTGCAAAGGGATCTAATACACGTATGTCTTGCTGAGACTTCGCTTCGTGGACAACTTCACTGACCCAGGGGGCTGAGAAACCTGCCGAATACCGAAACCATCTATGAATCGGTTCCCCGGTGTTTCGCTGGAACGTCGTCGTGTTGACTTGCGGACGCGCTAACGGCCAGAGTTCCTGCTGAAGGTGCTTCATGAACCCACCCGTTTGAGAAATTGTAAAAGCTCTATCTTGTTCTGGAAGCGACCCGTCACTGATGATCCTGACAGATATTCAATGAATACTTCGTAACCCCTTGCAACGGTGAGATCCAGTTCTCTGACAACCGTAGGATTTTCTAGCTCGCGGATCGCCTAGGCCACTGTTTGATATACCACCTCGTCTCCGTAAAGGGTAATTACGCGTACTCGCAACGGAACTTCCGTAAGGGCATTCGCCATTTTTCTTTCAAAGTGGCGATAGTCAGTCTCAATGGCACTCCCCAATGCCGCAGAGACGGTCCCAAGTTGACCCTCGCTCAAACGTTCGAGAATGCGATTGAGGGCGGCTTTCTCTTCAGTAGTTGCTCTTTCTGGATAATCAATCTTTAATCCCTGAGCGTGAAAAGCATTCACAATGGTCTGGAAAGGGATATGCAGCACTTCGATACTAGCACCCCGCAGTTGTTGTAGCCCACCTTCTGACCACTCACCGGCTAGAATGGCTCCAAGAAAACGCACGCTCGTATAGCTGGTCCTTAACGGCAGAAGAGCACCTTCCAGTTCGCCTGATTTATTGCGTGAATGTTTCGTGTAGCGACGCCATGCGGATTCTATGAATGCGACGGGCTCGCCACGCTGGTCTGTTGAGCCGCCCCGCTCCAACACGTAATCCAAATCATGACGGTTGCCCGTATATCTATCCATGTGACTTTGCGGCCCGTTCGAACCCCTAGGCGGCTACCGTGGCAGTCGCAATATAGCTCGTATTGAGCTGCGAACTGCTTCAATGGATTATTCAGGAGCTGCTGGAGTAACACACCAACAATTTGACCCAGCTTATGACCTGGAGAAGCAACATCCTGATTTACCATTTTTATCCAGCTTTTCAGCGGTAATCTTGCACTTCTGCGGTAGCACCTAGCAGAGTTTCTCTTTTTCCCTACTGATTCAGTAATTGTTCCAATTTCTCCCGATCGAAACCGATGATGGTCTCCTCATCAACTTTGATGACTGGGATGGTCAGGCGACCAGTGAGTCGCTTGAGGCGCTCGCGAGCCTCAGGGTCGGCAGCGACATTGTAATCAACAAACTGCACGCCCTTCTGCGAAAGAAACTCTTTCGCTGCCTTGCAGGGGCCTCAGGTCGGGCTGGAGTAGACAGTAATTCGTTTCTCCATGATCGTCCTTTCTCACTCTTGTAAAGGGGTTGCTCCTCCCTCCACCAGACTCTTCACCAGTTCGACACGATAGTCCCTGAAGCTACAGTCACGATAAAGTTGCCATGCCCCGAAATTTTTCGTCAGGACACCAATCTTCAGTATGGTCGCCCCTTGAGCGCGTGCATATTCCTCTGCGCATTGCAGGAGCGCGCGTCCGAGCCCGTGCCCCCGGTAAGACGGGAGCACGACGAGATCTGAAATATAGGCGTAGGGTGTAGGCACTTCATCTAGTTAATCTTGTGGAACGGTAGCCCAGACTGACACGAAGCCAACGACTTCACCGTCAGAATCGACGACGAAGACCTTGCCGTTCCACTCCTTACTCCGAGTGAGCATCCATGCAAGATACGCATCGGCGACCGTCTCACCTTCCGGCAGTGCCGGTTCGAGTCCACGCTCGAAATTTTGCAACTCCACGAAGCATGCCCGCAGGGCTGCTGCATCCTGATCGGGTCGGTATTCACGAATCGTATGCATGTCAGAATTCGATGGGATTTTCTGGAGTGTATGCTGCTGAGTGCTAACCCGTCAACCCTTGACAAAGGCGGGCCAGCCCCATAGTCAGATAGGAGCTTTTTTCCTGCGAGAGAGACTATGCCAACGAAGTATGTGGACGTTGATGGCTATGCGGTGCACTATTTCCACACCGGTCGCACCACCCTCCCGTCGGTTGTGCCAGATGTGAGCAAAGGGAAAATCCTTCTCTATTTGCACGGTGCTGGCAGTAATGGTCATTTCGGCCAGAAGATGGTCGATATTCTCTCAGCTCAACATAGCCCTGTAGCTCTCGATTATCCTGGGCACGGGCGTTCGAGCGGGACAGAGAGCTTAAAGAGTCTCACCGCCTATAGCGATTTAATCTATGCCTTCTGGAGGAAACTCGGCGTCCGTCCGGCTGCGTTGATCGGCCATTCGATGGGCGGTGCCATCGCGATGGATTTGGCCCTGCGGCATGCGGACATGGTTGAGAGTTTGATTCTCACCTGCACGGCGGCCAAGTTCACTATCCCGCAGGAACGACTGGATACCTGGAAGCAAGTCATGCAGGGCCGCGCCGGTCAGCCGTTTACCAAAGATTCCTGTTCACCGAAGACGCCGATGAATATCATCCAAGAAGGCTGGATGGAGCAGATCAAAACCGACCCGCGTGTGCGTTATTTCGATCTGGTTGCCTGCCAGCAGGTCGATCTGACTGCGAAACTCGGCGAGATCCGTCAGCCTACGCTGATCCTGGCCGGGCAAGACGATACGACAACACCGCTGGCACAGGCCGAGCAAGTGCGTGATCGTATTCCCGGGGCCAAGCTCACTGTGGTACCGGAGGCTGGACACTGGTTGCCCATCGAGAAGCCGCAAGAAGCGTGCGACGCGATAGTCGCATTTCTCAGCTAAGAGGGAGACATGAGCATCAAAGGCAAAGCCGCAGTCGTGGGCGTATATGAGCATCCTCTCCGCTGGGCTCCCCATAAGACGCAATATCAACTGATGGCCGAGAGCGCCCGTGGTGCGCTAGACGATGCAGGGCTCACGATCAAAGATGTGGACGGACTTTTTACCACCAACGTCGGAGGGATGGGCATTGTATCCCTGGCCGAACACCTTAATCTCAATCCTGATTATCTCGACTCCAATTCGCTAGGTGGCTCGTCTTTTGTCTCGCATACTGCACATGCTGCTGCTGCTATTGCCGCCGGCTATTGCAATGTGGGGCTGATTCTCTATGGCAGCAAGTGGTCATCTGCCGGTATCGGTAGCTTGAGCAGTGGCGATCCGTCTGAACAATTTGAGAATTGCTTTGGGGCGACCCTTATTGGCAGCTATGGCCTGGCAGCGCAACGCCATATGCACGAATTCGGCACCACCAGCGAACAACTGGCCGAGATCGCCGTCACCATGCGACGACATGCGGCGCTCAATCCTCTGGCCAAGTTCCGTGACCCGATCACTGTCGAGAACGTCTTGGCATCGCGCATCATCTCCTCGCCACTGCATCTGTTGGATTGCTGCATGGTCTCTGACGGCGGTGGTGCTGTAGTTGTTACCTCGGTGGAGCGTGCACGTGATCTGAAGAAGAAACCCGTGTCTATCCTCGGTGCGGCGGAGACTTGTTACCATACCAGCGCTGGTCTGCGCGATCTCACTGACGCCGCGGCCAAGCAGACCGGTCCCAAGGCCCTGGCGCGTGCGGGGGTCACGCACAAAGACTTCGACATGGCGATGATCTACGACTCGTTCACTATCACCGTTTGCGTTACCCTGGAGAGTCTCGGCTTCTGCAAGAAAGGCGAAGGTGGTGCATTCGTGCAGAATGGCCGCATCGGTTTAGGCGGCGAGCTACCCATTAATACCGACGGTGGTGGTTTGTCGTCTAACCATCCGGGTATGCGCGGCATCTTCTTGATCATCGAGGCGACCAAGCAGTTACGCGGCGAGTGTGGTGAGCGACAGGTGAAAGATTGCCGGTTAGCTCTCTGTCACGGCACCGGCGGCAACTTGGGTTTCAGACATAGTGGGGCGACGCTGGTCCTGAGTGTGTAGATGAGTGAGGAGTAAACAATGGCCGAAGACAAAAAACCTAGGAGACCGGCGCCGCACATAGACGAAGAGTCCCGTCCCTTCTGGGAGGCGTGCGCTCGGCACGAATTGTATGTGCAGAAGTGCCGCAGTTGCGGTAAGGTCTTGTACTACCCGCGCTCGTTTTGCCCGGAAGACCTCTCTCCGGATCTAGAGTGGGTGCGGTGCAGCGGTAAGGG
>Ga0187893_10007730_pt1 | contig 17405 bp, 18 predicted proteins | sample MA1701074metaG_FD_139574 | JGI IMG/M metagenome (GOLD analysis project Ga0187893, IMG submission 139574) | White microbial mat communities from a basaltic lava cave in the Kipuka Kanohina Cave System on the Island of Hawaii, USA - MA170107-4 metaG ... | reverse complement strand
GGCGCCGCGGGCGACCAGCCTGTCGAGCCCCTTCGCCCCGGCCACGAACCGCAGATACCGGCGGACGCTCAGGTCCGGGTAGAGCATCACCTGCTCGGGTAGATAGCCGATGCGGCGTCGCGACGCCGTCGGCCGCTCGGCGACGTCCTGGCCGTCGATCAGCACCCGCCCGCTCGTCGGCGAAAAGGTGCCGATGAGGCACCGCATGACGGTGCTCTTGCCCGACCCGTTCGGCCCGAGCAGCGCCGCCACCTCGCCCGCGTTCACGCCGAACGAGACGTCGGCGACGGCGCGCGTGCCTCCGTAGTACTTGGTGAGATGCTCGACGACGATCAGCGGCGTGTCAGTGCCCCGGCTGGCCACCCTGTTGCTGCTTCCGGCGCCGGCGGCGGGCGTGCATCCACTCGTCCGCCACGATTACCACGATGCTGAATACTGTCACGATGACGATCGATTCCCACAATGTCATGATCGCGTCCTCACCTTCCGGCGCTCTTGGCCGTGGCCTTCTCGGCCTCGACGAGCGTGCGCCGGTGTCCGCGGTTTGCTTCGCGCATGATGAAATTCGGCTTGAAGTACATGACCAGCACGGGCAGCAGCGACACGCCCGCCAGGAAGCTGATCAGCATCCAGCCCGCCAGCATGATGCCCATGATGGCGTTGAAGGCGATATTCGAGAACATCCAGGCCGCGGTGCTGAACACCATCGCCACGGCGGTGAAGCTGACGGCCTTGCCGGAGGTGACCATCGCTTCGCGCAGCGATTCTTCGAGGTCGCCCCGCACCTGGATCTCCTCGATGCAGCGGCTCAGGATGTACAAGCCGTAGTCGATGCCGAACCCGAGGCCGACGGTCACCAGCGGCAGCGTGTTGATGTTGATGCTGATGCCGGAGAGCGCCATCGTCGCGTTGATGATGATGTTGGCGACCACGAGCGGCGCCAGGAGAAAGATGCCCGCCGCCCACGACCGGTACGTGAACAGCATGATGATGTACATGGTACCGAAGCCGAGCAGGTTCATCAGCAGGTCGTTCTGGAGCAGCTCGTCGTTGGCCGCCGCGAGCACGCCGATCAAACCGCCGGCCAGCTTGAACTCGGCCTTCTCCATCGGGTTGGCCGCGATGAACTCCTGCGCGCGCTTGATGATGCGGGCGATGTTGTCGCCCTTGTGGTTGCGGCAGAAGAACGTCACGTGCGCGGTCTGGTAGTCCGGCGTCACGTACTTCGACGTCTCGGTCGGCGGGGAGTTGGCGAAGAAGACGAAGAACGTCTGCCCCACGTCGCGCGCCGTATTCGGAATGACGCCCCACTTCGGCTCGAACTCGTGGAACACCTGGCTGACGGTGCGCAGGATGTCCGTGAGGGAGAAGCTGTACCCGACGTCCGGATCGCGCTCCAGGTAGCGCTGGAACTTCTCCATCGTACGCAGCGCCTGCGGATCCTTCATGGCGTCGCGGTCGTGCCCCTCGGCCACCACGATCAGCGGCTCGACGCCGCCGAACTTCTCCTGGATGCGGGCGTGGGCGACGTTGTAGGGCGAGTCCTTCCACACCAGCGGTGAGGCCGACGTCGGATCGCCGATCGTGATCCCCGAGGCGAAGAAGAGCGCCACGGCGGCGGCGATGGCCCAGAAGGTGCCGATCGCGATCCGGCCCGTGCGCGAGATGTTCCAATCGGCGACCGTGCGGACCGTGTTCTTGTACCATCCCTTCTCGCGCGCCATGACGACGTCGGGATCGGGCGCCCGCAAGTAGTAGTAGACGATCGGGTTGAGCAGCATCTCCGCGATCGTGATGGCCAGGATCCACCACGAGGTCACGATCGCCAGCTTCTGCAGCATGACGATCGGCACCAGCATGATGACCAGCACGCCGAAGGCGTCGGTGGCGATGCCCGAGAACGTCGGGACGAACAGCTCCGCGAAGGCGGCGACGATGGCGCTGCGTTGGTTCCAGTTGTGCCGTTCGTATTCCTCGTAGTAGCGATCGTGCATCTGGATCGCGTGACTGACGGCGCGGGCGGTGATCAGGAACGGCATGACCAGGATGAGCGGGTCGAGGGCGAAGCCGATGAGGTGCACGAAGCCGAGGCCCCAGAAGGCCGCGATGATGCCGGTGAGCGTCGGGCGCAGCGCACCGCGCCAGTCGTGGAAGTACATCCAGCGCAGGATCCACTCGAAGCAGTACGTGAAGGTCAGGATGGCGAAGACGTCGTTGGCGTACTTGTAGACCCATCCGTACAGCCGGGGCTCGCCCGCCACGTAGATCTTGATGTCGGGCTTCGGGACGGTGAGCTTCGTCTGCTCCTCGCCGCTCCCGCGCTTCACCGTGAAGGTGACTTCCTTGCCGGGTCCGGCCGCGGTGATGGCCGCCGCGAGCGCCGTGCGGTCGACGACGGTCTTGCCGTCCACGGCCGTGACGATGTCTCCCGTCTTCAGCCCCGCCGTGGCGGCCGGCGTGTCCGGATAGACGACCTCGATCTCCGCCGGGGTGACCTCGTCCTTCTTGAGGACGTTCCTCCCCTTCACCAACGCGCCGAACCAACCGTCCTGGAACGGCGCGATCACGTTGTCGTTGATCTCGCTGAACGTGCGCCGGTGGTCGAGGCGTTGCTCGATGAAGTTGGCCCGGATGAGTGCCGCCCGGTCGTCGAGCGAGACCAGGATGCCGTAGATGCTCTCCGTGTTGTGGACGATGCGCCGAATGGCCGCCGCGTCCTTGTCCGTCTTGGGCAACCCGACCATGACCGGCTCGGCGCGGAGGAACCCGCCGGAGAGCGCCTTCAAGTAGCGCGTCGTGCGGTGGCCGATGGAGTCGATCTGGTTGTGGTTCACGCCGTAGACCTGATCGACGGCCTCGGTCATGCGGTAGATGCGTGCCAGCGTCGGGACGGTGAAGATGTTCCCTTCCTCCACCTCGACCATGAGCTGCACGTTGTTGGCGCCGCCGAAGGTGGGCGCGTACTTGTTGTGGACCTGCACGAACGGATGGCTCTGCGGCAGGAGGTCACCGAAGCTGGTCTCGAGCTTCAGCTGCGACGCCCAGTAGGCGAACATCGCCGTCACGAGCACGACGATGATCGACACCGGGTGCCGATAGTCGATCAGCTTCTCGCCCAACCAGTAGAGGGCCTGCTTGTCCTGCGGGGCCTGGGTTCCGGAGCTCATGGCTGTTCCCCCCTGGTGGCGGTCATCCCTGCGACGGCAGCCACGTCTTGCCCCCGTCCGTGGTGCGGAAGATGAGCCCGAAGCCGCCCACCATCCAGCCGTTCTGCTGGTCCGAGAAATCGATGGCGCGCATCCAGGTCAGGACGTCCTGACCGATGCTGGCCCGCTTCCATGGCACGCCCGCCCCTTCCCTGCGGAAGGTCTCGCCCGCCGCGCCGACCGCCCAGGCCGAGCCGTCGGGGAACTCCTCGAGGTCGAACAGCGGATCCTGCATCTTGATCTCGCCGACGTCCGTGGCGTCGTACGCCCAGCGCGCGCCCCCGTTCGTCGTGCGCGCCACGTGTCCCTCGAGGCCCACGGCCGCCAGCTGCTGGTCGTCGTGCATGAACATGCCGAAGAGGCTCGGCAGGTCGAGCGGGTCGAAGTAGCCGGTCCCTTCGAGGAGCGACTTGTTCTGCTCCACCCAGCTCTTCCCGCCGTCGGCCGTGTAGAAGATCTTGCCGAACTCGCCCACGATCCAGCCGCGGTTCTGGTCGACGAAGCGCAGGTCGTAGAAGATGGGATCGGCGGCGGCGAGCTCCTCGGCCACCCCGGCCTCCTCGGCCACCTTCACCTTCTGGTACTCCCAGGTGGCCCCGCCGTCGCGGCTCGACACCAGGGTCGAGCGGTCACCGACGGCCCACAGATGCTGGTCGTCCACGCCCGTGATGGCGAAGAGGTAGGCGGTCTTCTTCGAACCATCGAGCTCCGTGAACTCGGCGTTGGAGACTTGCTTCGCCCAGGTCTTGCCGCCGTCGCCGCTGTGGAGGATGAGCCCGTCCTGCCCGGCGATCCACCCCTTCTCGCCCGAGAAGTAGATCGAGTAGAGGGCCTGGTCGACGCCGCTCTGGAGCACCGTCCAGTTCATGCCGCCGTCGCTGGTCTCGATGAGCTTTCCCCCGTAGCCGATCGCGAAGGCCCGATCCTTCGACAGGGCGACGACGTCGTAGAACCGGTCGGTGACGTAGATCGTCCGCTCGACGAGCGGGACCATCTCGACCTCCCGGTGACACCCGGCCAATGCGAGAACGAGGACCACGGCAGTCCTCGTGAAGCGACGGGGCATACGGTTCCCTCCCTCAACGCGGTCGGCTAGCCCGCGCGGCGCCGCAGTAACAAACACCGGTCGAAAGTGTCAACCAGACACGATCCCCGCGGATCAACTGCCGGCTGGCTTGGTGGCGTCCTTCGGGAACCACTTCGGGATGTCCGGGGGTTCGACCAACAGCTGCTGGTCGACCTTCCAGCGCCCGTCCTCGCGCACGAGCGTGTAGAGCTCATGCTCGGTCAGTCCGAGCGTGTTCACGAACTTGTCCTGCGACTCCAAGACGTTCGGTACGAGCGCTTTGTCGCCTTCCACCGTGGCCGGGTAGACCGTGAAGGAGAAGATCTTCACGTCCGCAAAGGCCATGGTCGACTTGTTCTCCTTCACCCACGCGTCCTTGCCCTTTCCCTGTCGCATGGCTTTCGACGCGTGGTCGTAGGCGTCTTCGAAGCGCCCCGCCTTGACCGCGCCCAGATACGCCCGCAGCACGTCCTCGGGCGACTCGGCGTCGGCGGCGGCCGCGATACCGGCTGTGCCCAGCAGGCAGACGACGAGCAGCACGCCCCGTACGAGTCCTTGCATGCGCCATCCATAGCACAGTCGTGCCGGCCCGGAAGGGTGACGAATTCGCACCGGGAGGTGAGATTTTTGGCGCACCCGCAGGTGCCCACGCCTCCTGAAGGCCATGCGGCGTATGCGTGGACCCGTGGCACGTCAGTTGCTGCCCACCTCACGACACACCGGACCGCATTCTCCGGGGCAAGGGCAAGGACGGTGCAATGGAAGACAACGCAGGCAATTTGATTCGCGGGCTCCGGCAGAAGCTGAGCATGACGCAGGAAGAGTTCGCGCACGAGATCGCCGTGACCGTCTCGACGGTCAACCGCTGGGAGAACGCCCACGCCGAGCCGAGCAAGCTCGCGTGGAAGGCCATCCAAGAGCTCGCCCGTCGTCGCGGGCTGAACGAAGATCTCGGACGCGGCCCGAACGCGCTTCTCGACTAGCTTCCGCCGCTCCGTCCGCCCGATCCTGCTGCTGGCTCGACCACGAGTGGTCGCCGGCCGCCTGGCGTGCGCGCCCTCGCCCGCCACACCCATCCTGCGTGATCGCCGTCCGCACGCGCCGCGCGCGCGCCGCCGCAAACCGAACGGCACTGGCACATCCGTGACACCGTGGCACGGGTCTCGGGGGGGCAACATGGACGACGACGCCCCTCGAAGGCCCGAAACACGCGGGATCCCGCGGTCGTGGATGGCACCGCGCCGCGGGTGACGCATGGGCACGAGCTTTGCGTCAGACGAGGCACACCCGCGCCAGGCACACCATGACCGCCCCGATCAACGGCAACCACGACGCAGCCCCGGAGAACCCGACGGCGCGAATCCTCGTGGTCGAGGACGACCCGGACATCCGTGCCATCCTCACCCGCTTTCTCGAGCGCCGGGGGTACGGGGTGAAGGTCGCCGCGGACGGTGCGGAGGCCCTGTGCGTGCTCGAGGAGGAGCCCGTCGACCTCGTGCTCTCCGACGTGCGCATGCCGCGCATGGACGGCCTCGAGCTCCTGGCCGCGGTCCGGCAGCGCGACCCCGACATCCAGCTCGTGCTCATGACCGCCTACTCGACCGTACGCGACGCCGTGGAGGCCATCCAGGGCGGCGCCGCCGACTACGTCGAGAAGCCGATCGACTTCCGGCGCCTCGAGCGCGTCCTCAGCAACGTCCTCGAGCGCCGGGCGCTCGAGCATCGCACGCGCATCCTCGAACGCCGGCTGCAGGGTGTCGTCTCCTTCGAAGGGTTGATCGCCCGCTCGCAGAGCATGCTCGAGGTCTTCGCGTTCATCGAACGGCTCGCGCGCTATCCCACCACCGCCTTGATCACGGGAGAGAGCGGCACCGGCAAGGAGCTCGTCGCCCGCGCGCTGCACACGCTCTCGCCGCTGCGCGACAAGCCGTTCGTCACCTGCAACTGCACCACGCTGACCCCGTCGCTGCTCGAGAGCGAGCTGTTCGGCTACGTGCGAGGTGCGTTCACCGGAGCAGACCGCGACCGCGTCGGCCTCTTCGAGGCGGCCAACGGCGGGACGATCTTCCTCGACGAGCTGGGCGAGCTGCCCCTCGGCGTGCAGGTGAAGCTGCTCCGCGTGCTCGAGAACCGCGAGATCAAGCGCGTCGGCTCGCCCAGCGCCACGCAGATCGACATCCGCGTCATCGCGGCGACCAACCGCGACCTCGAAGACATGGTCACGGTCGGCACGTTCCGCGGCGACCTGTTCTATCGCTTGAACGTCGGCGCGATCCATCTGCCGTCGCTGCGCGAGCGCCCCGATGACGTCGAGCCGCTCGTCCGGCACTTCATCGAGACCTGCAACGCCAAGCTCGGCCGCTCCGTGGCCGGCGTGAGTCCGCGCGTACTCGACCTCCTGCAGCGCTATCCGTGGCCCGGCAACGTGCGCGAACTCGCCAACGTCATCGAGCGTGCGCTCGTAGTCGCCCGCGGGACGGTCGTGCTGCCCGAACATCTGCCGCCGCTCCTGCTCGAGCATCGCGACGCGACCAGCCACTCGGGTGCGCCCGAGCTGTCGCTGCAAGCCGCGGAGCGCGAGCAGATCCTGCGCGCGCTCCAGGCGTCGGGGGGCAAACGCATCGAAGCGGCGCGTCTGCTCGGGCTCTCGCGCCGCACGCTGTATCGCAAGCTCGATCGATACGGGATCGCATGAGGACGGGACGAGCGGAACGATCAGGAGAGGAGTGAGTGGCCATGTCCGACAATAAGCCTCGCATTCTCATCGTCGAGGACCATCCGCTGATCGCGGAGCTGGTGGAAACCCGGCTACGCGTCGAAGGCATGCGCCCGGTGCACTGCCCGGGTGGTCGGGAAGCATTGGCGCTCCTCGACCACGAGGAGTTCGATCTCGTCGTCCTGGACATCATGATGCCGGAAGTCGACGGCTACGAGGTGCTGCAGAAGATCCGGGGCACTCCGGCGACCGCGGCGCTACCGGTCATCTTCTTGAGCGCCAAGTCGTCCCCCGCGGACATCGAGAAGGGTGTGCTCCTGGGCGCCAATCACTACATCACGAAACCGTTCAGCGGACAGGATCTCGTGCGCAAGATCCGCCTCTGCCTGGCGGAACACGCGGCGAGCCACTCGTCCATCTGATGCTCCGGGCCGCCTCCCTCCTGCTCTTGACCGTGCTCACGACGGCCGTGGGGCACCACCCGCCTGCGGCGGGGGACACGGCATCCCCTGCGGTTCGCCTCGAGCAGAGTGGTCGCGGGTGGGTGCTCGACGCACGACTGAACGATCGCGTCGCCGGACGCTTCCTCCTCGATACGGGCGCCACCTCGTGCGTGATCACCCCGCTGCTGGCCGGCCAGCTCGGGCTGTTCCCGCCGACGCGTTACACGCAGGTCGAGACCGCGGCCGGCCCCGTGCGCGCCGGCGTGGTCCGGCTCCGCTCCGTCACCGTCGGGTCCACGCGCGCGGAAGCAGTCCAAGCGCTCGTGATCGACGAGCTCGAAGCCGGGCTCGACGGGGTGCTGGGTCTCAACTTCCTCGACCGCTTCACGTACGCGGTCGATCCTCGCCGCGGGTTGCTCGAGCTGCGCTGATCCGACGGGCCGTCCGGCCTCTGGCGCGCCCGCCCGCTCCTAGAGTAGAGCGACGGCCCATGGCGGATCCCTTTCGCGACCGCGTCGCGGTCATCACGGGCGCCGCCGCCGGCATCGGCGCCGGCGTGGCCCAGGCCTTCGCGGCGCGCGGCGCTCGGCTCGTGCTCGCCGACGTCGACGAAGCCGCCCTCGTCGATACGGCGCGGCGGCTCACGGAAGGCGGGGCCTCCGTCCTGGCCGTCCCGACCGACGTCGGCGATCGCGCGCGCGTCGAGGCGCTGGCCGATGCCGCGTGGGGCCGCTTCGGCGCCGTCCACGTCGTCTGCAACAACGCCGGGGTCGGCGTCTTCGGCGAGATCGCCCAGGCGTCGCACAACGACTGGGAATACACCATGCGGGTCAACTTCTGGGGCGTCGCCCACGGCGTCGAAGCATTCGTGCCGCGGTTGATCGCGCAACGCCAGGGTGGCCACGTCGTCAACACGGCCTCCATGGCCGGATTGGTCGGCATGCAATGGCTCGGCATCTACTGCGCGTCCAAGTTCGCCGTGGTCGGGTTGTCGGAGGCGCTCGCGCGCGAGCTGCGCCCGCACGGCATCGGCGTGAGCGTGCTCTGCCCGATGATCGTCGACACGCAGATCAACGCCAACTCGGAGCGCCTGCGCCCGGCGCATCTCGGCGGCACGGGCGGCGCGGGCGCCCCGGCTCCCAACCAGCCTTCGATGGCCGGAGGCGTCATCGCCGTCGACGAGGTGGCCCGACGGGTGGTGCGGGGGATCGAGCGCAACGATCTGTACATTCTCACGCATCCCGAGCAGCGGGAATTTCTGCGCCGGCGCGCCGAGCGCCTCGACGCGGTATTCGCCTCCGACCGCTGGTAACCGCGCGCGGAAGGCAGCCTACGCCGCCACCGACGCGGCGATCAGCATCTGCGCCGCGTAGTACGTCACCATCACCACCGCGCGCGCCCCGCGCCAGGGATGGACGAAGCGGTCGAAGGCCAGCGTGGCGTCGGACGTCATGAAGACCACCGCGCCCATGGCCGCCAGCCGCCCGCTGGGCTCCGGCGTTTCCGGTGCCAGCGATCTGCCGATCGCCGCCAGCGCCATCGCCGAGATCATCACGACGTAGCACGCGACCGGGATGCGCTCCCGCACCACGTACGGCCACAGCCTGGCCAGCATCACCGCGGCGACCGCGACGAGCCCCACCATCCACGGAATCGAGAGGACGAAGCCGGTGGAAGCGGTCGTGAAGGCCAGCAGGTAGCAGACGTGCCCCACGAAGAACGACGCCAGACCGGCGCGGAAGTACGCCGGCGACAGCAAGAACAGATCACCGCCCATCGAGAAGACGAGCCCCGTCGCGAGCAGCCACCGGTACGTCTCGCCGACGGCCGGCACGTGGCCGAGCACCCACACCAGCAGGAGTGCGATCGGCACCGCCTTGGTCAGACGCGCCACCGTGGTCGCTCGTCGATACGACGCGAGCAGGTGCAGCGCGCCGACGGCCGTGGCCATGGCGAGCACCGCCGGCAACGACGACGTCACGAGGGATCGGCCGTGCGACGAGGGCCGTCGGACTCACGTCCGACGGCCCTCACCAGTAGGCTCCCCGGGCCGGACTCGAACCAGCGACCAATCGGTTACACCGCGTCCCGTCGTTTCCGGCGGGGGTGGACTATCTCATCACCATGGGCCCGGATGGGCCGGTAGGTGGCGGGCGCTCTGGGGGAGATTATTCTTCCGTCACTCCCTAGTCTCTGCACCTTCCCTCCGCCCTGCGTTCTCGGAAGGCTCGGCTCAGGGTTCCCGTATGCGGTCGTCATGCACTTAGGCTTCCCTGAATTCACCCGCTGTTCACTCACCAGTTTCCCGGTGAGGCTGCGTTCTCACAGCCGATTGCTCTACCAACTGAGCTACCGGGGAATGCGGCGCGTATAGCGCGCGGGCTGGCGCTAGGCAAACATCGCGCTTCACATGTCGCGCCGGCCTTCGAGCGCGCGCCCCACCGTGAGCGCGTCGACGTACTCGAGGTCGGACCCGACCGGCAGCCCGCGCGCGATGCGCGTCACGCGAATGCCGAGCGGCTTCACCTGCTTGGCGACGTACAGGGCCGTGGCTTCGCCCTCCGCGGTCGGGTTGGTGGCCAGGATGACCTCGTGCACGATCGTCCCCCGCAGCCGAGCGAGCAGCGCCTGGATCTTCAGGTCGTCCGGCCCGATGCCGTCGAGCGGCGCCAGGGCCCCGTGGAGCACGTGGTAGCGGCCGCGGAACTCGCCCGCCCGCTCCACGGCCAGCAGATCGCCCGGGTCTTCCACCACACAGATGACGTCGGCGCTGCGCCGCGGATCGTTGCAGACGCCACAGGGATCGGCTTCGGTGAGCGCGAAGCATTCGGAGCAGAGCCGCGTCTCGTGCTTCACCGCGACGATGGCGTCGGCCAGGCTCTGCGCGTACTCACCGTCGGTCCGTAGCACGAAGAGCGCGAGACGGGTGGCCGTCTTCTCGCCGATGCCGGGCAGCCGGCTGAGCTCGCGCACCAGGCGCTCCAGCGACGGGGTCTGTGCCACGCTCAGCCCATCCCCGGCAGCTTGATCCCGAGGCCGCCCGTCAGCTTGCCCATCTCCTCGGCGACCATCGCCTGCGCCCGACGGATGCCGTCGTTCACCGCCGCTACCACGAGATCCTGGAGCATGTCGCGGTCCGGCGTCGCCAGCAGCGTCGGATCGATCGTCACCGTGAGCACCTCGAGCTTGCCGCTCACCCGCACCGTCACCATGCCGCCGCCGGCACTGCCGTCCACCGTGCGCTCCGCCATCGCCTGCTGCGTGGCGGCGAGCCGCTCCTGGAGCTGCTGCGCCTGCTTGAAGAGACCTCCGAGATCGAAGCCTTTGCCCACCGCATCGCCTCCGCTCACGACGGCCGCTCGCGCACCGCGCGCACCTCGCCGCCGAAGATCTCGACGGCGGCCTGCACCAGTGGATCGGCCAGCGTTTCCTGCTCCCGCGCACGTGCCCGCGCCCGCGGCATCTCGCCCTGGCGCTCCGCCGGCAGCGGCCCGACCTCGATCCGCAGCGAGGCCCCGCTCACCTCCGAGGCCAGACGGCCGAGCAGGTCGAGGTGCTCGCGGCTCTGTACGGCGCGGCGCATCGACTCGCTCTCGAGTCCGATCCGGAGCACGCCGCCGTCCATGCCCAGCGGCCGCGCCGACACGAGCGTCATGTAGAGCGCGATGCGCGCGTTGCGGACGCGCGCGAGAAACGTCTCCCAGACGCGCTCGAGGTCGTCGTCGCGCGGCGCCGCGCCGGCCGCCGAGGGACCCGGGCCCGGATTGCGACCCGCCGTGGCCGGCGCGGCCGTGCCGCTGTGTCCCGGGGCTCGCGCCGGCCCACCGCCGCGATGCTCGATGGCTTCCAGACGCCGCAGGATCTCGTCGACTGGCAGCAACGGCGGCAGCGTGGCGAGGCGCAGCACACGCATCTCCAGCACGAGCTGTGGATCGATGGTGCGTGTCGGCGTCGCGAGCGCCTCGTCGGCGTCGAGCAGCAGCGTGAAGCACCGCTGGAGCTCTTCGGGCGTCACCTGCTCGGCCTGCCGCACCATGGCGTCCAGCTCCGCGTCGGGCACCTCGGCCAGCAGCTCCCGCGCCCCCGTCAGCCGGAGCACGGTGAGGTGGCGCACGTGCTCGAGGAGATCACGGCAGAAACGCTGCGGGTCATAGCCGTGCTCGTGCAGCGCTTCCAGGTGTCGCAGACACGCGGCCGGGTCGCGGGCGAGCACGGCGTCCGTCACGGCGACCACGAGGCTCCGATCGGCCGCGCCCAGCAACGTGCGCACCGCACCCGCGTCCAGCGCCGTGCCGCCGCCCGCCAGCACCTGCTCGAGCAGCGACTGCGCATCGCGCAGGCTGCCCTGCGCTTCGCGCGCGATCAGCGCCACGACCTCGCTCGCGAGCGCGAGTCCCTCGGCCCGCACCGTGCGCTCGAGGTGCCCGACCAGCTCGCGCAGCGCGATCCGCCGCAGGTCGTAGCGCTGACAGCGCGAGACCACGGTTGCCAGGACCTTGTGGGGATCGGTCGTGGCGAGAACGAACTTCGCATGCGGCGGCGGCTCTTCCAGGGTCTTGAGCAGCGCGTTGAACGAGTGCTGCGACAGCATGTGCACTTCGTCGATGATGTAGACCTTGAAGCGGCTCTTCATCGGGCGGTGCGCCACGGCCTCCATCAGGTCGCGCATGCGATCGACCTGGGTATGCGAGGCGCCGTCGATCTCGAGCACGTCGAAGGCGATGCCGTCGGCGATCTCGCGGCACGTCGAGCATGCGTTGCACGGCTCGGCCGCGGGCCCCTGCTCGCAATTGAGCGCCTTGGCGAGCAGACGCGCCGTGGTCGTCTTCCCGACGCCCCGCGGGCCGGTGAGCAGAAACGCGTGTGCGACCCGTCCCGCACGGATGGCCGCCTGCAGCGTCGCGGTCACGTGCTCTTGGCCCACGACCTCGTCGAATCGCTGCGGGCGAAGCCGCCGGGCCAATACCTGATACGTCATCGTGCCGCGTTCTCTCGTCCCGGAGGCAGCCGGCGGCAGTAGCTAGGCTTCCCTACGGCACAGCCGGGCATTCGCTACCGCTGCTTCCTTCCGGATCTGACGGGGTTCACGACGCCGTCTTGCGCAGGACCTAGCCACCACCGCCCGCTGCCCTCGGGCACGGTCGAGCGTAGCGTCGAGCCGGCGGCGGCGCAAGGTGAGCGGAGAGGGAGGGATTCGAACCCTCGATACCCCGGAGGGTATACACGCTCTCCAGGCGTGCCCCTTCGACCACTCGGGCACCTCTCCGTAACCACGACGCGCTCGGCGACACGACACGCACACGCCCTCTCCCGCGCGAGTCAACGGAGAGGGGGGGATTCGAACCCCCGGTACCACGAGGGCACACACGATTTCGAGTCGTGCCGTTTCAACCGGACTCACGCACCTCTCCGCGCGGGGCGCTTTCCCTAGCACACGCCCGTGTCCGTGTCACCGCGCGCCACCCGCTGCGGCACTCAGCGTCGGGCGCGAAAGAAATCCTGGAGCAGCGCCGCCGCCTCGGCCGCGCCCACGCCCGCCGTGCAACGCACGCGGTGATTCAACCGCGGATCGTCGGTGAGGTCGATCACCGAGCCCGCCGCGCCGGCCTTCGGGTCGTGGCAGCCGAAGACGACCCGCTCGACGCGGGCCCAGAGCATGGCACCGAGGCACATCGCGCACGGCTCGACGGTCACGTACAGCACGGCGGCGGGCAATCGATACGTCCCGGCGCGCCGGCCCGCGGCCCGCAGCGCCCGGACTTCGGCGTGAGCCGTCGGATCGCACTCGGCGATCGACGCGTTGCCGGCCGCGGCGAGCAACGTATCGTCCTGTACCACGGCGGCGCCGATCGGCACCTCGCCGGCCGCCCCCGCCGCCCGGGCCTGGTCGAGGGCGATGGCCATCCACCGCTCGTCTGCGGTGTCGCTCATGGGCAAACGAAAGGCGGGCGGAGGCTCGCCGCCGCCGCCCGCCCGATCACATACGCTCGAATCGCTACTCGGCCTGTTCCTTCTTCTCTTCGCCGCCGCCCTCGGCCTTTTCGGCCTTGCATCGCTCGATGTCCTCGTCGGTGATGGTACCGGCGCTGTTCTCGACGATGTCCTGAGCGGAACGACCCATCTCCAGCATCTTGTCTACGCGTCGGCAGTCCGCTTCCGCGAAGCTGGTACCGGCGCTCGCCAGGATGAGAACGCTCCCAAATACGAAAGCCACGAGTTTCATTTCCGTAGGACCTCCCTTGGGACGCCCGAGCGTCGTCCCGATCTTGCGCGTGGTTCTGCGCGGCTGCCCTATACCAACCCCGACGCCGGTTGGGAAGTTACGGCGACTCGCCTGGACTCCCGTGCCCGAGCCTCGTAGCATGGCCGCGGGTGACGGGGCGGATGCGGTGGGGAGTTCTCCGGCTTGCCGTGGCGGCGGCCGTCTGGCCCGCGATCGCGCGCGCCGTGGTCCTCGACCAGGTGCAGTTGCGCGGCGGGGCGCAGCCCGCCGTCGAGCTCTCCATTTCGGGGCCCGTGGTGCCGTGGGTCCGGACACTGGCGGCGACGCCCGACGATCCCTACCGGATCTACGTCGACCTCGCCGATACCACGCTCGGCACGTCCGTCCCGAAGGTCCTCGCCTCCGAGGTACCCGGCATCGAGCGCGTACGGGCCGGACAGTTCACCTCGACCACCGCGCGGGTCGTCCTCGACACGACGCAGGAGCGGCCGTTCGAGGTCGTCACGACCGACCGGCGGGTGACGATCACGTTCGCGCCCCTGGAGCCGGCGGTGCCCGCCCCGTCGTCCACTCCCTCACTGCCCCCCGCGGCCCAGGCCCCCGCGTCCGTGGATGCCGCTCCGCCACCGGCACCGCCCGCGACCCCGGCCTCCGCGCCGCCCGCAGCGGCGGCGGAGATCGCGCAACGCCCGGCGCCGGCGCACACGGAGCCGCAGTCCGTGTCCCCGCTCTCGGGGCGGGATTCCGACCTGCCGCTGGTCGTCGTCGACGCGGGGCACGGTGGCCACGACCCCGGGGCGGAAGGCGTCGGCGGCATCCTCGAGAAGACGGTGGCGCTGCAGATCGCGCACCGCCTCGCCGCGAAGCTCCCGGCACGGCTTCCCGTCGACTCGCTGCTCACGCGGAGCGACGATTCGTTCGTGCCGTTGTCGGCCCGCATGCCGCACCGCGGGACCGACAACGTCGTCTTCCTCTCCTTGCATGCCAACGCGTGCGACGACCCGGACCCGAGCGGTCTGGAAATCTTCTTCGGGGACCGCGGCGGCCGCGAGGACGAACTACTTGCAAAGCAGCTTGCACGCCTCGTCACCCGCGAGCTGCGTGCGCGGCTGCTGCGCGTGCGCGGCCGGCCGCGCCCGGGACCGTTCAGCGTGCTCACCGGGAACGACGCCCCCAGCATTCTGATCGAGTTGGGCTACCTTACGCATGCCGAGGACGCGGCCCGCCTGCAGGATCCGCGCTATCAAGAGCTGCTTACGGACGCCCTGGTCGACGCCGTCGCGGCCTTTCTACAAAGCGGGCGCGGAAGGACGATCGACGTGCACCATCGTCAGAACCTAGTACCTTCGGGCATCCCACCTCGCAGGGTGTCCAGGTCGGGAGCATCCGGGAAGTCTTGAGCGCACACCCGGTTTGCTAGATGGCCTAACTTGAAGGTTGCGCTCTAGCGACCCACTTGCCACACGCAGCGCGACGCGATAGAAGCAGGCGATCCAAACCTTGTCACGCAGGGAGGCTGGATATGCCAAATACAGGTGAAGTATGGGTCCAGCTCGCGACGCGCATTCCGAAGGCGCTTCATCGTGAGCTCAAGCTGCATTGTGTCCGCACCGACGTCTCCGTCATGGAGTTCGTCGTGAAGGCACTCGAAGAGAAGCTGGCGCGCGAGTCCGGTAAGAGCGAGCGTCGGCGCGCTCGCGGCTGACCCGATCGTGGGAGTCTCGTCGCTCACCCGCGGGTGGGCGACGAGACACCATTCATCGTCGACTCACCGCCCGCCGGATCGCGTCCTCGAGCGCGGCCGCCCGGTGCAGGTGGTGAACGACCGTCACGTCGTCGTCACGGCTCGACACGGCAAACGTCCCGAAGTCGAGCTGCCGGCCGAGCACCCCGCTGCGCACCTCGAGCCCCTGCACGTCGCGCAACGCGAGGTCGGTCACGCGGGGACGCCACCCGCCCAAGCGCAATTGCAGCCGAGCCGGCGTCACGACCACCTCGGAACGTAGCAAGCGGAGCAAGGGGCCCGCCATGGCGCCGAGACCGAGCACCAGGGTGCCCGCGGCGATGCGCAGGTCCGTCGCGGCGGGCAAGTCGTTGTGCCGGATGATCAATCCGCCGACGAACAGGACGAAGGCCGCAAGGCTGGCCCCCCCGGCGCAGCTCATGGGATGAAGCCCGGCTCGAAAGAGCATCGCGCTCTGGGCGCCCGCTTCCTGTCGATCCCCCATACGTCCCGGGATATGCCGCAACCGACACGGATGCGCCACCGCGCTCGGACTTGCCCTCGCCGCGGCGCCCGGACATAGATGCCGGCGGAAGCCGTGGAAGCGAGGATCAAGGTCGGGGCGGAGGCCCCGCGGGTGGAGGATGGGCCGACGGGCCGTCGGGACGTCGAAGCGCAGGCGATCGATTGCATTCGCTTCCTCGCGACGGATGCCATCGAGCGCGCCAATTCGGGCCATCCAGGGCTGCCGATGGGCGCGGCCGCCATGGCGTACGTCCTCTGGACCCGCCACCTGCGGCACAATCCGGCGGATCCCGCCTGGCCGAACCGCGACCGTTTCATACTGTCGGCCGGCCACGGCTCGATGCTGCTCTACGCCCTACTCCACCTCACCGGGTACGACGTGTCCCTCGACGACCTGCGCGCCTTCCGCCAGTGGAACAGCCGCACGCCCGGCCATCCCGAGCACCATCTGACCCCCGGCGTCGAAGCGACCACGGGTCCGCTCGGACAGGGCTTGGCCAACGCCGTCGGGCTCGCCCTCGCCGAAGCGCACCTGGCGGCGACGTTCAATCGCGCCGGCCATCGCATCATCGACCATCGCACGTACGTGCTCGCGAGCGACGGCGACCTGATGGAAGGCGTCGTCGCCGAGGCGGCATCGCTCGCCGGGCATTTGCGTCTCGGCAAGCTGGTCGCCCTCTATGACGCCAACGACGTGTGCCTCGCGGGCGGCACGAGCCTCAGCTTCTCCGAGGACGTGGGAGCGCGGTTCGCCGCGTACGGTTGGGGCGTGTGGTCCGTAAACGACGGCAACGACCTCGCCGCGATCGATCGCGCCGTCACCGCCGCCAAGGCCGACGAAGCGCGGCCCTCGCTGATCATCGTGCGCACGCGCATCGGGTATGGCGCGCCCACCAAGGAAGGGTCGTTCGCCGCACACGGCTCGCCGCTCGGGGCCGACGAGGTGCGCGCCGCAAAGCAACGCCTCGGCTGGCCGGAAGAACCGGCATTCTGGATCCCACCGGAGGTAGAGGCACACTATCGCGCGGCCGTCGGCCGCGGCACCATCTGGGAATCCGACTGGAACGAGCGGTCGAAAGCGTACGCCCAGGCGCATCCCGGCGAGGCCGCGGATCTGACGCGGCGCCTCTCAGGCACCTTGCCGCCGGGCTGGGACGCCGAGGTCACGGCGTTTCCGGCGGACCCCAAAGGGCTCGCGACGCGCAAAGCGTCCGAGACCGTCCTGCAGCAGCTCGCCGCGCGCGTGCCCGCGCTGATCGGGGGCTCGGCCGACTTGAATCCGTCCACGCTCACGTGGATCAAGGGCGCCGGCGACTTCGCCGCGCCCGACGGCACCCCGACCGACCGACAGGGCAACGTGGGCGGTCCCTGGAGCTACGCGGGTCGCAACGTGCACTTCGGCGTGCGCGAGCACGGCATGGGCGCGATCGTGAACGGCATGGCCCTGCACGGTGGCGTGATCCCGTACGGCTCGACGTTCCTCGTGTTCTCGGACTACATGCG
>Ga0187893_10007728_pt1 | contig 17409 bp, 13 predicted proteins | sample MA1701074metaG_FD_139574 | JGI IMG/M metagenome (GOLD analysis project Ga0187893, IMG submission 139574) | White microbial mat communities from a basaltic lava cave in the Kipuka Kanohina Cave System on the Island of Hawaii, USA - MA170107-4 metaG ... | reverse complement strand
GACGAGGGTCGCGCCCTCGTCGATGCCCTTCTGGATCAGGCCCTGGATCTTCTCGAACTGGACCTTGCTCACCACGGGGCCGATCAGGTTCCCGTCCTGGAACGGGTCGCCGACCTTGACGCCCTCGGCCGCCTGCTTCGCGACCGCGACGGCCTCGGCGTGGCGGCTCGCCGGCACCAGCATGCGCGTCGGCGCGTTGCACGACTGTCCGCTGTTGATGAAGCAGGCGGTGACGCCCGCTGCCACGGCCGCCGCGAGGTTCGCGTCGTCGAGGATGATGTTCGCCGACTTTCCGCCGAGCTCCTGCGCCACGCGCTTGACGCTCGGCGCGGCATTCACCGCGACCTGCACGCCCGCGCGCGTCGAGCCGGTGAACGACACCATGTCGATGCCGGGGTGCGACGCGATCGCGGCGCCCACCGTCGGCCCGTCACCGTTCACCAGGTTGAAGACGCCCTTCGGCACGCCCGCCGCGTGGAGGATCTCGGTGAACAGGATCGCGTTGAGCGGCGCCACCTCCGTCGGCTTCAGCACCATCGTGCAGCCGGCGGCGAGCGCGGGCGCGACCTTGCACGCGATCTGGTTGATGGGCCAGTTCCACGGCGTGATCAGCCCGCAGACGCCGACGGGCTCGCGGACGATCAGCGACTTGCCGCGCTTCTCCTCGAACTCGTAGCCCTTCAGCACCTCGATCGCCTGCATGAAGTGGGCGATCCCGGTGGCGGCCTGGGCGGCCTTCGAGAGCCAGATCGGCGCGCCCATCTCCGTCGAGATGGTCTTCGCGACCTCCTCCATCCGGCTCCCGTACGCGGCGACGATCTTCTGGAGCAGCGCGAGGCGCTCCTCGCGCGTGGTGCGCGAGTACGTCTCGAACGCCCGGCGCGCGGCCTTCACGGCCTTGTCCACGTCCTCGGCGCTGCCGAGGGAGATGCGCGCGATCGGCTGCTCGGTCGCGGGGTTCACGACGTCGCGCGTCGCGGGCTTCACGGGGGGGACCCACGCGCCGTCGATGTAGAAGTTCAGGTACTCCTGCATGGCGTTCTCCTGCTCGGCCGTCTCGGCCGGCTCGTCGTTCTCGACGGACCATACCCCACACCGCGTGCCCTAGAACACCGTCCGCCGCGTGATGGTCTGGTCGCGGTCCGGGCCGACCGAAATGACGTCGATCGGCACGCTGACGAGGCTCTCGATGCGCTCGACGTAGCGGCGCGCGTTCGCGGGGAGCGCGTCGTAGCTCCGGACGCCGCTCACGTCCTCGCGCCAGCCGGGCAGCACCTCGTAGATCGGCTCGGCGCGCGCGACCTCTTCGAGCGTCATCGGGAACTCGTGCGTGAGCTTGCCGTCGATCTTCCAAGCGCTGGCCACCGGGATCTCGGCGAGCCCCGAGAGGATGTCGAGCTTGTTCATGGCGAGCGACGTGAAGCCGTTCACGATCGCGGCCTCGCGCAGCACCACCAGGTCGAGCCAGCCGCAGCGGCGCTTGCGCCCGGTGGTGGCGCCGAACTCCATCCCCTTCTCGCCGAGCCAGCGCCCGCCGGCGCCCTCGTCCTCGGTCGGGAACGGCCCGCCGCCCACGCGCGTGGTGTAGGCCTTGGTGATGCCGAGGACGAAGTCGATGCGCGTCGGTCCCACGCCCGCGCCCGTGCACGCCGCGCCCGCCACGCAGTTCGAGGAGGTGACGTAGGGATAGGTACCGTGGTCGATGTCGAGGAACGTGCCCTGCGCCCCCTCGAACAGCACCTTCTTGTTCTCGCGCAGCGCGCGGTCGATGATCCGCCCGGTGTGGTCCACGAAGGGCTCGAGGCGGCGGCCGAGCTCGACCAGCTCGTCGAAGAGCGCGTCTGGGTCGATCGCCGGCCAGTGGTGCAGCTCGACCAGCTCGAAGTTCTTCTCCTTCGCCAGCCGATCGATCGCCTTGTGCAGCCCGGCCGGGTCGAGCAGGTCGGCGACGCGCACGCCCCGCCGCGCCACCTTGTCCTCGTACGCCGGACCGATGCCACGGCCCGTGGTGCCGATTGCGCTCTCGCGGCGCGCCTCGTCGCGCGCCTTGTCGAGCGCGATGTGCCAGTCGAGGATCACGTGCGCGCGGCCCGAGACACGCACGCGCGAGGGATCCCGGAGCACGCCCTGCGCCTGGATCTCGTCGAGCTCCTGGAGCAGCACGCGCGGATCGACCACCACGCCGGGCCCGATCAGGTTCACGGTGCCCGGCTGCAGGATCCCGGACGGCACCAGGTGGAGGACCGTCTTGCGGCCGTCCACGATCAGGGTGTGGCCGGCGTTGTTCCCGCCGTGGAAGCGCACCACGAGATCCGCCGAGAGCGCGAGCCAATCGACGATCTTGCCCTTGCCCTCGTCGCCCCACTGGGCGCCGACTGCGACGAGCGCCGTCACGGGCCGAGCTCCACGAGTTGCGCCGTGATCATGTGCGGCAGCCCGCGCAGCTTCTCCATCACCGCGTCGCTCGGCGGTTGGTCCACGTTCACGAGCATCGCCGCCTCGCTCCGCTCACGCACGAGCGCGAGCTGCATGCGCGAGATGTTGATGCGCGCCTCGCCGAGCAGGTTGCCCACCGCACCCACCACGCCGGGCCGGTCGTGGTTGAAGATCAGGATGGTCGGGCCCTCCGGGATCGCCTCCAGCATGAAGTCGTCGATGCGCACGATGCGCGGCTGGTTGCCGTGGAAGAGCGCGCCCGCGATCAGGCGCTCGACGGTGCCTCGCACACGGGTGGTGATCGTGCTCGCGAAGTCCATCGGGCGGCTCGACTTCGACTCCACCACGCGGATGCCGCGCTCCTGCGCGACGAGCGGCGCGTTCACCATGTTGACGCGGTCGGTGACGTTCTCGAGGAGGCCCTTCAGCACCGCGATCGTGATCGGTGCGACGCGGAGCTCGGCCACCTGGCCGGCGTACTCGACCTCGATCTCCTCGATGGCGCCGGGGCTGAGCTGCGCCTGGAAGCGGCCGAGCTTCTCGCCGAGGCGCAGGTAGGGCCGCACCTGCTCGAGCAGCTCCGGGGAGACGGAGGGCACGTTCACGGCGTTCCGGATCGCGCCGGAGAGCAGGAAGTCGCGCACCTGCTCGGCGACCGCGATCGAGACGTTTTTCTGCGCCTGCTCGGTCGAGGCGCCGAGGTGCGGCGTGCAGATCACGCGCTCGTGCTGCACGAGCGGATGGCTCTGCGGCGGCGGCTCCTGCTCGAACACGTCGAGCGCAGCGCCGGCCACCTTGCCCGACTCGAGCGCTTCGAGGAGCGCAGCCTCGTCCACGATTCCGCCGCGCGCCGCGTTCACGACCAGCACGCCCTTCTTCATCTTCGCGAAGGCGTCGCGGCCGAGGAGCTTCGTCGTCTCCTTCGTCTTCGGCACGTGCACGGTGATCGCGTCCGCGCGCGCGAGGAGCTCGTCGAGCGACACCAGCTCGACGTCGACCTTCGCCGCGACCTCGGGCGAGGTGTACGGGTCGGCCGCGATCACCTGCATGCCGAGCCCGCGCGCGCGGTCGGCCACGATGCGCCCGATGTTGCCGAGGCCGATCACGCCGAGCGTGCGGTTCCAGAGCTCGGTGCCCGAGAAGCGGTTCTTCTCCCACTTGCCGGCCTTCATCGAGGCGGTCGCCTGGGGGACGTGGCGGGCGAGCGCGACCAGGAGCGCGAGCGCGTGCTCGGCGGTCGTGACGTTGTTGCCCTCGGGCGTGTTCACGACCACGATGCCGCGCTGCGTCGCGGCCGGGACGTCCACGTTGTCGACCCCGATCCCGGCGCGGCCGATCACGCGGAGCTCGCGCGCGGCGGCGATCACCTCCGCGCTGACCTGGGTCGAGCTCCGCACCACGAGGCCCTCGACGTCGCGCACCGCCTCGAGGAGCTCGGGGGGCTTGAGTCCGGTGCGCTTCACGACCGTGAGACCCGGCGCGCGCTCCAGGATCGCCACGCCTTCGGCGGCCAGGGCGTCGCTCACGAGCACCTTCGGCACACACTCCTCCTCGACCGGGCGCGCTTCCGTCTCGCGCGGCCGGCGCGGCCGTGGGGTGGCAAGTCCGCGCCGGATCAAGCGAAAAGCGCCGAGCGCGGGATTCTGGCCGAGGCGTCGGGTGGTGTCAACGAAAAGCGGGGAGAGCTAGGGTCGGCCGCGTGCGAGCGCTCCCCGACCCCTTGCCGATCCGCCCGCGGGGGCCGCTCGACGTCCGGATCCGGCCGCCCGGGTCCCGGAGCCTCACGAACCGTGCGCTCATAACCGCCGCGCTCGCCTCCGGGGAGAGCGTCCTCCTCGGCGCGACCGAGAGCGACGACGCGGCTGCGATGCGCGACGGGCTCCGCGCCCTCGGCGTCCCGATCCGGGTGGAGGGCGACGCCTGGACGGTCACGGGCGCGGGCGCGAGGCTCCCGGCCCGCGGCGCCGTCGCCGTCGACGTGCGGGCCTCGGGCACGACCGCGCGCTTCCTCACGGCCGTGGCCACGCTCGCGGCGCCGGGCGCAGAGGTCACGCTCGACGGCACGGCGCGCATGCGCGAACGGCCGATCGGCGAGCTCGTCGCGGCGCTGGGCGCGCTCGGCGCCGACGCGGTCGCGCTCGGGCCGGGCGGCTGTCCCCCCGTGCGCGTCCGGGGCGGCGGGCTCGCGGGCGGCAAGGTCGCGATCGACGCGCGCCGCTCGAGCCAATACGTATCGGGAATCCTCCTCGCGGCGCCCTGCGCGGCGCGGGACGTCGAGCTCATGCCCGTCGAGGGCCGCGTCGTCTCGCGGCCCTTCGTCGATCTCACGCTCCAGGTGATGGCGGAGTTCGGCGCCGAGGCCGGCTGGACCGAAGCCGGCACGCTCGCCGTCCGCGCAGGGCCCTACCACGCGCGCCGCTACGCGATCGAGCCCGACGCCCAGGCCGCGGCGTACGTCTTCGCCGCGGCGGCGCTCCGCGGCGGGCGCGCGGTGGTGGAGGGAATCCCGGCCGGCTCGCGCCAGCCCGACCTCGCGCTGCTCGACGCGCTCGCGGCCATGGGCTGCACGGTGCGGCGCGACGGCGGCGCCATCGAGCTCACGGCCTCACCGGGCGCCCTCCATGGCGTGCGCTGGGACGGCGAGCCCATGCCCGACGCCGTGCTCGCGCTCGCGGTGGTCGCGCTCTTCGCGAAGGGCGCGACCGAGATCAAGAACGTCGCGAACCTGCGGATCAAGGAGTCGGACCGGCTGGCCGCGCTCGAGACCGAGATCCGGCGGCTCGGCGGCCGCGCCGAGGCCGGGCCCGACTGGCTCCGGATCGAGCCGGCCCCGCTCTCCGGGGCGGTGATCGAGACCTATGCCGACCACCGCATGGCGATGTCCTTCGCGCTCGCGGGTCTCGCCGTGCCCGGCGTCGCGATCCGCGACCCGGGCTGCGTGGCGAAGACCTGGCCCGACTTCTTCGCCGCGCTCGACACGTGGTGAGCGAAACGAAGAGCCACGCGCTCGCGGAAACGAAGTTCCTGCGCGGCGCGTCCGGAAGGTAGAATCAGCCGCGCCGTTCGAGGGGAGGCCTGTTGACGGAGAACGCCCGCCGCGGAGTCCGCGTCGAAGCCGACGCGCTCACGCGGCGCTTCGGGGATCACCTCGCCCTCGACGGCGTGAGCCTCACCATCGCGCCGGGCGAGGCCTTTGGCCTGCTCGGCCCGAACGGCGCGGGGAAGACCACCTTCATCCGTTGCCTCACCGGCACACTGCTCCCGTCGGGCGGCGAAGTGCGCGTCGACGGCCTCTCGCCGACGCGCGACCCGGGCGCGGTGCGCGCGCGCCTCGGCTTCGTGGCGGAGACCTCGCGCCTCTACCCGGAGCTCCGCGTCGAGGGCTTCCTCCGCTTCGCTGCCGGCGCGCGCGGGCTCGCCGGCCGAGCGCGCGCCGACGCGGTCGCGCGGGTGATCGAGCGCTTCGCGCTCGGCGAGGTGGCGAAGCGGCTCGTGGGGCATCTCTCGAAGGGCTTCCAGCAGCGCGTCTCGCTCGCGCAGGCCTTCGTGGCCGATCCGCCGCTCGTGATCGTGGACGAGCCCACCGGCGGCCTCGACCCGGTGCAGCGCGACGAGGTGCAGAGCCTGCTGCGCTCGCTCCGGGGCGAGCGCACCCTGCTCCTCTGCACGCACGACCTCGAGGAGGCGCGCGCCCTCTCGGAGCGCGTCGCGGTGGTGAACCGCGGGCGGCTCGTCGCGCTCGGCGCGACGAGCGACGTGCTCGCGGGCGATCCGCTCGCGCTCTTCCGCGCGGAGGCCGCGGCGTGACGGCCTTCCTCGCCCTGGTCCGGAAGGAGCTCGCGACGCTCTTCGCGTCGCCGCTCGCGTATCTCGCGCTCACGCTCGTGATGCTGGTGACCGCGCTGATCTTCTTCGACCACCTCCGCATCTACAACCAGATCCTGTTCCTCTACGCGAGCAGCACGATGGGCGGCTTCGAGACCGACACCGTGCCCGACCACATCAACGTGCGCGACTCGGTGTTCTTCCCCGTGCTCGAGACCCTCGGCATCACGCTGATCGCGCTGATTCCGGTGATCACGATGCGGGTGTTCGCCGAGGAGCGCGCGCGCGGCACCGACGAGCTCCTGCTCACGCTGCGGCTCTCACCGGCGCAGATCGTCCTCGCGAAGTTCGCGGTCACGTACGCCTTCGTGCTGGTGATGATGGCCGGGAGCTTCGTGTATCCGGCGATGGCCACGCTCGAGGGCGGGATCGGCACCGAGCACCTGCTCGCGGTGTTCGTGGGTCTCTCGCTCCACGCGCTCGGCCTGGCCTCGCTCGGCCTCGCCTGCTCCGCCTTCAGCTCGAGTCAGCTCGTGGCCGCGGTCGCGAGCTGGGCGGTCGGCTTCGTGCTCTGGGACTTCGCGTGGGCGGGCGCGTTCGTGGGCGAGCAGGCCGGGCGGTTCCTCGACCTGATCTCGATGCACCCGCGCTACGGGAGCTTCGCCGAGGGCGTGGTGAACCTCGAGCACTTCGCGTACTTCGCCGGGCTCGGGCTCGTGTCCGCCGCGCTCGCGCGCTTCTCCTTCGACTGGAGGCGCGTCGCCGGCTGATGCGGGAGCTGCTCGGGGTCGGCGTCGTCGCGTTGGCGTTCGGGATCCTCGCGAGCTTCGCGAGCGAGGAGCCGGGCTGGTTCGCGCTCGCGAACTTCGCGGTGGGCGGCGTCGCACTCGCGCTCGGCGTCCTCCGGGGCCTGCTGCGCGCACGCCATGCGAGCGCACCGGCCTTCCGCCGGCCGCTCCTCGTGGGCGCCGCGCGCGTTCTCCTCGCCCTCGTGGCGGCGGTCGCGCTCGAGCGCGCGGTGGCCCTCGCGAACGTCCGGCTCGATTGGTCCTTCGAGCGCAAGTTCGAGCCCGCCGCGGCGACGCTCCAGGTGCTCTCCCGCCTCTGCGAGAGCGGCGAGCTCGAGGCGCTCCTCTTCGCCGACGACTTCGATCCGCGCCGCCGGAGCACCCGGCTCCTGCTCCAGGCGCTCGCCGCGCGGAGCTGTCTCGCCGTCCAGGAGCGGCGGCTCGGCGACGCGCCCGAGGAGGAGGAGCGCTACGGGATCGGCACCTCGAACACCGTGATCCTCCGCCACCGGGCCGACGGCCGGGGCCCCATGGAGGAGCTCGTCGAGCGGCCGACCGAGGGCGCGCTCTACGAGGCGTTCTCGCTGATCGCGGGGCGCGAGGGCGGCACGCTCTGGCTCGCGGTCGGCGCCGGCGAGGGAGACTTCACCTCCGGCGAGCCCACCGGCTACTCGGGGCTCGCGGCGGCGCTCGCGACGGAGGGCTACGCGCTCCACCAGTTCGTGGGGCCGGCGACGCTCGAGATCCCCGACGAGGCCACCGCCCTCCTCTGGGTCGCGCCCGAGCGCGCGCTCCCGGCCGAGACGCTCGCGGCGCTGGACCGCTACCTCGCGCGCGGCGGCCGCCTCGTCGCGTTCTTCGAGCCGGGCTCGGCGAGCGGGCTCGAGGAGCTCCTCGCGCGCTGGGGCATCGAGCCGGCCGGCGGGGTGGTGATCGATCCCGCCTCGGCGCCGATCGACGGCTGCGTCCCCGGACTCTGTCCCCTCGTCTACTCGTACGCGACGAGCCACCCCGTCGCGCAGAATCTGGGCCCCACGCGCATGACCTTCTTCCGCGGGGCGCGCACCTTCCGGCTCCGGAAGCCCGAGATCGAGGATCGCCTCGAGCCCGTCGCTCTCGCGAGCCCGCGCTCCTGGGTCACCCCCGACCTCGACGTGCTCGTGCGCGGGGTGGTGCCCGAGCGCCCGCCCGGGGAGCCCGGGGACTACCACCCGCTCGTGGTCGCGGGCCGCTACGCCCGCGAGGGGCGCGAGGCGCGGATCGTCGCGTTCGGCGACGCGCACTTCGCCAACAACCACGACCTGCGCGCGCTCTACAACCTCGACCTCGTCCTGAACGCGGTGCACTGGGCTGCCTCGCGCGAGGCCGCCATCACGCTCCGCCCGAAGGTCGCGGTGAGCGGGAAGATGCAGTTCCCGATCCCGCTCCAGAACACCTTCACGCGCTTCCAGAGCCTCGGGCTGCTGCTGCCCGAGCTGCTCCTGATCGGCGGCGTGCTCGTCTGGGTGCGAACGCGGAGCGCCTAGCGAGCGCTAGTCACACGGTGTCGCCGCTTCGACCCGCGCGAGACACTCGAGCGCGTCGTTGCTGTTGATGTTCACCGCCGTGTCGTTGAACGGATTGCCGTCCGTATCGGCGATGCATTGCACGACGTTCGAGCTGTCGGGCGCCGAGACCCCGGAGAGCTGTGCGAGCCCCCCGAACGCCAGGGGGCAGCTCGCACTCGAGGTGCAGGGAACCTGGCAGCTCGAAAAGCACGCTTGGCCGAAGCAATTCGTCTCGCAGACCGTGCCTGAGGGGCAGGTGCCTCCAACGTGGCAAGGGGCGCCGAACGGCTGCGTCACGCCGGTCGTGCAGCGTCCATTGACGCACTCTCCGGCAGCACCATGGAAACCGATGCCGAAGACGCCCGGAGCGGTCTCCTCACATGTGGTGGGCGTGAACTGGAGCAGCAGCGGCGCCAGGCAGTCACAGCGCGGGTCGCACGTAAAGGGCCGGTACGTGTCGCCGTCCGCGTCGGCCTTTGCGCAGATCGCCGCATTCATGCGCTTCTGCGCGGCGTCGAGACTGGAGACGGACGGGCGCTGCTGGGCCGAGGCCGGGAGTGCCAGCGCCAGGAATCCCACCAGTATCGTGAGAATCGGTCGCATCTGAACCCTCCTCTCGAAGCGAGACGTCGCTAGCGGCGCCCTCCCCGCCGGCGGAGCGCAAAGCCGCACAGGGCGGCCGCGCCGAGCGCCGCCAGCCCGGGCTCGGGCACCGCGGTCACGATGTCGTCCACGTTGAAGGCGAAGGCGCCGCCCCCGCCGAAGGTGTCGAGGCTCGCCGACGTGAAGCTCGCATCCGGGTCGATGATGCCGAGGAAGAAGACGATCCCGTCGGAGAGCGTCTGTTCGACCGCGTCCACGTCGAGGAACGCCGTCTCGCCGCCCGCCGTGAGGCCGATGTCGCCGTCGAGGATCGTGAGGCCCGGCTCCTCGGCGGTGATGATGAAGAGCCCGATCGCGTTCGCGGTGGCGAAGCCGAGCACGAGGTCGTCGCCGTCGAGCAGGATGTCGAAGTCGTTCGTGCCGAGGAAGTTCGGGCTCGAGGTGGTGTCGAACGGACCCCCGCCGCCGAATGCGCTGCCGTCGGTGACGACCAGCTCGGCGCCTCCGCCGAAGCTGTACGTGAAGGTGATGCCGTCCGCGCTGTCGCCCGAGGCGATCACGTCGCCCGAGCTGAGGCTGTCGAAGTTCGCCGTGACGGCTGCGCCCGGCAGGTCCGCGAAGAAGCTCGCCGAGTCGGTGTAGGCGGTCGGCAGGGCGTGGGCGGCGCCCGCGAGGGAGAGCGAGAGCCCGAGCCAGAGCACGGGTCGGATCCGCATATCGGGTCTCCACCCACCCGATGCTGCCATCCTACACCCGGCGGTGTGGGACCGGGCGACTCTTCGCGTCCGGCGCGGGTGTGGCGCCCACGCTCGGGCAGGCAGGCGGCCCAAGGGCCGAGTCCGCCTAGCGATTCTTCGACTTGGTGGTTGCGAGCGCGAAGCCCTCGGCGCCGGCGAGCTGGGCCTGGTCGAGCACGTAGACGGCCTCGCCGTACACGATGTCCTTGTCGCCGCGCAGGATCACCTGCTTCTCCTCGCTCTTCGCGAGCGCCGCCTCGATGGCGGCCCGGAGCGCGTCCCGCCGCACCGCCTCGCCGTCCACCTGGATCGTGCCGTCGGTCGCGATCGTGACGTTCACGGCCTGGGGCGGCGTCGAGGACGTCTGCTGCGCCTCGGGCAGCTTCACGTTCTTGCCGGTGTTCGCGATCACCGAGGACGTCACCATGAAGATGATCAGCAGCACCAGGAAGACGTCGGTCAGCGGCGTGATGTTGATCTCGGCGACGATCTCGCCGTCGGTCTCCTCATCGCCGGGCAGATGCGTGGGCATCGCGAACCTCCCCGCCCGCCTCGCCGCTCGCCTCCAGATAGAGCAGCGCCTGCACGAAGCGCTCGCTCGCACGCGTGAAGGTGGCAGCGATGTTGCTGACGCGCGTCTGGAGCCAGTTGAAGAGGAGCAGCGCCAGGATCGCGACGAGGAGCCCGACCGCGGTCGCGATCAGCGCCTCGGAGATGCCGGCCGACACCACCTCGAAGCCGGCGTCGCCGGACTCGGCGATCGCGCTGAACGCCTGCATGATGCCGACCACGGTGCCGAGCAGGCCGATGTAGGGCGCGAGCGAGCCGATCGTGCCCACGAACCAGAGCCCGCGCCGCAGCTCCATCACCACCTCGAGCCGGGCGGTGTGGAGGATCTGGTTCAGATCCTCGAGCGCGATGTTGCGCCAGCGCAGCCCCTCGCCGAACACCTCGGCCATCGGCGTCTTCGACGCCTCACAGAGCGTGCGCGCCGCCGCGACGTCGCGCCGCACCAGGCACTCGACGAGCTTGCGGGTGAGGTCGCGCGTGGCGCCGTCGAGCCCGCGGTAGCGCCAGAGCCGCTCGAACGCGATCGCGAACACGATCACCGAGAGGACGCCCAGCGGATAGGTGGTGAGGCGCCCCTGGTGCAGGAGTTCGAGCAGGTGGCTCCATCCGAGTTGCACGGCGCTTCTCCCCTTTCCGAGACGGCCCGGAACCTTACCCGCCGGCCCCCGCGTTTGACACCCCCGCGCGCGCCGCGTAGGCTCGCGAAGTCGCGGGGAAAGCGATGCAGCGGCGGGGAGTTGCGGGCGGAGCCCGCTCCCGTGCCGCAGTGCCAGCGCGAGCCCCCGCAGTTCCTCGAGCCGAGCGGGAGAGCGAGCGCGTGACCGATGCCTGGATCGTGAAGCGGCGCCGCCGGCGCGTGTCGCCGCTCCAGCGCCACCGCTTCGTCGAGGCCGCGGTCACGGCCGGCCACTCGGCGGTCGCGTTCCCGGGCTCGGCGATGCCCGAGCCCGCCGGCGCGCGCGAGCGCGTGGTGTCGAGCGGCGCGTCGATCCTGATCCACGGCGCCCTGATCCTCGCGCTCTTGCTCGTCGCAAGGCTCGCGCCGGAGGAGCTCGTCGAGCAGCTGATCGAGGTGCAGCGCCTCGAGGAGCCGCAGAAGGAGGAGCCCGCGCCGCGGCCGCGCGCGATCGCCGAGAGCGCCGCGCGCTTCGACCCGGCGCCGATGGCGCTCGCTCCCCAGATCGTGAACCCCACCGTGATCCAGCAGCGCGTGCCCGACCTCCAGGCCCAGGCGGTCCAGGTGGCCGAGATCGCGCCGGTCATCGCGCCGCGCGAGATCGCGCCGATCGCGGCGCCGCAGGTCGAGGCGGTGCGCGCCTTCCAGTCGCCGGTCGCCGCGACCGCTTCGGCCGTGAAGATCGACACGCAGGCGCCCGCGCTCTCGGGCCCGGTCGAGTTCAAGGCGCCGTCCGGCACGCTCGCGGGCCCGCGCCAGGTGGTGACCGGCGGCAACACTGTGGGCATCGCCGACCCGACTGCCCTCGGCACCGGCTCCTCCGTGCGCGAGGGCATCGGCTCCGACCGTGACGTGCTCGGGGCGAAGACGGGCGAGCGCGCCTCGGTGAACGTGGCGGTCGGCGAGGGCGGCGGCCGCGGCACGGGCGGCGAGGGTACGGGCCCGGGCGGCGTCTCCTTCGACGAGTGCATGGCCCGCCCCGAGGTGAAGGCGTACATCACGCGCCTCAAGGAGCGCGTGCTCGCGCGCTGGCGCAGCACGCCGGCCGGCCTCGCCGCGGGCTCGTTCAAGGCCACGCTCGGCTTCCGGCTCGACCCGTCGGGCAGCGCGAGCGAGATCGTCCTCGTCTCGGCGGGGAACTCGGGCGTCGGCCAATCCGCCGCCGACGCGATGCGGGCCGCGTCGCCCTTCGACCTGATGGGCCCGCAGGTGCGCTGTCTCGCGGGCAACCGCTTCAACGCCACGTTCCTCCTCGAGAACCTTGCGGGGAACTAGGCCTCACGCCTGGCTTGCGCTCGGTCTCGCGGTGCTGGCGGGCGCCCTCGCCCTGCCCGCCCGCTCTCCCGCGCAGGGAAAGCCGCCGCCCGTGGTGCTGCTCTTCGACGAGCAGGAGAACGTGAAGGAGAAGCGCTCCGACACGAACGGCGACGGCAGCTACGACGAGTTCGTCTTCTACGAGAAGGGGAACCCCGTCCGCGCCGAGCAGGACTCCGACCACGACGGGCGCATGGACACGAAGCTCGCGTTCGGGCCCGACGGCAAGCCGGTGAGCCAGGAGCGCGACACCAACCAGGACGGCAAGCCCGACCAGTGGATCGAGTTCAAGGGGGGCGAGCCCGCCGTCCAGAAGGACGACCTCGACTTCGACGGCCGTGCCGAGGCCACGACCTGGTACGAGGCCGGGAAGCCCGCCCGCCGCGAGGAGGACACGAACCGCGACGGCAAGGTCGACCGGCGCGTCCGGTACCAGGGCGGCGAGCCCGCGCTCGTGGAGGAGGACGCCGACGGCGACGGGAAGCCCGAGCTGCGGGCCGAGTTCTCGCAGGACGGCCAGAAGACGTCCGAGCAGCAGGACACGAACGACGACGGCCGCGTCGACGTCACGATCACGTTCGCGAACGGCGTCAAGACCCGCGTCGAGGAGGACACGAACCACGACGGCAAGGTGGATCTCGTGACCGACTACGCGGGCGAGAAGATCACGAGCCGGAGCGCGGACCCCGACGGCGACGGCCGCTTCGACACGGTCTCGACGTACGAGAACGGCGTCGAGCGCCGGCAGGTCCGCGACCAGGACGCCGATGGCCGCCCCGAGGTCGTGGCGGTCTTCGCGGCCGACGGCGCCCGCGAGCTCGAGGAGTTCGACGCCGACGACGACGGCCGCATCGAGCTCCGCCGCACCTTCGTCGGTGGCAAGAAGGTGCGCGAGGAGGAGGACACGGACAAGAACGGCACGATCGACCTCGAGACCTGGTTCGAAGGCGAGCAGAAGACGAAGACCGAGGCCGACACGGACGGCGATGGCAAGCGCGACACCTTCGTCAGCTACCAGAACGGCAAGCGCTACCGCCAGGAGGAGGACCAGAACGGCGACGGCAGGCCCGACGCCGTCTTCGTCTACGAGGCCGACGGCGAAAAGGTCCGCTCCGAGGAGCGCGACACGGACTTCGACGGGCGCTTCGAGACGAAGGCCACGTTCTCGAACGGCGTGCTCGTGAGCAAGACGGCGGACCGCAAGGGCAAGGGTCGCGATGACCGCGTCGAGCACTACGCCGAGGGCAAGCTCGAGCGCGTCGATCTCGACGAGGACGGCGACGGCCGCGTCGACCACTGGAACTTCTACGACGCCGAGGGCCGGCTCGAGAAGCAGGAGCGCGACACGAACGGCGACGGCAAGCCCGACACGTTCGTGACGCTCTTCCCCACGAGCGGGAAGATCGCGCGCGCGCTCACGGACGCGGACGGCGACGGCAAGGTCGAGAGCTGGCGCACGAACGACGAGAGCGGCGCGACCACGCTCCTCGAGGAGGACAAGAACGCGGACGGGAAGGCCGACCGCGTGGTGCGCTTCGCGGGCGGACAGCCGGACAGCTTCGAGGAGGACACCGACTTCGACGGCAAGCCCGACGTCCGCGGGCGCCTCGCGCCCGACGGCAACGTGCTCGCGGAGGAGCGCGCGACCGCCGGCGGCAAGTTCGACACGAAGGCGCTCTTCGAGGGCGGCGAGAAGGTCGGCGAAGAGCGCGACACGAACGCGGACGGGAAGCCGGACGTGGTGACGCGGATCTCCGGCGGCCAGGTCACGCTCCAGGAGCAGGACACGGACTTCGACGGCCGCTTCGAGACGCGGCTCGTCTTCGAGAACGGCAAGCAGGCGCGCCAGGAGACCGACAAGAACGCGGACGGCACGCCGGACGCGCTCGTCGTCTACGACGCCGGGGGCCAGGTCGTGCGCGAGGAGGCCGACCAGAACGGCGACTTCCGGATCGACTTCCGCCGCGAGCTCGCGGGCGGGGTCCCCGTGCGCGACGAGGCGGACACGGACGGCGACGGCCGCTTCGAGCTGGTGACGCGCTACGAGGCCGGCCAGCCCGTGCGCTCCGAGCAGGACGCGAACGGCGACGGCAAGCCCGACGTCGTCGTGGTCTACTCGGGCGGGAAGAAGGTCTCGCAGGAGGAGGACCGCACCGGCGACGGCCAGCCCGACGTGGTCACGAGCTTCGGCCCCGACGAGAAGCCGGCGCGCGTCGAGTCGGACGAGGACGGCGACGGGCGGCGCGAGACGCTCTCGACCTTCGCGGGCGGCGAGCTCGTGCGGAGCGAGCGCGACCGGAACCTCGACGGCAAGCCCGACCTGGTGCAGACCTACGCCGCCGGGAAGCCCGCCCGGGTCGAGCAGGACGACGACTTCGACGGCGTCTTCGAGCAGCAGGCCGAGACGACCACCGGCGGCGGCCAGAAGACGACCCAGGACAAGAACGGCGACGGCAAGCCCGACCTCTGGCTCACCACGAACGCGAAGGGCGAGGTCGTCGCGCAGGAGGAGGACCGCAACTTCGACGGGAAGCCCGACCGCATCACCACATTCGCGAGCGGCGGGAAGCCCCAGTCCGTGCGCGAGGACTCGAAGCTTCGGGGCTGCTTCGACCTCGAGCAGCGCTTCGACGGCGCCGGCCGGCTCGTGGAGCAGGCGGCCGACAGCAACGACGACTGCAAGCTCGACACCTTCTCGGGGCTCTCGGGCGAGACGGTGGTGTGGCAGGCACAGGACGAGAGCGGTGACGGCCGCCCCGACGTGCTGACGCGCTTCGACGCAAAGGGCGCGCCCACCTCGCAGGAGCGCGCCTCGAACGGAAAGCGCCGCCCCGACGTGAAGCTCTTCTTCGACGGCGCCGGCGCGGTGAAGAGCCAGTGCCTCGACAGCGACGGCAACGGCGCGCTCGACGTGCGCTACCGCCTCGCCGGGGGCGCGGTCGTGGACGGGCTCGTGGACTCGAACGGCGACGGCCGGGGCGACGTCCGGCAGGTCTACGCGAACGGCGCGATCGCCCACCTCGAGGCGGACACGAACAAGGACGGCAAGGCGGACGTGGTGCAGTACCTGTCGGGCACGGCGGTCGTGCGCCAGTGCGAGGACAGCGAGTACGACGGCGTCGTGGACCGCTGCTTCGAGGGCGAGAAGGTCGTGCCGGTGACGGGCGTCAAGGAGCTGAAGGAGCCGCTCGGCGAGCTCGGCTGCGGCGGCTTCGACGCCTTCTGGCGCAAGCGCTCCTAGCGGGGACGTTCTTTGATTAGTTGACCAACGAGTCAACGAGTCAATGAACGTCCCCGCCGGCCCCGTCCCCGCGTCCCCGCCGGCCCCGTCCCCGCCGGCCCGTTCCCTCCGGCCGCGGCGTGAACCGCGGGGCGGCCCGCGTGGCCGCGAGTTCCCGCCGCCCGGCGCCGCTCTCGCCCGCGCGCCTCGCGCAGCAGCCCCGACCCGCGCGCTCCGCGCCGCGCTCGTCACGGCGGAGCGTCCGCTCGCGTCGCGGCACCGCCCGACGCGCTCGAGCTGCCGCACTCCGACGCTCCCTGCGCCGACCGTGCGCGCCCCGCCGGCACGCTGCTTGCTCCGCCGGCGGGCGGAGGCCCTGCCCATGACCCCTCACTCCGTGCTCTGGATCGGCCCGGCGAGCGGGCTCGAGACCAGCCTGCTCGCCGCCTCGCCGAGCGTGGACCTCGCCTGGTCGCGCGAGCTCGCCGAGGCGCTCGCGCTCCCGCTCGCGAGCTTCGACTGCGTGGTCGTGCACTGCGCTGAGCCCGGGGCAGCGGACGCGCTGGCCCGGCTCCGCGCCGCCGGCGCACGGCGCGTGCTCGAGACGCCCGATCCCGCGCGCGGCCCCTCCCCGGCCGAGCTCACAGCGCCGCGGGGCGCGCGCCCGCTCCTACGCCCGGCCCCGGGCATCGTGGGCGACAGCCCCGCGCTCCGCGCCACGCTCGCGCTCGTCGAGCGCGCGCAGGGGAGCGTCGCCACCGTGCTCCTCACCGGCGAGACGGGCACCGGCAAGGAGGTGCTCGCCCGCGCAATCCACGCCGGGAGCGCCCGGAGCCGGGGCCCCTTCGTCGCGCTCAACTGCGCCGCGTTCCCGGACACGCTGCTCGAGAGCGAGCTCTTCGGACACGTGAAGGGCGCCTTCACCGGCGCCGACCGCAGCAAGGACGGGCTCATGGCGCTCGCCGACGGCGGCACCCTCTTCCTCGACGAGGTGGGCGAGACGTCCACGGCCCTCCAGGCGAAGCTCCTCCGCGCGCTCCAGGAGCGCGAGGTGCGGCCGGTGGGCGGCACGCGCGCACGCCGCGTAGACGTGCGGCTGATCGCGGCCACCAACCGCGAGCTCTCGGGCGAGATCGCGCGTGGCCGCTTCCGCGCGGACCTCTTCTGGCGCCTGGCCGTATTCCCGATCCCCGTCCCCCCGCTCCGCGAGCGTCGTGAGGACGTCCTCGCCCTCGCCGCGCACTTCCTCCGCGAGCACGGGGCGCGCGAGGCGAAGCCCGGCTGCCGCCTCACACCCGAGGCCGAGCAGCTCCTCCTCGCGCACAGCTGGCCCGGGAACGTGCGGGAGCTCGAGAACGAGATGCTCCGTGCGCTCGCGCTCTCCGAGCCGGACGAGACGATCCCCGCCGAGCGGCTCTCGGAGCGGCTCGGCGAGCTGCTCGAGCCCTTCCCGAGCGCGGTCCACGAGGGGGAGCCGCTCCGTGACACGCTCGCCCGCTTCGAGGCTTGGTGCCTGCGGCGGGCGCTCGATCGGAACGCCGGGCGCCGCTCCGAAACCGCGCGAAACCTCGGACTTACGCGCGAAGGCCTATACAAGAAGATGAAGCGCTTCGGGATCCAGTAGGCGGGCCCCTCACTTCCCCCTCAAGAACGCGCAGCTCGGGCCGATAGCTCCCGGGACGCCGGCGCTTTT
>Ga0187893_10007727_pt1 | contig 17410 bp, 6 predicted proteins | sample MA1701074metaG_FD_139574 | JGI IMG/M metagenome (GOLD analysis project Ga0187893, IMG submission 139574) | White microbial mat communities from a basaltic lava cave in the Kipuka Kanohina Cave System on the Island of Hawaii, USA - MA170107-4 metaG ... | reverse complement strand
GGGGATCGGCTGCGGGATGGACTCCGCCGTCAGGATCTGCCCCGTCACCGCCAGCGTGTCAGCCGGCAGCACTTCGAGCGAGACCGGCGCGGTCCGGGTCTCCGGCCGCCCGTCGATCTGCGCCACGCCTGTGACCGTGAAGGCATACGTGCCCTGGGGCACGCTTGCGGCCACCCCGAAGCTCAGGCGCGTGCCACTGCCCGGGGCGATCTGCGCACTCAGGAAGCTTGGCGTGATCCCCGCTGGACCGGCCGACACGCTCAGGCCCACCAGGCTCGTGAAGCTCCCCGTCCCCGCGGCCTGGATCTGGGCCAGGCCCTGATCCCCCGCGACCACCCGCACCGTGGCGGGCGCGGCCGGCGCCGCCGTCAGCGTGAAATCCCCCGTCCGCGTCACCGTGAAGGGGGCGCTCGCCGAGCCGCCCGCCGTCAGCACCACCAGCGGGCCCGTGGTGGCGCCGATCGGCACCGTGGTCGTGAGCTGCGTGGCCGTCAGCGTCCGGATCACCGCAGCCAGGCCATTGAACGTGACGGTCGTCCCGCCGGGCACGAAGCCCGTCCCCGTGATCGTCACCAGCGTCCCGATCGGGCCGGTCGTCGGGTCCACCGTGCTGATCGTCGGGCCAAAGCGCACGCTGAACGCCCGGCTGGCCGGCGTCGGGTCCTCGTTGCCCGCGAGGTCACGGGCCTTCACCTCGAAGGTATGCGGGCCCGCGGTGAGGCCGCTGAGCTCCGCGGTGGTGGCCGCGCTGAACGCGCTGTAGGCCCCGCCGTCCAGGCGCCAGGCGAAGACCAGGCTGCCGACGGGCGTGAGATTGTCGGTCCCGGTGAAGGTGAAGCTGGTGGTGGGCGTGGTGATCTCGCCGGTGGGGCCCCCCGTGATCGTCGTATTGGGCGGCGTGTTGTCCACGATGACCACGTGCGTGGCAGTCGCGGAGTTGGTCGCCTGGTCCGTGGCCGTCGCCGTCAGCGTATGCGTGCCGTCGGCCACGCTGGTGGTCGTCCAGCTCGCCGTGCCGGTCACCGTGGCCGCCGGCGGCGTCGGGTTCAGCGTCGTCGTCAGCGACTGGCTCTCGGCCTGGAGCGTCAGCGTCGCGACGCCCCCGCCCGTGTCCGTGGCCTGCGCCTGCACCGTCACGGTCTGGCGCACGTGGGCGTTGGCCGCGGGCTGCAGGAACGTCACCGTGGGCGCCTGGGCGTCCGGCGGCCCCAGCTCGAGGGCGCCGATGTCGAACTGGGCGGGTTGCCCCTCGGTGCCCGCCCGGGGGCGGACTCCCTCGGCGAGATAGTCGGCGAGGAGCGGGTCGAACGCGGCGGGCAGCCCCAGCGTGCGCGGGTCGAGGCCCTGGTCGATCAGCGGGGAGCCGGGCGCCGGCGCGAAGGTGTCGTCCCCGGTGTTGGCCAGCGTGTCGGGGCCGTTGACGTTGGCGTAGACCGTCGCCATATTGTCGCAGCCCGGGCTGGCCGTAACTCCGGTCCCCTCGCTCCCGGTCGGGGTAAGGTTGCCGCTGTCGGTAGCATCGAGCGCCGGGCCGCTGATCTCGCCCAGCCGGTTGCCGCAGATCAGATTGTTCACGAGATGGATGCCCGCAGGGTTCGGCGGATTCGCGGACTCCCGGACCACCCCGAACCGGCCCCCCGTCGAGCCGGACGCCGTGCCGTTGCCCGTGATGGCATTGTTGGCCAGCCGCACCTGGTGGGTGCGCGTGACGTTCACGCCGCTCCACTGGTTGCCGTGGATCGTGTTCTCGATGATCGAGTGCGGGCCGCCGGTCGAATCGATCGTGGCGATGCCGTTGCGCCCATTGCCGTAGATCAGGTTGTTGACGATCAGCGTGCCCGGGTTGCCGCTGGCCATCGTGATACCGCCATTGCACGAGCTGCTCCCGTTGCCGAAGATCCGGTTCCGCTCGATGTGGATGGCCGTGTTCTGGTTGTTGCCGCCCATCAGGGCGATCGCCTCGCCGCCCGCCCCGGTGATCGTCAGCCCCCGGAGCGTGATGACCTTCGACTGCTGCAGGCGGATGGCATAGCCCTGCGTGCACTGGCTGACCGCCCCCTGTAGCACCACGCTCCCTACGGCCGCCGCCGGGTCGGCCTGGATGACGATGCGGTTGGCCTCCGTGGCGCCCGCCGTGTTGTTCTTGCCCGTAATCTGCACCTGCTCGACATAGGTCCCCACCTGGATCTGGACGGTGTCGCCCGCTTGCGCCGCCGTCACCGCCGCCTGGATCGTGCCGTGGCAGGGGCTCTGCCCACCGCACGTCGGATCCGTCTGGCTCACGTAGCGCGTGAGGGCGTGGGCCGCCGCCGGCAGCGCCAGCAGCGCGGCCAGCGCGGTGATCAGCAGAGCCAGGCGAGGCCTCATACGTCTCCCCTCATCGAGCCGCGGCCGGGGACGGCGTCTTGTACGGCGCGTTTCGGATGCGGTCCATCTCGTCCTTGGTGAACGGGCGCGCCCCCTCGACCGTGGTGGCCTGCTGCGGGCGGCCCTCCTCGTCCACGATCCGGTCCCAGCGGTACTCGCGCGGCTGCCGGAACTCCTCGAGCTTCGGGTGCTCCTTGCTCGTGAATGCGCCCAGCCCCAGCGCGCGCGGATTGCCGTGGCAGCTCTCGCACGTGCGCACCGCCTTGGTCACCGTGTGCGGCACGATCGGGTTGTGGGCGAAGCCGAACTTCTTGAACTCGTACTCGGTCTGGCCCGTGGGATTGACGTAGGTGAACAGCGGCTGCGAGCACTGGTTCCTCACCCTCGCGCACGCGCGACACACCATCGAGGCCTGGCGTCAGGATTGCAATGCCGTTCGGCCCCACAGCGCCTTGGGCAACGTCCCGCCCGAAGGAGTTCGAGCAGCTCACCCCTAAGTGGGCACCTGGGTCCGTTCTCTCACTGTGAGTGGACCAGAGTCGGGAAGCAGGTAGCCTGCGCCTCCGGGCGACCGAGCGGTGGCGGTTTGGGTATCGCCAGCCGCATGTCCTGCTCCGTCGCGAAGGCCACCGCATCAATCTCAAGCGGGTCTATCGCCTCTATCGCGAGGGAGGTTCGACCCTGCGGCGCCACCGGCCAGACCAACCCGCCTGAACGAGCGGTACTCTTTGGACTTCGTGTTGGACGTCTTGGAGAGCGCCAGCGCCGCCGGTTGCTGGCCGTCGGCGATGACTTCAACCGGGCCTGCCCTACGGCGCCCGCATCAACTTGGGGAACGCGCCCGCCGATGTTAGGCCGGGTCCGCCAATCGCCACTCTACCGCATCCAGCAGCCTATCGCCGCTGATCTACCTAGTGTGTCCAGACCCGGAATGGTGTTGACACATTGACCATCCCAGAGCGCGGCATGACGTCATGCTCGAGCGGCGCCCCAGAAGAGCGCGGCTGGGGTGCGGCCCCGGACGCGATAGCCTTGGTGGGGCCGCTCGTGATTGTAGGACTGCATGAAGGCCTCGAGACTGCGCTGCAAGGCCGTGCGACTGGTGAAGTAGCGGCGACGAAAGGCCACGCGCCAGTGCTCCTGCAGGATCGTGCCTTGGAGCCGTTCGACGAAGCCGTTGGTCCAGGCGTGCCGCGGCTTCGTCCGGGTGTGGCGGAGGCCGAGCGCGTGACAGGCCTCATCGAACGCCCCCTTGAACTCGGGGCCGCCGTCGGTGAGCACCCGGCGCAGCCGCCAGCCGGCCCGGCGGTAGAGCGGCCGCACGACCCGCCGCAGGAAGTGGGCAGCGGCCTCGGCCGTGTGCGCGGGCAGGAGCCACGCCACGCCGTAGGAGCACGCGGCATCGCAGGCGGTGATCTGCCAGACCTTGCCCACGCCCTTGAGCTGCCCGATGTAGAAGGTGTCCAGACACACCAGCTCGCCAGGCTCGCGGGCGGCCACATGACGCGGCTGGCCGTGCTGAGCCTGCCACAGGGTGCGGCGCGTCCGCTCGGTCAGCAACCCCGCCGTCTGCAGGGCGCGGTGCTCGAGAACGGTAAGCCGCTGCCGGCGTGTCGCCAGCCCCGCCCGCCGCAGGGCTCGCTGCACCGTACTGGGCGCCACGCGCAGCTGCCAGCGATGGCGCAGGTAGGCGGCGATCCGACTCGCGCCCCACGTCGCCGCGCTGACCGCCACGCTCAGCAGCAGCCGCTCCGTCTCCGGGGCCAGCTGCACCGGCCGGCCGGGCCGGGCCCGATGCCGCCGCGGATGCACGCCGTCCTGGCCGTAGCGCTCCAACCGCTGGCGCCAGCGGTAGAACAGGGCACGGGAGATCCCCGCCTCCCGGCAGGCCCGGCTGACATTGCCCAACTGCGCCGCCCGCTGGATGACATGCAGCCGCAGTCCGTGTACCTTCTCGTCGAGGGTCATCGGTCGATCCTCCCAAAGTGGTTCCCCTGCCACGGGGTGGTTCACTCTGGGAACGATAGGCCAGATGGCCCTCACTGTTTCTGGTCACAAGTGTCAACACTATTCCGGCTCAGGACAACCTAGTGGCTTCTTCCCGCAGCATGTCGGACTTTCCTGGCCTTCTCGGTAGCCTCTCGTACTCTCCGGAAAATCGCAACAACACGACGGTCCTTCCGTGAGAGGCGCCTTGCTCGATGTGCCACTCTCGCGGCAACCGCCACACCTCCCTGCCTCAAATAGCCGAGCGCCAGATCGGCGAGAATCTCAGGATCGCGTGGCGCAATCCTCCGGGCCCTCACGAGAATCCGAATCCCCTCGGGCACGTGACCCATATCGACCAAGAGGAAGCCCAAGTTCTTCATTGCGTCGAGATGACTTGGCGCCAGAGCCAGCGTCCTTCGGAATGCTGCAATCGCTTCGCGATCCTTGCGGGCCGACACGTAAGCGAACCCGAGATTGAACCTGTAGACTGGATCGCGCGGATCAATCCGGCAGGCTCGCGAGAGCGCCCTAATAGCCTCCCGGTATTGCCTACGTCGTCGATAGATGATACCGAGATTATTGTAGGCATCCCCGAGATCAGGGCGTTGTCGCAATGCGCTCTGATACGAACGAATCGCTTTATCGTATCGCCCTCGCTCTCCGAAGATGGTGCCGAGGTTGTAGTGGGCCTTGTAGTAGTTCGTCAGCCCGATCTCCTTCCGATATTCTGCGATGGCCCTTCGATACAAACGAACATGCTGTGCTAGCTCGCCGATCTCGAAATGACCGTACTGTCCGTAAGGTGGATTGCCGGATCTCCTTCGATTGCGACTCATCCCTCTCCTCCGAGAAAAGTCACGGCTCTCAGAACTCAGGACCCGAAGGTGACGGCAACCCCGGCTGACCTGGCGCCACTCCCGGCAGGGGCACGTCGAGGGTAGCGGATGACAACTCGGTCGGGTCAAGCAGTTCCCCGAAGATCACACCGAGTATCACGGTGGCTCTTCCCAGGACTTTCGCTGCGGCTCTGAGCTTCGCAAGGCGTTCCTTGGAGAATGTACTACCCCTTTGCTTGATTTGTTCCTCTATGTGCATCTTCCCCTTCTGGCCCCCGAGCTCCTTCCCCTTCTTGATGATGTCGTCGTCTGTCCCAGTAAGTGGGCCCCTGCCACTCTCTCGGCCTCTCCCACGGCCACCTGCCATTGCCAACTCCGGCCCTGGGCTGTATGGCGACTCTTCGCGCTCGAGACCAAGCGGGTCGATGAAAGACAGCGGACTGTTCCCGACATACGTGTAGGCATTGGTGCGAACGCTCTGCCGTCCCATCGGGTCTTCCGAGAGGAAACGACTCAGCCGAGGTGAATAGTAGCGTGCCCGGTAGTAGTAGAGGCCAGTCCCGTCATTCTCGCGGCCCGTGTACTGGAATGGATTCGATGAAGTAGGGCCGGCGACCTCGCTCTGTCCGAACGGCTCATAAGAATACGCCGTGACCACCGCGCCCGCGGAATCCACTTCGGCCAGGGTGCTGCCCAGGGCGTCGCCAAGCAGGGCGCGCACGCCGGTACCATCCGTCCGGATGAGGTACTCGTCTATCGTGAGACCGGCCAGGATCGGGGCAGCGGCGGCGCCCGTGTCAGGCACCTCGACCAGTGCGTTCAAGCGGTCGTACTGGACTCGCGTCGTCGTCGCGTTGACCGTCTTCTGAACCCGGCGGCCCAGCGGATCGTACTGAAAACTCGCGATTGTGGGTCCGGCGAGCGCCAGTAGCCGGTTGCGGGCGTCCCAGGTGTATGTCGTGGTGGGGTCATTCGTCAGGTTCCCGTTGGCGTCGTAGGAGAGGGTCTGCCCGCCGAAGGCCAGCTGGCGGTTGGCCGCGTCGTAGATGGCCGCTGCCACGGGATTCGGAAGCAAGGTTCGGGCTAAGGCACCTCCAATCCCGGTCCGGTTGCCGACCGCGTCGTAGGTGTAGGTCAGGTCGCCCAGCTGGCTTGTGGTGTTCCGGTAGATGAGCGCGGTCAGGCGGGAGGCCGGGTCGTATTGGTACTCCGTCGAGACCTGATTCGGCAGCGTCAGGCGTGTTCGACGGCCGGCGTTGTCGTACTGGAGGGTCACGACTTGGCTACCTTGCGCGATCTGAGTGAGCCGTGACGCAGGATCCCAGCTGTAGCCGACCGACGGCTGGCCGGATGCTGTCCTGCCCGTCCGCCGGCTCAGGGCGTCGTACTGGTAGCTTAGCGCGCCAAGTACCCCGGTCTGGCCTGTCAGTCGATCGAGCCCGTCATACGTGTTCTCGATGATGTCCCCGATCGTATCGGTCGCCTGCGTCAGGCGTCCGACGGCATCGTACGTCAGGCTCACCGTGCTATCAGCATAGATGCTGCCCATCCGTCGGTTGAGCCCATCGTACGTGAAGGTGGACACCTGCCCCTTGCGGTCGGTGTGCCGGGTCAGATTGCCCATCCCGTCGTACTCGAAGGTTTCGGTTGCGTTGACGGGGTCGGTCCGAGTCTGCAGCCGGTCCATGCTGTCGTAGCTGTGGGCGGTCACGCTGTTGCGGGCGTCGGTGACTGTCACCAGGTTGCCGTTGCCATCGTACGCAAACCGCGTGAGCCCGGCGAGCGCGTCCTGGATCTGCGTCGTCCGATTGAGCGCATCGTAGGCAAAACCCGTCGGCATCCCCCGCGGGTCGAGCTGCTGGGTCAGGCGGGAAACCGCGTCGTAGGCTCGCCGGGTCGTGTTTCCGAGCGGGTCGGCGACCGTGGCCAAGTTGCCCTGGGCGTCGTAGGTGAACGTGGTCGGATTGTCTAGCGGGTCGGTGAAGGTCGTGACTTGTCCCGCGCTGTTGTAGGCAAGCGTCGTGCGGTTGCTCAGCGGATCCACCACCGCCGTCAGGTTGCCTTGCGGGTCGTACTCGAACCCGGTGACCTGGTTCAGCGGGTCGGTGGCGCTCGTGACCCGATTGAATGTGGGCTCGTAGCCGAAGGTCCGCGGCTGGCCCGCCGGGTCGATCAGCCGTGTGAGGTTGCCCAGGACGTCGTATTCGCGCCGGGTGGTCCGGCCGAGCGGGTCGGTCGTGCTCAGCAGGAGGTTGCTCCCGCCGGCGTACTCGTAGGTCGTCGTCTGACCCAGGGCGTCAGTCGTAGACAGGGGCTGGCCCGTGGTGTTGAATCGATGGGTCGTGATGTTGCCGCGCGGGTCGGTGACGCGGGTCTCCGTCAGGCTGGGGCCGACCAGGGCGTACGCGAACTGCCAGATCCCACCATCGGCCTGCGTCTGGCGGATCACGCGCCCTTGTGCGTCGTACTCGTTGGTCAAGAAGGTGATGCTCCGGGGGTCAGTGATACTGGTGATGCGATGTTGGGCGTCGTAGGCGTAGCGGGTAACGCCACCCGCCAGATCGGTCACGGTCTCCAAGCGCCCCTCCGCGTCGTAGGTGTAGAGCACCTGGCGCGCGATCGGGTCGCTGACGCTGGTGATGCGCCCGACTCCGTCATAGTTAAGGGCGTACGAGCGGCCGGTGGGTTCCGTGATCTGTGTGATAAGGCCGAAGACCCCGGGGGCCGGCGACTCGCGTGTGATCGTCACCGTGTTGCCGTTCCGGTCGGTGATGGCGCTGAGCCCCGCCGTGTTGGCGAAGCCGATGATGCGGGTGTAGGTGTGGATGATGCCATCTTTGTAGCGGATCTGGAAGTCGAACTCGCCCGGGAGCTGGGTGATGACGGCGCCCAGCAGGATCGACTCGGTCGACGTCCACTGTCCCGGACCGCTGGGCCGGAACTGGAACGTGTTCTGGTCCGGCATCGTCAGCACCACCGTGTCGCCATTGCTCGTGAGACGGCTCTCGTAGATCCCGAGGTTCCAGCCGATGCCGAAGAAGCCCGAGCGGGTGTCGTCGCTCCGGTACGTCCGCTGGATCGAGATCGGGATCCGGGCCGACAGGACGAGGTCGTTCTTCTCCACCGTGAAGATGCCGGTGCCGAGGTCCACGGGGTCGCCGCCCGTAATGGACTTCCAGAGCTTCTGGAGGCCCTCGCGCACGATGTCCCACCAGTGCCAGGCCAGCCGGGGCAGGCCCGTGCCGGGGTCACTGACCACCTGCCGGCCGTCCGCGCTGACGGTCCCGGTGCCCCAGATGTTCCAGTTCCCGGTCGCGAGGTCGAAATAGTGCATGTCGGCCGGCCTGCCGGGGGACGCTTCCGTCACGTTCGGGAAGCTGATCGGCAGCGGCTGGGAGGGGACGGAGCCTCCGGGATTGATCGCGAAGAGGAGCGGCGCGCTCTTGCCCGCCGGGAACGGCATCGGGCTCCGGTCCACCGGCACCGGCGTGATCACGAGCTGCGCCACGGGGTTGCCGTCTGGGCCCGTAATCTTCGTGCCCTGAGGGACGGTAACGACGAGGCCGGGGATGCGCGGGGTCGTCGCCAGGACCGTCTGCGTCGTGAAGCCACTGGCGTCCAGCGGCAAGTTGATCGCGTTGGCCGTGTCGAGCTTCGGCAGATAGATCGGGAAGGGCACGCGCGTCGGGCCCGTGGCGGCCACTGTGATCTGGATCTCCACGATCGGGAACTGGTCGGTCACGGTAGACGCCGTGCGCCCGTCCACAAACAGCATGTTCGGCCCCGTCGGCGGAGCCAGCAGCGTGAAGTTCCCCGCCGCGTCCGTCAGCACGAAAGCCGCGCCCAGCACCACGCTGACCCCCGGGATCGGCTGCGGGATGGACTCTGCCGTCAGGATCTGGCCGGTCACGGCCAGGGTGTCGGGCGGCAGCACCTCCAGGGAGACGGACGCCGTGCGGGTCTCCGTCCGGCCGTCGATCTGGGCCACGCCGGTCACCGTGAACCCGTAGGTGCCGGCCACCACGCTGGCGCCCACCCCGAAGCTGAGGCGCGTGCCACTGCCGGGGGCGATCTGCGGGCTCAGGAAGCTCGGCGTGATGCCCGCCGGACCGGCCGAGACGCTCAGGCCCACCAGGCTCGTGAAGCTGCCGGTCCCCGCCGCCTGGATCTGGGCCAGGCCCTGGTCCCCGGCGACCACCCGCACCGTGGTCGGTGCCGCGGGCGCCGCCGTCAGCGTGAAGTCGCCCGTCAGTGTCACCGTGAAGGCCGCGCTCGCCGAACCGGCCGCCGTCAGCACCACCAGCGGGCCCGTGCTCGCGCCGATCGGCACCGTGGTCGTGAGCTGCGTGGCCGTCAGCGTCCGGATCACCGCGGCCAGGCCGTTGAGCTCGCCCTGCCGGTTGCCGCAGAGCAGATTGTTTCGGAGGATGCCCGCCGGGTTCGGGTTGGAGGAGCCCTCGCGCGTCACCCCGAAGCGGCCGCCGGTCGAGCCCGAGGCCGCTCCCTTGCCGGTGATGGCGTTGTTGGCCAGCAGTACCTGGCGCTCGCGGGCCACGTTGACGCCGTTCCAGGCGTTGCCGTGGATGGTGCTCTCGATGAGCTGGCGCGGACCCTCCTCGGCGTCGATGAACGTGATGCCGCCAACGTCAGCGCACTCAGTGCCAGCACTTGCCTTCTCAACATCGCCATCCCAGGACCCTGGGGCAAAGGGCTGGCCGATGAGCGCGATGCCGATGGTGGCTAGAACCTGCTCATGCCTCGTGATGCTGACATAGACGCCGAGATCAGCGCCGCCACTCGCTCGGTGGCAGTGCCCGGCTTGTCTGCCGACGAGACGACCAGATTCCCAGGTCATATCCCTGTTGAGTGACGATCACGAGACTATCAACCTCCCGACCTGGCGGGTAGGCGTCGAGAACGATGGCGGCGACACGACGCGATGCGATCTCGCCGTTCCTGGGTTCTTCGCGCCATGTGACGACGACGCGAATCCATCTACTCGGCGCCCTTGGACCGGAGGAGGTACCCACTACGACGGAAGCCTCCGAGATGTCTGGCTGGCTTAGCAAGCGACTACGGACCTCTGCCAAGTCGGTCACAACTTCGGTTTCCGTGTAGCGCGGTAAGACGGCTATCACGGCAATGCCGACCAACATCAACCAGAGCATGAGCAGTCCAGTGTGACGGGCAGAAAGCCGGACGCGCGGTATCAAGCCACGCCACCGCGCGTTCACAACTAGCGTCCGGCAGTGACATCATGGAGCGATTGTCGCGTCGGCCGGTTGAAGATATACAGATAGACGAAAGCCCCTCCGGCGCCGAACGACAATACCGTCTCGAACCCTGTCCTGCCGAATACAGGCATATGATCGCCGCTCATGGAGAAGGGCACGAGTAGCACTAGCGCGCGGCCCATACTTCGACCGACAGAGAGCAGGTTTCCATCCTCGCCCACCGCGCGAATCCCAAGCAGCCGCTTCCCCGCCGTCTGTCCTCCCAGAAGACGACTGTTGAGAATCGTGAAGTACATCACCGTGATAGCTAGGCCAAAGAATCTGGCCGACGGACCAATGCTGGCAAAGAAAGGGCCCTGGAACGCGCCAAGCGTTGCGCCGCTCGCCGCGAGAACAATGATGTCGACGGTCAGCGCCAGCGGCCGCCTCCAGAACCCCGGGATCGCATCTGGGCTCAACGGCTCCGCCCCGTCCCTCGTCGATTCCATGTCGATGTTCACAATGGTGTCCTGGAACGATGGTCTCGGGTCAGTCGTCGAAGGTCTGAATCGTGATGGGCCCGCGGGTTGATTGCCGTGAAGGGCACCCGGGTCAACGACGGAATGCACTCGGATGCATTTGAAGGGCCAAATACTGGGTCTGTGATTTCGATCTGCTGCAGGCCCCACCTATCAATGTACCTCGTGGGCCTATTGCGGACATACGCGTAGAAGTTCGTGTCGCCCCCCCGAAGCGCGATTGGGTCTTCCGAAATGAATCGTTGTAGCTTTGGATGGTAATAACGCGCCCGGTAGTAGTAAAGGCCGGTGCCGTCGCTCTCCCGCCCCGTGTACTGGAAGGGATTGCCGGAGCTGCTGCCGGCGACCTCGGTGCGCCCGAAGGGCTCGTAGCTGTAGACGGTCACCACCGTCCCAGACGGGTCCGTCAGGGCCACCGCGCTCCCCAAGGCGTCCACAATCACGCCGCGTAGGCCGGCCGCGTCCGTGCGCGTCAGTTACTCGTCCAGGCCGAGGCCCGTGAGGAGAGCGACCGGGAGCCCGCTGTCGGGAACCTCGAGGGCCGACGGCCTTGATACGGCACGACTGGAGTGCATCACGCACGAACTCTCCGCACGAGCGCCCTCCGAGTCTGTAGGTCCCAGGATCGACAGTTCGCTGGCCGATGAAGTCCATAAGGCACTTGTCTTGTTCTGGCGACGTTGGAATGCGGAACGTCTCCTTTGGTGTCAGATGCGGCATGTGGTTGATCGCGCGAAGTGGACGCGGCGTGTTCACTTCACCGATCAGGGGATCTCGGCATCGCAGCGGACGCATTGCTTGGCAATCCACGGCGCCCAGTAGGGGACGGGTCGTCCGGCAATCCGGACGTAGTGCATATGGATCGGGTGCCGACAGTGCCCGCAGCGAAGCCGCATCATCCCGATGCCCACCCCGGCCTGCAGCGCGACCAGGAGGACAACAAAGAATTGGCTGACGTACACGGTCAGCAGCCCGAGGGTGAATCCTCCGATTAGCCACAAGACGATTAACGCCCGGCTTGCCCGCCGTAAGGATCGCGTCCCCGCCGTTCGCACCCTTGCCTACTTCCTTCCCGCCAGGGAAGGAGGCGATGCGCTCGGGAAAATTGGGACAGCCGCCGGACTCATCGAGGCCTCGGCCTTCGAGGGCGAGAGGGATCGCAACAAGTCGCGCACCGTGAACGTGCCGGTGACCGCGCCCGTCAGCGAGGCCTGGAACGGAATGGGGACAGTCGGGCCTACACCGAACGTGAACCCGATGAACTTGCCCGTATTGGGATCACCAATGATCGTCAAGCTCGCCGGTCCAAAGACAAAATTGGTGTTGACCGTTTTCCCACTCACGTTCTCAATCCCACCAGCAACAAATCCCACGAAGGCGTCAGCGCCAATATTCAGTCCGGCGCCAATTCCTGCCGAACCGAACACTCCCGCGTCGATGGGCTGACTGCCGCCACCAGGGTTAAATACGATGCCCCCGCTCCCTTCAACTCCGGTCACGCCCACTGCGCTTCCGCCAACACCTGCCAGGAAGTTCAGCAATCCAAAGGGATCCCTAGACCGAAGCGGACTGTTCGTCACGTAGGCGTAGAGATTCACGTCTTGACCAAGGAACCCGATCGGATCCTCGCTGATAAACCGCTGCAGCCCGGGATGGTAGTACCGCGCCCGGTAGTAGTAGAGGCCGGTGCCGTCGTTCTCCCGCCCCGTGTACTGGAACACGTTGGCCGAACTGCTCCCGGCCACCTCGCTCCGGCCGAAGGGTTCGTAGGAGTAGGACGCGACGGCCGCGCCGCCCGCATCCGTCAGCGCGATGGTGCTCCCTAGCGCATCGACGATCAGCCCCTGCAGGCCGGCAGCGTCCGTTCGGATGAGATACTCGTCCAGGGTGAGGCCGGTGAGCAGCGCCACGGTCAGCCCGCTGTCGGGAACCTCGAGCACTGGACTTAGGCCGTCGTATTGGTATCGCGTGGTGACCCCGCTGATGGTCCTTCTGCGTTCGCCGGCCCAGGGCGTCGTACTGGAAGTTCGCCGGCGTAGGACCGGTCAGGGCCACCAGGCGATTGCGCGCGTCCCAGGTGTAGGCCCTGGCCGGCTCGCTCGTGAGGTTGCCGTTCGCATCATAGGCGAGCGACTGCCCACCGAAGGTCAGCTGGCGGTTGGCCGCGTCATAGCTCGCCGCCGCCACCGGATCCGCTAGAGGCCGGGCACCGAGGGGATCTGGTCGATGATCGGGCGGCCGTCGGCGCTCATCATGATCATCTCGGCCCAGCCACCGCGCATCACTGCTTCGCCGCGCCTCTTGCGCTAAGACGGACCAGACACTTCCGAAGTCTCTCTCGCAACCGCCACCGATCATAAAGAAAGTTGCCCTCAACTGCGGGCCACGGCAAGAACACAAACAGCGCTGTCCAGACGTCCCAGCCATCCCTCATAAGGTGAGGTACAGACATGAGCACGAAAAAGATTGACCACAAATAGAATAGTTTTCGCTTACTCGTTCGGAGCCGTGTTGCGTCGCACTCAGCGGCCAGCAATGAGTCGTGTTGAACCTCGATGCGACATGGGAGGGTCAGACTTCTCCCGTATCCGAATCCCACGAATCTCTTCACAGGCAAGTCGCACGACACCCCGCCGGGCCGTCCATCTGGTCGAAGAACTGCGCCCCATTCTTCGAATGCTTGGAAGACCTCAGGTACCGATGGCACCATTGGTCCAAACCGAGCAGTCACGGTTACCAATACAGGCTTCGATCCGAAGATCGACCACCCTGGCCAGCCCATCACGGAATTCTCCTTCACTTCCTCCGACCTATGCTTGGAGTCTGTGAACCGGGCGATCCACCAGGCTCGCCATTCGAAGGGAGCAAGAACCGCGACAAGTCCGTCGGGAAGCTTATGCCCCGAGCCACTTCGACACTAGGGAACTTCGGCGCGGATACACCGGCCGCTGCACCTCTGGACTGGCCAGCGACGGCTCCACCAACGAGCTCTTCACCATCGAAGAGCAGCGATATTCCCCCGAAGGGCGTATCGAGGAACACCTCCGTCAGGCCTGCCACCTTAGACACATCTCGCAGTGCTGCCCCAACGAAGAATCCCCTGCCCGCCGCAGCGCCGCCGGTGGCAAGGGCCCTCGCGTTCGCGAAGCCTTCGATTCTTCCGCCTCCCCGGCCCTCGGTACCTGACCTGAAACCGATGGCGCCATCGATGCCTCCAAACGGCCCGCTCGCTCTCAGCTGGAGGCCCCCAAACGTCGAGACCTCCAAGAGCCCGCTCGGATCAGATAGCGTGCCCGGGTTATCTCCGGCGTACTGGTACGGGTTACCCGTCTTTGCAAGAGCCAGTGGGTCTTCGCTGAGGAAACGATGCGAGCCGGAGCTGTAGTAGCGCGCCCGGTAGTAGTAGAGGCCGGTGCCGTCGTTCTCCCGCCCGGTGTACTGGAACACGTTGGCCGAACTGCTCCCGGCCGCCTCGCTCCGACCGAAGGGCTCGTAGGAGTAGGACGTGACGGCCGCGCCACCCGCATCGGTCAGCGCGATGGTGCTCCCTAGCGCATCGACGATCAGCCCCTGCAGGCCGGCAGCATCCGTTCGGATGAGATACTCGTCCAGGGTGAGGCCGGTGATCAGCGCCACGGTCAGGCCGCTGTCGGGCGCCTCGAGAATGGGGTTCAGCCGGTCATACAGGACGCGCGTGGTGCTCCCGTTGATCGTCTTCTGGATCCGCCGGCCCAGGGCGTCGTACCGGAAGCTCGCCGGTATGGGCCCGGTCAGGGTTGTGAGGCGATTCCGCGCGTCCCAGGTGTAGGCCGTGGCCGGCTCACTCGTGAGGTTGCCGTTCGCATCATAGGTGAGCGACTGGCCACCGAAGCTCAGCTGGCGGTTGGCCGCGTCGTAGGTCGCCGCCGCCACCGCATCCGGCAGCAGGGTCCGGGCGTAGCTGCCCCCGAGCCCGGTGCGATTGCCCGCCGCATCATACGTGTAGCTCAGCTCGCCGAGAGGGCCACCGGCGTTCTGGTAGGCCAGCGCGGTCAGCCGCGAGGCCGGGTCGTACGCGTACGTCGTCGTCACCTGGTTCGGCAGGGTCAGCTGCACCCGTCGGCTCGCCGCGTCGTACTGCAGGGTCACCACCTGGCTGCCCTGACTGATCTGGGCCAGCCGCGAGGCCGGGTCCCAGACGTAGGCGACCGGGGTCTGGCCCCTGGCACTCAGCGCCGTTCGCCGCCCGAGGGGGTCGTACTGGTAACTCACCGTCCCCAGGGGACCCGTCTGGCTGTTCAGCCGGTCCAGCAGGTCGTAGGTCTGCTCGACCGTCCCCCCCGTCGAGTCGGCCGCGTGCACCAGGCGGCTGACGGCATCGTAGCCGAACGTCGTCGTGCTGTCCGCATAGATTCCTCCACTGCGCCGGTTCAGCCCATCGTAGCTGAAGGTGGCCACCTGCCCCTTGCGATCCGTGTGCCGGGTCAGGTTGCCGACGCCGTCGTACTCGAGGCTTTCGGTCGCGGTGACCGCGTCGGTCCGGGTCTGCAGCCGGTCCATGCTGTCGTAGCTGTGGGTGGTCGTGCTGGTCCGGGCATCGGTGACGGTGAGCAGGTTGCCATTGGGGTCGTAGGTGAACCCGGTCAGCCCGTTGAGGGCGTCGCGGATCTGCGTGGTCCGGTTCAGGGCGTCGTAGGCGAAGGTCGTCGGCATCCCGCGCGGGTCGAGCTGCTGGGTGAGCCGGGAGACCGCATCGTAGGTACGCTGGGTCGTGTTGCCCAGTGGATCCGCGATCGTCGCCAGGTTGCCGACGCTGTCGTAGGTGAAGGTGGTCGTGTGGTTCAGCGGATCCGTCGTGCTGGTCACCTGCCCGGCACCATTGTAGGCGAGGGCGGTCCGGTTGGTGAGGGGGTCCACGACGGCGGTCAGGTTGCCCTGGGCGTCGTACTCGAAGCCGGTGACCTGGTTCAGCGGGTCCGTGATGCTGGTCAGCCGGTTGAACGCGGGCTCGTAGGTGAGGGTGCGCGGGTTGCCGGCCGGGTCGATCAACCGGGTCACGTTGCCCAAGGTGTCGTACTCCCGGCGCGTGGTGCGGCCCAGCGGATCCGTGGTGCTGAGCAGGAGATTGCTCCCGCTGGCGTACTCGTAGGCCGTCGTCTGCCCGAGCGCGTCGGTGGTCGAGACCAACTGCCCGGTGCTGTTGAAGCGATGGGTGGTCGTGTTGGCCCGGGGGTCGGTGACCCGGGTCTCGGTCAAGGTCGGGCCGATCACCGCGTAGACGAACTGCCAGACGCCCCCGTCGGCCTGGGTCTGCCGGGTCACACGGCCCTGGGCGTCGTACTCGTTGGTCAGGTACGTGATGTTCCGGGGATCGGTGATGCTGGTGATCCGATGTTGGGCATCGTAGGCGTAGCGGGTCGCGCCGCCTGCTGCGTCGGTCACGGTCTCCAGCCGCCCTTGGGGATCGTAGGTGTACTGCACCTGGCGGTTGATCGGATCGGTGATGCTCGTGATCCGGCCGGCCCCGTCGTAGGTGAGCGTGTAGGCGCGGCCGGCGGGCTCCGTGATCTGGGTGATGAGCCCGAAGAGCTCAGGGGTCGGTCCCGGGGAGTCCCGCGTGATCGTGACCGTATTGCCGTTGCGGTCGGTGATCGCGCCAAGGCCGGCGGTGTTGGCGAACCCGATGATGCGGTTGTAGGTGTGGACCGTGCCGTCCTTGTAGCGGAGTTGGAAGTCGAACTCGCCGGGCAGCTGGGTGATGACCGCACCCAGGAGGATCGACTCCGTCGAGGTCCACTGCCCAGCCCCGTTGGGCCGGAACTGGAACGTGTTCTGGTCCGGCATGGTCAGTACCAGCGTGTCGCCGCTGCTCGTGAGGCGGCTGTCGTAGACCCCCAGGTTCCAGCTGATCCCGAAGAAGCCCTGCCGGGTGTCGTCGCTCCGGTAGGCCCGCTGGATCGAGATCGAGACCCGGGCGGGCAGAGTGAGGTCGGTCTTCTCGACCGTGAAGATCCCCGTGCCGAGGTCCACGGGGTCGCCCCCGGTGATGGACTTCCAGAGCTTCTGGAGGCCCTCGCGCACGAGGTCCCACCAGTGCCAGGCCAGGCGGGGCAGCCCGGTGCCGGGGTCACTGACCACCTGCCGGCCGTCCGCGCTCACCGTGCCCGTGCCCCAGATGTTCCAGTTGCCGATCGCTAGGTCGAAGTACTGCATGTCCGCCGGCCGGCCGGGGGCGGCCTCCGTCACGTTCGGGAAGCTGATCGGCAGCGGCTGGGAGGGCACGGAGCCGCCCGGGTTGATGGCGAAGAGGAGCGGCGCCGACTTGCCCGGCGGGAAGGGCATCGGGCTGCGGTCCACCGGGACGGGGGTGATCACGAGCTGCGCCACCGGGTTGCCGTCCGGCCCCGTGATCTTCGTGCCCTGCGGCACGGTGACCACGAGGCCGGGAATGCGCGGCGTGGTCGCCAGCACCGTCTGCGTCGTGAAG
>Ga0187893_10007726_pt1 | contig 17412 bp, 9 predicted proteins | sample MA1701074metaG_FD_139574 | JGI IMG/M metagenome (GOLD analysis project Ga0187893, IMG submission 139574) | White microbial mat communities from a basaltic lava cave in the Kipuka Kanohina Cave System on the Island of Hawaii, USA - MA170107-4 metaG ... | reverse complement strand
TGGCTTCCCGAGACCGCGATACAGCCCGGCTCGTGTTTGCCAGATCCGCTGATGTTCGAGGCGACATGAATGCGCTGATGAAACAAGCCTGCGAAATGCTTGACGGTCGTGGCGGCGGCAAATCAGAGTTAGCCCAGGGCGGCGGAAAGAATACCGACAAACTTGAAGAAGCAATCAACCTTGCGAAAACGAGTCTGACCAAACTGCATCAGGCAGATGCAACCAAAAATTCGTAAGGGCCGGGACGCCGCTGAAACCTCACAAAACTCTTTCATCCAAATCCGCCAAGATCCCACTCGACAAATATCCATTTTGGTCAAGAACACTCCGCGGAATGATCTATTCATGAGGTGCGCTTTACTGAAAGTTGAGGTAAACGAAAACATCGAACCCGGAATTCTTACACGATCCTACAAAATCCCGTTCGGGGCATTTCGTGGTGTTTCGTGGATCGTTCTTGAGTTACCACACGCACGCCTCCCCAAAAGAAACATCAGAAGTTGAATAATGACATTGACGTTCCAGATGACTGAAAAGCTCAAACCCCGCTTGCCATCACTAAACCCTGAGCCGGAACAAGCCTTGCCACTCTGAAAAAGCAGGAAGCGTACGCCGTCTCGATCGCTTCCGAAACTTTGGAAATCCCCAGTCGAATCAACCGCATATTTCTGGAGGGTAATACGATGAAACGATTTTTTATTACAGCGGTGATGGTCCTGCTCGCGCTTAATGGCCCACATGTCTTTGGGCAAAGTGGTTCTGCGGGTTCAATCGCCGGTACCGTTACCGATCCCACTAACGCGGTCGTGCCGGGTGCGACAGTGACGGTAAAAAACAATGCAACGAATCAGGAGTTCACGGCGACTACGGCGGACAACGGCACCTTCAACGTTCCCGCTTTGGTTTCGGGCAACTACACCGTGACTATCGCGGCGCCGGGATTTAAAACGACCGTTGTCCCGGAAGTTAAAGTGGACGTTGGTACGCCATCAAGCGTGAACATCTCTCTTGAAGTAGGCGAACCGCAAGAGACTGTTCAAGTAGTCGATGTCGGAGGTGAGCTAATTCAAACACAGAACGCCACAGTCGGCACCACGATCACCGGCCGCCAGATCGTCGATCAGCCTCAGGCTTCGCGTGACGCGCTCGACCTCGTCACGTTACTGCCGGGCGTTCAGACTACGGGCCGGCCCCGCACCTCGACTGTAAACGGTCTGCCTAAAGGCGCCTTGAACATCACCCTTGATGGAGTCGATGTGCAGGACAATCTCATCAGCTCGAATGATGGCTTCTTTACTTTCGTGCGCCCGCGCATTGACGCCATCGGTGAGCTGTCGGTTTCGACGGCCGCTCCTGGGGCCGAGAGCGCGGGTGACGGAGCGGTGCAGATCAAATTCGTAACCCGAAGCGGCACGAACGATCTAGGCGGTAGCCTCTATTGGTATCATCGCGAGCCCTATCTCACCGCCAACTATTTCTTCAACAATCAAACTTTGGCTCCTACTTATTTTGGCAAGGCGCCGCGCAACCGCATTCTGCTCAATCAATACGGAGGCCGGGTTGGCGGGCCGATTGTCATTCCCAAACTATTTAATGGCCGGGACAAGGCGTTCTTCTTTGTAAACTATGAAGAGTTTCGCCTACCTGAGCAGCAGTTGAGACAACGCACCGTGTTAAGCCCACTGGCTCAACAAGGCATTTTCACTACGACTGGTGGAACCCAAGTCAATGTGCTGGCCTTGGCCGCTGCTAACGGGTTCCCATCAACGATCGATCCAACTATTGGATCTCTGCTCGACTCGATTCGCGCCTCGACTTCCCAAGGCAGCGTGCTACCTATCGTGGGCGATCCAAATCGGCAGCAATTCAACTTTGTCGGCCAGGGAGGTCAGGACCGATATTTCACCACCGTGCGCCTTGACTACAACATCACTTCGAATCATGCCTTGTCGAACGTCTGGAACTACCAGGAATTCGGCGGGAAGCCGGTTGACTTTCTGAACCAGACGGATCCCGCGTTTCCAGGCTTTCCAAACTCTGCTGGTCAGAATTCACAACGCTGGACCAACTCCACCTCGCTGCGCTCAACCTTGTCATCCACTCTGATCAACGAAGCACGGCTTGGCATGCTCGGCGGCCAGTCGAACTTTGGACCGATTAGTCCGGCGCAGTTTGCAAATCAAGCCGGCTTCGATTTGAATCTGAATGATCTGGGCATTACCGACGCCTCGGCGGTTCAGGCTTTTCCGCAGCGCGGCGCCCGGGCGTTTGGAGTCAACTTCGGCTCGAGCAAACGCAACACTCCCAGCTTTGACTTTTCGGATACGCTGACTTGGGTAAAGGGCAAACATACCTTTAACTTTGGCGGCAACTACAATCTCATCAAGACCTTTGCCAACACTGTGACTAACGTAGTCGGCAACGTGAACTTCGGCGTCGCGGATGGCGACCCGGCCGAGGCTCTTTTCACGACTGCTAACTTTCCGGGCGCTTCCGCAAATGACCTTGCAACAGCAGCCCAGTTATATGCCACGTTAACCGGACGTGTGACCGCAGTTGATCGAGCTGCTTTCTTAAATGACGGCCGCTACACCTTGTTCGGTTCGCAGATCCTAAAGTTTAGGCAGCCACAGTTCGCGCTGTTTGCACAGGATTCGTGGCGGATGCGTCCCAATGTGACTCTCAACCTGGGAGTGCGTTGGGAACCGCAACGCCCGATCGTGGCTGAGAACGAAAACTTTGCCAAAGTCACGTTTGGCGGTTTGTTTGGCCAATCGGGTGAAGGAAATCTATTCCGTCCGGGCACGCTGACCGGCAGCCCCACACAGCTCACCCAACTGGGTATCGGCGAAGAGCTTTACCAGTCTGATTGGAACAACTTCGCCCCCAGTGCGAGCATTGCCTGGACTCCAGCCTTCCAGGGTGGATTCCTGCACCGCCTGTTCGGCAACAGTGGCCAGAGCGTCATTCGCGGCGGTTACTCAGTCGCCTTTGTTCGCGAAGGTCTGGGTAATATCACGCAAATCGTTGCAGGCAATCCGGGAGGCACCCTCACGCTCAACAGTGATGTCGATGCTGGCACGCTGCCCATTGGAACCCTGTTCCGCGATCGCGCGGCGTTGACTCCGCCGTCCTTCGCGGACACTCCAACCTTTCCTTTCAGCGCTCAACCTGGCGATGTAATTGGCGGCTTTGACCCAAACTTGAAGACCGGACTGGTACATTCGTGGAATATCGGATGGCAGCGAGAGATCTTCAAGGACACAGTTGTCGAAGCACGCTATGTCGGCACTCGCGGCCGCGATCTCTGGCGCCGCTTTGGTCTTAACGAGGTAAACGTGCTCGAGAACGGTTTCCTGAACGAGTTCCGGCAGGCCCAGGCCAACCTGGCTCTGAACCAGGCAGCCGGACGAGGCAACACCTTCGCTTACTTCGGAGGAACGACAGGAACGCAGCCTCTGCCAGTAATGCTTGGTTTCTTTACGGGCTCGAGCGCGGGCGCTAACAACCCCGCTGCCTATGCCGGCGTGTCGCAGTTTGCGAACACGGCTCGACTGACACAGTTGAATCCTAACTTCGCCAATCCGATTGGCTTTGCCACTACTCTCCAGAACAGTTTTCTGGGGAACGGTATCGCCGCGGGATTCCCGGCAAACTTCTTCGTAGTTAATCCAAGTGTTGGTTTGTTGGGAGCAGGCATTCAATCTGTAACCCTGACCGCCAATGACACTAATACCTGGTACGACGCGATGCAGTTGGAGCTGCGGCGACGCTTTTCTGGAGGCCTGCTGCTGCAGATGAGTTACACCTGGTCCAAGTCGCTCACGAATTTCTACGCTTCGAGTCAAAGCTCGCTGGGCCAGCCTTCGACGCTGCGGGGCGACAATGAGGCTCGGGAAAGATACCGCGCGCCACAGGATCTGGAACACAGCTTTAAGGCCAACTGGATTTACGAGTTGCCTTTCGGGCGTGGGAAGTGGTTTCTAAGCGATGCCCGTGGGGTTGCGAATCATCTGGTTGGCGGTTGGGAGTGGCACGGCACTGCTCGGATTCAGAGTGGCAGGCCATTCGCGTTGGGCAATGTTCAGTTGGTCGGAATGGATGTCGCGGAGTTGCAGGAAGCGGTTGACGCGCGCCGGCAGCCGAACCGCACGGTAACCTTTCTGCCTGCTGACATCATCCTCAACACGCGGCGCGCGTTCAGTGTGTCGGCCAGCGGCGCGGGATTTGGGGCGTTGGGAGCGCCGACGGGCAGATACATTGCGCCGGCGAACAGCAACGGTTGTTTGCAGGCTTTCGTCGGCCAGTGTGGATTCACCAACCTGATTCTCGAGGGACCCCGGTTTGTGCGGTTTGATATGAGTTTGGTGAAGAAGATCCGGTTCGGTGAGCGGACGAACCTCGAGTTTCGTGCTGAGTTCCTGAACGCGCTTAACAACATCAACTTCCTAATCGGCGGATCCTCGGCAGTTGATGATCCAAAGCTTACCGGCACAAACCTTGGGTTGCAGACGCCAAACTATGGGGCCGCAACCTTTGGCCTGGTGACGGCTGCGTACCAGGATATCTCGACGACGAACGATCCTGGCGGCCGCCCGGTGCAATTTGTACTGAGGTTTAACTTCTAGTTGCGGGTTTGGGGGTTCGGCGTTTCGAGTTCTGAGATCTGAGATCTATGATGATCTATGATCTGAAATCTGAGTTGTGAGTTTGGGGTTTATAGGGGTAGAGAGACACGATTGGATTCGCTGAACGTGGCGCCCTAACCAAAATGAGGAGTGCAGATTAATCTTTGCACTCCTCATTTTTCATTTTTCCGTACCAAGTGACTACGTCAACATCGGTCTATCGAGGGTTGATTGTTATTCGGCATCCTTACGCGACAAATGGCCGTGCTTGGACAATGTAGATTTGGCCGTTCATGAAGATCCATTCAATGTCCTGATCCTTGCCGCCAAAGACTCGCTTGATTAGTTGGGCAGCCTTCACCAAACGGCGCACCATGTCATCCGTTAACACCGCGCGCTCGCCCGTAATCGGAACCTCTTTCACGCCGCCTTTTTCGTCAAACGTCAACAGACTGTCCTCTGCAGATCTGGTCAGCACTCGCACCGCATTTGACTCGGGCCGAAAGATGATCTGCTCCGCAATCCGCTTTCCTTCGACAACCTTGATCCCGAGACCGCGTTTGGCGCTGATGTAATAGGCGCCCTTGTTTTCCTTGTCGTAAGGATCAGTGGTAATCATCACGCCGGCGCTGTCGGCATTGATGCCTTCCTGCAAGAGCACCGCCATGTAAACCTTCGAATGGTCGATGCCGGCGCGTTCGCGCGCTTCGTACGCTTCAAAGTTCCAAAGCGATGCCCAAACAGTCTTGATTGCTTCAATCAATTCATGGTCGCCTTTGACGTTGGGCACGCTTGAATGCAGGCCGGCGCCGCTGAAGTTCGGCAGATCCTCCGTGTTGGATGAGCTGCGGGCAAAGAGTCCCTTGCCTTTGTACTGCGTATTGGCAATCCGCAAAACTGCCTGGCGCAACGATGCGTTGACCACTCCCTTTTGAATTCGCTCGCGCAGGTCAGTGAGGCAAGCCCGCCGATATGCCGGATCGTGCACAAACTTCTGATCATTCAACAACTCGTAGATCGAATCGTCAATCTTGTTCTCGCGGATGAACTGGTCGTAATAGAAGAAGGGAACTGTGAAGCCGTTAGGAACGGCGATACCCGGCAGACGCGCCTGCATCATCTCGCCCAGATTCGCCGACTTACCTCCATAGGCAATCACGTCGCGGGCGCGTTGCCGGCGCAGGGACGCGATCGCCTTCACGGAGAGGTCTGAACGGGGCTTGATCACGTCTGGACGCGCAGCCAAACGTTTCTGATATTCCTTCAACTGATTCAGATCGGCGCGCTTGATGGCGTAGGTGTCACGCTTGGTTTCAAACGATACCCACCAGCCATCGTATTCCTTCAGGAGTTGGTCTGCGTTCTTGATGTAAGCGTTTGGCACGCCCCATCCCTTCAACAGCAGATTGATGTGCGACAGAGGCGTGGACGGTTTTGTCACAATTACACCCGCAACGGGTGGAAGCTGGATCGGCACTTCGTTCAGCACCAGGATTTCGTTCGAGCCGATCTCGACGTGCTCATCAAGTCTTTCGATGATGTGAATCCTCCCCAACCCGCGGGCCAGATTGAGTGGTTCGTACTCCTGCTCTTTCGCGATGTCGCTTTGGAGGATGCGCGTGAGACCGGCGATTGCGGCGGAGGCCTCATCCTGTCGTGAAGAGTTTGGCTTGAAGGCTACTGGTTCAAAAAAGGTTTTGTTGATTACCTCGCCGGCAGTCTGGATTTGGGCCGCCGGAATCAAGTCACCTTCCCAGAACTCGAACGTCCATTTCTGCAAAGGAGTTTGATAGGCGATGGTGCCCAGCATGAATCGGCGGTTCGGTTTCAGATAATTGTTTTCAAAGAATTCCTGGCCGCGTTCGAGAGATAAGTATGTGCCGTTGACGAAATCCCTGTGAAAAGGGTAGCGCGTAGAATTGACGTAATAGATCTGGTTCTTGTCTTGGCGGTCGATGACGAACAGCACGTGTGGCAAAGGATAGGATGCGTCGGAATAAACCCGAGCAAGCGAATCAAACTCTGCTCGTGAAGAGATAACCGGGAGCGAACGCGGTACTGACTCTGCTGTCTGGGCAGGCTGCCCGTTTGCGATGACGAAACAAGCCAGCACTACCAGAAAGAGAGTTGATGAAATCTTAATGACCATTGCGGAAGCTCATCCTCGGCTGCGGTTCGCACCGTTGATTCTATCAGAAACAATATGCCTCATTCCCTCCCCTGATTATGAAATGAGTCAGCCCTTCCCAAGCTGTGAGATTATCAGCATGAGTCATTTGTAGTGGGTGTTGAATGGCTTTCCAGGTTAAGCCATGAGACTCCTAAGTTGAATGGATCACAGTTTGGTGTTGGGTGGCTTTCGAGGTTGAGTGGGGGCAAGCCGCCCTTCCCCACCATGAGAGTATTGAACTTGGAACTATCCAACTGAGAGTGATTTCAGTTAGGGGTCTTGTTGGTTGTGACCGCCTTGGGGCTGCCAGTGGTGGTGCGCCCGGGTGGTTTGGGGGCCGGCGTTTCCCCTTTCGGTGCAACGCGCCCGCTACGCGTCAACGCAATCCGCTTGTCGCGGGAAGGAGCATCCGAAACTGTAACCCGAATAGCACGATAGGATCCATCGCGCGCCTTGTTCGTTGGGTTATAGGAGAGAACATATTGAGTGCGCATATCACGCACAATCTCATTTGCAATTTGCGGTAATTCGGATATCGACTGGGGAAAGAAAGCACGGCCCCCGGTTTCGGACGCCATCTTGTTGATTAGGTTCATAGCCTTATCGCGCGGACTCTTGCGAATAAAACCACCCTCTCGATCGAGCTCGCTGATAAAGCCAATGACATAAATCTGCACATCGGCCTCCCGCAACTGAGCAAACAATTGCTCCTGTTTATAAAAACTCACGCGATCCTCGCCGTCAGTGACGACGATTAGCGCGCGCCGCCGCCGGTCATTGTCATCGCCCTTCTTGTACTCGGCGACGCGTTCAGCCGACAAATAGACCGCATCAATGACGGCGGTTTGGCCACCTTCGATGTACATATTGTCAAGCGCATCCATCAGCAGATCCTGGCTCGAGGTAAAATCCTGCAACGTCTCGATTTTGTCGCTACTGATAAAGCGCACCAGGAAGGTCTCGTCGCCCGGTTTGTTGCTGTTGATGATGGCTTTGGCAGCATTAATCACGCTTTCCAGTTGGCCTCGCAGCGATCCCGAATTGTCCACCGCCAGACCGTATCCGATTGGCACTTCTTCCCTGGTGAAAAACGCGATCGGTTGTTCCACTCCGTCCTCATAAACATGCAGCTCCTCTTCGCGCACGTTATCGATGGGACGATTATTTCGGTCGATGACGCGCACGTTGAGGGTTACCAGCTCCGTATCAACTATCACTCTCTCGCCCTCCCCGTATTCCTCAGGAGGAGTTGGCGTCGGAGCCGGGGGCGGTTCACCTAGTTCCTGTAAGGTTCTGGGCAGCGGGGTTGGCCGCGGAGTCGGAGTGGGGGTGGCCGCGGGGCGGTTTACCTGAGTCTGCGGTTTGCTGGTGCTCTGTCGAGTGCTCGAGGCTGGGGCAACTTTCGCCGCTGGCGTTTGGTTCGGGACAGGTTTCGGTGTAGGGGTTGCTGTTGCGGTGGTTCCGCTTCGGCGTGGGCGCGCGTCCTGAGCCTCGGCTGATACTCCGTGATTGCTGCCCGCAAAGACTAATAAGGTCAGCACAATCAGACTGAGAAGAAGAAACGCCCAGGTCCTCGAACTCATTTGACTAAATTTGAGTCTCTTTCGCACCAAATTACTCCGAATTGGAACTCGAATGCTGCCCGATGATTTGAAACTTCCGGCCCCACTATGTATCCGCAGATTACACCGATTACGCTGCTACAAAGAGCATGACTAAGAGACCCGGTGCACAAAATCACCAAATGTCTGAACGCCAATCAGCTCATCCCTTCGGCGACTCCGTTAAAGTCTAACCCCTCAACCCCGGATCGCGCGAAGCGCCCCGCGAGCCCCGTTTTTAAATTGGGGGCGGAGCGCCAAAAACCTGGTTGCTCGCTCGCTTAATTCGCGAGGGCTGGGGCAAACAGCGTCGCGAAGACCTGCGTCCACTGCGCACACGTCGTTAGAGATGCCTTGGGAGAGTTTGTGCGTTGCCGGAGCGGATGAAAACCTGACTGGTCATCGAGAGCCTGGAATTGCGTAGTAACCCTCCTTTGCGCGCACGAACAGGCGCGGCAAACCGCGCGGGGGCGTGACTTTGACTTTAATCTTGCGCCACTTGCCATCGTTGGAAAAATTGCTGGGCTTGTAACCAATCGAATACTGGTGCCTCAGCTCCAAGGCGATTTGCTCAAAGATGTCGTCCATTTCGACGGCCGAGCGTGGAAAGAACGCTTTGCCCCCAGAGACGCTTGCCAGCTCATCGAGAATGCCCTGTCCTTCCATCCCAAGGGCGCTGCCCGCGTCGCTGCCGCTGAGAATTCCAATGCCGTACAAAACCACGTCCGATTCTTTCAATAGTCGTCTCAGCTCATTGAACGTATAACGCGAGTTGTTGTCCTGGCCGTCGCTGATGAGCAGCAAAGCGCGTTTGGGGTGCGCCCCACGCTGCACCTTCTCGACGCCAAGGTAGCACGCATCATAGAGAGCAGTGTTGTTGCGGGTTTGCACGAAGGTGAGCTTGTCGAGAACCGAATTGCCGTCGCGAGTCTTATCGAGCAAAAGTTGCGCCCGCGAATTGAAGGCAATCAGGAAATATTCATCCGAGTGGTGGCTGGTTTGAATAAACTTGGCCAAAGCCTCCCTGGCACTTCTAATCTTGTCACCGCTCATCGATCCCGAGACATCGAAGATCACCCCGACGGAGACTGGCGAATCGTCATCGCTAAAAAATGTGATCTCCTGTGGCTGCTTCTCGTCGAGAATGGTAAAGGCTTTTTGGCTTAGGCCCGAGACATAGCGACCGTACGTGTCTGTTACGGTAACAGTCAGCGTGATCAAGTCGGTGTTGACGATCACCGGACCGTCTAGTTCGGTACCGAGCTTTTGCTGATTCGCAGGACCGGTCGTAGTTTGCGCTGGAGCTGCGCCGCTTGTCGATTTTTCGGGTTTTTGTTCAGATTTTTCCTGAGCCTGAAGGTTTAGGTTAACGTGCGCGGCAAGAGCCAACACAAAACATGGAATGAGCGCGATCCTAACAGCGCGTGTTGCCGGTAAGTGCATGTGACCCCCGCTTTTCTCGTCAAGCACCCGAACTTGTAAAGACAGGCCAGAGAAGGCTGTCAACACAGATGCCAAAGGCGGCAGGCAGTGATGCCCAGGACTCCTACTTTTATAGATCTAACCCAGAGGTGGCTTGCGTGGGAGACAACCGCGCGCTACTTCCATTCCGTCTGTGTTGACTGCGCGTTATTGTAGGACAGGTAACGGTACCACGCAAGAAGAGAAATGATTAACGTGACGACTGACTGAAACTTCCTGCCGGCGATTGCGTGTACAGGAAAGGGCGCCCTGATTGGGCGTCGCCGGGGGCTCCGTGTCGCGTGGTATACTCTCGCTCCATTCGAGTAGGCACACTATTGAAAAACTATGGCTGAATTCATTTGTCGTTTAGGAACTCCGGCGGGCGAGGTTGTGACCCGTACCATCGACGCGCCCGGAATAAGTGAAGCCCGCGCGCGCCTCGAGCGAGAAGGGTTCCGAGTTTTCAATGTCACCCCTCCCAGAACTACCGGTGTGGCGGCGCTGACCAGGTTGGGCGGCCGGGGCGCTCAGGCGAGGGTGAAAGCCAACGACTTCCTTCTTTTCAACCAGCAACTTGCGGCGCTTGTTCGCGCGGGTATCCCAATTCTGCAAGCCATCTCGATGCTGCGGAAGCGTGCTGCATCTGCGCGGCTGCGGGCCGTGTTGGGAGATGTCGAAGAGCAAATTCGCGGTGGCGCTGCGCTATCGCAGGCATTTGCGGCACAAGGCACCCTTTTCCCAAGGATTTACACCGCGTCGATTTTGGCCGGCGAGCGGTCCGGCGCGCTCGATGAGGTACTTGGAAGATATGTAACCTACATGCGCCGGAACGTGGCGCTGCGGCGCAAAATCCGGGGAGCACTCGCATATCCGCTATTTCTGCTCTTTGCCTCCGCTTGCATGGTTACTTTTTTGACAGTCTACGTTGTGCCACGAATGTCGGATTTGTTTGCCGGATTCGGCAGCGAATTGCCTACTGTAACTCAGATTGTAGTGGGCCTCTCGCACTGGCTCTCGGGAAATGTGATCTGGTTTGGCCCACTGCTAATCGGGGGCACAGTACTGCTTTTCCTTTGGACGCGCACGCCGCAGGGCCGTCTGGCACTCGATGCGCTGATTCTGAAGATTCCCCTGGCAAGCAGCCTCGTCGTGCAGTTGTCGGTAGCTCAGGCCACTCGCTCCCTGGCGACCTTACTGGCCGGGGGCATCACATTGGTTGAATCCTGGGAGATTGCCGCCGAGTCAATCACCAATCGCGAACTGCGTCGCCGCAGCTCGGCAATCTTACCCATGATTCGAGAGGGCCGCTCATTTACGGAAAGTCTCGAGGTGGCCGGATGGATGCCGGCATTGGCGGTGGACATGATCGGAATCGGAGAGCGCTCCGGTAGTTTGCGCGAGATGCTCGACGAGGTTGCGGTTTTCTATGACGCAGAATCAGAGGTGCGACTGGAACAGTTGACGACCACGCTTGAGCCTGCGATTCTGGTAGTCATGGGTGGGGTCGTGGTGACGATCCTGCTGGCAATCTACTTGCCAATTATCCAGTCGATTTCGAGTGGCGCTGGTGTTACCGGCGCTCGCTGAGTCTTGAAGCCAAAGTATCTGATGACACGATGAAGCAGTTGACTGAAACGGAAACTCTTACGCTGGACTCTCTGGAAGCGTCCGAGCTCCAGCCGCCGGAGGTGCGCGCGGCTAAGGAACTTGCTCGCCGGTATCGTCTGTCGTTCGTGGATTTGCTGCCCAGCGACCAGGATTCTCCGGTTGATTACGGTCTTTTCAATGAGATCCCTGTTGACCTGATGGTGCGACACCAGTTCCTGCCGCTCAGACGCGACGGCAAAGGCTTGCACATCGCGATGGCGGATCCGACTGACCTCGAGCGCCTGGATGAACTTGCCAGCACCCTCCACGCCCGCATTGTGCCGCACGTCGCGACGGCTGGAGCAATCGAAGTTATTTTGCGGCGGGGCGACGCCACTCAACGTGTATTGCAGGAGGCGGCTTCGGGATTCCGCATTTCGCTGGTTCGAGAGACTGAACACGGCGAGGAAGTGCTTGACCTCGATCGTTTGGCGACTGATTCCGAGATGTCGCCGATCATCAAGCTGGTCGACACCGTCATTTATAACGCCATGGAGTCGCGCGCTTCCGACATTCACATCGAAACTCGCGACACGGAGGTCCAAGTTAAATATCGGATCGACGGCGCTCTTTATGCGAAGGTTGACCCAATTGACCTCGCATATCATCAGACCTTGATATCGCGCATTAAGGTGATGTCGGAGTTGGACATTGCTGAGCGGCGCGTGCCGCAGGATGGGCGGTTTAGGGTTCGGTATAAAGGCCGTAACGTCGATTTTCGCGTTTCGATCATGCCAACTATTCATGGGGAAGACGCGGTAATACGGATCCTTGACAAGGAACAGATCAACGAGGCGTTTAAAAATCTCAATCTCGACGTCGTCGGTTTTGCTGAGGAGGATCTAAAAAAATTTCGCCGGTATATTGCTGAGCCGTACGGCATGGTGCTGGTTACGGGCCCCACCGGTTCCGGTAAGACAACGACGCTCTACGCTGCTCTCAACGAGATCCGAAACGAAGAAGACAAGATCGTTACGATCGAGGACCCGGTCGAGTATCAGTTGCATGGCATAACGCAAATCCCAGTAAACGAGAAAAAGGGCTTGACCTTCGATCGCGGTTTGCGGTCAATCTTGCGTCACGACCCTGACAAGATCATGGTCGGCGAAATCCGCGACACCGAAACTGCGCAGATTGCTATTCAATCAGCTTTAACCGGCCACCTCGTTTTTACCACCGTGCACGCGAATAATGTTATTGACGTGATTGGCCGTTTCTTGAACATGGGTGTTGAGCCATACAATTTTGTCTCCTCCCTCAACTGCGTATTGGCCCAGCGCTTGATCAGAATGCTGTGTCCTTATTGCAAGCGCCAGCACAATGCATCTGATACGGAGTTGGAAGAATCCGGCCTCAGACCCGACAAACATCGGGATACTACGTTTTACGTAAACGCCGGCTGCGATGCGTGTAACCATACCGGCTACCGCGGTCGCACGGCCATCCACGAGCTGCTCGATCTTTCCGACAACATTCGCGAGATGATCGTGGAGCGCCGGCCGGGATCTGAGGTTCGCCGGGCCGCCGAGGCCGAGGGACTCACCAGCCTGCGCGAATCGGCGCTAAAGAAGGTTTTCGCAGGGGTTTCCACGCTTCACGAAATCAATCGCGTAACATTTGTCGAGGAAATCAGCGCCGGCAAGTAAGGAAGTTCGGGCGGGACGTTAGTCCTCGGAAAATCTTTGATACAAAGCAATTAGTCGGTCAAAGAGGCAAGCTAAAGCTTGAACTCTAAACTCAAGCTAAAGCTTGAACTCTAAACCCAAGCTAAAGCTTGAACTCTTGAACTCAAGCTAAAGCTTGAACTCTAAACTCAAGCTAAAACTCGAACTCTAAACCCCGGGGCGCTTTTGGGAACTGAAATTCAGAGGCCGCGTTTAAAGAAAATGGGTCGGAACTATTGCAATCTGAGGCACTTGAGAGGCATTATAGGCTCCGCTACGAGTTCCACCCCCCTGAGAGTGAGACATCCATGAAAATAAAGACGCAAAGCCGGATAGTCCTTTCTTTTCTGTTGACCTTTTGCCTCCTGCTATTGCCGGTCGTGGCGCTGGCCAAGAAAGGCGAAAAGCAGTTCAAACGCGGCATGCAGTACGAGGCTGCTCAGCAGTGGGAGAAGGCAGCTCAGGAGTTCACCCTGGCGGTGGCCGCCGATCCAGCGAACGTTGAATATCAACTTCACTTTCGCCGGGCGGCCTTCAATGCTTCCCAGTCGTACATGCAGCAGGGACGAGCCCTGGCGGAGCAGCGTGATTATGTTGGAGCCTATAACGCCTTCCGGCAGGCGTATGGTTACGATCCGGTTAACGAGCTCGCGGTTTCCGAAATGGAGCGGATGCTGCGGCTCCAGAACGTCAAAGCCGGCGCCAATGGCTCAGGCAATGGTCACGGAGCTCAGAACGGGGAACAGGCTGATAGCAGCCACCTCGCCCCGGCCAGTGCGACAGTTCAGGATCCCATTGTGTCGTCCCCCCGAGTTGAGCAGCTTCGCGTGATCAGCTATAACGGCGACCTTAAGTCATTTATTCGCAGTCTTGCCGACCAACTTCAACTGAACGTCGTTTTCGATCGAACATCATTTGCACAACCGCGGACACTCGACATCAATTTACGTGATGTCACCACGGCTCAAGCGCTCGATTACATCTTTTTGCAGGAAGGATTATTTTTCCAAAAGCTAAGCCGACGCACGATTCTGGTTGCCGAGCAGACGCGGCGTCCGCAATATCAACAGCTCGTGCTGCGCACCTTCTTCCTCTCGAACATGAAACCTACCGACGCGCGAACGTTAATTCAACAGGCCATCCCGCCGTCCGTAGGCCGTCCACAGACCATCGTCGTTCCCGATGACGCTACCAACAGTCTCACGGTTCGTGACACCGCAGAGAACGTGAGGCTGATCGGGGATCTGTTGGCGAGCATTGACAAGGATCGCGCCGAAGTAGTCATGGACGTCAATATCTATGAAGTATCAAAGAATGATCTGCTGCAATTGGGTAATCAAATTGGAGACATCTCCGAAAATAGGCGGCCTAGCCTGGGTGGCTCGCCGGGAGTCTCTATCCTCACTGATAACGCAACCGTAAGAGGTATCGATCGAGGTGTAAATGTGGTGGGATTCACTGGAAGCGTGCCGACAGCGCTGGCAGCCGCCTTAGTTCTTCCACCGTCGCTCCTCACGATGTTTCAGAGCAAAGACAACACGAGACTGATTGCTTCAACTCAGGTGCATGCCTTCAATGGAGAGGAATCAAGCGCGCGCATCGGGCAGCGCGTACCCGTGCAGACGGCCCAGGCATTTCCATTTGGCATCCAGTCGGGTTCAGGTACGCCTCAACCCAACCAGCCTTTCGGCAGCGGTGGGTTCCCGGTGATCAATTACGAGCCCACCGGATTGACTTTGAAGTTCACCCCGCAAGTCTTTACGAACCTGGATGTGCAGGTGAAGATGTCGATCGAGTCCAAGGACGTGCTGGGCGCCAGGACCCTGACACCAACATTTACTGAGCGGACCATCACGGGCACGGCTCGGGTGCAGAACAATCGCACCATGATGCTGGCCAGCGTTGCCCAGGATGTTCAGTCAAATGGGCGCGCTGGGCTACCCTTACTTGGTCTTGTTCCGATACTTGGCCGTCTGTTCACTTCGCCTACTCGTGAGAATCGGCGCGTGGACATCGTGATTGCGGTTACGCCGCGAGTGCTGCGGGCTCCGGCAGTGACACCGCGTGATGAGGAGATGCGGCCAAGCGGCACTTTGCAGTCACCCACAACGGGCTCCCTGGAAGCCATGATTATCGAGTCAGACCGCGAGGATCAAATTGCCACCGCTCGACGTTTGCCGCGCAATGCGGTGGTCAGGCTGCCGGACGTTGAACCTTCGCCGCTTGGGCCGCGGCCGACAGAACTTGGGCGAAATTCAACTGCTCAGTCAGTCGCGCCGCCCGCAAACATTCAGGCGGATGCAGCTAAGACAACTGGGCAGAACGCAGCTCCGGCTCAAACATCGGCATCAAATTCGAGCACTGCCAAGCTGCAAACGGCGGAGGAGTTACCGGCTTTCGTGCCGGCGCCCAAGTCCCTGGTGAGTGAAAAGTCAGCTACCCAGGTTGCGGCGATCAATGCGGGCGTTGGCGGGAATCAGAATGCGGTGCTGACAAGCTCACCAAAGCCAATCGATGCTTCTGCGTCGCTTCCCACATCTTCTCGAATTGCGCACTTGAGCCTGACCCCTGGGGATGAGCCGCTGACGGTTGGTGAAAAGCGTCGATACGCGATTGAGCTAAATTCCGATGTGCCGCTCAGTCTCGTGGTGATGGCGCTGAGATTTAATGCGAAGGCCGTCAGGATTACGACAATTTCACACGGAGCGCTGTACGGTGTTGGGAAACTGCCGGCGCTGACCCAGTCGGTTGATCCGGGCGGCGTCTGCCTGATCTCGATATCGGCGAACGGCGTGGCGCCGATTAAGGGCAGTGGATCGCTAATCTTTCTCGAGGTTGAAGTATTGGCTCCCGGCGAACCCGCATTTGCCCTCGATCAGGGCTCGATCCACCTGATCGCAGTGGATGGCCTTGACGTCACGCCACAGGTGACGCAGGGTCCCACAACGGTTAAGCAGTGATGGCGAATTACGATAAACAGCGGAACGCGAACACGCGGCGACGCGGCGGCACGGTGAGGGCGGTTGAGACTACTGGTCGCCGCGTCGCTCTGTCACCTGAGCGATCATCTTTCTTATTGACGATGGCGCCATGGGCTGGTTCGGCGGCGCAACGGGGCTTTACGCTTATCGAGTTGGTCATGACCATTACCATCATGACGATTCTCACTCTCGGGGTGATTCCACTCATCAAGGTTTCGGTGAAACGTCAGAAGGAGCAGCAACTACGGGACTCGTTGCGCCAAATGCGCATCGCCATCGATGAGTTTCACCGCGATACGATGGGAATGACTTGCACGGGGTCGGTAGTGCAGCAACCACCGCAACAACCGCAGAATATTCCTCTCGACCCGCGCAGTAAGGTGATGATCTCAGACTGTACGATTTTTGGCGTGGATAATCCCGACCGTTATCCACCGGATTTGGAGACTCTGATTAACGGTGTGAATGTCATTCCGCGGGGTCTTGGTGCGGGGCGCGGCGATCCCGGTGTTAACGCGACCGATCTGACCTCTGAGTTGTCCACCAAAAAGAAAATCTACCTGCGCGCGATTCCTGTCGATCCGATGACCGGAAAGGCCGAATGGGAGCTGCGCTCATGCTATGACCCGCCCGATTCCGGATCCTGGGGAGGAGAAAATATTTTTGACGTGCGATCGAAATCGCGCGATACGGCATTGAATGGAGAGAAGTATAGTGACTGGTAATCGACAGGCGGCAGGAGGCACGAGGCAGGAGGCCGGAGCCAGGAGGCAGGAGGCAGTTGAGAATATGTCTTCCCGTCCCCCTGTCTCCCGGTCACCCCGTTTTCAAATCTTCTCGTTCGATGTTAGCGGGTTTACGTTGCTCGAGCTGATGATCGTGATTACGGTAATCATCATTCTCGCCGCTGTGGTCCTGCCGCAGTATCAAAAGACGATTATGCACACCCGCGAGGCGGTGCTGCGCGACGATCTCTTCAAAATGCGCTCGTTGCTCGATCAGTACGCGGCGGATAAGGGCAAGCTGCCTCAGTCGTTGGACGACCTGGTCGCTGAGGGGTACATGCGCGAGCTGCCGGTGGATCCTTTTACGGGTCAGAAAGACTGGACGGTCGTTACGGGTGAGGATCCAAATTCCAGCTCGGGAGAACAGGGCGTGGTTGACGTTCACAGCGCCTCGACGGATCAATCGTCGGAAGGCACGCCATATTCGGAATGGTGAGAGATAGTTGATTGCGAATTGCCGATTGCCGATTGC
>Ga0187893_10007724_pt1 | contig 17416 bp, 12 predicted proteins | sample MA1701074metaG_FD_139574 | JGI IMG/M metagenome (GOLD analysis project Ga0187893, IMG submission 139574) | White microbial mat communities from a basaltic lava cave in the Kipuka Kanohina Cave System on the Island of Hawaii, USA - MA170107-4 metaG ... | reverse complement strand
GCGCGACGGGCACGGAGACGTCGTCCTGCCCGAGATGGACGCCGTCGGCATCGACCGCACGCGCCACGTCGGGCCGGTCGTTGACGATGAGGATCGCGCCCACGCGGCGCGTGAGGGCGCGGACCGCCCGGGCGACGTCGAGCAGCGTGCGGGTGTCGGCCGTCTTCAAGCGCAGCTGCAGCAGGCGCGCGCCGCCCTCGAGCAGGGCGGCCGCGAGGGCCACGGGATCGCGGCCGGTGTCGAGCGGATCGACGATGGCGTAGAGGGGTGCCAGGCGTAGCGCGGTCACTCGTGCTCGCGCCCGCGCACGACCGGCAGGTCCAGATCGGTGAGCTTCTTGCGGAGCGTATTGCGGTTGATCCCCAACACGTCCGCGGCCTTCACCTGGTTGCCGCCGGTGTGCTCGAGCACGCTGCGCAGGAGGGGACGCTCCACGTCGGCCAAGACGGCCTGGTAGACGTCGCGCGGCGGTGCACTCGACGTCGCGAGCAGGTCGGCGACGCGCTGCTCGACAGCGGCGGCCAACGATACGGGCGTGGCGGCGGGCGAGCGGGCTGCGGTGCCGAGGTCGAAGTCCTCCGGGAGCAGCAGGCGATGCCCGCTCGCGAGCACGGCGGCGCGCAAGAGGGCGTTCTCGAGCTGGCGGACGTTGCCGGGCCACGACGCGGCGGCCAGGAGCCGGCGCGCCTCTTCGCTCACCCCCAGCACCTTGGTGCCGTGCTGGCGGCGTATCTTGTCGACGAAGAAATCGACCAGCGTCGGAATGTCGTCCCGCCGTTCGCGCAGCGGAGGCACCCGGATGCGCACCACGTTCAGCCGGAAGAACAAGTCCTCGCGAAACTCGCCGCGGAGCGTGGCGGCCTCGAGATCCCGGTTGGTGGCGGCGACGATGCGGACGTCGGCGGCGAGCGCCGTGTGCCCGCCCAACCGCGTGAACTCGCGCTCCTGCAGGACGCGCAGGAGCTTCACCTGCAGGGCGAGCGGCAAATCGCCGATCTCGTCGAGGAACACGGTGCCGCCGGCCGCTTGCTCGAACTTGCCCGGCCGCCGGTCCACGGCGCCGGTGAACGCGCCGCGCTCGTGCCCGAAGAGCTCGCTCTCCAGCAGCTCGGCCGGAATGGCGGAGCAATTGAGCGCCAAGAACGGGCCGGAGCGGTCGGAGTGGAGGTGGATGGTCTTGGCGACCAGCTCCTTGCCCGTTCCCGTTTCGCCCTCGATGAGCACGGTCGCTTCCGTCGGGGTCACCCGTCCGATCAGCTTGAAGATCTCCTGCATCGCCGGGGCGTGGCCCACGAGTGCGTCCTGCTGCTGGCGGAGCTCCCCGCGTAGCCGTGCCACGTCCCGGGCGAGCTTCCGCAGCGTGAGCGCGCGCTGCACGAGCATCTGGACGGCATCGAGCTCGAAGGGTTTCGGCAGATAGTCGTACGCGCCGCGCTTGGTGGCTTCGATGGCGTTGGCCATCGTGCTCTCGGCGGTCATCACGATGACGAGCGTGCCGAGGCCGCGATCACGCACCCGCTGCAGGACGTCCAGACCGGTCAGCCCCGGCATGCGGATGTCGAGCAACGCGATGTCGAACCGCCCCAATTCGAGGGCGGCGAGCGCCCGCTCGCCGTCGGGGACGCTCTCGACGGTGTGCCCACGCTTCGCGAGGGCTTGCTCGAGGACCCAACGGAGCGACTCCTCGTCGTCCGCCACCAGGATCGTGCCGGTCAGGTCAGTCGTCGACGTGCTCATGCGTGGAAGAGAGGGGAAGGGTGACGCGGAAGGTGGAACCGCCGCCTGGCCGGGCCTCGTAGGCGATCGTGCCGGCGTGCTCGCTCACGATGCGGTGGCAGACGGCGAGCCCGAGGCCGCTGCCACGGGCCTTGGTGGAAAAGAAGGGAGCGAAGAGGTGAGGCTCGGCCTCCGGAGAGACGCCGGGCCCCGAATCGGAGATCGTGATGGAGGCGAGCTGGGACGCCCCGTCGGGCCGCCGGAGCTGCAGCCCCATTTCGACCCGCGTCGCCACGTGGAGCTGACCGGTCCCGCGGAGCGCCTCGAGGGCGTTGCGCACGAGGTTGAGGAAGACCTGCGTCAGCTGATCGGCGTCGCCGAGGACGGCCGGAAGGCTCGGATCGAAGGCCGAGTGGAGAACGATCTGACCCCACTCGGGCGTGCGCTGCTGCAAGCCGAGCACGTCGCCGAGCAGCCGGTGGACGTTGACGGGGACACGCCGCAGCGGCCGCGGCTCGCGGAGGCCGTTCAATTGCGTCACCAGGCCGTCGAGCCGGTCGACCTCGCGCACGATGATCTCGGTGCAGCGGCGGTGGGCCGGGTCGGTGAGCTCCTGCTCGAGCAGCCGCGCGGCTCCTTTGATGCCGCCGAGCGGATTGCGAATCTCGTGGGCGAGCCCCAGGACGACGCCACCGAGCGACGAAAGGCGTTCGGCGCGGCGGTTCGTCTCGTCGAGCGTGCGCTCGAGCGTGAGGTCGTGGAGCACGAGCACCGCGCCGCGCGCCATTCCGGAGCGATCGTGCATGGGCCCGCAGGTGGCGGCGATGGCAACGCGTTTGCCGCGGCGAACCAGCGCGCCCTCGGCGCGCCGCTGCAGCGCCCCGCGGTCGAGCGCCGCCGTCACGAGCGGCAGCAGCCAGGCGTTGGCGCCGTCCGAGGGAAAGAGGGTGTCGAGATCGACGCCGGCGGCGACGCGCTCGGAGAGATCGAGCAACATCTCGGCGGCGGGGTTCAGCGCCAGCAGGCGACGGTCGGGACCGAAGACGAGCAGGGCCTCGGAGATGCTGGCGAGGACGTCCGACCAATGCAGGTCGGCGAGCACCGCGGCGTCGGCGATGGGGCGTGTGGCCACGTTAGGCATCCCCGGCGTCGTCATCCCCTCCGCCGCCGGGGTCGTCGCCACGCTCGACCTCGTCGACCAGCTCGTCGAAGTCCTCGCCCGCGTCGGGCCCGAGCTCGTCGCCCATCTTGCGCATCCAGCGGGCCATGCTCTTCGGATCCGACTCGTCCACGTCGCCGAACGACGAGTCGTCGGCGAGGTCGTCCAGGCGCCTGTCTTCGGACCGGACGAGGGCGAAGCGCGACATCAGGCGATCCAACGTGCGGCTGCCGCAATGCTCGCAGACGAGATCGACCGACTCGCCGACACGGAGGGTGAGCAGCGTGACCGTCCGGCGGCATTCACGGCAGCGGTACTCGTAGAGCGGCATGGCGCACCGCATTATAGGCACGCAGCCCGCGGCGAACCAAGGTCGGAGGGGGGTCAGGCTCGGTCGCGGCTGAACCCCTTGTCGCCGAAGGCGAGGGTGGCGGGCTTGCCGTCGAGCACCGTGCGCAGGAAGACGTCGCGGCCCCACAGCCGGTGGGCGTAGGCGAGGGTGTGCTCGGCGTTCTCGAGCTGGAGGTCGCGGCCGTCGTGGTCGTGGGCGAGGAGCAGCGAGCGGTCGTGCGCAAAGTCCGCATCCAGGATGCGGATCATCGGGATGCTGCCCATGCCGACGCGCGCGAGCAGCGTCTCCTTCACGCGCTGCCAGCCCAGGTCGTCCGCGACGTCCGAGATCACCAGGTCGTCCTTGCGCTGCTCGTAGCGAAACAGGTCCATCTCGTTCATGAGACGCGGGGTCAACCAGCGCCGCAGGAACGAGACATCGCGGTCGCAAACGCGGCTCTCGAACAGCAGGTCGCGCCCAGTGGTGCCAGGGGCGAGACGCTCGCGTTCCTCCGGCGTGGGGTCGTTCCCGATCCGCTCGATCTCCTCCCAGACGCGCAGGCCGAGGTGGTAGGGATTGAGGCTGCCGGGAATGGGCCGGACGACCTGGTTGTGGCGCACCAGGAACTCCAGGTGCAACGCCTGCGGCAGCTCGAGGGCGTCCAGGATGCGCTTGTGGAAGAACGTCGCCCACCCTTCGTTCATGATCTTGGTCTCGATCTGCGGAATGAAGTAGGCGCTCTGCTCGTAGACCACCGTGAGCAGGTCCCGCTCCCAGTCGGCGAGGAAGGGGTTGTGGTCGCGGATGAAGAGCAGCAGGTCCTCGTCGGGCGCGAGCGGCACCTTGTGCAGGTCGACCTCCTGCGCGCTCTGGCGGGCGTGGATGCGCTGGAAGGGATCGTGCGGTGGGGAGGCATTCTCGATGGCGCGGGTGCGCTGCTCGGCGTCGGTGAGCCGTCGGATGGCGAAGTTGCGGCGGCTCTGCAACGCGAGCGCGTGCGCGGCGTCGAGGATCGCCTCGACCTTGTCGGCGCCGATGCTGGGCGTGTCGATGTAGCGGCGGAGGCGGTCGGCGTGGGCCTTGAAGGTGCCGAGCGTGAACTCGGGGCGCGTGTGCTGGAAGGTGAAGTTACCCTTGAAGAAGTCGTTGTGTCCGTAGACGTGCGCGATGGTGAGGATCTGCAGACAGAGCGAGTTGTCGCGCATGAGGTAGGCGAGCGACGGATTCGAGTTGATCACCATCTCGTACGGCAGCCCCGAAACGCCGTGATCGTAGAGGGTCTTCAGCTTCTCGTAGGCCTTGCCGTAGCTCCAGTGCGGGTAGTGCGCGGGCATGCCCGAATAGGCCATGTAGCCGAGCATCTGGTTGTGGTCGCAGAGCTCGAACTCCTGGGGGAAGCAGTCGAGCCCGAGCCGGACCACGTGCTCGCGAATGCGGCCGTCCCAGTCCTCGAGTTCGGCGAGCGCGTACGGGGTCGCGCTCACGCGTCGCGGCCCCGATCCTTGCCGAGGAAGGTCTTGAAGGAGGGCCAGATGTCCTCCTTCCGCTCGATCAACACGGTATGGAAGTTGTCGGCCTCCAGGCGCCGGAAGATGTTCAGCATCGAGCTCTCGTAGTACCGCGACCCGAGCGGCTTGATCTCCCCGTAGCCGAACAGGTTGCAGACCTCGGCGAGGGCGGCCCCGGTGCGCAAGGCTTGCGCATTGTCGGAATCGAAGTTGTCGCCGTCCGAGCAGTGGAACGCGTAGACGTTCCAGAGCGAGGGATGGTAGCGGTCCTGGACGATCTCGAGGGCTTTGGCGTACGCCGACGAGATGAAGGTCCCGCCCGACTCGCCCTTGTGGAAGAACTCGTTTTCGGTGACCTCGCGTGCTTCGGTGTGGTGGGCGACGAAGACGATCTCGACGTTGCGGTACTTGGTGCAGATGAACTGGTAGAGCAAGAAGAAGAAGCTCCGCGCCAGGTACCGCTTCATGGTGTCCATGGAGCCCGAGGTGTCCATCAGGCAGAGGACGACGGCGTTGGACTCGTTGTGGACGTCGGACGTGATGTGGCGGTAGACGAGATCGTCCACGTGATAGGGAAAACGCCGCGCGGGCGCCTGCGCGGGCATCATGCGTCCCCGGAGCGCCGCGGCGAGCTTGCGCTTGGCGCGCTCCCGGACGGTGCGATGCTTGTCGAGGCGGCTGCGGATACCGACCGGCCGGTAGCCCTTGCGCTTGGTCATGCGGAAGGACTCGATCTGCCGGAGCGCCTTGCGTTCGAGGTCGGGCAGCTCGAGATCCTCGAACATGATCTCGATCAGCTCTTCGAGCGTGACGTCGGTCTCGTAGAAGTCGGCACCGGGCTGGTTGCCCGCGCGGTCGGGCTCGCCCCCGGCCTCGCGCTCGCCCTTGCCGACCACCTGGCCCTGCTCGGATTGGCCGTTGCCCTGCCCGACGCCGGGCGTATTGTCGCCGTAGACGAAGCGATACTCGCGGATGCCGCGAATGGGCACCTTGATGATGCGCCCCCGGTCCTGCCCGATGATGGACTCTTCCGCGATGATGTCCGCGATGTTCTCGCGGATGGATTCGCGGACCTTCAGGCGGTGGCGCGCCCGGTCGCCGGCCGACCGATCGCTCCGTTCCGCGTCGGACGGGACGTAGGGACGGAAGATCGATTCGACCCGCGGGGTCATCGGGGACCGGCTAGTCCTTCCAGAGGTTGTTGGCGGCGTACTTGAGGACGACGTCCACGCAGCTGGTGCAGTAGCCGTTCTCGAGCAGGCTGGTGACCATCGCGTCGTACTTGGTGGTCTGGTCCTCGTCCCGCGTGCGTGCCTTCGTGATCACGCGGCTGATGTCGCGCACCGAGCTCATGAGCTTCTTTTCGATGGCCTCTTTGAGCGGCTCGTACGAGCGGTAGGAGACGTGCTCGCTGCGCCGGGACGCCGCCCAGAGGTAGGCGATGACCTCCTGCCGGAAGCCGTCGGCGGCGGAGCCGATGATCGCGATCTGCTCCTCGATGGACTTGAGGAACCCCTCGTCCGGCTGGAGGTCTTCCCTGGTGTTGTGATCCTTCACCTTGGTCTTGTTGACGAAGGCCTCGGCGTGGTCGAGGTAGTTCTGGAACAGCGCCTCGGCCTGCTCCTGGTAGGAGTAGACGAAGGCCTTCGTGATCTCCTTCTCGAGGATCTCCAGGTACTCCTTGTGGATCGTGTCCTGGAGGAACTCGAGATACTGCTTGCGGGTGTCGTCCGAGAGGTCGCTCTCCTTCACCATGTTGATGAGCGCCTCGCGCACGTTGATGGGGTTGATGCAGTTGCCGTCGGCGTTGTCGGACAGCGCGTTGTCGAGCGCCTTCATGATGAAGCGCGTCGAGATGCCGCTCATGCCCTCGCGCTTGGCGTCGTCGCGAAGCTCCTGCACGTCGATCTTCTTGGTGCGGCCCTTCTCGACGACTTCCTCGCCGTTGTAGAGCTTCAGCTTGGTCATCAGGTCGCACTTGGGCGTCGGCTCGAGGCGGGAGAGGAGCGCGAACATGGAGGCGACGTCGAGGGTGTGGGGCGCCACGTGCGCGTGGAAGTCCGAGTGGCGGATGATCTTCTCGTAGATCTTCACCTCTTCGGACAGGCGCAGGTTGTAGGGCACCTTCACCACGACGATGCGGTCGAGAATGGCCTCGTTGGTGTGGTCGGCCTTGAACTTCTGCCACTCCGCCTCGTTGGAATGCGCGATGATGACGGCGTCGACGTAGACCATGCCGTGGCGGCCGGGCGCGGGGATGTGCTTCTCCTGCGTCGCGGTGATCATGGCGTGCAGGTATTCGGTCTCGTTCTTGAACACCTCGATGAACTCGCAGATGCCCCGGTTGGCGACGTTGAGCGCGCCGTTGAGATCGAGCACGCGCGGGTCGCCCTCGCTGTAGAGGTCGAGCTTCGAGATGTCCTCGCTGCCGATCAGCACCGAGGTGTCCTGGTTGTTCGGGTCGACCGGCGGGACGACGCCGATACCGACGCGGTTGCGCTTGGAGAAATAGCGCGTGACGATCGGGAACTCCTCGTAGCGCGCGCCGAACTCCTCCTTCAGGCGGTAGCGGCAGACGGGACAGAGGTCACCCTCGATGTGGACGCCGAGCATCTTCTCGAACTCGCGGCGGAGGTGCCGCGGCAGCAGATGGAGCGGCTCCTCGAACATCGGGCAGCCTTCGATGGCGTAGAACGGGTCGAGTGCCTCGAGCCCGCGTTGGAGCCGCTCGACGAGCGAGCTCTTGCCCGAGCCGACCGGTCCCATCAGGTAGAGGACCTGCCGGCTTTCTTCGCCCTTCAACGCCGCCGAGTGAAGGTAGCGCACGATCTGGCTGATCGTCTTCTCGATGCCGAAGAAGTCCTGCGCGAAGAAGTCGAAGACCTTGAGCGACTCGTCGGCGTAGAGCCGGTGGGTGCGCGAATCGCTCGTGTCGAGGATGTCGCGGTTGCCCGACGCCAGCACCATGTCGTGCACGCGCGTGTGCGCGAGCCGGGCGACGCCGGAGTTCTTGCGAACGATCTCGAGGTACTCGAGAAACGTCCCGCGCCAGCGCTTGGACTCGCGCAGGGCGCGGTCTTCCTTGATCATCTGCTCGAAGGAAGTCGACTCCATCTCGTGGTACTCCTCTCCGTTCGCCGTATCCGCCCTACGGTCCGGCGCGTCCGAGGCGGACGAGTCCGCCCGGGGGATGCCGGCTGACCGGGGCCGTGTGAGCGGCCGGTGCGGCGATGCTAGGAGGCCCGACGAAGCAAGCGCGGTACCGAGCATGCCCGCGCGAACGCCGTGCGCTCGTGCGGTGGGATCGCGACGCAGTTCCGTGCCCGGGCTGCTGGACGTAGTTTCCGTCCTGGAATCGCGCGAGTCCCCGCTTCCTCAACACCCCCACCTCGCCTGCTTCCCGAACCTCAGGATGGCCTGATGCCCCGAACACGTGAAGCGAGGTGAGGGTACCGACCGTTCCCCAGGCTGTCAAGTTTTTGTCGCGCGACGTACCGGCGACGGTTACGCTCGGGGAGAGCGGCGAATGGTCCCAGGGGGAATCGAACCCCCGCTACCGACGTGAGAGGCCGGCGTCCTAACCGCTAGACGATGGGACCGGTGTGACGCGTCGAGGCTGAGGAGGCAGGACTCGAACCTGCATAGGCCTGATCCAGAGTCAGGTGGCTTACCAATTAGCCAACTCCTCAACGCAGCGCGCGACGCTACTGGAAGGCCTATGGGGAGTCAAGGTGAGGAGCCGTTATGGGGCGTCGATTTGCGCGCGCGCCGCTGCCAGACGGGCGAGCGCCGTGTCGCGGTCGAGCAGCGCCAGCACCTCGAAGATGCCCGGACTGGCCGTGCCACCCGTCACCGCGACGCGAACCGGCTGCGCGAGCTTGCCGAGCTTCATGTCGTGCGCGGCCACCGTCTCGCGCACGGCGCGCTCGATGGCGTCCGGCGTCCAGGCATCGATGGTACGTAGCCGTCCGATCAGGGTGTCGAGCGCCGGGGCCACCCCGGGCGTGAGGTGTGCCGCCGCCGCGGCAGGATCGAGCTCGATCGCGTCGACGAAGTAGAAGCGGGCCATCTCGGCGAGCTCGACCAGCGTGCGCGCCCGCTCGCGGAGCGTGAGCAGCGCCGCCTCGAGCCGGGCTCGGTCGGGCGGGACCGGCGTCCCCTGGGCCTGGAGGAACGGGATGCACAGGCTGGCGAGCTCGTCGGCCGGGAGCGCCCGGAGGTACTGTGCGTTCAGCCACTCGAGCTTCTCGGGATTGAAGACGCCGGGGGATCGGCCCACCTGCTCGAGCGTGAAGAGGTCGATCAGCTCCTGGCGCGTGAAGATCTCCTGGTCGCCGTGCGACCACCCGAGCCGTACGAGGTAGTTGACGAGCGCGTCGGGGAGCAAGCCCATCTCCCGGTAGGCCATGACGGAGGTCGCCCCGTGCCGCTTCGAGAGGCGCGTCTTGTCCAGCCCCAGGATGAGCGGGGTATGGGCAAAGCGCGGCAAGGGCGCTCCGAGCGCGCCGTACAGCAGCGCCTGCCGGGGGGTGTTGGTGACGTGGTCGTCGCCGCGGATGACGTGGGTGATGCGCATGTCCACGTCATCCACGACGACGCAGAAGTTGTAGAGTGGCGTCCCGTCGGCGCGCACGATGACGAAGTCGTCGAGGTCCGCGTGCTCGAAGCGCACCGGGCCCTTGACGATGTCGTCGATCACCAGCGTTCCCTCGGGTGGCGTCCGGAAGCGAACCACCGAGGGGCCGCCCGGCGGCGGGCCGCTGCGGTCGCGGCACGTGCGGTCGTACGCGGGAGAGCGTCCCGCCGCGAGCGCCTGGGCCCGTCGGCGCTCGAGCTCCTCGGGCGTGCAGTAGCAGCGGTAGGTATGGCCGCCGGCCTCGAGCTGCGCGGCCGCTTGGCGGTACAGGTCGAACCGCTGCGTTTGGAAGAACGGCCCCTCGTCCCACTCGAGGCGAAGCCACGTGAGCCCGTCGAGAATGGCTTGAATGGATTCGGGGGTGGAGCGGGCGCGGTCGGTATCCTCGATGCGCAGCACGAACGTGCCGCCGAAGTGTCGGGCGTAGAGGTAGCTGAACAGCGCCGTCCGAGCGCCGCCGATGTGCAAAAACCCCGTAGGACTGGGGGCGAATCGAGTGCGGACGGCCATGGCGCGGTCGCTATGCGCAGGCTGCATGCAGCGTGTCAAATTGTCGACATCGGGCGCCGCAGAGGTTGCTGCGGCATGCATTGAGACTCACGCCAGGGACCGCCATACTTTCCGGTGGAGAGGGCGGAAGGAAGGGACCAGGAAGATGCCGAAGAAGATTCTGGTGGTTGAGGACAACGAGGACAACCGACGCATCCTCGTCTACCGGTTGCGCAAGATCGGGCAGTTCGACATTCGCGAAGCGACGAACGGCCAGGAAGCGCTCGAGGCGGTCCAGAAGGACCCGCCCGACTTGATCTTCATGGACCTGAAGATGCCGGTGATGGACGGCTGGGAAGCGACGAAGCGCATCCGGCAGCTGCCCGTGGGCGAGAAGGTGCGGATCATCGCACTCACGGCGCAGGCGATGGCGGGCGACGAAGAGAAGGCGCTCTCGATCGGGTGCGACGACTACCTGGCGAAGCCCGTCGTCGATCCGAGCCTGGTGCGCGACAAGCTCGAGCGTTTGATCGGCAAAGCCGCCTGACGCGGCGTCCGACGGCTCGCGCATCGCGCTCGCTTGGGGTCCGTGGTACAGAGCGCCACGTCCGAGCGCACGCGCGAGCCGTTAGCTCAGTTGGTAGAGCAGCAGCCTTTTAAGCTGCGGGTCGGTGGTTCGATCCCACCACGGCTCACTTCCTGATCTCGTGCTGCCCGTCGATCTCGTCCTGATCCTCGGCGTCGCCACGGTCGGGCTCCTCGTCGGGCGGCTCTTTCGTGTCCCGCCCGTCGTCGCCTATCTGGCGGGCGGCGTGCTGGTGGGGCCTGCGGGGCTCGGCCTGGTGCGGGCGTCCGAGGGCCTCGAAGAGGTCGCCGCGTTCGGCGTGGCGTTGTTGCTCTTCGGGGTAGGCATCGAGGTCTCCCTCGAGCGGCTGCGTCGCGTGCTCTTCCGCATGACCGTCACCGGTGGGCTTCAGCTCGCCCTCACCATCGGCGGGACGGCGGCGGCGGCGCGAGCCTTCGCCGTCGCCTGGCCCCAGGCGGTCATGCTGGGGTTCCTGGTGTCACTGTCGAGCACGGCCATCGTGTTCAAGCTCTACGACGAGGCCGGCGAGATCGAGTCGCCGCACGGACTGGCCGCCGCCGCGATCCTCGTCTTCCAGGATCTCGCCCTCGTGCCGATGATGCTGCTCGTACCGGTGCTTGCCCGGCCCGACGACGGCGTGCTGACGGCGGCCGCTGGGGCGCTCGGATCGGCGGCGGTGGCGGTGGCGGCCATCGTGATCCTCGCCCGCGTCGTGCTGCCACGGGCCATGGCCGTGCTCGCCGCCGCCGGGATCCCCGAGGTCTTTCCCCTCGCCGCCCTCGTGATGGCCTTCGGCACGGCGCTCGCGGCGACGAAGCTGGGGCTCTCGCTGCCGATCGGGGCCTTCTTGGCGGGGCTGGCCCTGTCGCAGAGCGAGTATGCCCACCAGGTGTTCGCCGAGCTGCTGCCGCTCCGCGACGCCTTCGTGGCCGTGTTCTTCACGAGCATCGGCATGCTCTTCGATCCCACGGTCGTGGCGGCGGCGCCGGGGCTGCTCTGCGGGCTGGTGGGCGCGGTCCTGGCAAAGGGCATTCTCATTGCGATCATCGTCGGGCTGCTCTGGCGATCCGTGCGGATCGGCGTCGCGACCGGCCTGGCGCTGGCACAGATCGGCGAGTTCTCGTTCGTGCTGGGGCGCGAGGGTCTCGCGAGCGGGCTCGTCACGCGCGAGGTCGAGCAAGCGCTCCTCGGCGCGGCACTGATGACGATGGCCGCCACGCCCCTGGCGATGGCGGCGGGCCGCCGCCTGACGCTGCTCGGGGGCGGCGGATCGCCTGCGACGCGCGAGCCCGCACTCCGCGACCACGTCCTCTTGATCGGCTTCGGAACGACCGGGCAGGCGATCGGCCGCGTCCTGCGTGAGACCGGCGTCCCGTTCGTGGCCATAGACCTCGTCGCCGAGCAGGTCGCGCAAGGCCGGCGCGAGCAGATGCCCGTTCGTTTCGGCGACGCCACGCGCCGCGCCGTCCTGGACGACGTCGGGGTGACTGCGGCACGAGCGGTGGTGGTGGCGGTGAGCGACGCCGTGGCCACCCGGCGGATCGTCTCGCTGGTACGCCAGAGCAACCCGCACACTCGCATCATGGTGCGGGTGCGGAGGGTGGGGGAGATCGTAGAGCTCGAGCGGCTAGGGGCCAACGACGTCATCCCGTCCGAGTTCGAGGTGTCGATCGAGCTCTTCGTGCGCCTGCTGGCGCACCTGGGCGTGCCGCGCCATCTGGTGCGGGTGCAGGAGTCGATCATTCGGCTGGGGCACTACCAGACGTTGCGCGGCGTCGGTGCGACGCCCGAGCTGCTCGCCGAGGCCGGGCGGATCGCGATGGGGGGCATCCTCGAAACGGTACAGGTGATGGTCGGAAGCGAGGCCTGCGGGGCGACACTCGCGGAGATGGCCCTGCGCCGCCGGACTGGTGCGGTGATCCTTTCGGTTGTCCGCGACGGCCAGCCGCTGCCGCCGCCCGATGGAGCGCTCCGCCTGGAAAGCGGAGATCTCGCCGTCCTGTTCGGCCCGCATGCGTCGCTCGATGCAGCCTTGCGGATGTTCGAGCCCCGAGGCGAGGCGTAAGAAGGCTGCGGTTGATTGTAGAAACGTCCGTTGCGCGCGACGGCCAAATGGACGTTTCCGCCGTGCTCTCGCGGCACGGGCCTTGCTGCCTGCAGGGGCGTGAACTGGAAGCTCCCACCGCTCCCGTATCCGAAGCACGCGCTGGAGCCTCACCTGAGCGCGCGGACGCTGGAGTACCATCACGACAAGCATCATGCCGGGTATCTCGCGACGCTTCGCGAGGACATCGATGGGACGGCTCTGGGCGAATCCTCGCTCGAAGAGCTGGTCATGCACACGCGTGGCAAGCTCTTCAATCCCGCCGCACAGGTGTGGAACCACACCTTCTACTGGCAGTGCATGTCACCGGACGGCGGCGGGACGGCGCCCGCCACGGTCCGGCGCACCGTCGAGCAGGCCTTCGGCTCGATGGACGAGTTCGTCGCGGCCCTCACCGCGGCGGCGACGGACCACTTCGGGTCGGGATGGGCATGGCTCTACCGGCATCGCGACGACGACCGACTCGTGATCGCCTCCACCGCCGACGCCGAAACTCCGTTCGCGGCCGGCCACACGCCGATACTCACGATCGACGTGTGGGAGCATGCATACTATCTCGACTACCAGCACGAGCGGCGGCGCTACGTCGAAACGTTCATGGAGCGTCTCGTCAACTGGGAGTTCGCGCGCCGCAATCTCGAGCGTCGCAGCGACACCCACATCCGGCTTCCTGCTCACTGAGACCATCGTGACCGTGGGTTGCCCCCAGGCGTTTCCTCGTGCGATGGGACGCCCACATCGAACCGGAACCATGGCTGAGCTACTACTCGTCGAAGACGACCCCGAGCAGCGCGAAGCGCTCGCGGAATTGGTCGAAAGTGCGGGCTTTCACCCGCATGCGGTCGGGACCTTGGCCGAGGCGCGCGCGCTCGTCTCGGACGGCGTGGTCCCCGACCTCGTCCTGACCGACCTCAAGCTGCCCGATGGAAGCGGGCTCGAGCTGCTGGACTTGTTCGAGGATCGCACGCGGACCGACATCGTGCTCCTCACCGGCCATGCGACGGTCTCGTCCGTCGTGGAGGCCATGCGCCGCGGGGTGCGGGACTATCTCACCAAGCCCATCGACACGGCGCGCCTGCGGACGCTGCTCGCCAACGTCACGCGCACCCTCGAGCTGAAGGGGGAGGTGGGCCGGCTCCGCGGCGAGTTGCGCCGGCTCGGCCGTTTCGGGCGCATGATCGGCGGTGCGGCCAGCATGCAGCGGGTCTACGACCTGATCGCCAAGGTGGCGCCGACCGAAGCGACGGTGCTGCTCACGGGTGACAGCGGGACCGGCAAGGAGCTGGCCGCCGAGACCATTCACGAGCTGAGCGCCCGGCGGGACGGACCCTTCGTTCCGGTCAACTGCGGCGCGGTCTCCCCGTCGCTCATCGAGAGCGAGCTGTTCGGACACGAGCGCGGGGCGTTCACGGGCGCGGCGCAGCGCCACCGCGGTCACTTCGAGCGGGCGAACGGCGGCACGGTCTTCCTCGACGAGATCACCGAGATGCCGCTGGAAGCGCAGGTGAAGCTCCTGCGCGTCCTCGAGACACGCACGCTGCTCCGGGTCGGCGGGGCGGAAGGGATCGACATCGACGTGCGCGTCGTGGCGGCCACGAACCGCTCGCCCGCGCTCGCCGTGCGCGACGGCAAGCTACGGGAAGACCTGTTCTATCGCCTGAACGTGTTTCCCATCGAGCTGCCGCCGCTGCGCAATCGCGACGGCGACGCGGTGGCGATCGCCGAGCACTTCGTCGCGCAGCTGAACGAGGAGTCCGGCGAGACCAAGCGCCTGGCCCCGAGCGCGCGCTCGCACATCGCCGCCGGCGAGTGGCCCGGAAACGTGCGCGAGCTGCGCAATGCCATTCAGCGTGCCTACATCCTCGCCGGCGAAGAGATCGGCGTCGATGGCTTCGCCGTCGAGTCCTCGGTGCACGGGACCGTGGCGCCACAGGCCGGCGGGCTCGACGTGCAGGTCGGCATGTCCATCGCGGCCGTCGAACGCAAGCTGATCCTGGCGACCCTCGAAGAGCTGGGCGGCGACAAGAAGCGCGCCGCCGAGGTGCTCGGCATCAGCCTGAAGACGCTCTACAACCGCCTGAGCGTCTATCGCGCCGCCTGAGCGGTTCATGGTCGACAGCGGTCGATGATCGGCCGGATCCTGGGAATCCGGCCCGCGGATCGCCGCGCGGCATGGATCGGAGCGGCCACGCTCGCGGTCGTCATCGCCGGGCATACGATGCTCGAGACGGCGCGCGACGCGCTCTTTCTCAGCACGAGCCCTGCGGCGGACCTGCCGTGGGCCTATCTCGCCATCGCCGTCGTCGCGTTCGCGATCGGGCTGGTCGGGGGTCGGGCGAACGCCGGCGCCACACGCGGGGTCCTGCAGGCCGCGCTCGTGCTCGGGGCGGCCGTCACCGGGTCGTTCTGGCTTGTGACGGACCGCCCTACGCCGTTGATCGTGCTGGCTCTCTATGTCTGGACCGGCGTGTTCGCTTCCGTCGTGGTCATGCTCGTCTGGCTCTTTCTGGCCGCACACGTCGATCTCGCCCAGGCGAAGCGTATCTACGGGGTGGTTGCCGCGGGCGGGCTCTTGGGGGCCGCGCTCGGCGGAGGGCTGGCGACCGTGCTGCAGATCGGACGGCTCCCGCAGGTCCTGCTCCTCGCCACGGGTGCGTCGTACGTGTTCGCGGCGCTGCTCCTGCAGGCCGCGGGGTCGCCGGTGCGTTCTCCGGCGCCCGAAGCGACCACGAACATGGCGGCGCTGCGTGCCGCGGTGGGCGACCCGTATCTGCGGCGAATCGTCCTGGTCTCGAGTCTCCCCCCGCTGGTGTTCACCGGCATCGACTACGTCTTCAAAACGCTCGTCAGCCGGAGCATCCCGGCCGCGGAGCTGGGGCCGTTCTTCGCGCGCTACAACCTCATCGTCTATGGCGGCGCCCTGCTGGTCCACCTGGCGGTGGCGTCGCGGCTCCTCCGTGGCCTGGGTGTGATTCGGGCCCTGGCGATCCTGCCGAGTCTGCTCGTGCTCGGATCCGCGGCCTTCGCGCTCACGGGCGGGTTGCTCGCCGTGCTCGTGCTGAAGGGCGTGGACGTCGCCTTCCGTCATTCGCTGCACCGCGCCAGCACCGAGATCCTGTTCCTTCCGGTCGCGCCGGACGTGCGTGGCCGCGTGAAGGCACTCGCGGACGGGCTGGGTCAGCGGGGCGGGCAGGCGGTGGGGTCGCTGTTGCTGCTGTGGGCGGCGCGCGCGGGCCTGGGCCCGCATCTGGTCGGGGCGGCGCTCGCGGTGACGAGTGCCGTGTGGGTGGCGCTCGTCGTGGAGCTGCGGCGGCACTACGTGGCGCGTTTTCGCAGCGAGCTCGGCGCGGTGCACGGGGAGGGGGACGCGACCATCCCCGACCTGGACCTGCACGCGCTCGAGGTCTTGGTGACGGCCCTCGGCTCGTCGAACGACACCGAGGTGATCGCCGCGCTCGACATGTTGGAGCGGTATGAGCGCGGCGGGCTCGTCTCCCCCTTCATCCTGTATCACCCGTCGAGCCTGGTCGTGCTCCGGGCGCTGCAGGTCTTTGCTGGGTCGGCGCGGGAAGACGTGGCGCAGATCGTGCCACGCCTGCTCGAACGGGACGATCCGGCCGTGCGCGCCGCCGCCCTCGGGGCGCTCGGCTCGATGCACCTCGACACCGTCCAGGCCTGGCGGCTGGTGCGGGAGGACGCGTCGCCCGAGGTGCGAGCGACGGCGTTCACCATGCTCCTCTCTCGCGCGGGAGAGGGCGGAGGGCCGGAGGCCGAACGGCTCTTGATGGACGCGCTCGGCGTCTGGCCCGCGGCCGGACGCGTGGCGTTGGCCCGTGCCGTCGGCACCCTACCCATTCCACTGGCCCGCCGTCTGGCCGACACGCTGACCGTGGATGCGGATCCGCTCGTGCGTCGCGCACTGGCCCTGGCGCTGGCGGAAGAGCCGCGGGAGTCGTTCCTCGAACCGTATACGGCGCTGCTCGCGCACCGGGAGAGTCGCGAGCCCGCGCGGGGTGCGCTGGTGGCCCTCGGCGCCGCGGCCTTGGCGCATTGTGGTGCACGCCTCGCCGCCGCCGACGCGCCCGATGCGGTGCGCCTCCATCTGCCCCGCACCATCAGCCGCTTCCAGAGCGCAGCGGCGGCGGGCGTCCTGATGGAGGCGCTGCCGCGGACGACCGACACGCGCGTGCGCCACAAGATCCTGCGCGGCCTCGGACGGATGCGGACGAACGATCCGTCGCTTCCGATCGACCGCGAATCGCTGCTCCGTGCCGCGGGCAGCGGACTGAGCCGTGCGGTCACGACGCTGCTGTACGCGGTTGCCTACGATCGATTCGTCACGACGCAGAGTACCACCCGCCCGCGGGACACCCTGGCTGCCTTGCTCCGTGAGAAGGAGCGGCGCGCGCTCGAGCGCGTGTTCCGGATCCTGCACATCCTCGAGCCCGGCGACCGATTCCGGAGCATGTTCCAGGGTCTCGCCTCGAGCGACGCGCACGTGCAGGCGTCGAGCCGGGAGCTGCTCGAACACGTGGTCGACGATGCGGCTCTCCGGGACGGGATTCTCGCGATGACCGAGCGGCTGCCGGCCGCGCAGCGGCTCGGGCGCGTCGGCGCCTGGTGCGACGTTCTGCTTCCGCGACGCGTCACCATGGCGTTGGTCGACGGCGGCGAGGACGACCCGGGCGAGTGTGGCGCCGCGGTCGCCGCGGTCTTGGCGGCGATGCGCGGAGATTCGGATCCGGTGCTCGCGGGGCTGGCCGCGGCGGCCCTCGGCGCCGTGGCGGCGGAGGGACCGGCCTCGTGACGCCCGTCCGCTCGGCCGACGAGCCCGTGAGCGTCCAGCACGTGCTGGCGCTGAAGTCGTTTCCGCTCCTGCAGGACGTC
>Ga0187893_10007723_pt1 | contig 17419 bp, 20 predicted proteins | sample MA1701074metaG_FD_139574 | JGI IMG/M metagenome (GOLD analysis project Ga0187893, IMG submission 139574) | White microbial mat communities from a basaltic lava cave in the Kipuka Kanohina Cave System on the Island of Hawaii, USA - MA170107-4 metaG ... | reverse complement strand
TCACAATCTCGCCCAGAATCGCCGTACGGGTGGAGGTCTTTGTTTTCTTCATCACGCTCCGGACGTGCTCTTTCACCGTGAAGGTGGAAATCCCCAGTGCCGCGGCGATCTCTTTATTGGTCAGCCCTTTGCACAGATGCTCAACGACTGTTTGCTCGCGGCAGGTCAACTGGAAGCACTCTTTGACATGGTCGGACACGAACTCGTCGCGGCGACGGGTCTCTTCCATGAGCAGCAGAATGCGGGAGAGCCGGATATCACCAGGATCGGGCAGGCCGAATCCTCGCAGGACGATGGGCACAAGTCCATGGTCGAGGGTCTGGGTCAACTCCACCTCTTCCCAGTCCTTGGCGACGGTGTGGTGCTGGAGGCGCTCCTTGATCTCCCTGAGCAGTGCGTTGAGCTGCGGAGGGAGCACTACTCCCGTCGCATGGATGCCATGCGGGTGCGCCGTTAGCTCGAGTAGGTGCCGGGCTTCCAGGTTCAGGTACTGCAACTGAAGGGGTAATAATGTGAAGATCAGGACGCCAGGTCCGCTCCGCTGATGAGTCGGTAGTTCCATCTGACGCTTGTACAGCTCCAACATTCGCTCGTTCGTCATCATCGGCCACCTCCATGCCTGTTCATCCCTCGCGAGCGCTTCTAGCAGAAAGCGTACCAACTATGAGCATTCATATTCTTCCAAGGTTTTTGGCCGAGGGACTGCCAAGGCACCTGCCTGGGGGAGGGGCTTAGGAATAAATTACACACCTGGGCTGGAAGGTTTTACATCGGGGGGTGCTACGGCTCAGGCTGGAGTGAAGCTGGTCGCGAGGGATCAGTTCCTTGCCGTCTTCACCGGGCCCGGTCCCTCGGCTTGCACGCCAAGGAACCGAACCGCTCTCTCACCCTTCAGGTGTTCGGGCGTGATGATGTAGGTACCGTACATCGTGGTGGTCCAGACGGCCTTCGCGGCCTCTGTGTCGCCGGCGGAGAGGGCGTACGTTAGTCCACCGACCACTCCCCCGAAGAGCGCAAAGCCGACTTTCACGGCGCCGTAGGGGATGGTAACGAGCCAACTCGCGGCCTGCAGTGCTGCACCGGACGGAGTCCCGGTAGAGGCTGTTTCGCCTTCCCGTTGATCTCCCGCCTGCGCCCACGCCCCGGGGATGAGGGCCACGCCTGAAACGGCGACGATCAGGGCCACGACCACCATCAGCTTCCATCGGCCCCACACAGGGACCTTCTCACCCGCCAGATCTTTTCCTCGGATACTGGTCACCGGTTGTTCCTCCTTTCGTAGCGGCTCCGCCTGTGCCATGCAATCAGGAGCCCTTCCAGCCTCCAACTATACGCCATTCTGGCTCCAGGTCAAAAGCGTTTTCGATTTTCGACGTTCAGGCTTGCGCCAGGCCAGGCTCTTGCCTACAATCCGACCGCATGAAGGACCATGCGATTCGGGCGTTTGAAGAAAGCGCGGAGGTCAAGCGGCGGTTTGTTCAAACGCATGCGGACCGCATCGTGCAGGTCGCGGGCTTGATCGCACAAGCCTTACGCCAGGGGCACAAACTCCTGCTCTTCGGCAACGGCGGCAGCGCCACGGATGCCTCGCACATAGCGGCCGAGTTCGTCGGCCGCTATCACCGTGACCGCAAGCCCTTTCCCGCCATCGCCCTGGGCGCAGATCAGGCGGCGCTGACCTGCATCGCCAACGACTATGGTTATGAGGAACTCTTCGCCCGGCAGGTCAGGGCCCACGGGCAAAAGGGCGACATAGTGATCGCCATCAGCACCAGCGGCAATTCACCCAATGTGCTGAAGGGTACCGAGGCCGCACGGTCGCTGGGTCTGACCACCATCGGCTGGACGGGCGGCACGGGCGGGAAACTGGCCGGGTTGGTGGACCATTGCTTTCTCGTGCCGTCCACCGTCACCGCTCGCATCCAGGAATGTCACATCACGCTCGGACACGTCCTGTGCGAGCTGGTCGAGGAAGGGCTCGGTGTCCACTAATCCATTGCTTCTCGTTACCGGTGCCGCCGGCTTCATCGGTTCGCAATTCGTTTCCTCCTGCGCCCGGAAGGGCTATTCCACGATCTCCGTCGATGAGACATCCCTCTTCGGTTCGCGGGAGGAGCATGCCGGCATCGCCTTCGGCGAAGTGGTGGATCGGGGGACACTCTTCGAGTGGCTGGACCACCGGCGCCCCCCGCTCTCCGGCATCGTCCATCTCGGCGCCTGCACCGACACCACCGAATTCGATGTCGCCTATTTGCAGGCCACCAACGTGCGGTATTCCCAGGACCTGTGGCGCATGGCTGCGGCGCGCCAGATCCCTTTCGTGTATGCCAGCAGCGCCGCCACCTATGGGGACGGCTCCCTTGGCTATGCAGACGATGAATCGCTCCTTTCTCAACTCAAGCCTCTGAACCCCTACGGACAGTCGAAGCAAGAGGTAGATCTCTGGATCTTGGAGCAGGAACGGATCGGACAGGCTCCGCCGACCTGGTCCGGCTTCAAGTTCTTCAACGTGTACGGGTTCGGCGAGCGGCATAAGGGCAAGATGGCCAGCGTCGTCTTGCACGCCTTCGATCAGATCCGCGACACCGGGAAGGTACGTCTGTTCAAGAGCCATCGCCAGGGCATCCCGGACGGCCACCAGAAGCGGGACTTCATCTATATCGGCGATGTGGTGGATGTCCTGCTCTTCGCGCTCGCACAACCGATCCGGCGCGGCCTCTTCAACCTCGGCACGGGACAAGCCCGAACGTTTCTCGATCTCGTACGCTGCGTGTTCCAGGAACTCGGACGTCCCGAACAGATCGAGTTTTTCGACACCCCGCCGGAGCTCCGGGCGCGCTACCAGTATTTTACGGAGGCCAGGATGGAGCGGTTGCGGGCAGAGGGGTACAGGGCGCCATTCACCCCACTGGAGCAGGGGGTTCGAGCCTACGTTCGGCATCTCCTGACGGCCGGCGAGGCTGTGGGGAGCGGCTAGTCTATGGTTCATTCGGGAAACACCCTCACTTCCGACCGCGTGCAGGCACTGTGGGCCGACATCAATGTTCGATTCTTTCGTGGAGCGTTGGCGCCCATCCGAATTGAGTGGAGCACCCGCCTCACCTCTTCGGCCGGCATGTTTGTCTGTCGTACCGGGCCGCGAGCCCGCGGGGTCGAGCCGGGCGGGAACTTACGTGAGCGCCGGCTGATCCGGCTCTCGGCGCCCCTGCTTCGGCGAGGGTCTCCCTGGGCCGAGGGCACTCTCGCGAGCACCTTGGCCCACGAGATGATCCATCAGTGGCAATTCGACTTCCTCAGGCGACGGCCGAACCACGGCCCGGACTTTTGTCGCAAGATGACCGAGATGAATCAGGAGGGGTTGGGGATCAGCATCCGCCACGAGCTGCAAGATGCGGTTCGAGCCCTGACGAGGTATGCGTGGCGGTGCCAACGTTGCGGTCGCGCCTACGAGCGCCAGCGACGGACCATCAGACCCGGCCGTCACCGCTGTGGGGCCTGCTGGGGACCGCTCCGCGAACTCGGGCCGGAGGAAGGCAAGGGGCAAGGGGCAAACGGTAAAAGTGTCGCGAGTCAATCCGTGAGCCCGGCGGTGGTGGACCGGTTGACGCACCTGAATCGGGGTGTCACCCTCACCAAGCCGGTCCAACTCCAACTGGATTTTCCGACGCCTTTGACCGTTTAAACGTTAAACGTTCGAACGTCTTGAGGGCGGGATGCCTCGTTGGTCGCGCCAGATCGTCTTCGGCGACGTGGATGCTATGTACGCCTCCTCGGCCATCGTCGCGGACCCGTCGCTGGCCGGGAAACTGGTGGCTGTGGGGACCCCTGCGCCCCGAGGCATCATCACCGCGGCCAGCTATTCCGTGCGCCGCTACGGCGTGAAGGCGGCCATGCCCACGACGCACGCGCTGCGGCTCTGCCCCGGTCTTGTCCTCGTACCGCCGGACCGCGCTCTGTACCGGCGGCTCCATAACCAGATGCGCGCGGTCACCGACCGGTTCTTTCCGGCCACCGACTGGACCAGTATCGACGAGTTCTACGCAGACGCAACCGCGTTGCAGTCACTCCACCCCTCCCCGGCAGCGCTCGGACAAGCCGTCAAGCGTTCGATGTTTGAAGCCACCGGCCTACGCTGCACCATCGGGATCGCGACAGGCAAGGCCGTCGCCAAGATCGCGGCGGATTCCCACAAGCCGGACGGGCTTGCCGTGATCGAGCCGGGCTCTGAAGCCTCGTTCCTCGCCCCCCAGCCGGTGAAGGCATTGCCTGGCGTGGGGCCCAAGACCGCGGCGGTTCTCGAGCAGTTGGGCGCCCGCCTTATCGGAGACCTGATGGATCCCCGGCTGGAACCGACGCTCCGCCGCCTGTGGGGCTCGCGTTTGGCCGGCCTGCAGGCCCTTGCACGCGGCCTCGACCATGACCCCGTCGTACCCGACCGTGATCGGAAAAGCCTGAGCCACGAGACGACGTTCGATGAAGACACGCACGACCTCGCGCTTCTGGAGAGAACGACTCACGAGTTTCTGGGGATTCTGGCGCACGAACTGCGGCTGGAACACCTTGCAGCCGGTTCGTTCACCGTGAAGCTCAAGGATGCCCGGTTCAGCGTCTCCACCCGCCAGCGCCACTTTACCCGCCCGCTGAATTACGACCCGCCGATGTGGCGAGACATTCAACCCGCCCTTCGGGCGCTCGCGGTCCCCGGCGCGCGTTACCGCCTGGTCGGGCTCGCGCTGTCGGATTTGGTTCCGGCGACCGACGATCTGTTTGCCCAGCGCACCACCAAAGCGCTGGCCGCCATGGATGGGCTCATTGAGCGGTTCGGACCGGGGATGGTCCGCCTGGGCCGGCTGCCTGTCCCTTGATCCGCGATGGCGGCTGGGGGTAAAACCGTGGTAAGAATATACGACCTGAATTCTTAACCGGGAGAAACCTCATGACACGAACCTTGCGGGCTGGCGCCTTATTGCTCATCTTCACGGGGGTCTACGGGTGCGGTGATTCCGTGCGAGAGGTCATGATGAAACAGAAATACCCGTCCTACCCTCCTGAGATCAGGGAGGCGATCGACAAGGGCTACGTCGTGAAAGGCATGGATGCGACACAGGTCGAGTTGGCCCTCGGTCCCAACCCCTGTATCAGGACCAGGAGGGAAGGGAACAAAGCCTACGCCAGTTGGCAGTATGAGTTGGACAAATCGGACTACAAGGTGAAGGTTCCCTCCAGTTGCTTCGAGCGACACTCCTCCCCCTACACGGTCTTTTTCGAGGACGGTCACGTAACGCATTGGGACTACTGAGGTGTGGATGAGACCCTGGGTACGGGACAGCTTACTGGTGCTGATTCTGATATACCTTGGGGGGTGCTCGGCGGCGGAATCGGAGCGTCAGGCGCTCATGCGAGAAAAATACCCCTCCTATCCGGAGCACATCAGAAAGGCCATCGACAGCGGCATGCTGGTAAAGGGGATGACTCAGGAACAAGTGCTCCTGGCTATCGGCCGGACGCCGTGTGTGAACTCTCGCACCCTCAAAGGGAAGACGTATGACAGTTGGGCCTACCAGCTCGACCAGCAAACCGGCAAGCTGGTCGTGCCCGCCCACTGCACCATGGGGCGCCAGGCCGTGGTGTTCGAGAACGGGTACCTCACCGAGTGGGATGCCCAATAGTCAGAGGGTTATTTCATCGCTTCCGCGGTGCAATGCCACCCATCCCCTTTGACCTTGTTCACGGCGTCGGTCAGTTGACCAGGTTTGACCTTCCCCGCCTCACTGTCCACGATCGCGTGGCCCTTCATGCTCTTTAGGTCCACGGACTTTACCCCGGGCACCTTCTTGAGTGCGGTCTCCACATCTCCAAGGTAGTGCTCGCAAAACTTTCCCCCCAGCATGAGCGTGGTCTTGTCACCCGACCCAGCACCGGCTTGCGCCGCTGCGAGGGCGATTCCGACCGCCGCTGCCATAACCAGTTTCCTTGTAAACTGCATGCCGCTTCTCCTTTCGTTCTGCTCGAAGTTCAGTTGCACGATCAGCCCACCTCCCGTTCACTTCATCGATTGCAGCAGGGCCCGGAGCTCCGGAACCAGATCCATCCCGCCATTGGAGCGGCCGGAGAGCGCCGCGTCTATCCCCGCCTGTAGGACGGGCCTCGCCTCTTCGCTGCGTCCCAAGGCCACCAGCGCCCGGCCCAATGCCAGGTGCGACGCCACGTGCGTCGGGTCCACACGGACCGCCACGCGCAGATGCTCCACAGCCTCTGCGAGATCCCCGCCCTCCTGTAACAGCTTATTGCCCAGGCCGTAGCGGCCGAGAAACCCGTTCGGGTTCCTGGCCACCATTTGTCGAAATCCGTCGAGATCCACGCGGTACTCCGGGATGCACCCTGACGGTCGGCCTTACGCCGATGCTCGCCGAAGGACAGTGTAGCCAATTCGCCGCTTCATGCACAAGCAGGGCAGGGGCGAGAGGAAGGCGAGAAATGCGCGACGGGCGGGACGCGCGAGAGGGGCGAGACGAAAAGAGCGGGAAAGGCATGAGGGGCGAGAGAACTGAGAGAGACTACAGGAGTCAGTAGGCCGAGCGATGGGTAGCTATGATTTCCTCTGGCTGTTTCGGTAAGATGGGGCCATGCTTCAGAAGATCAAGACACGGACCGAACTCGCCGGCCTGCTGGCCACGCGCCGGAAGCAGGGCGAGCGCATCGTCTTCACGAACGGGTGCTTTGACCTGATGCACATCGGGCACACGCGGTACCTCAGGGCGGCCCGCGCGCTCGGAGATCTCCTGGTCGTCGGCGTGAATTCGGATACGTCCACCCGATCGTTGAATAAGGGTCCCGGGCGGCCCATCGTGCCGGAGGCCCAGCGGGCGGAGGTCTTGGCCGCGCTGGCTTGTGTGGACTATGTGGTGCTCTTTGATGAGCCGGACCCGGCCCGGCTCCTTGCCGAGTTGCAACCCGATGTGCTGGTTAAGGGGGGAGACTGGTCTCCCGACCGCATCATCGGCCGGGACCTCGTCGAGGCCCATGGCGGGACAGTCCAGGCCATTCCGCTGGTGCCTGGAGTCTCGACGACGCTCCTCGTCGAGCGGATCCGGCAGCTCAGAGAAGATAGTGACAAGTGACGAGTGATGGGTGACGTTTTAAATCCGGCAAGACGCTTCGGAGGAAACTCGCGGCTCTTTCTCGCGACCCGGATCTCGTATCAGGCGTTACTCGTCACCCGTCACTGATCACTCCTCACCGCTGATGTCAAACTACTGGGATCAACACCTCAAGCCTGTGCTGGAAGCCCTCACCCGGCCTCAGGGGAGGCCCTGCCTGACCAGCCTGCACGGCTCCACGACCGCATTCGCCCTCACCTTGCTGGCGCGGCCCACATACCAGGCCCACACACCGCTTTCGGAACGTGTCGGGGTGGGAGGAGCGTCTGCGGGGCTCCCTCCCGCTGGGGTGGATCGCTCCTGGCTCGTCGTCACGGCCACGGACGAGGCCGCCGAGCGCTTGCATGACGATCTCCAGTTTTTCCATGCCATGGTGGGTATCCCGCCGCACGCGCTGGGGCTTTTCCCCGAGTGGGAAACCTTGCCTTACGAGGCAACTTCGCCCCACGTCGAGCTGATCTCTCGGCGGATGCGAACCCTGCAACGGCTCACCGATCACGCCCGCACCCTGTTGATCACGTCCCTGCCGGCCCTCATGCAACGTCTGTTGCCCCTTTCGGTCTTTTCTGAAGCCCGCCTGCGGCTCCGCTCCGGTGAGTCCCTGGAACGCGAGGCCCTCATCGGCCGCCTGCTTCGACTCGGGTACCGACGCGGCTCCGTGGTGGAGGTCCCCGGAGAGTTCAGCGTCCGAGGGGGCATCGTGGATGTCTACTCGACGGCCTACCCCGACCCCCTGCGCCTGGAATTCCTCGGTGACACGATCGAGTCGGTGCGGTTCTTCGACCAGGCAACGCAAAAATCGACCACCAAGCTGAACGAGGCCTGGCTGCTCCCAGCCAGGGAGTTTCTCGCTTCAAACACGCGAGCGGAGAGCCTGGCCCCCCTTCCCCCTGATGCGGAGTGGCGCGGCCCGGAACTCTACGGGAGCATGGAGTCCCTCCTTGACTATTTCCCCACGCCGCCCATCCTGGTCTTCGACCAGCCGGCATCTCTTGCCAAAAAGGCCGCAGAGTTCTGGAAAGAGATCGAGGAGGCCTATTTCCGGCACGGGGAGCCGGCCGATGCCGCTCCCTACCCCACTCCCGACCGGCTCTATCTCCACTGGGATCACCTCCTGGAGCGCACAGAGTCCTGGTCCGCTCTGGCGCTGGAGCCCCTCGCCTCGGCGGATGCCCAGTGGGATCCGGTGGTCCCATTCCCCGCCCAGTCCCTCACCAGCATCGGCTTGGCCGTCCGGGGGACGCCCTTCAGCCAAACCCTGGCGATCCTGGATCGCTTGAGAAGCACGGGGCTGGTGCTCCTGGTCGCGCGGAGCCGGGGCCAGGTCGACCGCTTGCTCGCGCTCTTCGCCGAACAGGATCTTCCTGCCTCACCGTGGAGTCCACGCCAGTGGGCGACAGCCTCTTCGCGGAGACTCCCCTTCTCGCTGCTTCAGGGCGACCTCTCCTCCGGCTTTGTATCCGCTGACGGCCGGCTGGCCGTCGTCACCGAGGAGGAGTTCTTTGCAAAGGGCATGCGGCACCGCCCGCCGCCCAAGAGCAAGGCTGCCACGTTCCTCTCCTCCCTCGACGACCTTGACGTCGGGGATTTCGTCGTCCACGTCCAGCATGGCATCGCGCGATATCAGGGACTCCGTCGGCTTTCCGTACAGGGCTTCGACAGCGACTACCTGATTCTGGAGTTCGCCGGAGGGGACAAGCTCTACGTGCCGCTGGACCGCCTGAACCAGGTGCAACGGTATAGCGTGGCCGAAGGCCACATTCCCCGGCTGGACCGGCTGGGCGGGACAAGCTGGGCGCGTACCACCGCCCGCGTGAAAAAGGATATCGAGGAGATGGCGCAGGAACTGGTCGAGCTCTATGCGAGCCGAGAGGTCGTCCACCGGAATGAATATGGGGGCGACAGCGCGCTCTCGCACGCATTCGAGGCAGCCTTCGAGTACGAGGAGACACCCGACCAGCTTCGCGCCATCGAAGACATCACGCGCGACTTGGAGTCGCCCAAGCCCATGGACCGTCTCGTCTGCGGGGATGTGGGGTACGGTAAGACGGAGGTCGCCATGCGCGCGGCCTTCAAGGCGGTTGAAGACAACCGGCAGGTTGCGGTCCTCGTTCCCACCACCCTCCTGGCCCAGCAGCATTATGAGAACTTCGCGCAGCGCTTCGCCCCCTTCCCCGCCCGCGTGGCCGCGCTCTCACGTTTTCAGTCGCCGAAGGAAACCAAGGCGCTGCTCAAGGAGCTGGCCGTCGGGACGGTGGACGTCGTGATCGGGACGCATCGCCTGCTCCAGAAGGACGTCCAATTCAGGAACCTGGGACTGGTCATCATCGACGAGGAACAGTGGTTCGGCGTCCGGCACAAGGAGCGGCTCAAGCAACTCCGCACCCAGGTGGACGTGTTGACTCTCACCGCCACACCGATCCCGCGCACCCTCCAGATGGCCATGGCCGGCGTCCGCGACCTGTCGGTGATCGAGACGCCGCCGGCCGGCCGGCTGTCTATTCGGACCCAGGTGGTGCGCTTCAAAGACTCGGTGATCCGGGAGGCGATCATCCGGGAGTTGGGGCGGGGTGGGCAGGTCTTCTTTGTCCACAACCGCGTCGAGACCATGGAGAAGATGGGTGCGTGGTTGCAACAGTTGGTGCCGGAAGCGCGGTTCGTCATGGCGCATGGGCAGATGGACGCGCGGCTGCTCGAGTCCGTCATGTTGAAGTTTTTGCGCCGGGAAACCGACGTCCTGATTGCCTCCGCCATCATCCAATCCGGACTGGACGTGCCGAATGCGAACACGATCCTGGTCAACCGCGCGGACACCTTCGGGCTCGCCCAGCTCTATCAACTGCGCGGTCGCGTCGGCCGGGCGGGACACCAAGCCTACGCCTACTTCCTCGTGCCCGACGAAGGTGCGCTCACCGGAGACGCGCAGAAGCGGCTGGTGGCCATCCAGGAGTTCACCGAACTCGGCTCGGGGTTCCGGATTGCGGCGGCCGATCTGGAGATCCGCGGCGCGGGCAACCTCCTTGGCAAGCAGCAGTCGGGCCACATCGCGGCGGTCGGACTGGACCTGTACCTACAAATGGTCGAGCACGCGGTGCAAAATCTGAAGGGACAGGTGGTGGAAGAGCAGCTCGATCCAACCCTGCACCTGCCGGTATCAGCCTTCATCCCCGAGGAGTATGTCGCGGACAGCCACCAGCGTCTCTCGCTCTACAAGCGATTGGCTTCGACCCAGCAAGTGGGGGATCTGGCCCTCTTGCACGGAGAAATCCAGGACCGGTATGGACCGTTGCCTGAACCCATCGAGCGTCTTCTGGAAGTGATGCAGGTTCGCCTGTTGGCCAAGACCCTGCGGTTGGCATCGGTCGAGGTGAAGGACCAGGCCGCCGTGGTGACCTTCGATCCGAAGGCTCCCGTGCCGGAACCCGGGATCCGTAGGCTGATGGACCGGTACCAACGCCGGTTCCGCCTCCTCGCCCCGCTTTCCTTTGAGCTCACCATCCCGCGCGGCGCGTGGAGCGTCGTCTTTCCCGAACTCACGGCCGCCTTGCAAACCCTTACTGTCTGTGGTACCACCTCCGGGCTGTTGAGCCCGGAGTTGATAAAACCAGCGTGAGGAGAGGGGGTTCCATTCCAGCAGCGGCGTCCCGGCCCCTGGGGCTGGTCCTTGCGTGTCTGCTGTGGGGCCTGGCGGGTTGCCCCACCCCATCTCAGGAATCGCCTGCCCTCGCGGTCGTGAACGGAAAACCGATCACCCAAAGCGAGTTCGACGTTCGCTGGGCGGAACTGCCGGACGCCAGGCGGGGGCACTATGAACGAGAGGGCGGCAAACGCCGGTTCCTCGATGACTTGATTACGCGGGAACTGCTGCTGCAGGAGGCCCGCCGGCTCGGCCTGGATCGGAGCCAGCCCCTGCGTGAGCGGCTGGAGCGCCTGAGGGAACAGATGATTCTTGACGACCTGACGCAGCAGGCGCTGGGCCCCGGGGTCGACGTCTCCGCGGCCGAACTGGCCGCCTATGTTGCCGCGCATCCGGAGGTGCTTCCTCCGGAAACCGAAAGTCATACGGCGCACATCCTCGTGGACACCCTGGCCCAGGCGCATGAGGTGAAGCGCCGGCTCGACCGAGGAGGCGACTTCGCGAAACTCGCCTCCCGGTTCTCGATCGACAAGGGGACGAGAGCCCAGGGCGGCGACCTCGGCCTGTACCGGCCGGGGTCCGCCGATCCCGAGGTGGAATCCGCCATCATGAACCTGAAGACCGGGATGATCAGCGATCCGATCAAGACCGCCAAGGGGTTTCATCTCTTTAAGCTGGTCAGCCGTGAAGGGACGGACCCGGAGGTGATGCAGGCGGCTCGCGAGCAACTGCGGCGGGAACTCTCGGCGGAGAAGCGGTTGAAGCAATACGAAGCGTTCCTCGCGAAGCTCCGAGCACAGGCCGCCATCCGGAAGGAGGGTGAGACAAAGTGAGGCGCACAGGCCGAACTCCGGGCGCGCGTCGCCGAGGCCGGCCGCTCTCCCGGTGTGCCGTGATGAGCGTGATGGGTGCGCTGATGGCCACCGTCGCATCCCCCTTGGCGGCTGAGTCGGCACAGATGGCCGATCGGATCATCGCCGTCGTGAACTCCGAAGTCATCACCCTGTCAGAGCTCAAGGCGGAGGCGGAACCCGAGGAGAAGCGCCTGCAGGAGCACTACCGCGGAGCCGACCTGCAGAAGCGCCTGCAGCAGCTCGAATATATTACCCTGACGCGCCTGATCGAACGTAAGCTCCAGGTTCAGATGGCCGCCTCCAAGGGAATGGAGGTGTCGGAAGCGGAAGTGCAACATGCCATCAAGGAAATGAAGAGTCACGGAGAGAAGTTCGACGAGAACAATGCGGTTCAGAAAAAAGCCCTCAAGGATCAACTGACGCTGATGCGGGTCGTGGAGCGGGAAGTGCGGGGGTCGGTCATGGTGTTGGAGCCGGAGATGAGAAAATACTACGAAACCCACCAGGTGCGCTTCTCGCTGCCGGAAGAATATCGCCTCAGTCAAATCCTGTTCCTTCAACGATCCACGGAAGACCCCAGGGAGTTTCGCGCGCGCGCCGACGAAGTCTACGACAGGCTAAAGACGGGCTCCGATTTTGCCGACATGGCGTTCAAATTTTCCGCCGGGGCCGAAGCCAGCCGGGGCGGCAATCTCGGCGTGGTTCGCCAGGGCGAACTGCTGCCGGAGATCGAACAGGTCGTTGCGCAGCTCCAACCAGGCCAGTTTACTTCCCTCGTCGAAACGAGCCAGGGCCTCCACATCATCCGTCTCGACGAAAAAAAACCTTCCCAATATCGACCCTTCGCCGAGGTCAAAGGCGAAATTCAAGGCCTCGTCTACCAGGAGAAAAGTGAAGATTTTTACCAGACGTGGATCGGAAATCTGAAGAACAAGTCATACATCGAAATAAAATTCTAACTGAAGCGATCAGCAGTCAGCCGTCAGCGCTCAGCCCAGGCCTTCCATGATTCGCATCAAGGCTGAACGCTGATTGCTGATAGCTGACGGCTCATAGCTTTGCAAGCAGCAGGTCGCGAATCACGGCCCACAGATCCTCGCGCCCTTCGTTCGTCACTGCGGAGTAGGCCAGCAACTCGCTCGTGGCCGGCAGTGCGAGCGCGTCCCTGATCACGGCCTCGCCGCTGCGGCGGTCGCCGCGCGTGCGCTTGTCTACCTTCGTCGCCACCACCACCGGTCTGCGCCCGATCTCTTGGAGCCAGGCGAACGTGGTTCCGTCGTGCCGTTCGGCTCCCCGGGCATCCAGGAGCAGGACCACCCCGCGCAGTTCGCTCCGCGTCGTCAGGTACCGCTCGATCATCGGCCCCCACTGCGCGCGCACGGACTTGGCCACTTTGGCATAGCCATAGCCAGGCAGGTCGACGATGTAGAACTGGCGCAATTGCGGGTCGCTACTGGCCACCCGGAAGAAATTGATGAGCCGCGTTTTGCCCGGCGTGGAGCTGACCTTCGCGAGCCCCTTGCGCTGCAGCAGGGAATTAATCAGCGAGGACTTCCCCACGTTGGATCGCCCGACAAAGGCCACTTCGGGCAGGCGATCATGCGGAAACTGCTCCGGGGACTCACAACTTTTGACGAACTCGGCACTAATGATTTTCATGGCTGCCTCGCAGGCGAGAGGCGCGAGACTAGCGCGAGGTGCGAGACGAACGGAATGAGTCGAGAAAGCGCGTCTCACGCGACGTGCACGTCCCGCTCGTCCCGCCTTCTTCCCTTTCCCGCTTTTCGCGCTATTCGCGCCCGTCTCGCTCGTCCCGCACGCCCCGCTTCCTGTATCATCGCCCCATGGTGAAGTCAACGTGGCGGCGCAGGGTCGCGCGGGTTCTGCTTGGTCTCATGCTGCTGGTGGGCCTGCCGTTAGGTGGCCTTGCGCTCTACTGGCTGGTCACATTCCCCGACATTGCTCGGCTGGCCAAGTCAAACCCGGCCTCGACCGCTCTCATGGAGGCACGCATGACGGCCGCACGTGAGCGGGGCCAGCCCGTCAGCCGGCAGTGGGCCTGGGTTCCTCTGACGCGCATCTCCTCTCATTTGCAGCGGGCCGTGATCGTGTCCGAAGATGCCGCCTTTTTCCAGCACGAGGGTTTCGACTGGGAGGGCATCCGGCAGGCGGCGGCGCGGAACCTCGAGGACGGCGCGCTCCGTCGAGGAGGCAGCACGATCACCCAGCAGGTGGCCAAGAATCTTTACCTGTCCTCCGACAAGAACCTCCTGCGGAAAGCCCAGGAAGCCTTGGTCACGCGCGCGCTGGAACATCGCCTCACGAAGCAGCGCATCCTTGAAATCTATTTGAACGTAGCCGAATGGGGACGCGGGGTCTACGGAGCCGAGGCGGCGGCACGCCATTATTTCAACAAGGCCGCGCTGGACCTGACGGCCGAGGAAGCCGCGCTGCTGGCCGCCCTGCTGCCGTCACCGCAGCGGCATGATCCCCTGAAGATCACGCCCTATCTCGCGAAGCGGCAGCAGCAGATTTTGGGACGGATGACATTGCGCGAGACGGGCGGGATGCGCGAGAGGCGCCAGTGAAATAGGAGAAGCGCGAAAGGCGGGAAACGTGAGGAAAGCAAGACACGCGGCAATGGGATAGACGAGCCAGAAAGGAGATCAGATGGCCTGGATCTATTTGTTCGTCGCAGGGCTGTTTGAAGTGGGGTGGGCAATCGGGTTGAAATACACAGAAGGGTTCACGCGGTTGGGACCGACCTTGTGGACGCTCGCAGCGATGGCGGTAAGTTTGTTTCTTCTGGCCATAGCATTGAAGACGATTCCGGTGGGAACGGGCTACGCCGTTTGGACCGGCATCGGGGCGGTAGGCACGGCCATCCTGGGAATCATACTCTTCGGGGAGTCGCGCGACGTCGTCCGTCTACTGTGCATCGTCCTCATCATCGGCGGTATCGCAGGACTGAAGCTCTCGTCGCCGCAATAGCGAGAGGCGCGGGACGGGCGAGAGGAGCGAGAGTGGCGAGGAAAGCGGGAAACTCGTCAGCCGTCTCGCTCGTCGCGCCCCTCTCGCGCGCCTCGCTCAGGAGTGTCGCCCACCTGGGCGTGTTCGCGCTCGCCGAAGACGGCCGAGTGGTGAGGGTAGTACTTGAACTCGAGTAAATTCTTCGCGGGGTCTTCCAAAAAGAAGGTTCGATGCTCGATGCGCGTATCCGGGAACCGGCGGCGTGGTTCTTGGTAAAACCGTAGACCCTTGACCTTCGCTCGATCACACAACGCTTGCCAGTCTGTTTCCGAGGTAAAAATCAGGCCGAAGTGCCGTGGATAAATTCCCTTCTGTGCCTCTGGCGCTTGGTCCACCAAGTGGGCGACGAGCTGATGCCCGGCGAGCTCCAGGGTGACCGCAGAGGCCGATTCCCGTCCCAGCGAACACCCCAGCCCCTCCACATAGAAGCGCTTGGTCTCCTGAAGATCGCTCGCTGGAAAGGCAAGATGAAAAATAATCTTGTTCATTTGGTGACTTGCTGATCTGGTGATTTGGTGGTTGACGCTCGTCCCCGGACGCCCACGCATCATTAAATCACTAAATCGGCAAATCAACAAATTCCTACCCGAACCGATCCCTCACCACCGGTTTTCCCGTTCCACCCCAGTAGCCGGCCAGCATCCGCGAGGTCGTGTGCCGGATGTCGAACCGCCCGGCGGGGGTGAGCACCAGCGCGCCGGCCGCCCCCTGGATGCGCACCACGAGACGATTGAGAACCTGCCGGGCGGCCGCGGCCGGACCGCAGCCCGCCGCAAGCCGATCCGTTATCTCTTTCGCCACTGCAATCCGGATGATGCTCTCGCCGAGGCCCGTCATGGAGACGGCCCCGGCCTGATTGTCCGCATAGATCCCGCAGCCGATCAGCGGGGTATCTCCCACGCGACCCGGGAGCATGAGGTCAATTCCACCGGTCGAGGCACCCGCCGCCACGGTGCCGGTCATATCCAGCGCGACCGCGCCGACCGTTTCCCGCCCGAGCTTGCCACGCCGGTTCATATCGCGGAACAGGGCCAGGGTCGTGCGGGCTAACGCCGTGGCCGGCGGCGATGTGCGCCCCGACTGTCGCTTGGCGCGGCTGGGCGCCGCTTGTCGCTCAAGCTTGAGATAGCGGGCAAACCGCGTCGCCGGTTCCCCCACCAGCAGCACGTGCGCCGTCTGTTCCATTACCTGCCGGGCGGCCGTGATGGGATGGCGGACCTCCTCGATCCCGGCCACTGCTCCGGCCCGCAAGGCCAGGCCTTCCATGAGGGATGCATCCATGCGCCGCGCGCCGTCGAGTTGGACGCGAGAGCCCTGCCCGGCATTGAAGTGCCCCGACGCCTCGAGTATTCGGATAGAGGCCTCAACAGCCGCGAGGGCTGAATCGCCGCGCCGCAGGAGCTCGTACCCGGCGATCAGCGCGTCTTTGAGGCATGCGCGCTGTGCCGCACTCATCGGTCGCGCGCCGGCGCCGCCATGGGCAAGAATGAGGGGACGGGAAGGCTTCAATTCAGGAGGATATCTTTGGCCTTCTGGTAGGTCGGATCCTTCATGCGGTCAAGGTCCGTCCGCACGAACCCCAGGCCGGTCACGCAGAGCTCGAAATTCTCGGACAACTTTCGAAAGAGAGGGCTCTGGTCATCAGACGGTCCGGAGGGGAACTGCGCCACGATGCCATATGAGCGCTTGCCGGTCTTGACGTAATCCACCAAAAAATCTTTGTGATAGATCAGGCCGGCGGTCTTCAACCGACGGAGGTATTCCGGAAACAGTCCGGCCATGAAAAGCGTGAAGTCCCCGATGTGGCGGTGGACTTCGCGCTCGCGCTCGAGTGTCTGGGCCTCGAGCAGGATCTCCGATTCAAAAAGCAGGTCCACGACGGTGTCCAGGGGCTGGCCGTGGCGGTTGCGGATGCCGTACAGATTATCGCTGTGAGTGAATTCGACAAGAAGGTTGGAGACGTACTGGGCCACGTTCAGGTCGGGCCACCGCAGTTTTTCGGTGAAACTTTTCTCGGTCAAGCCGCAAAAGAGCCGGCGCAACGGGTGATGCTCAGGTATCCGAATCTTCATCGGCCCCTCCCATCGCAGGGCGCGTCCTCGACTCGTAGTATGCCCGCCTCGTCTGCTTCTGGCAAGTCCATCCAAATGGTACGACGGATTTTTGTCGGCCCATCCGTGGGCCTTCCGTCAGTCCCTGCGATATTGGTATCGGCTTGCGGGTCGGCAGACTTTAACCCGGGTTAACGGCCCCGCGCTCATCCCCTGCTATCAAGAATGAAGGTGACCGGGCCGTCATTGAGGAGTTCCACCTTCATGTGAGCGCCGAAGACGCCGGTTTCCACGGTCAGATCGGTGGTGTTCCGCAATGTGTCCACGAAGTGATCGAATAGCCGCCGGGCTGTGTCCGGGTCCGCTGCCCGGTCGAAGCCGGGGCGGCGGCCCTTCTTGGTGTCACCCAACAAGGTGAATTGCGACACGGCCAGGAGCCCGCCGCCCAGCTCTGCGAGCGGTCGGTTCATCTTGCCGGCTTCATCGCTGAAGATGCGGAGCGCAGGGATCTTCTCCACCAGGTAGCTGACATCGGCCTCGGTATCCCCCCTGGCCACGCCGAGCAGAACGAGCAGCCCCGCCCTGATCTTCCCGACGACTTTCCCATCGACCTCGACCGAGGCGTGGGCGACGCGTTGGATGACGGCTTTCACGACGCTTCACTGTGGTCGCATCGAGTGAGAAGGT
>Ga0187893_10007722_pt1 | contig 17421 bp, 17 predicted proteins | sample MA1701074metaG_FD_139574 | JGI IMG/M metagenome (GOLD analysis project Ga0187893, IMG submission 139574) | White microbial mat communities from a basaltic lava cave in the Kipuka Kanohina Cave System on the Island of Hawaii, USA - MA170107-4 metaG ... | reverse complement strand
TGCTGCGGTTGATCCCGCTGCCGTCCCAGTAAGCTCGTCCGAGCCCACCGCCCGGGTAGCTCAGTCGGTAGAGCAGCTCACTCGTAATGAGCAGGTCGTCGGTTCGAGTCCGACCTCGGGCTCGCAGGTGGTCTGAACAGCAGGTTTAGGCCGGAGACACACGAAAACAGTAATCGCACAGCGCTCGTAGACCTACTCATTCGAGGTGGTACACTTGCGGCTGTGAGTGGTGGAACGCGCCCTCGTGTGGCCGTTACGGCGATGGACGCCATCGGCGGGATCGGGCGACTGGCGCCCTCGTTCGAGCTGGCGCTGCACGCCCGGAACCGCTCGCCCCGCACCATCAAGGGCTACCTCGAAGCCGTCCACTTCTTCGAGTCCTTCCTCGTCGAGCGTGGCATGCCAACGGCCGCTGCGGCAATCACCCGCGAGCACGTCGAGACGTTCGTCGCCGACCAGTTGCGCCGATGGACGCCGTCGACGGGCGCCACGCGGTACCGCCAGCTCCAGCAGTTCTTCCGGTGGCTCGTCGAGGACGGCGAGATCGCCAAGTCGCCGATGGCCAACATGCGCCCGCCGGCTGTGCCCGAGGAGCCCGTGCCGGTGGTGCGCGACGAGGAGTTGCGAGCCTTGCTCGCAGCGTGCGACGGCAAGGCCTTCGAGGAACGGCGTGACGCCGCGATCCTGCGGCTGTTCTTCGACGCCGGCCTGCGTTTGGCGGAAATGGCCGCGCTCGGCGTTGACGATGTCAGCCTGCGCGAACGCACGGTGAGCGTCGTCGGGAAGGGCAGCCGGCGCCGTACGGCCGTGTTCGGGGCGAGGACGGCCATGGCGCTCGACCGTTACCTCCGGGTGCGGAGGAGTCACTCTGGCGCCGGCGAGGCGTGGCTGTGGCTCGGACGGCGGGGCCAGCTGACGTCGAACGGCATCGCGCAGATGCTCCGTCGCCGCTGCCGGATGGCCGGGCTCGCCGACGTACACCCGCACCAGCTTCGCCACACGTTCGCTCACGCCTGGCTCGAAGCAGGCGGCAACGAAGGCGATCTCATGCGTCTGGCCGGATGGCGGTCCCGCGAGATGCTTGCCCGCTACGGAGCGTCGCTGGCCGACGAGCGGGCCCGAGACGCGGCACGTCGCCTGTCTCCGGGGGACCGCGTCTAGCCGTCGCCGTTCCGGCGCGCACGGTTCCGCTGTGCCCGCGCCCGGGCCGACTTCAGTGCGAGGTTGCTGAAGTACGCCTTCCTCGCTGCCTCCGCCCGCCGCCGACGCTCGACGTCAGGTAGCCGGCCGTCCGGATCGACCTCGCGCTCGAACCGGTCGAGGAACGCCTCGCGTGCAGCCCTGGTCGTGTCGCGAGCGTCGTGGAGCGCGTGCATGCGGTAGGCCGCAGCGCGGGCCTGAAGGCTCCGCTGCTCTGCCGTCAGCGGCGCCCGCCAGCGCACGTCGTACCGGCTTGTAGGCGACTCCACGGGCCGACCGTGCGCCCGAGGTGTTGCCACGGGAGTTGCCATCCGCGCTGCACGCGCGGATTTCTTGCGGCGAGTTTGTCGCGTTCCGCTGCAGATCGCGCCATGTAGTACGGCAGCAGGGCTTGAAGACGATTTCAACTCCGTTGAGGGATGGGGTCATGGCGTGGATGTCGATGATGGGTGCGGACTCGGTGGCCTACCACTTCGCCAACGCCGCCGAGCGGGCCGACGACCACCCCGGTCAGGCCCTGGAGTACTACGCGTCGAGGGGCGAGACCCCGCTGGAGTGGGGCGGCAGCGGGGCTCGCGAGCTGGGACTGGTGGGACCGGTGACCAAGGTGCAGTTCGAGCGGCTGTTCGGCTCTGGCGGGGCGTGCGACCCGACGACCGGCGAACAGCTCGTCAAGACACGTCGGCCCGGGATGGAGCTTGTGATCGCCGCCCACAAGAGCGTGGCCGAGCTGGGCGTGATCGGGAATGCCGAGCACATGCACCGCATCCTCGACGCCGAACGGCGGGCGACCCTGGACTACCTCGACTCGGTCACCCGGGAGTGCGGGGGCCGCCGGGGCAAGCCGGCCCAGCTGACCCCGACGAGCGGGTTGATCTACGCCCACACCCGCCATGCCACGTCCCGGGCCGGTGACCCCAACCCCCACGACCACGTGCTCATCGCCAACGTCGTGCGCATGCAGGACGAGCGGGGCGGCTGGAAGGCGGCCACGACGGCCCTGTGGCGCGAGCACCTGCAGGCGGCCACGGTGGTGGGGCGCATGGCGGCCGCCGCCGAGGCCGCCCGGCTCGGCTACGGCATCGAACGCGACGACGGGCCGAGCGGCAAGCTCCGGCACTGGCGCATCGCCGGGGTCCCCGAGGAGGCCATGGCGGTCCACTCCAAGCGGGCGGCCGAGATCGCCGCCGAGATGGGCCGCCTCGGCCACACCTCCTACCGGGCCAAGGCCGTCGTGGCCCGCGATACGCGGGCCCACAAGCGCCACGAGCCGATCGGCAACCTCATGCGGCGCTGGGAGGGGGAGCTCGAGTCGGTGGGCTGGCCGGTCGAGCGCATGGCCCGGGCCGTGGAGGAGGCGAGGCCCCGGGTACCTGGGCTCCACCTCGACCGCTGGGAAGCAGGCCGGATCGTGGCCGGCGCCCTGGCCCCCGACGGTCCGCTCGCCGAGCGCAAGGTGTTCGCACGTCGCGATGTGCTGGTGGCCCTGGCGCCCGAGCTGTACGGCAAGGAGGTCGAGGCGCTGCAGCGGCTGGCCGGCCAGCTCCTCCGCCACCCCGAGGCCGTGCCCCTGGTGGCCGTCCCCACCGCCTCCGAGCGGCCCTACGCCACGGCCGTGACCATCGCCCGGGAGCGGGCCATCGACGCCGCCGTGGCCATCGAGGTCGAACGCCGGGACGCGCCTGCGATCGCGGTCAACGTGGCCCATCAGGCCATCGCCGCCAAGGAGGCCGAGCTGGGCGGCGCCCTTACCGCCGGCCAGCGGGCCGCCGTCGTGGGGACGGCCTCCTCGGGCCGTGGCCTGGACCTCGTGGTCGGGATCGCAGGGTCGGGGAAGACGACGGCGCTCTCGGCGGTGCGCCTGGCCTTCGAGTCGGACGGCTACCGGGTCATCGGGACGTCGACGTCGGGCCAGGCGGCGAGGACGCTGGGCCGTGCCGCCGGGATCGAGCCGTCCCGGACGCTGGCGTCGCTGACGTGGCGGCTGGAGCACGGCCAGCTGGCCCTCGACGACCGCACGGTCGTGGTCCTCGACGAGGCCGCGATGACCGACGACAGGATGCTGCTGCAGCTGCTGCACCATGCTGCAGGGGCGCGCGCCAAGGTCGTGATGGTGGGCGACCACCGGCAGCTGGGCTCCGTCGGCCCCGGCGGCGGCTTCGAGGCGCTGGTGCGCCGCCACGGTGCCGCCGTCCACGTCTTGGCCGACAACGTGCGCCAGCGCGACCCCGCCGAGCGTGCTGCACTTGCCCAGCTGCGCGACGGCAACGTTGCCAAAGCTGTTGCCTTCTACGCGCGCCGCGAGCGGATCGTGGAGGCGCGCGACCGTGACGAGGCCCTCGACAAGCTGGTCGAGCGCTGGGCCGCCGACGCCGCCAAGCACGAGTCGGTGGCCATGTACGCCTACCGGCGGGCCAACGTCGACGAGCTGAACCGCCGGGCCCGCGAGCAGTGGCGGTCGATGGGCCGCCTCAGCGGAGCCGAGCTCACCGCCCCCGGCGGCGCCCGCTACGCCCACGGCGACCGGGTGGTGACCCTGGCCCCCGGCGAAGGCGGCAAGACCGTCACGTCCGAGACCGGGACCGTCGTCGGAGTCAACCTCGACTTCGAGTACCTGCTGGTGCGCATGGACGACAGCCGAGAGATCGTCCGCCTGGAGGGCCAGGAGCTGTCGGCCGCTCGGTTGGCCCTGGGGTACGCGGTGACCGTCCATCGCAGCCAGGGCTCGACCGTCGAGCGGGCCCACGCCCTGGAGGACGGCGGCGGGCGGGAGCTCGCCTACGTCAAGATGAGCCGGGCCACCCACCGCTCGACCGTCTACGTCGTCGCCGACTCGCTCGACCAGGCGAAAGCGGACCTGCGCCACGAGTGGTCCACCGATCGTCGCCTCGGCTGGGTGATCGACACCGGCACGCCGCTGACCCATCCCCTGTCCGCCGAGGCAAGCCCCTACGTGCCAGCAGCGACCCGGGAGGCCCTGCGCATCGGTCGCCTGGTCGCCGAGCGCGATGCGATCCTGGCTGTGGTCCCACCCGACCCGACGGCGGAGATCCGTGCGGCCGAACTACGCCGCTCCCGCCTCGACGCCGAGCGCCGGGACCTGGAAGTCGGCACGGGCCGCTACCAGGACGAGCCCCTCGGCCGTGCGGTCCGGGAGCTGCACCGGGTCGAGCGCGACGTCGCCCGACTCGAACGCAACCTCTCCCTTTCGGGCACCAGCCGCGCCGACCGCCGCGATTGGCAGTCAGGCCTCGCGGATGCGAGGACGAGAGAGCGCGACGCGACGGCCACCGTTGCATCGCTCAACAGCCCGGAGTTCGCCCGGGTCAGCCAGGAGGATCAGCAGGTCGACCGAGAACTGGCCGACCTCCGTCGCCAACAAGGGGTCTACGAGGACTGGTCGCTGCGCCACGCGGAGGTGAAGGTACGCCTCGACTGCATAGCCGCCGAGATCGAGACGGTCGGCGGCGAGATCCACGGCAGGCAAGTCGATCGAGAGTGGGAACGGATCATCCAGCCGGAAAGCTGGCTCGAGTCGCGCGCGGTTGGTCGGGATCTTGTCCTCGACCTGTAGAACCTCGCCCGAGTGCTTGGCGTGCGGATGCAGGCTAGTCGAGGGCGCCGACACTCTGCGAAGCCCGACGCAGGGACCGCGTGCCAGTGTTGGGTACTTGACCTGTGACTTGTTCAGGAATAGTCTCACGTCCAATGTCACACCCTAGCGAGCACGAGCTCAGAATGCTCCACGCCGTCGCCGACGAGCTACACGAAGTCTTCAGCGAGCGCGGGCATCGGGTCGATGTTGCGCTCCACGCCGATCCCGCATTCGGGAGCGGCTGGTCGCGCAGCGCACTCACCCGCGATCTGGTCCTCGACTCCGTCGGGGCGGCTGCGAGTCACGTCGGTCTCGACTTCCGTCCGGTCAACGGAATTGGCCGCGAGCTTCGGAACCTCTCACGAGGGGTTGACCGACGATATCGAGTCCTCCGAGCGAGGCGGACAGGTATCGGCGAGATACGAGTGATGTGCAGCACTGAATCGGCGCTTGCCGACGATGAACTCCCGCTATATCAGGAGGAGCCGTGGGTATTTGCGTGGATTCCAACACAAGACGGACTGATCGCCGAGATCTTGATTGCTGAGATCACCGGCTATCACGAAGGTCAGCCAGGCTACCTCGATCTTGGAACACCCATCCCACTAGGGGGCGAGCACGCACCTCCGAGCGGGTTCCAGCCGACTGAGGAACCACTCGAAGGATTCGACGGCGAGAACGTCGAGGCTGGCACCGGTATCCGCGACTCCTGAGAAACGGCGTTTGCCCCCGAATTCCTACGAAAGGATGGGCCATGGGAGCGCGCACACTGGGGGAACGAGTCCGTCGCCTTCGACTTGTGGCCGGACTAGGACAGGTCGAGTTTGCAGAGCGTGTGGGAATCGCCACGGGATCAGTATCGAAGCTGGAGAATGGACAAACGGCGGTCTCCGAGTCCCTTCTCGATGTCATTGGTCGAGTCCTTAATTGCTCGCCTCGGTTCCTTTTGGCGCCGGTTGAACTGGTGCCATCGAGCAGGCCTTGGCTCCGTGCCTACGCGGACGCGCCGAAGCGGAGCGTGGATCGGCAACTCGCCGAAGCCATGCTGGTGATGGAGGTCGTCGACCTTCTCGGCCTTCGCACGATCCCAGATATTGTCCCGACTTTCAGCGGTGACTTGTCGGACGATGATGACATCGAACAATTTGCCGCCGACGTGCGGGCGGCAGCCCAGATCGACGATGGCGAAGTCGTAGGCAACACAATTCGCGCTGCTGAACGCCTCGGATGCATCGTCCTTCCGATGCGGGAAGAACTCGGTCGTCATCTTGGGTTGTCAACGCGATCGAATCTGACTCCAGTGATCTCTGTAAGCCGTCCGTCAAACGACCCGGAGCGACACGTGCCAGGTGACCGCCAACGGTTCACAGTCTCGCATGAACTAGGCCATCTGGCCCTGCATGCAGCTCTTGGTCCGCCTCAGACCGCCGAGGAGGCGACACGAGTTGAAAGGCAGGCGCACCTGTTCGCCGGCGCATTCTTGGCTCCCGGTGACGCTATTCTCGCTCATCTGTCCGAACATGGCAGCCGCGTCACGCTAACGACATTGGCGCAGTTGAAAGGGCATTGGGGCATCGCTATTAAGTCTCTTGTGGTACGTTTCCGCCACTTAGGAGTGATCGACGCGGACCAGGCGAGGAGCCTATACAAGCAGATATCAGCTCGCGGATGGAACAAGCAAGAGCCAGTTCACGTAGGAAACGAGAGCGCTGTGTGGCTCCTACAGGCGATCAAAAAGCATTCGCCGAGCGCTGGCGATCCCATCGAAGCTGCCGCCACTGATGCTGGACTGGGACGCAATTATGTGGACCGATGGGTCGACTGGAGCGCGACAAGTGCGGTCGGTTCACCGGCGAGCATCGTCAGCCTAAACCTGGGAGGCTCGCCTGAGCGCGCACCTTCGCGTGATGCTCTTGGAACCGTAACTCCACTACCGGTTCGAGGCCGATAGTCGACGCCCGCGACTGGAGAATATCATGACCGACGCAGCTGGCCTTCCCTCCCACGCTGGATCTCTTGTGCGGCTTGGGTTGAAACTATCGCTCGGCAGTCGGGGCGAGTACGTCACCGAGTATCTAGACGAGCGGGCGGCACGGCGGAGTGCTCGCCGGTTGGAGATACTTGGCGATGCCGCCACGGAAGCGGGTCTGTCGGCTGAGAGTGCACAGGCGCGCATCGACGAGAGTGACGCCGCAGCTGAGCTCGTAGACGAGATCGTCAGCGTTGCACAGCAGGCACGCTATGACGAGAAGGTCCAGTATCTCGGCCGCTGCCTAGCGCAGGCGCTTGCAACGTAAACATTCAGGGCCTCTGAGCAGCCAATTCGCGCGTAGTGTGAGTATCCACCACTGAACGCGCGCGGTGGAGTAGACCGTTCCCTGTGGAGGCAGGGCCGGGGCGGGTGTTCACGGCGTCGGAGCTGGCGGTTCTCCCACACGCCGAGCTCGTCGAGCTGGTGATGGCGCAGGCGTCGATGATCGAGCTGCTCATGGCCAAGGTGGAGCGGCTGGAGGCCGAGGCGTCGCGTGACTCGGCCAACTCGTCGAAGCCGCCGTCGGGCGACACCCAGGCCCGGCGGGCGCAGCGGGCCGATGCCAAGCCCAAGGCCGGCGGGCGCCGGCGAGGCAAGCAGCGCGGGGCCGAAGGCCACCGCCTGGTGCCCGTCCCCGACCCCGACGTTCGGGTCCTCCACGTCCCCCGGGCGTGCGGCGGGTGCGGGGCCGACCTCGACGGCGCCGAGGTGGTGGGGGGCGAGTCCCGCCAGGTCTTCGACATCCCCGAGCCGAAACCGTTCGTCACCGAGCACACCGCCGAGCGCCGGCGTTGTGGCTGCGGGCGGACGACCGCCGGCGAGTTCCCGCCCGAGGCCACCGCCCCGGCCTGCTACGGGCCGCGGCTGCGGGCGCTGGCCACCTACATGCTCTGCCGCCAGCACCTGCCGGTGGAGCGCTGCGCCGAGCTGCTCTCCGACGTGCTGGGCGTGGCCGTGTCGACGGGCTGGCTGTCGGGCCTGGTGGCCGAGGCCGGCACCGCCCTGGTCCCCTTCGTCGGCCACCTCGCCACCCTCGTGGGCCGCTCCCCGGTGGTGGGCGCCGACGAGACCGGCGGGCGGGTCGGGGTGGCCAAGCGCTGGTTCCACGTGCTGAGCACGCCGGCGCTGAGCCTCATCGTCTGCCACCGGAGCCGGGGCAAGGAGGCGGTCGCCGACATCGGCGTGCTCCCCGGCTACCGGGGGGTCATCGTCCATGACGGCCTGGCGCTCTACGACACCCTTGCCGAGGCTTCCCACGCTCAGTGCAACGCCCACCTCGTCCGCCACCTGGCCGCCGTCGGGGCGGTGTGGGACCAGGCCTCCTGGACCAAGGCCATGACCGCCTGCCTGTTCGAGGCCAAGGCCGCAGCGGACGCCGCCCGGACCAAGGGCGAGGCGGCCGTGGCGGGGGAGGCCGCCGCCCGCTTCGAGGCCCGCTACGACGAGGCGCTGGCCCAGGCCTTCGCCGTGCTGCCCGACGGGCCGCCGCCCCGGCGACGGGGCCAGGGCGGCTGGCGTGAGCACCAGCGCCAGGCCTGGAACCTGGCAACCCGCATGACCGAGCGCAAGCCCGACGTCCTGCGGTTCCTCACCGACACCCGCGTGCCGTTCACCAACAACGGGTCGGAGAGGGACCTGCGCATGGTCAAGCTCCAGCAGAAGATCAGCGGATCGTTCCAGAGCGACCACGGCGCCGAGGACTTCGCCCGGATCCGCAGCTACCTGCAAACGGCGGCCAAGCAGAACCAAAACCTGCTCGACGTCCTCGTCCAGCTGTTCACGACAGGACCGTGGCTACCGGCCGGTCCGTGAGCAACGAAGGGGGGTCGGACCCGCCTGAATGTTTACCTTGCAACTGACGACGACGCCGCAATCGACACGGCATGGATGAGGATTGCAGCGGTCAGAGACCTTGAGCCGATCCACGTGCGAGTACTGAATGCGATCTTGGTGGGGCAGAAGAGAAGAGAGGCCAGGGAACCGGAGCTTGTGTTCGCCAAGCCAGGACGGCTGCCGGGCGTTGCCGAGTCTCACCTCATCGCGACACGTAATCGGCAACGCTCCGGTTTCAGCGAGCCGGCCTTTCGTCACGCCATCGCGGGTCTCGTTCGAAGCGGCCTCGTCCACAGTGAGCAGGAAGTCGAGGTGACGATCGAGATTGAGATCGACACTGAATATCAAACGGCGGAGGGTGACCCATCCGCTACGTCAGAGACGATGTATTGGACCACTGAGGTCGGTCGAGAGATTCTCAAGGAATTGGCAGGCGTGATTGGGCCGAGCAGGGTCGATGACTCCCAGGCTAGGGATGCGCTCTGAGAAGCTGAGGTCAGGACGGGAACGCCTGAGCAGGTGGCGCGGCCGCCAGAACGTTGGCCGGCACCGCTGCGCCTTCTCGCCTCGGTCGTCAATGTCGAATGCCACTACCAGCCGTTCGTGGTGTAGCGGGCGATGGCCCGCGCCACGCTTTCGTCCCAGCAGCCAGCGCCGAGCACGGCGTCGGCGAGCATGCCCGGGCCCGCAAGGATCTGGCCGATGCCAAGCGCTCACGGACCGAGGCCCGGACGCAAGCGACGGCGGCGGCTGCCGACGTGGAACGCGCCCGCCGCCGCCACTGGGGCTGGCGGGACCACGACGCCATCGAACATGCCACCCATCAAGCGCGCAGGCTCAGCCGGCTGTCCTCGGGCATCGAATGGGAACGGGACGCCCGACGAGCTGTCGACCGAGAGACCGCCGCTCAGCGCGCCCGGATGACCACCCTCACCAAGCGGAGACCAGTGCTCGACGACCTGGAGAGGTCGGTCCAGGACCTCGACCATGCGGTGGCAGGACGTGCGCGCGGAACGCGTGGTCGCAATGGCCCCGCGAACAGCAGGGCGGGCCCATCTGGCGGCCCTGGGCCACCCGCCGGAAGTACTGCCGCCCGGCAGGTCTGGTGTGCCATCGCGTGGGAGGTCGAGACCTGGCGGGACGACCACCCACATCAGGTACTCAGCGACCGGTCGACAGGCGCCGAGTCCGCCCTCGGTCTCCGACCGGAGTGGTACGCCGACCGCCTTGCGTGGGACTCGCTGGCGGTCGCGACTTGATGCCGGGCCGGCACTCGTGGCCATCGGCGAGGACCTCGACATCGACCGGCCTGTTCGATCGCATCGGCGACCCCCATGACCTGGATTGCGCGTTGACCAGCGCCATGAACGACCACCGCCCCGCGCTACTCCTCGGACGCGACCCGCCCGGGCTCGACTTCGGCCGATGAGGGGCGACACGGCTAGGCTGGGCACACGTCGCTCCGACCCCACGCCCGTCTAGCGGGGGGGCGGCGGTTACACAACGACCCCAGCCAACCCGAACGTGTCCTACGATCGAGTTCTCTCTGGCGACCCCTGCCCGCTACGCGCTGCGAGCACCAGGAGGAGCGTCTCCTGTCCCATCGCAGCGCCTGAACGGTACGATGGTCTCACTTCCTATGCGGACCTTCCGAGAAAGATGCCGATCCCCCGTCGCATCGACGACGGCGATGCCCTCGATATTTGCGGGTGACCCGAGACGTGTCCGATCATGACCTGGGCAGATCCTGGTAGCCTCTGCTTCAAAGGCCTGATCTTTGAGATCTACCGACGGACAGTCGTTCTTGCCGAAGGGACGACCTTTGTCCAAGAACTCGCGGCGGTGCCTGACATTGTTCGCGTGTACCCCGTGCTGGCCATGTCAGAGGTTGTAATGATCCAAGAGTATCGTCGCGAGGTTGACGCCACCATTTTGCGCGTTGTTTCTGGCACAATTGAGGACGGCGAATCTCCAGAGGAGGCAGGACGGCGTGAACTGCGTGAAGAACTGGGGCTCCTCGCCGATAGGCTTCAGCTCTTCTCAGTCTCTATTCCGATGCTCAAGGTACGGCACAGGATCCATCACTTCGTTGTATACGACCCTGCGCTCTCCGAGCAGCAGCTCGAGATCGGTGAGGACATCAGGCCTTGGCCAATTCGTCTCGCTGGACTAGACGAACTTCTGGCGTCGGAAGACCTGCTTGAGGACTCGGTTATCTCTGGGCTACTGCGACTGCGGGCCGCTTTGGCGAGCGCTGGAATCGGCGATCCACCGTCAGTCCTTGGGGAAGCAGGTAGGGTGAGTGTGTAAGGCCGCCGACGGTACCGATCCCAAGGCGGGCCACCGGCCAACCAGCGGCGGGGTGGGTCATGATGTTCCAGACTCTCAAGGTCAACCGGAAAGGACGGAGGGCATGAGCGCGCATTCCGGCGGCCTATGGGGGGGCGAACTAGATACCATCATCTTGGCGGGCGTCTTCGATGGAGCAAGTTCATTACTTGCCGAGGAGACCGGTTTTGATGGGCTGTGGGCGAGTAGCTACTCCATCTCGGCTGCTTGCGGGCTTCCCGACGCCGGTTGTCTCTCCATTACCGCTCTTCTATCTATTTGGGAGCGGATCGTCTCCGCCTCGTCCCTAGCGGTCATTGCAGACTGTGATAATGGGTTTGGAGATGAGCGTGCCGTCGCAAAGCTGGTTCAGCGAGCCGAATCAATCGGCGTCAAAGGCGTTTGTATCGAGGACAACGCCTATCCCAAGCGCTCTAGCCTGTACGGTGAACGGCATGAACTTACGCCCGCGCAGGAGCACGCATCGAAGGTCGCAGCAGCGAAGTCCGCTCGGAGTTCGCGCGAGCTTCTTGTGGTCGCACGCACAGAGGCTCTAGTCCAGCAGCACGGGATCGAAGAGGCTCTCGAACGAGCAAGCGCCTACGCCGAGGCCGGCGCGGACGCCATCCTAATCCACTCCGTCAAACGCGACCCTGCCGAGGTATTGGCGTTCGCTGCCGCTTGGAACAGCCCGGTTCCGCTGATGGCTGTCCCTACAACCTACGATTCGATTCGAGTGGATGAGCTGTTTTCAGCTGGTTTTCGCGTTGTAGTTTTCGCCAACTACGCAATCCGAGCAGCTGTAGCTGCGATGCGATCAACGATGGCCTTGCTGATGAGATCGCGTACGGGAAGTGATGCTTCAACCTCGATAGCGTCCGTACAGGATGTCAACGGTCTCGTTCGTACAAGTCCGCGATCTGATGGGGGTTCCCCCCTGGTATCGTTTGGTGGTCGGGAACGCGCGCACCGCCTCCGAGCCGTAGGATAAGTCACGCAAACGGGGGGGGGGGAGGATTAGTTGCGGGCCACTGGCGACCAAAGTGCACTGATACCGACGCAAACCGGCAGCCGACTTGGTGTTTGCGATGTCCTCGTTCGGGCCCTATCCAAGTCGGTTGTCGATATTGCTTACGGCGTACCGGACTCGGTTCTGGTATCAGTTCTGGATGCATTGGCATCTCAGATGCCCACCATCATCCTGCCCCGCGAGGACCTAGCAGTGGCGGCGGCGCTTGGTGCCTACTTGCGCGGACATCGGCCACTCGTGTTCATGAAGAACGCGGGACTAGGAAACGCGTTGGATGCACTGCTGTCCTTAGCGATGGCTAGCCGGATGCCACTTGTTGTCTTGATAGGGTGGGCCGGATCAGGCCCAGACACTCTTCCCCATCACACGGTGTGGGGCGATCGCACGCGTGCGGCCCTCGGTCTTTTCAGCGATGAAATCCTCAGCATCGACGAATCGACGGAAGAGTCCCATTTCGTGAAGAGGATAAATCGCGCGTTTGAACAGAACGCAATCACCTCCATTCTTGTGATGCCGACATGAACCGTAGGCTTACCCGGGGCTTCATTGCCGAGACCGTTTCTCGCTGGTCAGCCACTGAGAAGCGCGCACTCTTCGTTGGTAACGGGTACCTCATTCGTGAGATTATTCAACGGGCAGATTCGGCGGGCAACTTCTATCTCTTCGGTGGAATGGGGCTTGCATCGGCAATGGCGGCCGGGTATGTAAGTTGCCGAGTAGGAGGCAAGGCCAGCGTCCTCGAGGGTGATGGAAATTTTCTCATGGGACTTTCTGGTGCGTTGTACTGTGGCTCCAATGGACTCGACGTCATACATTACGTGTACGCCAACGGCGTATACGAGAGTTCCGGCGGACAAATCATCCCGTGTACCCCACAGTCGATAGATCTGATGGTTCGAGGGATGGGCTACCAATGCGCGTATGAAGCCAGAACCGAGGCAGAACTGTCGACTGTGTTATCAGACTGCCGTGGTCGGCTCGGGCCGATTCTTGTCTGGATGACCGGTGCTGCGGATGCGAACGTTAGCCCGCGCCCGCGCCCAAGCATCGATATGAGAGATGTTACATTCCGCTTTCAGTCATTCTGGGCGGCTTCGGCACGTCCTGATATCGAGGGTTAAAGTTCCGACAGTGCCAAGGAGTAGATACGGGATGGTCTGGGCGGGGCAATCCGTGCTCGACGCAGCGCGCGTCGCTGTTCCGCCGCGCCTTGCCGAATCGCTCGCGCGGGCCGCCGAACGTATCGGGTGGGACGCTTCGGTTGACGGCGATTGGAGTCCCACTGTTGCGCGTGTACGCCACCGCCTTGACATTGAGCCCGGCTTCGCAGTGATATCGGGGTTGAGGATTCCTGACGCTGACCTGGTATGTCGTTCCCGGCGTCAAGCCTGGTTATTTGGGTGCATGGTCGGAGAGACAATGCCTCAGGATGTCCACGGAACTGTCATCTATGACGTCATAGACAAGGGTGGCGCGATTGTCAACGGGGCACGGTTTTCTGTCACCAACCAAGCGACTGGATTTCATACAGACAATTCTTACGAAGTCGACGTACCTAGATACATTGCTCTATATTGCGTCCAGAGAGCCTGTGCTGGCGGTGCGTCGGAGCTTGTAAGCGGCCGCATGATTGTACGCCGTCTAGAACAATCCGCACCCGACCTCGCTTCGCGACTACATCAACCGTTTCCCTTCCATCGGAGGGGTGGTGTGGTGGCAGGTGAGCTGGAGTTTTCGACGTTCCCAGTGATATGCGAGAAGCGAGACGGAACGCTTATTCGGTATCTACGCTACTACATCGACTGCGGCTATGAAAAGGCGGGCTATGTCATGGACGAACTTTCTCGGAATGCCCTCGATGCGTTCGACGCTGTGGCAAACGAGGATGGCACGCGAGTAGCGTTGACTCTCTCGCCGGGCGAAATGCTCCTTATCAATAATCGCAGCATCTTGCATGGTCGGACGGAGTACGTGGATTCTGTCCAGGAAAGGCGCAGGCTAGTTCGAGTATGGCTAACAGATGCTCGCAGCCCCGTGAAGTTGCGGATGTCCTAGGTGTCGTCCAGCCGCAGCCACCTGTGACAAGCGCGAACTCGGAAGTAACGTTCGCTCGGATAGGACAGGTGGGTTGCCTCGCCCAACCTAGTGGAGGTGCGTTTCGGCTGCAGTTGCGCCATTCTTTTCGCCTACCACGACGCCCAGTCCGCCAACCACGATTGCCTCGCCGAGGGCGAAGAATGCCGTCGCTGCATCGCTCTTCTCATTGAGGTGGAGGATAAGAGAGAAGAGCAATACGACCATTCCCATGGCGAGCACAGCGAGGGTTCTGCCAACGTCGAGTTTGATTTCCAGAGATCGCCCGCTGTCTGCGAGACTTCCTGTCCGGTTTACTTTAGTAAGGAAGGTCAAGTGTGTCCTCCGACGCCGATGGTACCAACACTTTCACACCGTCCGGTCTCATCCCAGAGTTGCCCAACGCCGAGCGTAAGTTGGAAACGATGGCCCGCCTGACTGCCAGCGTGCGACTGTATGTCGTTGTGAGTCCTGATGTCCCGATTGAAATCTCCGTCGAGAGGGCGAAGAATGTGCTCGAGGCGGCAGGTATTGAGATTGTTGTGATGGAAGAGAGCCTCCTGGAGGACGTGCCGGAGACGTTGCGGGTGCCGCGCGTGGGTAATTGCAGTGGGGAACTGACTCATGACCAACAACGGCTGTTCGGGCTGAACGACAGGAAGTCCAACCGGGACGTCGCCGTATACTTCGTGCGAGCGACGATCCCGTTCGTCGACGGGTGTGCGGTCCATCCCGATGAGCATCCAGGTTGCATAATTGCCTCCAGGGCGACGGAATGGACGCTAGCCCATGAGTTGGGCCACGTCCTCGGGGTGGCAGTGCACACGGACGAGCCAGGCCGCCTGATGGTGAGCAGTACGCGGCAACTTGGCCCTCCACCCCCTTTGCCGACGCTTAGCTCCGACGAGGTTAGTACCATGCGTCGTAGTATGCACGTTCAACCAGCGGTCCAGTGATCGACGACTCAGTCGTGTTGGGTGCGCTCGAGGCAGACGAGCCCGACTACTCGATCGCGCTAGACCTGTCGGAGACACAGGTCGTTGCCCTAACTGCTGCCGTGAGGGGCGATGATCCCGCTCGGGCGGCGAAGGCCGCATGGCTAGCGGCCTTCAGTGGTGAGCGAGACCGCGACAACCAAGCTGCGGTGCGCGTCGTCGAAGCGGCCGCGCGAAGTTCGAGTTCTGAAGTCCGGCTCGCGGCAGCCGGCGCTGCGAGGCAGCTGGAACTTGTCGTCCGCAGCCAAGAACTCGAGACGGTGCTGGCCCAGCTTTGCGACGACCGTGACCTCGATGTCCGCCGGGTAGCTCGGGAGGCGGTTGGGGATGGGAAAGCGTACGGTGACGCTAGGGACGCCAAGGACCCTCACGGGGGCGGGATGGAGGCTAATCCGCTGGTTTCGTCGTCTCGTAAAGTACGCGTAGCGATTGTCGGCATTGGGAATTGCGCTAGTGCTCTAGTGCAGGGCATCGAGTACTATCGATGCGCCGACCCATCCGAGACTGTACCGGGTCTCATGCACGTATCTTTAGGCGGGTATCACGTCCGTGATGTCGAGATTGTTGCGGCCTTTGATGTGGACGCAGCGAAGGTCGGGCTTGATTTGGGTAAGGCAATCTTTGCTGGACCCAACAACACGATTCGTATCGCTCGCGTGGGTGAGCTAGGCGTCATTGTTGGACGCGGGCCAACACTCGATGGCCTCGGTGACTATTATCGCAACTCGATTGAGGAGTCGCTCGTAGAGGCAATCGATATTGCAGCCGAGCTTCGCGCCACCAAAGCAGACGTCTTGGTGTCTTACGTTCCCGCTGGATCTGATCAAGCGCAGAAGCACTACGCCGTAGCCTGCCTTGAGGCAGGCGTTGCCTTTATCAATGCGGTCCCCGTGTTTATTGCGTCCGATTCCGCTTGGGCCCAGCGGTTCAGTGATGCCGGTGTTCCGATCATAGGCGACGACATTAAAACGCAATTGGGATCCAGTATCGTGCATCGCGTCCTTGCCCGATTGTTTGAGGACCGCGGATTGGTGCTGGATCGCACGTATCAGTTGAATGTTGGTGGCAACATGAACTTCAAGAATATGCTCGAGCGCGAGCGCCTCGTGTCAAAGAGAATTAGTAAGACCCAGGCAGTGACCAGCCAGCTCGATCGCAGCATGGCTCCGGATGATGTGCATATTGGTCCAACGGACCACGTGCCCTGGCTCGAGGATCGTAAATGGGCCTTCATTCGTTTAGAGGGGCGGAACTTCTGTGACATTCCGCTGAACCTCGAACTCAAACTTGAGGTCTGGGATGCTCCAAACTCAGCAGGAGTTGTGATTGATGCTATCCGATGTGCCAAGCTGGCCCTAGATCGGAATATTGGTGGGCCGCTTCTGGGACCGTCCGCCTACTTCATGAATTCTCCACCTCAACAGTACTCCGACGAGTCCGCTCGGTCGCTCACCGAGAAATTCATCGTCGATGAGGGCATCGCAGACTTGGGCTAGGTGACAACGCGACTTGACGCATAAGAGTCTTTCGCCGGAGGGTATCCCAGTCCCTTCTCGGACCAGAGATGCTGCCCCAGCCGGCTGACGCGGTGGCGTGATGAAACTTCAGATTGTGTAGATGCCGGCCCCCTTGCGGCACCTACCGTGGCGACTGTGAGGCTTCCATATGGAAAGCACTGAGCCGCCGAAAGGACGGGGCCGATGTTTCCTGCATTTCGGCCAGGCTGTGCTGGCAAAGCAGACGTCATCGTTAGTTAACGCCAGGTGCTCTTCGCCTCCAGGGTGCTCGGCAAATCGAGACGGGACATGATCGGGGGCGCTCATCGCCGGCGAGCGCGACCCTGCGGTCTTGGCAGCGATGGCACTGGGTCGCATGCGCCCCAAGATCCCGGCGCTGCTCGATGCACTAGTCGATCGCTTCGCCGCCCATCAGCCGTCGAGGCTGCGGCTCTGGAGTGGTCGCCACCCGAGGACTGACTCGCTCGGCCCCGTGGGGCGGCAACCATCATGGACCTGAAACCAAGCGAACGGGTCCAGGCGTACACCTACTCATTCGACGCACAGCGCTCGCCGCTGACCAGCGTCGTCGCAGGTCCGCACAGCGCTCAGCGCGAGATTGCTCGTAATGAGCAGGTCGTCGGTTCGAGTCCGACCTCGGGCTCTCAGTGACTCTGACCAGCAAGTATAGGTCGGAGACACACGAAAGCAGTAATCGCACGGCGCTCCCGCGGGTGAAAGTGATGCGCGTGCGCGTCGCTCCAACTGCGTACGATTGGACTGTGGCAACAGGCAGAAAGATGGAGCCCGTGGACCTCTCCCAAGAGCTTCGCGAGTGC
>Ga0187893_10007721_pt1 | contig 17421 bp, 17 predicted proteins | sample MA1701074metaG_FD_139574 | JGI IMG/M metagenome (GOLD analysis project Ga0187893, IMG submission 139574) | White microbial mat communities from a basaltic lava cave in the Kipuka Kanohina Cave System on the Island of Hawaii, USA - MA170107-4 metaG ... | reverse complement strand
GACGGCGCGCGACACGCACGCCGCGTACGCGGCGGAGTGCTTCGAGGATGTGAAGCAGGCGACGGCGGAGCTGCTCGCGAAGGGACGGCTCGCGCCCGTCGACCGTCTCGTCGTGGCGGGCCTGCGCGTGCGGGCGTGCGTGGAGACGGGCGACGACGCGGGCGCGGACGCGACCATCGCGGCCGAGGCGCGGGTGTTCGCGTCGCTGGATCCGGACGCGCGCTGGCCGGGCGACGTCGCCGGCAACGCGCTCCTGGCGTCGGCGGCGCGGAAGGACCCGGACCGGGCGCTCGCGGACCTGGTGACGGCGGAGGAGCGGGTGACCGGCGCGCGGGCGCTGGCGTTCATCGACCTGCGGAAGGTGAGCGCGCTCGTCGCGAAAGGGACGCCGAGGGCGCGGGAGCTCGCGGTGGCGATCTGCGACGCGCACAAGGAGGACGCGCGGTTCGGGGCGCTGCGACCGAAGTGAGGTCTGCTGCCCTCACGAGGGCAGGACGTTCACCAACGAGGTCCTCGGCCGTTCATTCCTGGCTGTCGTCCCCGTAAGGATCGGGATCCTCCTCGCAGGTCTCGGATTCCTCCTCCTCCTCCGAGTCCTCGTCCGCCGCGCCGGTGCCGGCGCGCACGTCCTCGTACGTCGCCCGGTCGAGCTCCTGGAGGAACCGGCTCGGACGCTGGAGCACGCCCCTCATCCCTCGCTCGTCCCCCACCACCGGATACACGAGAAAGAGCTGGTCCTTCGCGCGCGTGCACATCACGTAGAAGAGCCTCCGCTCCTCCTCCTCGCCCCCGTCCTCGCGCAGCCCGCGCTGGTCCGGCAGCTTGCCGTCGATGAGCCAGATCCCGAACACCGCGCGCCACTCGAGCCCCTTCGCCTGGTGCACCGTCGAGAGCACCAGCACGTCCTCGTCCTCCGGCTCCTGCACCTGGTCCTTCCCCGCCACGCCGCTCGTCAGCGCGAGCTCGCTCAGGAGGTCCTGCGCGTCCTTGAAGCGCGTCGCGAAGTCCGCCAGCCGCCGCACGTCGTCCGCGCGCGCGGTCGCGTTCGCGAACTCCGTGTCGAGGTGGTCCTCGTACCCGCCGTCCAGGATCGCCTCGATCATCTCGCCGGGCGCCGCGCGCAGCGGCCCGATCTTCGCGACGAGCTTCACGAATTCCTCCCAGCCGTCGCGCGCCGACTTCGGCACCGCGCGGTGCACCGCCTCGCTCCCGAGCTCCGCGAGCGGGTCCGACGTCAGCGCGACCGCGACCCAGATGCGCTCCGCCGCGCCGTCGCCGATCCGGGGATAGAGCTTCACCGCGCGCTTCCACGCGAACTCGTCGCGCGGGTTGACGACGAGCCTCAGGTACGCGACCACGTCCTTGATGTGCGCCTGCTCGAAGAACCGCAGGCCCGAGCGCACGACGAACGGGATCCCCTGCTGCTGCAGCTCCAGCTGGAGCTCCATCGAGTGCCAGTGCGCGCGGTAGAGCACCGCCATGTCGCGCCAGTCGTACCCCTCGTCGCGCAGCTCGCCGAGACGCTGCACCACGAAGCGCGCCTGCTCGCCCGCCGTGCCGCACGCCACCCGCTCCGGCCGGACGCCCGCGGGCCGCACCGCCTGAAGCACCTTGCCGAACTGCCGGCGGTTCCTCGCGATCGACGAGTTCGCCAGCGACAGCACCTCCGGCGTCGAGCGGTAGTTCGTCTCCAGCTTGTACATCCGCGCCGACGGGAAGCGCTTCGGGAAGTCGATGATGTTCCCGAAGTTCGCGCCGCGGAACGAGTAGATCGACTGCGCGTCGTCGCCGACGACCATCAGGTTCCCGTCGGCGCCCGCGATCATCTCGCAGATCTCCGACTGGATGCGGTTCGTGTCCTGGTACTCGTCGACGAGGACGTACGGCCAGCGCGCGTGCTGCGACTCGCGCACCTCGTCGTGGCGGCGCAGGACGTCGCGCCAGTGCGCGAGCAGGTCGTCGAAGTCGACCAGGTTCAACTCCTTCTTCCGCAGCGCGTACGCTCTCACGCACCGCACGATCTCGTCCGTCCCTTCGAGGAGGTGCGGGAACTTGTCCGAGACGACGGACGCGGGCGGCTTCTCCGTGTTGGCGGAGAAGCTCGCGATCTCGAGGAGCACGTCCGCCTTCGGGAAGCGCTTCGTGTCGAGCCGGCGCGCGGCGGCCGCGGCGACGTCGCCCATCACGTCGGCGGCGTCCTCGCGGTCGAGGATCGTGAAGTTCGGCTTGAGGCCGACGAGCTCCGCGTGGCGGCGGAGCACGAGGTGGCCGACGTGGTGGAACGTGCCCCCCGTGATGCGCACGTCGCCGCCGAGGAGCGCGCCGACGCGCTTCAGCATCTCGCGCGCGGCCTTGTTCGTGAACGTGAGGAGGAGGATGCGCTCGGGCGGGATGCCGCTCTCGACGAGGCGCGCGACGCGGTACGTGAGCGTGCGCGTCTTGCCGGAGCCGGCGCCCGCGATGACGAGCATCGGTCCGTCGCCGGCCATCACGACGTCGAGCTGCTGCGCGTTGAGCTCGCGCGCGTAGTCGATCTTGAAGCCGCCCGCGGGGGGCGCGACGGGCTTGAGGACGTAGTTCCGCATGAGACAGGGACGATACTACCGCGGAGTGCCGTCCGGGGACACAGCCGCTACGTCGCGGCCGGCGGGGGCGCGGCCGGGGCGGCGGCGGGCGCCGGGTTCTTCTTCTTCTGTTTCTCGATCGTGCGGTTGATCTTCTTCAGCCGCTTGTTCAGCGACTTCGTGCGCTTGCGCAGCGAGTGGACGTACGGGTCGCCCTGGACCTTCTTCATGCCCTTGGTCATGTCGGTCAGGAGCTTGCCCGTCTGGTCGAGGCGCTTCTGCGTGAACTTGAGGCGCTCCTCGAGGTTGAGCGAGACCGAGCGCGCGAGGTGGCGCTGCTCGCGCTTGAGCAGCTTGCGGAGCCTGCGGGCGACCGGGTCGGAGCCCTTCTTGGCGTCCTTCGGGGCGGCCGCGACCTGCTTGGCGAGCTTCTCTTTGAGCTCGGAGATCTTCTTCTTGCGCGCGTCGGTGGTGTCGGTCATAGAGCGGCAGAGTCTAGTGAGGGCCGCGCGGACGGTCAAGCACAATCCGCGGGCAAGCCTCAGGCCCCGGCCCAACCGCCGGGGCCCCCTTCAGGCTCGCGTTCCCCAGTCCTTCCGACAGCGCCCGAGGAGTAGTGTACACAAATTTGAATGAAACGGAAGGGGCAATCTCACCGCTTCTTCAGGTTCGCGTCCGCTTCCCGCCGGATCTCGTAGGCCTCCCTCAGGGTGGAGTCGATCCGGATCGCCGCGTCGCTCGCCACGATCGCCTCGCGCCACATCTTCAGCTCGCGGTACAGACGCGCGCACGCGAGCGGCGGACGCGCGTCGTTCGGGAACATCGACGCCGTCCGCGAGAGCGCCTCCAGCGCCTCCACGCGCAGCCCCGCCTTCGACATCGCCGCCGCCATCCTGAGCCGCAGATCGAGGTTCTCGGGGTCCGCCACCACCGCGCGCCCGTACTCCTTCGCCGCGTCCGCCGGCGATCCCAGCGCGAGGTAGCAGTCGCCCGCCCCCGCGTAGTCTCGCGACTCGACGTAGAGCGGCAGCGCCTCCGGGGCGCGGTTCGCCTTCACGTAGCAGTCGGCCGCGAGGCGCGCCGCGTCCCGGTTCTTCCGCAGCTCGGGCCGCAGCGCGAAGACCTGGTCCATCGACTGCGCGGCGCTCGCGGGCTGCCCGTGGTCGCGGTGCCAGTTCGCCAGGTTCAGGTGCTGCGTCGCGAACCCCGTGTCCCCCACGCCGTAGACCGACGCCGGGAGGTTCGCGTGGACGAGCGCGACCGCCGCGACCGTCAGCGCGGCGACCGGCACGCGCCGCATGTGCCAGTGCCACGTCTCCCAGAACTTCACGATCGCGTATCCCGCGAAAAAGAACAGCAGCGGGACCGCCGGCAGGCGATAGCGGTCGAACACGAAGAAGAACGCGACCGGCGCGAGCGAGCCCAGGAGCAGCACGTACGCCACCACGTGCTTTCGCCGCTCGAGCCACGAGAAGTAGAGCCCCGCCGCCGCCAGCGGCCAGAGCACGAGCCCGAACGTCATCCACGGCAGCGCGAGCACGACCGAGAAGCGCCGCATGAACGACACGCTGAAGTTGTCCGGCACCTCCCAGTCGTTCAGCAGGAGCATCGTGCGACGGAAGGTCGCTCCGGCGAATCCCCACACGTCCTCGCGGATCGCCGAGAAGGCCTCGCGGCGCCAGTAGGACGACACCTCGCCCGCCTTCATCGACGGCGCCGCCGCGCGACGCATCGCTTCGCGGCGGAACGCGCTCTCCTCGAAGTCGGGCGCGCCGTACTCGAGGAACTTCGGCGGCCGGTACCGCCCGCTCCAGTTGTCCGGGTGGTTGCCGATGTAGAGGTTCGGGCCCGCCTGCGCGGTCGTCACCACGAAGTCTTTCGCGACGACCGCGTTGCGGATCGTGCACGGCAGGATCGCCAGCGCCGCGCCCGCGAGCAGGTACCCGGCGCCGCGACGCTCGCGGAGAAACCACAACGCGACCGCCAGCGCCGGCGCCAGCACCAGCAGGTTGCCTCGCACGAGCGACGCAAGCCCGACCGCGAGCCCCGTCAGCGCCCACCACCACCATCGCCTGTCGGACAGCGCGAGCGCGCCGCAGAGGAGCGCGGCCTCCAGGAAGAACGGGCCGAGGAACTCTTTGAGCAGCACGACGTCGTAGAGCGTCGTCGTCCGGTAGACCGCCGCGACCGCGAGCGTCGCGACCGCGACCGCGTATCCCTGGAGCCGCCGCGCCGCCTCGAAGAGGAACCAGAGCCCGAGGACGCCGACGATCGCCTGCAGCACGCGCACCGCAAGCAGGTGCCGGCCGGCCACCTTGTAGAACACCCCGAGCGCGTACGGGTAGAGCGGGTCCTGATAGAACGCGCGGTCGCCCCAGAACGACTTCGTCGCGATCTCCTGCGCCCAGCGGTCGTACGCCGCGCTGTCGAGGATCGGCTCCGCGAGCAGCGGCGCGTCCTTGAGCGAGACGAGCATCGCGACGCGGGCCGCGAACGCGAAGGCGAGGAGCGCCGCGACCGGGATGACGCGCCTCCACGGGATCTCCATTGGCCGCATCTTAACAGCCTGTAAAGAAGGAGGGACGATTCGCATTCTGCGAAAGGGCTCGGAGCCGCCCACCCGTCCTGATATAGTCTGGGGCTTCTCAGCGGAGGAACGCCATGCGTCGATGCTTGACGGCCATCTTGTGCGCCTCGCTCATGCTGATCGGGGCGGTCGCGACGCCCGGCTGCGGGGACAGCAGCTCCAGCGGCGGCAGCCTGACGTACCGCACGACGACGTGGTACCACTACCGCACCGCGGCGGCGGTCGACGTCTTCAGCCAGCTCTTCATCCTGATGTCGACGGACGACGTCGCGAACTTCGGCATCCAGTGCGGGCAGAACCAGGCGCCGGGCGCCGGCCTCATCTTCGGCAGCGTTCGCGATCTCGCGGGCGCGACGAGCATCTCCGGCGCGACGGTCACCGCGGTCAATGACGCGGGGCTCTCCGCGGGCACGGTGTTCTACCGCAATGCGTCGGGCGCGTTCTCCCCGGCGCTCACGTCGACGTCCACGTTCAGCGACTTCATCATCTTCAACGTCGCCGCGGGACGCATCAACCTGCGGGCGGGCGGCACGGCCTCGGGCAACATCTACGTGAACTCCGTCGCCGACGAAACGACGCTCGTGACGATGCGGTGCGCGTCGGCCGCGGCCGCGACGACGTGGTCGGGCGTCACGCGCCGGCACGAGAACGTGCCGGGCCTGGCGGAGGTGAGCGTGCTGCTGACGGGGCACGCGACGGGCGCGCCCTTCCCCATCACGTCCGACGGCACGACGGGCGCGTTCACGGCCGGCTCGGTGCCGGGCCTGCAGACGTATCTCGTGCGCGCGACCAAGGCGGGATTCCACGACACGTACAACGAGTACGTACTCGCCAGCGGGACGGTCACGACGCCGCTCGGCGATCTCTTCATCGTGGACTCCGCGTCGGACAGCGACACGGACTTCGTGCCCACCGAACTGATGCCGCTGACCCTGGGCGCCTCCGTCGTGCGCGGCGTCGTCGCGCCGGTCGGAACGTCGACGGCCGGATTCTCGATCGCGTGCACGGATCTCACGGGCGCGGCGGTCGGCGACATCCGCTACGGCGACGCGTCGGCGATTCCGCAGCCGATCGCCTCGCAGACGAGCACGAGTTCCAGCGGCACGTTCTACATCTACAACCTGCCGGCGGGCGGCACGTTCCTGATCCGCGCGACGCAGACGGGCGGGACGTCCTTCGCGGGGAGCGCCTGCACGGACACGTACGCGCCCATCGGCCCGGCCACGCGGAGCGTGACCTTCATGGCGCCGATCGCCGCCGTGACGAACGGGTCGAGCGCGACCACGCACAACGTGAGCGGCAGCCTCGTGACGTTCGCGGGCAGCTTCGGCGTCGGCAACGCGACGATCAACCGCCTCGGCAGCGGGTCGGTGTCGACGGACCAGCTCGGCGGCTTCTCGATGAGCGGCGTCCCGTCGAACCACTTCTTCCGGGTGAAGACGTCGAAGCCGTAGGGTCTTAGTAGTCCTTGCGGGAGAAGATCCAGCAGGAGAGTGCGAGCATCACCACGACGAACGCCACCTGCGAGAGAACGACGGGGGCCCACGCGATGTCGGGGATCTGCATCTCGGCCCCCTCAAGCGCCGCGCCGAAGCTGCCCTTCGCCATCAGGTAGCCGTTGACGTCGTTGAGGCTCGAGGGCTTGGGCAGCGCGTAGTAGAAGGCGTCCAGCAGCAATCCCACCGTCTTCGGCATCGCCACCTCCGCCTTGAGGAGGATCTTGCGCACGAGGTCGAGAACCCACGTCCCTCCCCAGACGATGAACGGGACGATGATCGACGCGATGGCGCTGCGGGTCACGACGGCAAAGAAGACTCCCACCGAATACAGCACCGCGAAGAAAAAGATGAGCGTGCCCGCCGTCGCCAGGTAGCCGTGGTTCCACACGCCCGACCGCGCGGAAAGGACCAGCCAGCTGCCGCCGATGAAGACGACGGACGTGATGGTCGCGTAGGTGAGCCCTCCCAGATACTTGAGGAGGAGGAACGTGACGCGGTGCACGGGGCGCGCCAGCAGCACATCGAGCGACCCCTTCTGCAGCATGTTCGGCACGAAACCGCCGGTGAACATGAGCGCCATGCCGACGCCCACGAGTCCCGCACACCACTCCGAGAGGAAGCTCTGAATCACGAACAGGAACATCGCGACGTTGAAGGGCGACTTCAGCGGCTCGCTCCAGGCACCGAACATGATGTTCACGCGGTACGCACCGGCGAACGTTCCGGCGCTGGCGGGGCGGATCGTCACGTCGAACTCCCGCACGTCCCCGTCGTGGCGCACACGCGCCACCGTCGCCTCGGGGATCATCCGCTCGCGGAAGCGCATCCGCAGGAAGCGCTTCTCGAGTTCCTCGTCGAGCTCCACATCGATGTCCGGGACCTTCCCCTCCTTGTCGATCGCCATGCGGCGCGCGGCGTCCCACGTGCGCACGAGCTTCCGCCATTCGTCCGCGCCGGTCACCGTCAGCCGGAAGGCGTAGGACGGGCGGTTCTGCGACTCGTCCTTCGTTACGTCTCCGATGGCGAGCGTGACGTTGAGCAGTTTCGTCTGCACGTCCAGGCCCTTCACGTGGTGCACGACCCGGAAGGACTCCACCGTGCCCTGGATCGCGCCTCGCTCGTCGAGCGGCGAGTACGAGATGCTGGCGCAGAGGAGAATGAACAGGCCCGAGATGATGAGCATCACGTAGAGCGACTTGCAGTCCAGCGTCTGGACCAGCGAGTCCTTCAGGATCGCGAGGTATCTCATGTCGTGGCCGGCGCGGCCCCGGGGCCGCGCTCCTCCACTGTCTTGATGAACACCTCCTCGAGCGTCTGCTTCTTCTGCGTCACCCCCGCCAGCGCCACGTTGTTCGCGCGCAGGTGGTCGATGAGCGCATTGAGCTTCTCCTGGTTCTCCACGTCCACCTCGATCCCGCCCTCGATCCGCCGCAGGCCCTTCACGCGCCTCTGGATCTCCGGCATGAGCGCGTCGAAGGAGCCGCTCAACTTCAGCTCGTAAATGTCCTTCTGCACCGTCAGGTTCGCGACCGTGTCGAGCCGCCGCAGCTTCCCCAGCTCCAGGATCCCGACGCGGTCCGTGATCATCTCGACCTCGGACAGCAGGTGCGAATTGAGGAAGATCGTCTTGCCCTGCGACTTGAGATAGACGAGCAGTTCGCGGATCTGCTTGCGCCCGATCGGATCCACGCCGTCCGTCGGCTCGTCGAGAAACAGAACGTCCGGGTTGTGGATCATCGCCTGCGCGAGCCCCAGCCGCTGCTTCATGCCCTTCGAGTACGTGCGGATCTTCCGCTTCCCGGCGTCCTCGATGCCGACGAGCTTCAGCATCTCGGGGATGCGCTTGCGCCGCTCGGGGCCCGGCACCCCGGAGAGCGCCCCGTAGTAGTCGAGCGCGCTCTCGCCGGTGTGGTACTCCGGGAACCGGTGGTCCTCGGGCAGGTAGCCGACCTTCTCGCGCGCGCGGACGTCGCCGGCCGGCCGGTCGAGGAGGAGCGCGAGACCCGACGTCGGCTTCACGATCGACAGCAGGATCTTCACCATCGTCGTCTTGCCCGCGCCGTTCTGGCCGAGCAGCCCGAAGATCTCGCCCTTCTCGACCGCGATGGTCACGCCCTGGAGCGCGCGCACGTTGTTGTAGTGCTTGACGAGGTCGCGCACCTCGATGACGGGCATGCGAAGGTTTTAGACGAGCGAGACGGCGCGGCGCAACAAGAAAAGGGGGTGGAGCCGGCGGGAGGCAGCCCGCCGGCCCCACGGGGTTGAGGCAGAAACCTTCTATATCCTCCTGCCCAGCATCAGCAGCAGAAACGTAATCGCCAGGATCGCCAGCGGCGCGTTCGCATCGCGCGCGGCGCCGCATCCGCCGCCGCCTCCTCCGCCGCCACCGCCGCCACCGCCGCCAAAGCCAGTGGCCGCGAAATCGCTCTCCGATTCCGCGTTGAAACCGAAGCTCGTCCACGCCGTCGTGGCGCCATCACTATCGATTACCCGGTACTGCCAGTGGTAGACGCCCGCGAGCGAGCCGAGCGCGATGGCCGCCGTGGTACCGCTTACGACGAAAGCGCCCTCATGCGTCACGACATTGGCGAACGGAACTCCGAGCGGACGCAGCTCGATCTGCAGCCTGACGCCGTGCATGTTGCCGTCGTAGACGGTCGCTCGCACCTCGATCGTGTCACCGACCGTGCCGCCGACGCCGACCGGACTACCGCCCGTCGTGAACTGTCCGACGTTCGTGGCCGGGTCCGGAGGGATTTGCGCGAACGTGCTCGGGGTGAAGTCCGTCGCGGCCGGGGTTCCCGGAGGCGCACCGTCACTGTTGCCGCCGAAGCTGGCCCAGGCGCTCAGCCCGCCGCGCGCGTCCTCCACTCGGTACTGCCAGTACTTCGCCCCGGTGGGAAGCGTGGCCAGGACTTGGGCCGTGCTTCCGCTGGCGACGAACGCGCTCGTGTAGTTGGGCGTTCCGGTGAACGCAACGCTCGTCCCCTGCACTTCGACGAGGAGCCGCACGGCGTCGCCCTCCGGGTCCGTCAACGTCCCGCGGAACATCATCGTGAGGTTGTAATTCGTCGCGCCTACGGCGATGAGTGTTGCACCGTCCATCATGTACTGATTCGCCGTGCCGCCGTCGCCCGGCGCGGTGTTGACGCCGGTCGGTGCGATCACCACGTCGGCCTCCGCGGACGTGTTATTGCCGAATTCCACCCATGGTCCCCACGTTCCCGTGTAGTCCATGGCCATGGCGGCCCAGCGATAACTCCCGGTCGGAATGCCGGTCAGAGTCAGGCTGCCGACCGTGCCGCTCCCCTGGAACGGCCCCGTCATCGTAATGCTGGACCCGCCGCCGATGGGGATGAGTTCCACCATGAGCTGGACAGGATCGCTCTCGGGATCGGTCATGGTCGCGTTCAGAACGAGTGACGTCTCGCCGGTGTTGCCTCCCACCGGGATCGCCGTGCCCGTCGTCGTCTGCTGCACCAGGTTGAAGGCCGAAGGAGCACCGCTGCTGAGGTTGAAGTCCGGAGTGGATCCCAACGGGACCCAGATGGAGATTCAGCCTCAGGAGGCCGCGTTGCGCACCTGCCAGTGGAAGCCGGGGCCAGAGCCCGGACTGATCACGCTAGCCCTGCTGGTCTGGTTGTTCTGCACCCAGTTGCCGAAGTAATTCGGCACATTCGTGAACGGCGCGCCCATCGGCTGGACTTCCAGGACCATTCGGAACGCCGTGCTCGGCGGAAAACTGCCGCCCACCGTGCAGGATATCTGCACAGCCATCGACGTCGACATCCCGCCCGGCGGAATCAGCGTAACGCCGTCCGCCTGCCACTGCTCGAGATTCGCGGGAAGCTGAGGGTTGCTCTGAGCCTGCGCCGTGGCGGCCATCGCCACCACCGCAAGCGCGGCCCACCAGCTGCTCGATCGGTTCATTTCGCTCTCCTTGTGATCATGATGAGAATCCACACGGCCAGAACGGCGTAGGGGCTGCCTGCGCCTGGTGAGGCGCCGCAGCCGCCGCCGCCGCCACCACCACCACCACCGCCGGGAGGCGGCGGAGGAGGAGGAACGTAGGACGCGGTAAAGTCAGGATCGGTACCGAAGGCTATCCACGCGGAAGCAGCACCGCTCGAATCGACCGCGCGGTACTGCCAGTGATAGCTGCCGCTCAATCCGCCGAGGCTCACGGACGCCTGAGTGCCGCTCGCCACCAGACCGCTCGATGCCGACGCCGTGTTGCTGAACGGAGTGCCGGTTACTCGTACTTCGATCTCGAGCTGTACCGGATTGCCATCCGGATCGGAGACGTTCGCCTTGAAAACCACCGTGGAGTCCGGAGTCGTACCGCCAGATGGGATCGCGACGTCCCCCGTCGTGAACTGTCCTGGCGACGTCGGCGCCGAGGGGGGGTTGTTGGTCGCCGTATTGACAACGAAGTCCGCGGACGTGTCCGGATTGCCGCCGAACGTCGTCCACGCGCTCGTGGCGCCGTTGGCATCCTCCGCAGCGTAGCGCCACCGGTACGAGTCGTCGGCGAGCGCCGCGACGCTGATGGTCGCCTGGCTGCCGCTGCTCACGAACGCGCTGGTGTGCGTCGCCGCCGAAGTCCAGCCCGCCGGCAGCAGAGTTCTGAGCTCGATGATCAGCCGCACGGTGCTCTCGGCGTCCGTGACGTTCGCCTTGAAGACGACCGTAGACTGGTTCGTCGTCGTTCCAACGGAAATCGCCGTGATGCCATCCGCCTGGAACTGGCCAGGGAGAGTCGGTGCGGCAGGCGGAGTATTGGGCGGCGACGTGACCGTGAAGTCCGCGGCCGACTCCGCGTTGCCACCGAAGGAAGTCCACGCGCTCGTCGCTCCGATTGAGTCGACGGACCGCCCCTGCCAGTGGTAGTCGTTCAGCGAGACTCCTGTCGCTGTGATCGATGCGATGCTGCCGCTGGCAAGGAAGGCCGACTGGTGCGTGAACGAGTTGGTGAACGCCGTGCCCACGGGCCGCAGTTCGAGCTGCATCTTCACCGTGTCGCCGTTCACATCGCTGACGGTGCCCTTGAAGACGACGGTCGATTCGGTGGTCGTGCCTCCTGTGGAAATCGCCGTCGTCCCGTCCGACTGGAACTGTCCAAGCGCGGTCGGAGTGCCCGGGGCCGCGTTGACGGTGAAGTCGCCGGCCGCGGGCGGATTGGATCCACACTGGATCCAGTTGCTCACTCAGCCTCAGGTCGCGTAGTTGCGCGCCTGCCAGTGGTAGGTCTGACCGGGCGTGAGGCCGCTGACCGTGATCGTGCTCGTTCCGCCGGGATAAGGGACGTACGAGCCCGCCGAATGCGTCCAACTTCCGGTGAAGCCACTGGACGTCGTCCTCAGTTCGATCCGGAGCTGGTAGCTCGCGGTCGTGTTGGTACCCGTCACGTTCGCACTGAAGACGACCGTCGTCGATGTGGATGTGCCACCGATGGGGATGACGGTCACCCCATCGCTCTGGTACTGTTGCACGGCCGTCGGATCATCCGCGTCGCTGACCTGCGCGTAGGCAGTGCCTGCGCCAACGAGCAGCACGCAGGCCGCCACGATGCGCCCTGTCATATTCACCTCGTTTCAAAACTGGTAGGAAGTTCCGATAGTCCACGTGATGCCGGTCAACGTCGCCTGTTCGTGGACGTGGTGCCGGACAGGGAAGGCGACGGAAGCGTCCAGATAGAACCTGCCGAAGGGATTCACGACCACGCCGGGCGTAACGAACCAATACGTGCCGCCGCTCTCGAGGAGCGTCATCTCCTCCAGCGTGGAACGCCGCGTGTACGTAGCCTCAAAGAGGACGTATCCCGCGATGAAGGATGCCGGTGTGACGGACGCGCCGGCGCGCCAGGTGTAGACATCGCCTCGTTCAAAGTCGGTGTTGTCACCGTGCACGTAAAAGGTGAAGTCGAACGATGCGAAGAGACACAGCCACCCCGTAACGGTGCCCCGATATCCGATGCCGACGCGCGGAGCCGCGGAGCCGCTGCCCAACTGAGCGTCTCGTACCGCGGGAGCATCGCCCGGGTCCTCGTCTGCCATGGGCAGCGTCAGGCCCACGAGGAGTGAGAGGTTATGGAGACTGAAGAACGGGTCGTCCCCGTGTTCCTCGCTCAACTCCCATGGGGACCACACGACGTAGAGGCTTGGATCCATGAAGCCGCCGTCGTGCCGCTCCTTGCCGGTCTGGTTGTTCTCGGTTTCCAAGTCGAGATACGGAACAGAGAAACCCATACCGAGTTGGGCGCTTGCCTGGTAGTGCAACTCAGCGGTGATGACTGTCCGCCGGAAGTCGATGTCCGGAAGCAGATTCAGCGGTCGATCCGCCTTGCCGAACCCCTCGCCGACGCCGTCGTCCACGGTTGTGGACAGGCTGAATCGACACGTGACAGTGCCGATGCTGGAGCGCTCGCCGCGGCTCAATCCTCCGCCGCCACCTGGCAGCGTCGGGCAGCTTCAGCCGGGTCAGAGCGCGAGAAGAAGGACGACGAGAGTTGCCACGATAGATGGTCTCCGATCTAGTCCTGTTCGAAGTCGTGCGCCGAGACGGCGAAGCTAGATCGGCACCTTGAAAGGCGGCCTGATGACGATCGGCGGGTCGTGGCGTTCGGATACTGCACCGGCAGGCCGGCACGTCGCGATGAACGCAGGAGCCGCGGGCTCACATGCCACGTCGATCCGCGCGGGCGGCACGGGGGCGTCGTCCGTGGACTGCATCGACTGCGCGTAGATCTCGATGCAGCTCACGTGGTCCCCGTCCTCCGGCGCGCGACCGCACACCTTGCAGAGGTCGGCTCAGCAGTCGGCGGCCGCGGCCGGCGCCGTCACGCGCGCGGGGATGATCCACCCCGCCGGCACGGCCTGCGCCAGCGTCAGCGCGATCGTCAGGGATGTGAGGAAACGCTTCATCTATTGAGGCGACGCCTTCTTGAAGATGTTGTCGTCGCAGCAGGGCGGCGGGCCGCCCAGCTTCGTCATCATGTCCTGGATCTTCTTCGCGGTGGCGCGGTCCGCCTCCGGCACGCTCGGGTCGTGGAGCGCCTTCCAGCAGAATTCCGCCGCGTCGAGCAGCTCCGTCTGCGTCGGCGCGCTGATCTTCAGCGCGTCGAATCGCCGCTTGTGGGCGGCCACGTATTCGTCATGCGTCGGCTTGGGCTGCCGCTTCGGAGCCGCCTTGAACATCTCGGGGTGCGACGCCCTGTTCTTCTCCATCTGCGTCTTGGCGCCCACGACGATGCCGTTGAGTTCCTTCTGCGCCGCCGGGCTCAGCTTCATCAGGTTCCAGATCTCCGTGTGCATGTCGACGAGTTTCTTCGTCGACTCGTCCATCGGCGGGTCCTTGGGCTTGTCGCTCGACGAGCTGCACCCGAACGCCGCGAGACCGAACGACACAATCAGGAACGTGCGCATAGAGTCTCCGTGTGGATGGAAGAAACGAGCGGGGGACCTACGCGATGGGGACCTTGAGGAGGGAGTCCGGCTCCGGGCGGAGCTGAACGCGGTCGTCTTCCGGCCAGGCCGGAGACGCGTCCGACGGCGCGCGAGGTAGTTGCGGCACGTCGAACAGGAGATCGGCCGTCACGAGCGTGACGGTCGACTGGAGATCCGACCCGCACATGCTGGACCGGTAGGTCTCGATGCACTGCTGGTGCATCGTCGGGTTCTCGGGATCCGGCTCGAGTCCGCACACCTTGCAGACATCCGCGACGCGTCAGCAGTCGCCGTCATACACCGTGTCGCGCGTCGTCTGCTGCAGCGAGAGCACGAACGATAGCGCTCCCCCCTGCGCGAGGACCGCGAGGCCGGCTGCGAGGACAACCGCGCGTGTCCTGATCACTTCCAACACTCATACGTCCTCGCCACCGTCGTTGCAAGTAAAATCGCGGACCGATACACTCCGCCCATGGCCAACTTCCTCGACCGCCGCGCGCTCAAGAAGATCCTCGACGTCGCGACCGCCATCCGGCGGGCGGACACCGCACCGTCCGACGATACCGCCGCCGCCTACGTCGTGCGCGGGCAGAAGTCGCCGGCGCGCCAGATCCGCGCGTTGCGCGCGCTCCACGCCGCGAGCGTCGCCGCGTTCGGCGGCCACGTGGGACGCGAGACGGCCGACGGGCTCGTCGCCGTCTTCACCGCGCCCCTCGACGCCGTCCGCGCGGGCCTGCACGCGATTCACGCCGACGACCTCTCGTCGGAATTCCTCACGGTGCCCGACTGCCGCGTCGCCGTCGCGCGGGGTGCCGTCTCGTCGGTCGACGGCCCGGCCCACTACCGTGACGCCACGGGGGCGGCCGTCGATCGCGCCGCGCACATCGTGGGTCGCGCGGACGCCGGCGGCGTGGTGGTCGAGGAATCCCTCTTCGCGGAGCTTCGGTCGCAGATCGAGGGGTACGGCGACGTGGAGATCGCGCCGGCGAAGAAGGGGCGCATCCCGGGGCTCAGCATGGTCACGACGATCTCGATCAAGCCGCTCGGCCTCAGGCCCGAGCGCGAGCGCGAGTACATCGACGTCGACGAGCAGCTGCGCGCGAAGCCCCGGCGGTAAGACTTGCTCCGCGCGCCGGCCGCCTGTATTAAGGTACGACTCTCTTCAACGGGGGAACGGGGATCGATGGGCTGGCTCTTCGCCCTTTGGAACTCGACGATCGGCAAGAAGTTCGTGATGGCCCTCACGGGGCTCGTGCTCTTCGGCTTCGTGATCGGCCACATGGCGGGGAACCTCCAGATCTTCGCCGGGCCTGAGCGCATCAACGCCTACGGCAAGATGCTGCACGACAACGCGGCGCTGCTCTGGGCGACGCGTGCCGTGCTGCTGGCCTCCGTCCTCCTCCACATCCTCACATCCATCCAGCTGGCGGCCCGCAACCGGGCGGCGCGCCCGGTGCCCTACCAGGCCAGGCAATGGCGCGAGGCGAGCTTCGCGTCGCGCTTCATGATGCCGGCGGGACTGCTCGTGGCGCTCTTCGTCGCGTATCACATCCTGCACCTGACCGTCGGCGTCGCCCATCCGGACAGGTTCAGGATGCTCGACGGTTCGCGCCACGCGATGGACGTGCACCACAACGTCGTCGCCGGCTTCAGCGTCTGGTACATCTCGCTCATCTATGTTGCGGCGCAGGTCATGCTCGGCCTGCATCTGTCGCACGGCGCGTGGAGCATGTTCCAGTCGCTCGGGATCAGCCACCCGCGATGGACGCCGCTGATCAAGCTCGGCGCGCGCGGCGTGGCGGCGCTCGTCGTCCTCGGCAACATATCGATCCCGCTGGCCGTCCTGGCCGGGGTGGTGAAGTGATGCAGCTCAACTCGAACGTCCCGTCGGGCCCCATCGAGAAGCGGTGGGAGAAGCACCGCTTCGACATGAAGCTCGTGAACCCGGCCAACAAGCGCAAGTACACGATCCTCGTCGTCGGCACCGGGCTCGCGGGCGCCTCCGCCTCCGCCTCCCTCGCCGAGCTCGGCTACAACGTGAAGGCGTTCTGCTTCCAGGACAGCCCGCGCCGCGCGCACTCGATCGCCGCGCAGGGCGGCATCAACGCGGCGAAGAACTACTCGAACGACGGCGACTCCGTCTACCGCCTCTTCTACGACACGATCAAGGGCGGCGACTACCGGGCGCGCGAGTCGAACGTCCACCGGCTCGCCTCCATCAGCGTCAACATCATCGACCAGTGCGTCGCGCAGGGCGTCCCGTTCGCGCGCGAGTACGGCGGCCAGCTCGTCAACCGCTCGTTCGGCGGCACGCAGGTGTCGCGCACCTTCTACGCGCGCGGCCAGACCGGCCAGCAGCTCCTCCTCGGCGCGTACCAGGCGATGGCGCGGCAGATCGGCACGGGCCAGGTCAAGATGTTCCCGCGCACCGAGATGCTCGACGTCGTCCTCGTGAACGGCCTGGCGCGCGGGATCGTCGTGCGCGACCTCGTGACCGGGAAGACGTCCACGCACGTCGGAGACGCGGTCGTGCTGGCTACGGGCGGGTACGGCAACGTCTTCTACCTGTCGACGAACGCGAAGGGATGCAACGTCACGGCGATCTGGCGCGCGTACAAGCGCGGCGCCGCGCTCGCGAACCCGTGCTACACGCAGATCCACCCGACGTGCATTCCCGTGAGCGGCGACCACCAGTCGAAGCTCACGCTCATGAGCGAGTCGCTGCGCAACGACGGGCGCATCTGGGTGCCGTCGAAGAAGGGCGACACGCGCTCGCCCGACCAGATACCGGACGCGGAGCGGGACTACTACCTCGAGCGCCGCTACCCGAGCTTCGGCAACCTGGTGCCGCGCGACGTCGCCAGCCGCGCCGCCAAGGCGGTGTGCGACGAGGGGCGCGGCGTGGGCTTGACGGGCCTGGGCGTCTACCTCGACTTCGCGGACTCGATCGGGCGCCTCGGCGAGAAGGTCATCCGCGAGCGATACGGCAACCTCTTCGAAATGTACGAGCGCATCACGGACGAGAACCCGTACAGGGTGCCGATGCGCATCTTCCCGGCCGTGCACTACACGATGGGCGGGACGTGGGTCGACTACAACCTGATGAGCACGATCCCGGGCCTCTTCGTGCTCGGCGAGGCGAACTTCTCGGACCACGGCGCGAACCGTCTCGGCGCGAGCGCGCTCATGCAGGGCCTGGCGGACGGCTACTTCGTGATCCCGTACACGATCGGCCACTACCTCGCGCAGGCGAAGCTGGAGAAGGTGGACCCCGAGCACCCCGACTGCCGGCGGACGGTTGCGGACGTGGAGGAGCGGACGCAGCG
>Ga0187893_10007720_pt1 | contig 17422 bp, 16 predicted proteins | sample MA1701074metaG_FD_139574 | JGI IMG/M metagenome (GOLD analysis project Ga0187893, IMG submission 139574) | White microbial mat communities from a basaltic lava cave in the Kipuka Kanohina Cave System on the Island of Hawaii, USA - MA170107-4 metaG ... | reverse complement strand
TTCTGCTTGCGCAGCAGGGGGATGATCTCGGCTTCCAGCTTGCTGGTGAACTCCGCCTTTCCTTTGGGCGTGAGCTTCACGGATACACAGCGTGCATACATGTCCTTCTCCTTGTTGGTGAATGGGCTGAGAGGACAGGCCGGATGACTGATTCCATTTGTCGGAGGGCCCCTTCAGTACTGGTCTCATACTCTGCTACTTAACTTGACGTGTCAAGTAATATCGAGAATACTTTCTCAAATTAAGTATCGACGGTGAATCAGCCGGGCCATCGATGGACGTATGTCTGCTCATCAAATCGCGACTCGAGGAACTTGAGCTCGAGCAAAAGGACCTGGCAGCAGCGGCCGAGGTGACGGAATCCTACGTTTCCCAGCTACTGAACCGGAAGAAACTGCCGCCCGCGCCGGATCGAACGGACATCTACGGAAAGATGGAAGGCTTTCTCAAGCTTTCCAGCGGCAAGCTGGCGAAACTGGCGCACGCGCAGCGTACCGAACAATTGAGGCGAGGTTTCGAGAACCCGCCGGCTCCATTGTTCCGGGAAGTACGGGAACTGGTACTACGGAAGTGCGCGGTAGACACGCGACAGCAAGTAAGCGAGATATTCGAGCGGCAGCCGTTTGGCGAACTCGAGCGCTTCGTCACGCAGAGGCTGCTGGACGTGATTCAGCGCATCGCCAGAAGCGAACTCGAGAATGAGCAATGGCTCCGCAAGTTCGCCCGAGTCGGCGGCCGAAGCTACAAACAAATGCGGGTCTTGATTCTGGAGTTCCTGGACACGGATGTCTTTAGCGTTTCAGCGGAGAACTGCGTCTCGTTCCTGAACCCGCTGCTTGAGTCCTGGAATATCGACCTTTCGACCTTTGGCATGGAAATCGTGCTGAACCACAGGCTTGTGCCTGGGCACGTGAAGAAACTGGATTTCGTTGAGCGGGAGTTCGACGATCCCGTCAATGACGAGCTGGGACTGACTGAGTTCCTGCAAGACCTCGCGCTCAGTGGGAACATTACCCGGGACGAAATTGCATTTCTGAGAAGGCTGACATTCAAAGGGAGGCGACCAAGCCCGCTCTACTACTATCGAGAGCTGCAGAATCTCAGGGATCCGATGCATTTCCGGGGTGCGGTGCCATCGCGGCGAACCAAGGTGCCGACAAATTGGAACGTCTGAATGAACTCGCCACTATGACCAGGATTCTGGCCTTCCCCTAATTTCGGTGACACCGAGGACAGGTGCAGCGACCAGGCTGTCGACGTCGTCCAGGGCGCTGGCGGGCTATTGGCGGACCAAACCGCTTCGACGTCAACGTGCGGACTGCACGTGACGGCTGATGTCGCCGTGTGGTGCACCAGCCATCAGCTTCTGGAAATCGGTCCCGCTGACGTGCACGAGGCCTCGGTGATCGCCGGCCTCGAAATAGACGTCGGATTCCTGCATGAGGCTTTCATCGAGCACGCTGTCGATGCCATACGCCACGCCCAGTGGAGGCACCGCGCCCGGCTCGCAATCGCCGAATAGACTCGCCACTTCGCTCTCGGTCGCAAGCCCGAGTGGTCGCCCGAAGCGCCGGTGCATGGCGCCGAGATCGACCCTTCGCGTGGCTGGTACGACCGCTATGACGAAACCCTGGTCGTCCTTCAGTACTGTTCCCTTCGCGAGCTGGGCTCCCGGGACATGCGCCGCCTGCGCGGTATGTGTACTGTCCAGGGTGCGAGTATGTTCGATCAGCTCGTAGCTCACGCCCTCGCGGACGAGGTGATTCTGCACGGATGCTGCAATCGTCATGACTGGCCCTCCAGTGCGGCTGCTCTGATTGTTCAGTAACTATACGCCCGGGCGGCGGGAGACGACTCGGGTGTTTCAAAGTACCATCCCCTCGCGGGCCGCTGATCAGTCAGGTCCGCCGACCTTTTTCACCAACGGCGCCAGCAGATCCATCGGCATCGGGAATACGATCGTCGTGCTCTTGTCAGTTCCGAGCTCCGTGAGCGTTTGCATGTAGCGCAGCTGAATCGCCCGCGGATCCGCGCCGAGCAGCTTCGCGGCATCGACCAGCGTCGCCGCGGCCTGTTTCTCGCCTTCGGCGTGTATCACCTTGGCGCGACGCGTGCGCTCGGCCTCTGCCTGCTTGGCAATTGCGCGGATCATCGTCTCGTCGAGATCGACGTGCTTGATTTCGACATGCGACACCTTGATTCCCCATGCGTCGGTCGAGGAGTCAAGGATCTTTTGCACGTCGGCATTCAGCCGCTCGCGCTCCGACAGCATCTCGTCGAGCTCATGTTGACCCAGTACCGAGCGCAGCGTGGTCTGCGCGAGTTGGCTGGTCGCTTCGAACGGATTCACAACCTGGATAATGGCCTTGCTCGGATCCACGATCCTGAAATAGACAACAGCGTTGACTTTGACCGAGACGTTGTCGCGCGAGATGACATCCTGCTTCGGCACGTCCAGCACGATCGTGCGCAAGTCCACCCGAACCATCTTCTGGATGATCGGCCACACCAGGATGAGTCCCGGACCCTTGACGCCGTCAAAACGGCCAAGAAAAAAAATCACGCCTCGCTCGTACTCGCGCAGCACGTTGATGGCGCTGCTCAGCAGTATGAATGCGAGAACGGCGATTACACTCCAGAAGATAGGCGTACCGGACATCAGTTTTCTCCCGTTATTCTTTGGGGGACACGTGGAGCGTCAGCCCATCCACGCGGTCAATACGCAGGCGCTGTCCGCGAGTCACGGGTACACGGCTGATCGCGTTCCACTGCTCGCCGTAAATCCGGACCTGGCCTTCCCCGCTGAAATCGCTCACGGCCTCGGCCAGGTCACCGACCAGCTGCTCCGCACCCGTCACAACCGGCCGACGCCGTGCACGCATTGCCATCCACATCGTGGCGAGCATCGCGATGCCGGCGAATGTCGCGATGCCGCCGATCAGCCCGCGGCTCGCCTCGAACCCCGGCGTATCGGTGTCCATCAGTATGACGGAGCCAATCACGAATGCGACCAGCCCACCGAGACCGAGCACAGCGTGGCTCGGTACGAAGAATTCCGCAATCATCATGGCGACGCCCAGCACCACAAGCGCCAGACCCGCAAAATTGACGGACAGCACCTGCAATGCATATAGACCGAGCAGCAGGCAGATTGCACCGATCACGCCGGGCAGGACAGCACCCGGGTTATAGCCCTCGAACATGAGGCCGTACAGACCGATGATCAGCAGGCCGTAGGCGACCAGCGGATTCGTGAGCACCGCGAGCAACGAGGTGCGCCAGTTCATTTCTATGCGCTCGACCACGGCGCCCTTGGTCTTCAATCTGCGTGCCTCGCGCCCGAGTTTGACCTCGCGTCCATCGAGCGCTTCCAGCAGCTCCGGTACATCGGTCGCAATGAGATCGTTGACGCCGCGCTCGAGCGCCTTCTGGGCCGGCAGGCTTGCCGCCTCCCGAACCGCCTCCTCGGCGAATTCGGAATCCCGGCCACGAAGGTCTGCGAGGCTGCGGATGTAGGCGATTGCGTCGTTGACCGCCTTGCGATCGGATGCGCTGCCGTCGCCCGGGGCTTTGGGCTTCTGCTTGTCGTCGTCACGCGCGGAAGGGTCGTTCTCATCGGCGGGCGGCGAGCCACCGATCGGCACCGGGGTGGCCGCGCCAACATTGGTGCCGGGCGCCATCGCCGCAATGTGGCTCGCATAGAGGATGAACGTGCCGGCACTCGCCGCGCGGGCGCCGGAAGGCGCGACCAAAGTCGCGACCGGGATCCTGGATGCGAGGATGCCCTGGATCATGTCGCGCATCGCGGCGTCGAGCCCACCCGGGGTGTCCAACACGAGCACAAGCAGCTCGGCACCGGACTCTTCGGCATGCTGCAACGCGGTTAGAAAGTGCTCTTTGGTCGCTGGCCCGATCGCATCCTTGATTTCGACCACGACCACCGTGCCGCTGCCGGGCTGAGCATGTGTCACCGGAGCAATCCACGCGACCCAAGCCAGAACGGCCAGCAGGGCAATACGGCGAGAAAGTGGCGACATCCGGATGTCCTCCGTGTCAGCCGTCTATCTTAGCAGGCAGGTTCGCCCCCGAATCATCGGTGTTCTGTTTGAGTTAGTCATCGCGGCATAGGCCTATTCAGCAGCTCGCTATAGCCGAACCGGAATTTCCGGTGGCGCACTGGGGTATGGGACTTGCCCGTGAGCAAATGGGAGACATGGACGGCGCGCTCGCGTCCTTCCAGAAGGCGGCAGAGCTCACCGAACGCGGCACGAATGTGCTGGCCTCCATGGGCCGCGCCTTTGCGGTGAGTGGAAAGCCCGATGAGGCGCGAAAGATTCTCCAGTAACTCGCCGCAACCGATCCATTCCTCAGGTGCCTTCCGCGGGCACGACGTTGATCCCGCCTTGATCGACGCGCTCGAGCAGTTTCGTCAACAATCGATGCACCGCACGAATCTCCGACCCTGTCAGGCCCATTTGCAGCTCGTTTCCTGCGCGGCGGACGCCATGGTTCTTCGACAGGTTTTCGCCCCTCGCCACCGAAACGTAGCTGCGGCCTTCGAGCCGCCATTGCGCGAGGACGCCGAGCCGCTCCGCCAGCAGTTGCGGTGTGATATGGCGCAGCCGTTCGACGGTGTCGGCCGGAAGTTGATTCACCCGCATGTCCTTCCATACGTCGCCGCGATCACTTTCTTCAGAAGCGAACGCGACACCGTGATCGATTGAGAATACGCGTGGGCCGACCTCCGCCTTGCCGAGCAGAAAGTTGCCGAGGTTCGAGTCGCGATGCCTGATCAGGTACGTGAGCACGTTCAGCTGGCCGATATGGCGCGCATACACTGGATCGGCGGCAAAACGCTCCGGGCTGTAGACATCTGCGACCACCGTGATGTCGCTGAGCCAGTACTGCACGACGGCCAGCACCTGGTCGACGGCGAGAAACGTGCGCGGGACGCCGGGAGAATATTTTGCGAAGTCCGCCAGCGGCACCATGCGCAGCGCAGTGGGCGGCACCACATACTCGGCAGGATCGAGGAAAAGCTTTTGCAGCTCGTACGCCGCGATGTCGTAGCGCGGGATGTTGTTGAAGGAGTTTGCGCCCGGTTCAGCCTTGCGTAATTTCACGCGCAGCGGTGGTGCCCCGCCGAAGGAGACCTCGGCACGCAAAGTGATGTCGCCCTTGGCGTTGGGCCGGCTGATCTCCGCGTGCGTGATGACTAGCGGTTCGGCGGCGAGCAGCTGCTCGAGGTCCGCGACCGGTTGCCTGATGTTTGCGTCTTGTGCCGCCGCTGTGGCGATCGCTGCCAGCAGCAGCGCTGCGGCAAACAGGCCCATCGTCCGGCGCATCGGTTGCATGAGTCTTCTTCCCTCCAAGAACGATGCTTGCTAACCGGTGCTGCCGGCGGGCTGATGGTCCGTCAGGGCGATCGTAGCTGTAAACGGCTAAGGATAGGAATTTCAAACGGCCTTGCGCGAGCCATCTCATCATTGGCACTGCCGACTTCAGGTGTCGGCTCCATGCGGTGCTGCGTACCTAGAACCCGTCGAAGAACGACTTGACGGCGCTCAGGCAGAACGGCGCCACGAGCCCTGCATGATACTTCTCCAGCACCTCGGCATCGCCGCCACTGAGCTCGACAAGTTCCTTCGCGGCGGCGAATCCGATCTTCTGCGCTTCGTACGGGTCGTCGATCGCGACGCTGGAATCAATGTCGAGCACGGTGACCGTCGTCGCTGATGACCAGTGGTTTTGCATGAGCTCGGTGTTGAGATTGAGAACGGCAGGATCGGCGTTGCCCGCGCAGAGCAGCATCGGCGACGTCGGCGTCCACGCGCGCTGGTCATTGGTCTTCAGCGCCTGGCGCAACGGGTGCTCGGGGTTGGCGGGCGGCAATCCATCCGACAGTGCCGGGAAGCCGCCATCCGGATGGCTGTCCGCGTCCTGCAGGTAGGCGAGCCGGAAGTCGTTGGTCAGCAGGTGGTCGGTGCCAAAGCCGGTGGCGAAGACGGGTGCGAGGTTCGACGGGGTCGTTGCCGGCGTCATGTCGGCGTAGGCGGGATCCGGCGGCGTGCTGCTGAAGAGCGCGGTTTCGGGCAGTTTGCCCTGGTCCTCGAGCTCGCCCAACGGCGTCGTGCTCGGCAGGAGTGTTTCGATGTCGGTGGCGTACTGCGCCTCGAAAGCGTCCGTTGTGCTCGAGTAGAGGTTGCCGTACGCGTTCTGATAGCTCGTGATGAGCAGCGTCAGGTTCACTGGCGATCCGCCGGTCACCTGTCCCTGGAAGATCGCGTCGCTAAAGGCCGAAAGTGCATACGGCCCCGACATCGGGGCGGACGCGGTGACGGAGTCCCCTGCCTCCTGCAGCGCCCGGTGCGTCGCCATGGCAACGTAGCCGCCCTGTGAATAGCCCGTGACCAGCAGTTGGCCACCGTCCGTCGTATCGGGAGCGTCCGCGGTGGGGAGGGCGCTGCGGGCGGCTGTCAGCGCATCGATCATGTCCTTGGATTGCTGGTCGCCGTTGAGGTAGGGGTGGTAGCCGAGCGTCGAAGTGTCGTAACCCACGTAGTTGGGCGCCACGACGATGTAGCCGTCCGCCGCGAACACGCCCGCCATCAGGAGCCCCTCGCCGTTGTCCGAGGCCTCGAAATGAGCCATATCGAAGGCCTTGTCCGTGTTCGTGCCGTGGGCATACAGGACGATCGGGCGCTCGCCCTGGCACGGGCTTGCCGAATCGTTGGGCACCATTAATGCAGCGGAAGCTGCGGTGATGTCTCCTGCCGGGTCCACCGTTTGATATTCGAAGTGATAGACGTCGATCCGGCATTCCGGCGTCAGGAGTTGCTCCACAAGCAATTGCGCCACTTCGTTCGAGCTGGCGAGGGCCAGCAACTCGTCGGGCGAGTAGGAGGCCACCAGCGTCGGTGCTTCGCCGATCAAATCCCCGCGCTGCGGCGCCGGCGGCTGCGGGTCGGGAGGCATGCCTTCGTCGTCGCTGCTCTCGCACGCGCTGAGCAACAACAAAACGAACGGCAGGGCCCGAAGTTGATTCAAGCGGTTGATCGCCGGTATTTGCCGCAAGGCAGTGTGAAGTTGGAGCGGCAGGAGCCCACAGGAGTTCGACCTCGTTGGCCCAATCGAGTCTATGGGCCAGGGATGTTAGTTGAGGACGGGCCATCTAACTTGTTGATTCAGAAAACACTGTAATTTCCACGGCGCCCAACGAACCAGGGAGTCGGGAGCTCGACAACGCTCGATATGTCACGATAGAAGAGCCGACAGGGGGATTCATGACTGACAACAACCGGGGCCGAGCCGTCGTCTGGGCGCTGACCGCTTGAACTCTGACCATGCCCGCCTGACCCGCTTCGAGCGGCTGTTGTCGCTCGTCACGCGCGTGGCGCCCGGCGAGGGTCGCACCGCGTTCCTGTTCTTCTCGCACGGGTTCCTGCTGCTCGCGTCGTACCAGGTCGTGAAGGCGCTGCGCGAAGCCTTCATGCTCGTCAAGTTTTCGGCCGAGACGCGCGCGTATGCGGTGGCGATCATGGCGCTGGTGCTGATGCTCGTCGTGCCGCTCTACGGTCGGTTGCGACATCACCTCGACGGTGCGCATCTGCTGCGTGCCGTCACGATTTTTTTCGTGGTAACGCTGCCACTGTTCGCCCTGCTGGCCCACTATCAGATTCCCATCGCGTTTGCGTTCTTCATCTGGGTCGGTATCTACGGCGTCATGGTCGTGTCGCAGATGTGGGCCTTCGCGGCGGACTCGTTCAACGTCAGGAGCGGGCAGCGCCTGTTCGTGGTGATCATGCTGGGCGCCAATCTGGGCGCGCTTGCCGGTTCCAAGCTCACGCAGGTGGCGGTGGAGGCGCTCTCGCCCATGGGACTCATGATCCTCGCGACCATTACGCTCGGCGCCACCCTGTTCCTCGCCAGGCCGGAACGTGCGGCCATTCCGGTGGGTTCGCGCGCAATCGAGATCGATCGCTCCCAGCCCTTGCCCAAGCTTCTCGGCGGCATCGGCCTGGTGCTGCGCGATCGCTATCTGCTGCACATGGCGCTGTTCGTCGTGCTGCTCAACTGGATCAACAGCACGGGAGAATTCATACTCGCCGACTTCGCGAAGGCCGATGCCGTGGCGCAGGTCGCCGAGAGCGGCGGGGCGCTGGACCTGGGCTCGCTCATCACCGAGTTTTACGGCAATTTCAATTTCTGGGTGACGCTGATCAGCCTGTTCATCCAGCTGTTCATCGTTTCACGCGTCTACCACCTGGTCGGCGTGCGCGGCGCGCTGCTGGTCCAGCCGGTCATCGTTGCGCTGGGATATGGCCTCTTGGTGTTCGGGCCGATGCTCGGCGGCTTCATTCCGTTCTTCTACCTGATTCGCCGGATCAAGTTTGCAGAGAACAGCGTGGATTACTCGCTGATGAACACCACGCGGCAGGCGATGTTCCTGCCGGTCGACCGTGACTCGAAATACGACGGCAAGACTGCGATCGACACCTTTTTCTGGCGCTTCGGCGATCTCATCCAGGCGGCTGGCGTGTTCATCGGGCTCAACCTGTTGAGCTGGGTAGCGCGAGATTTTGCATTGGTGAACCTGGTGCTGGCGCTCGGGTGGATTGCACTCGCAATCGTGATGGGGCGCGCTTACAGCCGCAAGGCGCGCGAGAACGAGGCGCGCGTGGCGCCCGAAGCAGTCGAACCCATTCCCGACCTGCTCTATGCGCCCGGCGAGTCGTTCCTGCACCCGGTTTCGCCGACGGCGTTCTACGACGCGGAGCCGGGCGATGTGCTGGTCCTGCATGCCCGCCGCGATGATGGGCATAGATTGCCGCACTGGATGCGGTTCAATGTCCGGCTGCAGGCCTTCATGGGCAAAGTGCCGTTGAATGTCGACATACCCGAGCTGCGTATCACCGTCATCGCCTCCAACCTCGACGGGCTGGAGGCACGCAGCTCTTTCGTGGCCAGACGCGTGAGGCGCTGACGCGCGCGAATCGTCCACGGTTCAATCCGGCACCTCGGCCCATTTCCCGTCCCAGTCGGCGGCCTCGTAGCGATTGGTGGACGGAAAGCCCGGCGGGCGCCGGCGCTCGAAGCGGCTGTCGTACTCGATCTTCGTGGCGTAGCGCGGCTCGGTCGCGGTCAGCGATCCAGCCGCAAGACTCCCGTAAATGCGCAGCGTCGCGGTGCGTGGGTGATCGATGTTCGTGACGACAAAGCGGCGTCCGGCAAAGATGGCTGCGTCAACCTCGATATCGCCGGGGCCGGTCACACCGCGCGGAGCGATCTCCACGTACCTGTTGCTGACCAGTCCGAGGTAGTCGCCGGAATCGGGAGTGCTGCGTGGATCACTTGCGTAAGTGAGGTTGCCTTCGATCACGATCCGTTGCGGCGAATAGACGAGGAATCTGCCCGCAACGACCCCCTGCACGTACAACGTCGTATTGCGCGCCGCGACCAAATACACGGGATGCGCGGAAGGCTCGCCGAAGTATCCCGATTCTGATGACCTGCGAGTGCGCCAGGAATAGCTACCGTCGCGAAAGAACCTGATGTGCGCGTCGCTCGTGAACTCGTGGATCCGGGAGTTCTCATCTTTGGGCGCCCACTCGAACGGCTGCGGCGATTCGGGCAGCTCGATGCGGCCCGCCCGTGTTTCGACACCGCCCCGGAAAATTTCGGAATCCCGCCTGCGAGCGTGCGATTCCATATTGAAGCTGCGCGCGGCCGTCGTCACCTTGCCGAAAAATTTCGGCGACGCCCGCGAGTCGTACTTCAACTTGAGCTGCGAGTTGCTGTGAAAGCGACCGACAATTTCGTCGTCGTGCAGTTGCACCATCGGATCCCAGTAGTCCACCAACTGCGTGAACTGTGAGAACGCGAGGCGCTTGAGATTGACGATGGTGGTCAGGTGTTTGCCGTGATCCGAAGCGCTGACCTGGGCGATGACGCGCTCGAGCGCGGCACCATCATTGGCGCGCTCGCGTATCAGGACGGCGCTGTACTGTTTGCCGTCCTGCTCCCAGGTGACTTCCTTGCGAATTGAATCGATTGACTCTTCAGCGAGTCGCTCGAGACGCCGCGCGAGCGCTTCCTTTTCTTCGTCAGACATGGCGACCGTCGCCGGGATCTCCTTGGCGCTGATCGACACCGGCTCCAATTCTTCAGTCAGCGGCTCACCGGGCAGCGTGGATTCTGCTGTCTGAGGGACGATCGCGTCGGTGGGCAGAGGCGCGAGACTTGCGATTGCGGCGTGCAGTTGCTCGTCACTCGCCAGCGCCGGGAGCGCGGGCTCCAGCGGTGGTAGTTCGACACCGTCGCTGCGGTCGGCCTCGTGCGCTTCCAGCAGCACGAGCATCGAAATTGGCGTGTCGCCCGTATGCATGCCGTCTTGGCCGCCGCCGGACAGGATCACGAGCAACAGCCCGACGTGAAGCGCGGCAGACAGAACGCCCCCGCACACCCTGCGCGAGACTCGTGGGTTGAAGCGATCGGATAGCGTCACGACGCAGCACCCGGTTTGGCCTAAGCATACGCAGGGCGAAACCGGGACCCAAGCCCAGGCGGTGACCCGGCGCGCGCCTGCGATGAGCTACGGTTGACTCCAAGCCCGGCCGGGCTGATGAGTTTCTAACTGGTCTACTCGGACACCAGGATTCCGAGCTCGGCTACCCAGGAGCCCGTCGCGACGACTGGAAATTCCTGGATCCCCAGCACGATCGCCCCATTCACCGGGGAACGCAGGACTTCGACTTCGTCGCCGTAGACATCCACGATTCGCGCGACCGGTGAGCCCTCGCTCACTGGGTCGCCCGGCTTCACCAAGGCGTAAAAGAACCCCCCACGGGACGGCGTGAGGATGCGGTACTTTTCGACGACGCTGACATGCCCGGATCGGACGGGTTCACCCGGGATGATGTCGACACCGCGCAGGAAACTGAGTGCGAACTCCGCCTGGCGCGCGTCCTGCTGGCGTTCCATCACGCCGCCCCCGCCGACTTCGAGGAGGAATGCGGGTATGCCCATCGCCGGCACGTTGATGGTGATGTCAGATTCGAACACCTTGTCTCGGTCGCGCCAGAGCGTCGGCACGCCGAACATCCGGGCAAGCGACTCCATGCGGTCGGTCGGCACCGTACCGGTGACAGTGAAAATGACGAACGGGTGCTGCACGAAACGGTCACCGCCCGTGTGGAAATCAACGACGAAGTCCGCATGTTCCTTCCACAAGGCCGTGTATTTCTCGGCAATGCGCTCGGTCGCGAATCGCGGCTCCCCGGGGAAGGCCTCGCCGAAGTCCATCAGGTCATCGGGGGAGGGGTTGACGCGTCGCATGGCCTGGAAGGCGGGAGGGTTGGCAATCGGGATGAGAATGACGAGGCCAGCCATCGTCGCGGGATCGAGGGCCTTCATGACGCGCTGCAGCGCGAGTGCCCCTCCGAATTCGTCCCCGTGTCCGCATGAGATGAGCCAAGCGACCGGTCCCCGCTCCTTGCCGGCAATGACGATCACCGGCGCCTCGACGTCGGACCCGTCGGCATACTCGATGAGCGGAAGCTTTCCTCGCGTCACTTCGCCGGGTCGCACCTCGGCCGTGCCCACGCGATCTGGCCACGTTGCGCTCCGTGCCCGGTCTGCCGAGAACGCGAGAAGACAGCAAGCCGTGGCCATGGCGAGCCTGGGGAAAGAGGATGTGGCCGATTTCCTGCGGAGCATGTGTCCTCCTGGCATTACGATGGGCGCGCCAGGCTAACGCTACATTGAAATAGAGAGCCCGGCCAATTGAGGAGAGCCAACGTGCGCACGACTGTCCGTTCCAGGATGGCATTGCTGTTCGCGATAATCGTCGCCGCCACAGGCCTTTCGGCTCCTGCCTCTCCGGCGACGGCGGCCCCCGCCGCGGATTTCTCCACAGACCCGGCGCGCGCCGGCGTCGATCGGCTGGTGGCCGACTACATCGGACTCTACGCCGGGCCGACGATCGATCGCTGGCGGACGTTGTTCCACCCCGCGGTCGTCGTGGCGTTCCCGGACGATGACGGCTCGATCCGGACGCGCAGTCTCGACGAGTTCGTCGCCCGCCAGAAGAACTATTTCGCGACCGGGCGGCAGATCTCCGAGCGACTGGAAAACATGCGGATCGACATGGGGCGGCGGATCGCGCGGGTGAGCGCCGACTTCATCTTCATGGACGAGGGAACGGAGCGCCCCGGCAAACTGGGGCTGCACCTGGCGGAAGGGAAGGACGGCTGGAAGATCGTGGCGGTACTATTCTCCTACGACGCGGAGTAAAGATCCGCGGACGTGTCAATCGTCCTCGCCGGCCAAAGAGGACTATCCTTGGGTCCACGGCGCCCACAACGCATATCGGCAAAAGGAGTTACCCATATGAACCAGCTACAACGCGTCTCGAGGAGTACGATTTTGAACCGCTTGCTGCGGTCTTCTCTCGCGGTCGTCTGCCTCGCGCTGGGCGCAACAGCCCTGATCAGCGGCTGTGCCTCGACCCCGGCGGAACCGCAGTCGATGCGCGATCCGCAGGCTGATTTCAGCGCCTACAAGACATTTGCCTGGAATGCAGAGACGAGTTCCGGCAATGCCGGTCAGCCAGTATCCGTGGTTGATGGCTACATTCGCACGGCGATCGCGACCGAGTTGACTCGCAAGGGCTACGCGGAAGCAGCCGCGGGCACAACCCCTGACCTGCGCGTTGAATACGAAGCCGTCAAGGCGGAGAAAGTCAAGAACAACCCTTTTCGTGTGGGTATCGGTGTCGGCAGCTATGGCAGCAATGCCGGTGGCTCGGTAGGCGTCAGCAGTCCGAGCGTCAAGAACGTCGAGGAAGGCACGTTGGTTGTCCACGTCATCGACCCGGCGCGCAATACCGAGGTATGGCGGGGGACCGCGTCGCGAGAGCTGGGTAAGGGCAACGTCGAGCCCGCGGTCGTGCAAACCGTGGTCGCCGATTTGTTGAGCGACTTCCCTGCGCGTGGCGGCCAGCCGTGATGGGCGGGGCGCGTAGCTTCAGCGAATTCCCTTGATTCACTAATAGTGCAAGTGCTGTTTCTTTCTTTCCTGCGGCAGATGAAGCGATGACGACAATTTCCAGGCGAGTTGCGTTTCAATACGCATTAGCTGGCTTGGTCTTGCCCGGCGCATTACGAGCCGGACCGACTAATGCGAATGCAAAGCCGATCGATGGGAGTGAATGTTCTGCGCGCATTGCGAAGATGCGATCGCTTTTGCAAGAACAAAAGTTCGCCGCAATTCTCGTCGAAGCCGGCTCGTCCCTCGAATACTTCACCGGCATCCGCTGGTGGCGCTCCGAACGCACGACGGCCACCCTCATCCCTGCCGAAGGCAAGCCGATCATCGTCACGCCTTTCTTCGAGGTTCCCTCGGTCCAGGAAACCCTGAAGGTCGACGCCGACATTCGCCCTTGGCACGAAGACCAGAGTCCCTTCGAGATCATCGCCAAGTCGCTGAGCGGTCCTGCCGACAGACCGCTCGCCGTCGAACACACGACCCGGCATTTCATCATCGACCACGTTCAGAAAGTCGCCGGCTTCAACCGCAAGATCGTCTCAGGGGAAGACATCGTCAACGCCTGCCGCATGATCAAGTCGCCCGCTGAGCTCGCCCTCATGCAGGTCGCTGCCGATGTCACGCTCAACGCTATTCGCCACATGCACGCCAACATCAAGGCCGGCATGACCGCGACCGACATCCGCGAAATGCTCCACGCCAAGACGGAGGAGCAGGGTGGCAAGGAACCGTTCTCACTCGTGCTCTTGAACGACGCGAGCGCTTATCCGCACGGCACCGAAAAGCCTCAGGCCGTGCGCGAGGGCTCGATCATCCTCATCGACACCGGCTGCAAGGTGGAGGGCTACTCGTCCGACATCTCCCGCACCTGGGTCCACGGCAAGGCGAGCGTACGCCAGCGCGAAGTGTGGGACACCGTCAAGCGCGGCCAGGAAATCTGCCTGGAGACCGCGAAGGTCGGACTCCCGGTCGGCGACATCGACATCGCCGTGCGCAATTACTACGAAGGCAAAGGCTGGGCCAAGAGTTACGGCCTGCCCGGCACCTCCCACCGCACCGGGCACGGCATCGGCATGGACGGCCACGAGCCGCCCAACCTCATGCGCGCCGACCGCACGCCGCTCCAGGCCGGCATGTGCTTCTCCGACGAGCCCGGGATCTACATCCCCGGCGAGTTCGGCGTGCGCATGGAGGACTGCTGGCACATGACGGAACAGGGGCCCAAGCTCTTCACGCCACTCGCGAAGTCCATTGACGACCCGATCTGATGCCGCCGGCAATGAGTCATTGGTCGCTGGATGGGTACCGAGCAGTCGTCACCGGCGCCACGAGCGGCATCGGGCTCGCGACGGCGCGCGAGCTCGCCGCGCTCGGCGCCGAGGTGCTGCTGGTCGCGCGAAAGTCTGCGGCTGTCGAATCGACGGTGCGGGAGCTGCGCGACGCCGGTCGCAAGGCTCACGGCTGCGCCGCGGACATGACCGACCCTGACGGGCGCGCCACCGTACGCGCGCGCGTCGACGAGCTCTGGGGCGAGCTGCATGTCCTCGTCAATAACGTCGGCATGAACATCCGGGCGCCCACGCTCGAATACCCGATGGAGAGCCTCCGGCAGTTGATGTCGGCGAACCTCGAGTCCGCGTTCGGCCTCTGCCAGCTCATGCATCCTTTGCTCCGCGCCTCGCGCGGCGCGATCGTGAACGTTTCATCCATTGCAAGCCGGACCGTCATCCGCATGTCGACGGCCGCGTACTCGATGACCAAGGGCGCCCTCGACTCGATGACCGATTTTTTGGCCGTGGAGTGGGGCGCGGACGGAATCCGCGTCAATTCCGTTCATCCCTGGTACATCCGCACGCGGCTTACCGAGGCGGTGCTCTCCGACGAGTCAAGGCGCTCGCGCATCGTCGATGCGACACCGCTCGGGCGCGTCGGCGAGCCCGAGGACGTGGCGCGCGTGGTGGCGTTCCTTGCACTGCCCGCCTCGGGGTACGTGAGCGGTGCGCACGTGCCGGTCGACGGCGCATTCGAGCGCGTCGGAATCTGACGAAAAAGGCCACCCGAAAGTGGCCGCTTAGGCTGGTCACGTACCGGGGGTATTCGACCGCATGGATTTCAACGCCGCCGAACAGCGCATCAGGGTGCACATCCGCGAGACTCCGCTGAAACATTCGCGCGGACTGAGCGAGTCCACTCGCGCGGATGTTTTCCTCAAACTTGAGAATCTCCAGGAAATCGGCGCATTCAAAATTCGCGGTGCGGCGAATAAGCTGCTTTCCCTGCCAAGGGAACAGGCCGAACGGGGCGTCGTCGCCGCCTCAAACGGCAATCACGCCCTTGCTGTCGCCACTGTGGGAGGGAGGCTTGGGATACCCGCAGAGGTTTTCGTCTCTGAGCACATCGACCCACTCAGGCGAACCAGGATCGAGTCGCTGGGAGCGCAGTTGCACACGGTCGAAGGAGATCCCCTCCTTGCCGAGCAGACTGCGCGTTGCGAGGCGGAACAATCGGGTCGCACGTATGTTTCGCCTTACAACGACATGGAGGTCATAGCAGGACAGGGGACGATCGCCGTGGAAATCCTACGGCAGCTAGCCCAATTCAAGGCGAAGAAACTTGATGCGGTTTTCGTGGCTGTCGGTGGGGGCGGCCTTATCGGGGGCATAGGTTGGCACCTGAAGTCCGCGTCACCGGATACTGAGGTTGTTGCTTGTTGGCCGGAAAATTCTCCAGCACTGTACGAGTCCTTGCGTGCGGGCAAGATCGTCGAGGTTCCCGAGAAGCCTACGTGGTCTGTCAGCACCGCCGGGGGCATTGAACCGGGCGCGGTCACGCTTGAAATTGCACGGCAGGTTATCGATCGCAGTGTCCTGGTCACCGAAGGAGAAATCCTGGGCGCTGCACGCCGCATTTACCGTGAGGATGATCAGCTCGTTGAAGGCGCTGCCGCTGTCGCGGCAGCCGGCTTTCTCAAGTCAGCCGGTGACTATTCGGGTAAGACCGTGGTGATCGTCATTTGCGGCGGAAACGCCGATCCGGCACTGGAGGCCAGGATCAAGGAAAAGTGACGAACTACTGTGGCGTGGGTTGAGCCGGATAAACAAAGAAGGGACCCGGACCGGGCCCCTCTTTCATTGGCGTTCTAGCGCCGACGAGGTATTCAGGCTACCGTTATGGCGCCGCCGGCACCACGAAGTCGATCGTCGTGATGACATTGTTGTTTGCGGTCACCGGAACACCTTCTGGCGGCACGAAGTCCAGTGTCTCGTCAGCGTCCGTGTCCTCGTTGCAGGTGAACGCAACGGTGTATTCGCCGGCTGGGATAAACGCCGCAGTGAAGGTACCGCTGACGGCTTCATCCGGAATGTCGACACCGATGACGGCCAAAGCGTCTACGTCAGGTTCGGCCGCCGTCTCGTCTTCCTCGTCATCCGGGGTCACGGCTCCTTCATAGAGATAAACCTTGGGCCTGCATTCGAGCGGCACAGCGCCTGACTCGAAGCTCACCGTTCCGTCGATCGCCCCAACGTCCGCATCGTTGACCAGCCTTAAGGTCGGCCTCAGCTGATAGCCAGTCGTGCAGGCGCCGCTCGCCTGACCGGGCGGCGCATGTATCGACTTGCGCAGATCGAAATCAACGGTCAAGGCCAGGTTGCCCGCGACCGGCACATCAATAAGCCGATGCATCTTGAGCTCTGTCTCCGCGCCACTCGGTACGTTGAGCTCGCACTCCTGGCCGTCGATCACGATGTAGGAGTCTCGGACGTTGGATTCGGTGTCCAAGATCAGTCGCAGCCACTGGTACCTTCCCGCATCCATCGGCATGTTCTGCAACAGGATGGCCGTCTGACCATTCTGGTACTGCAGGAGGTCAATTGAACGCGGAGAAAAGTCCTCGACAATTTCCGGCGCCGAGCCATTGGGTTTGAATGCCACTCCGCTGATGGCGATGACTACCTCGTCCGCATCATCGACGGGCATGTCGGTCAGCCGGACGTCGACTGTGCCACCGGCGGGAGAGCCGCTGCCCCCGCACGCGCTGATGAGCGCAGCGACCGCCAGCAGCGATGTCAATTTGCTGCAGCATCTCCGGATTAACATATGAAAGCCCTCCCGTCCGTGGCGTCTCCGTGGACCACCGTAGGCCGGGTCAAGACGTGCAAACGTTGACGCGGTTCACACTGGGGGCCGAAGGGAAAGCCTAGCCGCGTAGCGCCGCCTCGACCGCATTGAAAAGTAGCTTCATTCCCAATGTAACGTCCTAGGGAACCTCTGCACAGGCGAAGGCAGGTGCAGTGGCTGAATAGAAAATGGCGGCGTTAATCATGGGAATGTGCGAAATATCGGCAATCGGGCCCGATCCGTCGATCCATTTGGATCG
>Ga0187893_10007719_pt1 | contig 17423 bp, 19 predicted proteins | sample MA1701074metaG_FD_139574 | JGI IMG/M metagenome (GOLD analysis project Ga0187893, IMG submission 139574) | White microbial mat communities from a basaltic lava cave in the Kipuka Kanohina Cave System on the Island of Hawaii, USA - MA170107-4 metaG ... | reverse complement strand
GTCCGAAGTATGCGTGTGGCCGGACCCGAACGCGGACGTAGAGGTCGCCGGCCGACCCGCCGGCAGGTCCAGGCTCGCCGCGGCCCGCGAGCCGGATCCTCGCGCCGTCCCTCACCCCGGACGGGATCTTGACCTGGAAGCTGCGGGTCCGGCGACGGCTCCCGGTACCGCCGCAATCCGAACACGGGGTCTGCACGATACGGCCCGAACCACGGCACTGCGGACAGGTCTGGCTCATCTGGAACAGACCCTGGTTCACGGCCACCTCGCCGACGCCGCCGCACCGCGGACAGGTCGCGGGACTCGTTCCCGGTGCAGCGCCCGTGCCGCCGCACGTCTCGCATGCCGCCGGTCCCGCGATCCGGACGGGGACCGTCGACCCCGTCATCGCTTCGTCGAACGGCACGGTCACCTCGGTCTCGAGATCCGTGCCGCGGGCCGGCTGCGTTCGCCCACGTCGGCCGGCTCCCCCGAACATCCCGCCGAACAGGTCGCCGAGATCGCCGAGGTCCTCGAACCGCACGCGTCCACCCGGGCCGGCGCCCTGCCACCCGCCGGGGAACCCCCCGGCTCCGACGCCCGAGGAAGCCATCTCCCGAACCTGGTCGTACTGCTTGCGTTTGTCCGGATCGCCGATGACGTCGTGCGCGGCGGAGATCTCCTTGAACCGCTCCTCGGCCTGCGCATCCCCCGGGTTGGTGTCCGGGTGGAACCGCTGCGCGAGCTTGCGATACACCTTCTTGACCTCGGCGGCGGTCGCGTTCTTGGGCACACCGAGGACCTGGTAGTAGTCCTTGTCGAACCACTCGCGCCGGACGTCGCCGTTCACGGCGACCCCTATCGGCGCTCGATGCGGACGCTCGCCGGCCGCAACACGGAGCCCCGGAGCCGGTACCCCGGGCGGAAGACCTCGGCGACATGCGGCTCGCCCTCGGGATCGCCGCTCTGCATCAGGGCCTCGTGCTCCGCGGGATCGAAGACCTTGCCTTCGGCCTCGATCCGCTCCAATCCCTCGGCCCGGAGCGACTCGGCGAGCTTCGCATAGACCAGCTCCACGCCCTTGCGGAACTGCTCGAAGTCCGACGTGCGCTCTGCGGCCATCAGCGCCAGGTCGAACTCGTCGAGCACCTCGAGGAGCCGTAGCACCACGGGCTGCGCCGCCATCTCGACCGCCCGCGTCTGCTCTTTCAGGACACGCTTGCGGTAGTTGTCGAAATCGGCTTGGAGCCGCTGCAGGTGATCGAGGTACTCGGCCGCTTCCGCGCGAGCTCGCGCGAGCTCGTCGACCTCCCCGACATCGGAGGCGACGTCGGAACGAGGGTCGTCGGAAGGGGCGGGGGACCCCCCCTCCGACGTCGCCTCGCGGAAGCGGCGCTTGTCGACGACGCGGACCTTCGGCCGCTCGTCGTCGTCCTCGTGACGTTCGTCGTGCTCGGTCACGTGGCCTTGACCTGGATCTTCTTCGGCTTGGCCTTCTCGGCCTTCGACACCTCGATCGTGAGCACGCCGCCCTCGAACCTCGCGTCGACCGTGCCGGCGTCCACCTGCGGCGGCAACGACACGGCCCGGCTGAACTGCCCATATCGGCGCTCGACGCGGTGGTAGTGCTGCTCGTTCACCTCGGACGAGAACCCGCGCTTCCCGCTGACCGTCAACGTGGAGTCCTCGACCTGGACCTCGACATCCTCGGCCGACATCCCGGGGAGCTCCACACTCACCACGAGCTTGTCGTCCGTCTCGTAGACGTCCATCGCCGGCATCCACGGCGCCTGCCGCTCGCGACCGAACGCTCGCTCGATCAGCCGGTCGAACCGGTCGTCGAAGAACCGAACCTCCGGCAGCGCGTCTCCCCACAACATGATGCGATCCTTCATCACGAACCTCCTTCGTCCACGATCTCGCCCTCGACCACGTCGCCGTCTGCGTCCCCCGCCGGGGGCGTCGCTTCTCCCCCGCCGGCGGCGGTCTGCTGTTGGGCTTCGGCCGTCTGCTGGTACATCGCCTGTCCGATCGACTGGAACTTGCCCATCACGGCCTCGGTGCCGGCCTTGATGGCCTCGACGTCCTCGCCCTTGAGGGACTCCTTCAGCTCCTCGTTCAGCTTCTTCAGCTCGTCGCGGTCGGACTCGGGGACCTTGTCCCCCCACTCCTCGAGGGAGCGGTCGACCTGGTACGTGAGCTGGTCGGCGGCGTTGCGCGTCTCCGCGGCCTCGCGCCGGGAGTGATCCTCGGCGGCGAACTTCTCCGCGTCGGCCACCATCCGGTCGATGTCCTCCTTCGAGAGCGCCGTGCCGCCGGTGATCGTCATGGCCTGCTCTTTCCCGGTGGCCATGTCCTTGGCCGACACGTTCACGATGCCGTTGGCGTCGATGTCGAACGCCACCTCGATCTGCGGCATGCCCCGAGGCGCCGGAGGCAGGCCCGTCAGCATGAACTTGCCGAGCGAGCGCACCCCGGGCGAGTAGACCGTCTCGGCCTCACCCTGCAGGACATGGATCTCGACGTTCGACTGGTTGTCGTCGGCGGTGGTGAAGATCTCCGACTTGCGCGTCGGGATCGTCGTGTTCCGCTCGATCAACTTCGTGAAGATGCCACCCTTGGTCTCGACGCCGAGCGTGAGCGGCGTGACGTCCAGGAGCAGGATGTCCTTCACGTCGCCCTTCAGCACGCCGGCCTGGATAGCGGCGCCGACCGCCACGACCTCGTCGGGGTTGACGCCCTTGTGCGGCTCCTTGCCGCCCGTGATGTCCTTCACGAGCTCCTGGATCATCGGCATGCGCGTGGATCCGCCCACCAAGATCACGTGGTCGATCTGGTCGACGCTCTTGCCCCAGTCCTTGACGGCCAGGTCGAACGGCTCGCGACACCGCTGAACCAGATCCTCGGTCATGCGCTCGAACTCGCCGCGCGTGAGCTTTATCTCCAGGTGCAGCGGCCCGTCGGGGCCCGCCGAGATGAAGGGGAGGTTGATCGTCGCCTCGGTGACCTGGGACAACTCGATCTTCGCCTTCTCTGCGGCCTCCTTCAGGCGCTGGAGCGCCATGCGGTCCGCTCCGAGGTCGATCGCGTAGTTGTTCTTGAACTCCTTGACCATCCAGTCGATCACGCGCTGGTCCCAGTCATCGCCACCCAGCTGGGTGTCGCCGTGGGTGGATTTGACCTCGAACACACCCTCGCCGATCTCCAGCAGCGAGACGTCGAACGTCCCTCCGCCGAGGTCGAACACCAAGATCGTCTGGTCGTGCTGCTTGTCCAGGCCGTAGGCGAGCGCGGCGGCCGTCGGCTCGTTGATGATCCGAAGGACCTCGAGCCCCGCGATCTGCCCAGCCTCCTTCGTCGCCTGCCGCTGCGGATCGTCGAAGTACGCCGGCACCGTGATCACGGCTTGGGTGACGGAGTCGCCCATGTACGCCTCCGCGTCCCGCTTCAGCTTGCCCAAGATCTGGGCGGAGACCTCCTGCGGCGTCCACCGCTTGCCGTCGACATCGAGGCCCCAGCCCTTGTCTCCCATGTGGCGCTTGACCGATCGAACCGTGCGGTCGGGGTTCGTGATGGCCTGGCGCTTGCCGACCTCCCCGACCACGATCTCGCCGTTCTTCGAGAAGCCCACGACCGACGGTGTCGTCCGCGAACCCTCCGCGTTGGGAACCACGACGGGCTCGCCGGCCTCCAGAACGGAGACCACCGAGTTCGTCGTCCCTAGGTCGATCCCTACCGCTCGAGCCATCTAGATCCTCCTTGCCTCGTGCGCTTCATCCGGTTTTCGACACCTCAGCGAGCCAACATGATAGAACTTGAGTGCCTCCCCATCAACCCCAGTCCCGCCGTGGTCTATTCCGGCTGGGAAGTGGCCGGTGTCGTGCCTGGGATGGTGCAGGCGACGCGGTCCTCGGCGCGGGGTATGCTCGCGCGGCATGCTGGCCCGGGCCGCGATCCTCGTCCTCCTGCTCGCCATCGCTGGGGGTCTCGCCGCACGACGGGCACGCTTCCTGTTCCGCCTGGTCCGCGGAGGCCGCCCGGTCGCACGACGCGGGGACCTGCCGGCACGCGCCCTCCGAGAGGGCACCGAGGTCCTCGGCCAGCGCAAGCTCTTCCAGCGAACGCTCCCCGGGCTCATGCACGCGCTGATCTTCTGGGGGTTCCTGGTCCTGCTGACGACGATCGTCGAGGTCGCGGGGCAGGTGATCGATCCGAGCTTCGAGATCCCGGTGATCGGCGGGACGCGGTGGCTGGGCCTCGCGCAGGACCTGTTCGCGGCCGGGGTGCTGGTGGGCCTCGCGCTCGCGGCCTGGATCCGGCTCGGGCAACGACCGGAGCGATTCATCGGCAGCCACCGGCTCGAGGCCTACCGGATCTTGGGGTTGATCTTCCTGATCATCGCGACGTTGTTCCTGGCACGTGGGGCGAGGATCGCCGTCGGCGACGCGCCGGACTGGTGGTGGACCCCGGTCTCGACCGCGACGTCCTCCCTCTTCTCCTGGGTGTCGAGCGACTGGCAGCGGGTCGCGATGTGGACGTTCCTCTGGCTCCACATCGTCGTGATCCTCGGCTTCCTGGTCTACCTCGGGTACTCCAAGCACCTGCACATCGCGACGAGTGCGATCAATGTCTTCTTCGCCAACACGAAGCCACGCGGCACGCTCACGCCGCTCCGGATCGATCTGGAGGCTGCGGAGACCGAGGACGTCCACCTCGGGGCCGCAGCGATCACCGACCTCACCTGGAAGCAGACCCTCGACCTCTACGCCTGCACCGAGTGCGGACGCTGCCAGAGCGCGTGCCCCGCCTGGAACACCGGCAAGCCGCTGTCGCCCAAGCTCCTCGTGATGAACCTTCGCGACCATCTGTTCGACCGCGGACCCGACCTGCTCTCGCGGCGGCCGGACGGCGAGCAGCTCGAGGCGGTGCCGCTCGTGCCCGACGTGATCGACGAGGAGGTCGTGTGGGCGTGCACCACCTGTGGGGCGTGCATGCAGGAGTGCCCCGTGGACATCGAGCACGTCGACACGATCGTCGACCTCCGCCGGAACCTCGTGATGGCCGAGTCTCGGTTCCCGGCGGAGGCCGGCGCGCTCCTTCGCAACCTCGAAGGGTCGGGCAACCCGTGGGGCATGCCGCAGGCCCAGCGAGCCGACTGGGCCGACGGGCTCGGCGTCCGCCTGATCGGCGAGGGCGAGCGCGCGCCCGAGTACCTGTATTGGGTCGGGTGCGCCGGCTCGTTCGACGACCGCGCCAAAGCCATCTCGAGGTCGGTGGTGGCGTTGCTGCAACGGGCAGGCGTGTCCTTCGCGATCCTCGGACCTCGCGAGCTCTGCACGGGCGACCCGGCCCGGCGCATCGGCAACGAGTACCTGTTCCAGACGCTCGCGCAGCGCAACGTGGAGACCTTGGCCGACGCGGGCGTCACGAAGGTGATCGCCAACTGCCCGCACTGCTTCAACACCCTTCGCAACGAGTACCCCGAGTACGGAGGACGCTCCGAGGTGATCCACCACTCGCAGCTGCTGGCGCGATTGGTCGAGCAGGGCCGCCTTCGGCCGAGCGGCCGGATCGACGAGACCGTCGCATACCACGACCCCTGCTACCTGGGGCGACACAACGGCGTCTACGAGGACCCGCGCGGCGCGCTCGCCTCGATCCCCGGGGTCCGAACGGTCGAGATGCCCCGTCACCGGGAGCGGGCGCTCTGCTGCGGAGCCGGAGGGGCGCGGATGTGGATGGAGGAGCGCATCGGCAAGCGCATCAACCAAGAGCGGATGGAAGAAGCCGCTTCCACCGAGGCCGACACCGTCGGCGTCGCTTGCCCGTACTGCCTGATCATGCTCGACGACGGCGCCCGCACGAGCGGCGGCCAGACGCGCGTGCTGGACATCGCCCAGCTCATGGATCGCGCGGTCGCCGGTCCCTCTTGAGCACGAGGCTCCTCCTCGAACGGGTTCGCGTCCCGCGTTCAAGCTCGCGCAGGGAACGGCCGAAACCGAACTAGACCGAACGGACCGGCATCCGCCGTGCGGCGGGTGCCGACCGGAGGGTGCCGGAGGGCTCCGGGGCTCGACCACCGGAACCCGGCGAGCCGGCACGCTCCCGGTCGAAGGACGGAGGACGGAGCAGATGCGGATGGCGATGTCAAGGAGCGCGGACGGGCCCGTCGAAGGGGCACCAGGGTCCGACCCGGATCCGGGACCGATCGAGGTCGTGAACCTCGAGACGGCTCGCGAGGACCCCGACGACGGCGATCCGATCGAGCGCGAGCGCACACGCCTCGCCTACGCGATCCACGATGGTCTGACGCAGGTCGTGACCGCATCGGTGTTGGAGCTGGACTGGCTCGCCCGGCGGGTGGAGTTGCGCCCCGAGGAGCTCGTGCAGACCCTGCACACCGCCACGGAAGAGCTCCGCCGGGCGCTCGAAGAGATCCGCGGGATGCTCGCATCGCTCACGCCGACCGAGCCCATCACATCTCCCCCGATCGAGGATCTGCTACGGAGCGTCCTCGAGCGCTGGCAACTGCCGGCCACCTGGTCGGTCGACGGGGACCTGCACGATGTCCCGGCCGAGGTGCTCGAGGCGGCGGCGGTCGTGATCCGCGAGGGCGTGGCCAACGTGGCCAAGCACGCGCAGTCCCGCGACGTCGCCGTCCACGTTCGACGCCTCAAGTACACCGTCGAGGTGAGTGTGGAGGACAACGGGAGGGGCTTCGAGACCGCGAACGGCGACACGCCGGCCGGTCATCTCGGGTTGGAGATGCTGCGCCAGCGTGTCGCCGATGCGCGCGGGACGCTCGACGTGAGCTCGACGCCCGGGGAGGGAACGCGGGTCGTCGCGAGGCTGCCCGTCATGGACGAGGGAGTGATCGAGTGAGGGCACTCATCGTGGACGACCACGCGCTGGTGCGTCGGGGACTCGGACACGTCGTCCGGGAATGCTTCCCGGAGGCCGACGTCCAGGAGGCGGGCAACGCCGCAGAGGCGATCGAGGCGATGACCGCGAACGACGTGGACATCGCGCTCGTCGACGTTCGGATGCCCGAGGCCGACGGCCTCGAGCTGCTGCACGAGATCAAGGCGCGTTGGCCGAAGGTGCCCGTGATCATGCTGACCTCGTTCGACCACGCGCACTACGTGCGCAAGGCGCTCGCCGAAGGCGCCGCGGGGTACATGCTGAAAGACGCCACCCCCGAGGACCTGCAGCAGGCGATCGGCGTCGCGCTCTCGGGCGGAGGCAACGTCTTGTCACCCAAGGTCATCCAGAACCTGTTCGACACGATGGAGTCCGGTGCCCCGGACGGCGCCGCCGCTCGCCACCACTCGGGGATGCTCACCCAGCGCGAGACCGACATCCTCGGGCACCTGTCGGAGGGCCGGAGCAACCGGGACATCTCGCGAGCCCTGTTCCTGTCCGAGAAGACCGTCAAGGCGCACCTGGCCGCGATCTTCCGCAAGCTCGGCGTCACCAACCGCACCCAGGCGGCCATGGCGGCCGTGGCGATGGGGATCGGGCCGGGACATGCGCTCGAGGCCGGTGGGACGCAGGCCGGCGGAACCGGACGATAGCGAGGCGACGATGCTGAAGAAGCGACCGGAGCCGTCGGCGTCCGAGGACGCCACCATGACCGAGGACGAGCACGCGTACGAAGGCGCGTGGTACCGCTCGCTGAAGGCCAAGGCCCTGCGACGAGCGGAGCACGCCACCCACGAGCCAAAGCGCGACGAACCCGAGGAGACCTCCGACGAGGAGCCGGGCTCCGACTAGGGATCCTCGGCGCGGTCCGCGAACTCCTCGAAGAACCGGCTCGCCGTGGGTCCTCGCTGGCCCTGGTACTTGCTCCCGGTGGCCTTCGAACCGTAGGGGGCCTCGGACGGCGTCGAGAGGCGGAAGAACGAGATCTGTCCGATCTTCATCCCCGGGTAGATCGTGATCGGCAGGTTCGCGACGTTCGAGAGCTCGAGCGTCAGGAAGCCGTCCCACCCCGGATCGACGTAGCCGGCCGTCGAGTGGATCAGCAGCCCGAGCCGCCCGAGGCTCGACTTGCCCTCCAGACGCGCCACCAGGTCGTCGGGCAGCCGGACGCGCTCGAGCGTCGAGCCGAGCACGAACTCCCCCGGATGCAGGATGAAGGGCTCCTCGGGACCGACCTCGACGAGGTCGGTCAGATCCGGCATCTCGCGACGCACGTCGATGTATGGGTAGCGCGCGTTCGCGAAGACCCGGAACCTCGCGTCGACGCGCAGGTCGACCGACGAGGGCTGCACGCAGGCCTCGTCGAACGGGTCGATCTGGATGCGGCCTGCCGCGATCTCCTTGCGGATGTCGACGTCGGACAGGATCATCGCGGGCCGGATGCTATCGCCGGACCGCTAGAATGACGGGCGCTCGCTCGTCGAGCGCTCTACGCGGGCGTGGTTCAGTGGCAGAACGCGAGCTTCCCAAGCTCGAAATGGGGGTTCGATTCCCCTCGCCCGCTCCATCAGGTTCATCCCGGGCCGACCCCCAGCACGATCGGCCCCGTCGGACACAGGTCGTACAGGGGGCAGTCCTCGCACCGAGGCCGTCCAGCCTTGCAGAGCTCCCGGCCGAGCCCGATCAGCCCGACGTGCATCGGCGTCTTGAGGTCCTGCGGCACGAGGGCCTCGAGGAGCCGTTGTGCACGCTCGGCGGAGGTCTTCGGGACCAGCCCCAGCCGCGTCGCCACGCGGTGGACGTGGGTGTCGACCGGGATCGTCTCGCGTCCGAACGCGAACGCCATCACCACCGCCGCGGTCTTCGGGCCGACGCCCGGGAGCGAGGTGAGGTACTCGCTGATCGCATCGTCCGAACGTCGACGCAGCCGCGACAGGTCGTAGCGACCCTCGCGCTCGAAGATCTCGCGGAGGATCTCCTGGATCCGTGCGGCCTTCGTGTTGGCCAGCCCACCCGAGCGGATCGTGTCGGCGAGCTCGTTCGTCGGCGCGCGCACGACCTGGTCCCACGTCGGGTACCTCGCGAGTAACGCCGCATGCGCTCGCTCCGAGTTGCGGTCGCTCGTGTTCTGCGACTGCACGGTCAGGATCAGCTCGTCGAGCGGGTCCGTTCGTCGCGGGGGCGACAGGTCGCCGAATTGGCGTTGGAGCCGCCGGGCGATCGCCCGGATCCGGCGCCGGTCGACCGTCACGACGCGGCCGGCGCGTGATTGCGGAACTGCGTCAGGTGCGGCAGGAATGTGAGCGGGATCGTGTCGGTCGGCCCATTCCGGTGCTTGGCCACGATCAGATCCGTGAGCCCCTTCTTCGCGGGGTCCGAGTCGTCCCGATGGATGAACATCACGACGTCGGAGTCCTGCTCCAGCGCGCCGGATTCACGCAGGTCCGACAGCTGCGGCCGCTTGTCCTGACGGCGCTCGGGGTCTCGGTTGAGCTGCGAGACGGCGACGACCGGGATCTCGAGCTCCTTCGACAGCATCTTGAGCCCGCGGCTGATCTCGGCGATCTCCTGCTGCCGGCTGTCGACCCGGCGCGTGTGGGACATCAGCTGGAGGTAGTCCACGATGATCATGCCGAGACCGGAGGTCCGCGCCGCCAGACGCCGAGCCTTCGCGCGGATGTCGACGAGGGTCACGTTGCCCGAGTCGACGACGAACAGCGGCGCCTCGTGCAGGGTGTCGGCGGCCTGGGCGATCCGGGACCAGTCCTCCGCACCGACGCGTTTGTTGCGGATGCTGTCCCACGGGACGCGAGCCTCCGCGCAGAGCAGCCGCATGCCGATCTCCCACCGCGACATCTCGAGGGAGAACATCGCCACGGGCTTGTTGGTCTCAACCGCGACGTTGCGCGCGACGTTGGTCACGAAGGACGACTTGCCGATGCCCGGACGCGCGGCCACGATGATGAGGTTCCCGGCCTGCATCCCGGAGAGCAGCGCGTCGACGTCACGGAAGCCCGTCGGGATGCCGGCGAACGCGGAGTCGCGGTTCTGGATCTTCTCCAGGTCCAACATCGACTGGTCGACGAGCTCGCGGAGCGAAGCGACCTGCTCCTTCTCCTCGTGGCGAGCGACGTCGTAGATCTTCTGCTCCGCGAGGTCCGCCACGCGCTCCGGCTCCTCGGGGGCGGCGAACGCCAGCTCCATGATCTCGCCGGCCGCCGAGATCAAGCGGCGCAGCAGCGCGGTCTCGGCGACGATCCGCGCGTACGAGGGAGCGGCCGCGGGCGTCGGCACGGCCTCGACGAGGTCGTGGATCGCCAGGTGCCCACCGACCTCCTGGAGCGTCCCTCTGCGCTTCAGCTCCTCGACGGCCGTGATCGCGTCCACGGGGTCCCCGCGCGAGTAGATCGTGCGGAGGGCATCGAAGATCGTCGCGTTCGCCGTCTTGTAGAAGTCGGGCGGCCGAACGATCTCGATCACGTCGGCGATGGCGTCGGGCGAGAGCATCATCGCCCCGAGGACGGACCCCTCCGCTTCGAGGTTGTGCGGAGGCACGCGGTCGCGCCGGATCGCCCGGACGTCGTCAACCGTACGTGCCAACCCCGCTCCCCCCCGATCTCGGAACGGCGGACAGGCTAGGCTCGCGCGGGTCCGGGCGCCATGGGACAACCCGTGGGGAAACCCGATCCGCTGGTGGTGCCTGGAGATTCCTTGTCACACCGCGTTCCACCTGCGCTTCCACATGGGGACAACCGTGTGGATAGGTGTGTACCGGACGGCACCGACATCGGGATCACACACGTGTGATTCGCCGGCCGGACCGGCTCTCGCGCAAAGCGGGCTATCGGCCGACCCGCTTGACACGAGCGAGCGTGGTGATGTACTTTACCGAATCATTATTTAACTAAGAGGTTGAGCGATTGCAGCGGCGACGATGACGAGCGATCGGCTGGATCGCACGTTCGCGGCCCTCGCGGATCCCACGCGGCGGGCGATCCTCGCCCGGCTGGCGTCCGGGGAAGCCTCGGTCACCGAGCTCGCCGCTCCGTTCGAGATGACGATGCCGGCGGTCTCCAAGCACCTGAAGGTGCTCGAGCGCGCGGGTCTTATCGCTCGGGGCCGAGAGCGTCAGTGGCGGCCGGCCCGCCTCGAGGCGGGACCGCTGAAAGAGGTCGCCGATTGGGCCGAGCGGTACCGGCGCTTCTGGGAGGAGAGCCACGACCGGTTGAACGAGTACCTGGACGAGCTCCAGGGACGAGGGAAGGAGAAGGGCGATGGGCGGAAGCGGTAACGAGCTCACGGTGACGACCCCGTCGGATCGGGAGGTCGTGATGAGCCGGGCCTTCGACGCGCCGCGCGAGCTCGTGTTCGAGGCGCATTCCTCGTGCGAGCACATGTCGAAGTGGTGGGGCCCACGGAGCTCGGAGTTCGTCAGCTGCGACATCGACTTCCGCGTCGGCGGGAAGTGGCGGATCGTTCTGGGGACCACCGAGGGCGACGTGACGTTCTTCGGCGAGTACCTCGAGATCGTTCGCCCCGAGCGCATCACATGGACGTTCGGGTTCGGCGACAACCCTGGCGGACCCGAGACCTACGTGTTCGAGGAGCACAACGGCAAGACCACGATCACGAGCGCCGCGGTGGTCGGCTCGGCCGAGGAGCTCGACGCCATGCTCGGTTCCGGGATGGTGGAAGGTGCGAGGGAGACCTACGACCGGCTGGACGAGTACCTGGGGGTCCCGGCCGCGCCGGCGGCCGGCTGACCGCGGAAGCAGACGCGATCAAGGACGTCGAGCCTCGATCGCACGCTCCTGCCCGTCGGCGTCCCGGCGCACCCGGATCCCCGAGAAGCCCGAGTTCGCCAGGGTCGTCGTCAGCTCGCCGGCTTGGTCGCCGCCGAGCTCCAGGAGCACACGGCCACCGGGTCGGAGCCAACGCCAGGCTGCTCCGGCCGCGCGGACGAGCATCGTCGTGCCGCGTGGTCCGCCGTCGAGTGCTCGACGGGGTTCGTATGCGAGGACATCCCTCGGCAGCAGGTGGAGCTCCTCGCTGGGCACGTACGGGACCACGGCGGTCATGACGTCGACGCGCCCGCGCAACGATGGCGACAACGGCTCATCGAGATAGCCGACGAGGCCATGGACGCCGTTCCGGCGAGCACATGCGACGGCCACCGGGTCGATGTCGGTCGCGACCACGGTGGCCCCCGGATGGGCCGAGCCGAGGACGGCGGCCACCGCGCCACTGCCGGTGCAGAGGTCCACGGCGATCCCGTCGTCCGGGAGAAGCGAGATCGCTCCCCGCGTCAGCGTCTCCGTGTGCGGCCTCGGTACGAACACCCCGGGATCGACGTGGACGCGGATCCCGTAGAACGAGACCGATCCGATGATCCAGGCGAGCGGCTCCCCGCGCAGTCGGCGAGCGATCAGTTCCTCGATCGGGCCGACGCCCTCGCTCGATGCACGCAACAACGCGTCGGCCTCCGCACGTGGAGCGACGCATCCACCCTCCGCCAGTGTCCGCTGGACCCGGATCCGCGCGTCGTCGTGCGAAGCCCCATGGGGCGCGCCGCTGTGGGTCGTGCCCGAAGCCGGCCTCAGTTCGGTCCCGTTCGACGAGCGAACACGAACAGCGCGGAGCCAGCCAGGAGTCCGACTCCGGCGATCGTCAGTCCAAGGCCGATGCGGTCGAACGTCGGCGTCACCAGGATGCACCCCGGTCGGACCTGATCGCCGACGCGACACGGGTCGATGCTCGGCAGGGCGAAGGCATGATCACGCAAGCACTCGCGGCCGCGATCGCGGAGGCAAGCAGAACCCGTCGCTTCACCAGCGAAGGATAGGGCGGTGCGTTGGTCCGTGACCTGGCTCCCGAGCGCGCGCGAGATCGACGGGAACGGTGCGCGGGGAGGGGGTTCGCCCGGGCGTCGTCGCGCGAGCCGGAAGTCGCCGCGGAGCCTGCAGAGCACAGCGAGACGCGCAGCCCGGGGGAAGCCCCGACCTCAGCGCGCCACGCCGAGGTCGGGTTCGCGACTACTGCTGCTGGTCCGCCACGACCTCGATCGAGACGACCGGGTCGACCTCGGCGAACAGGTGCACCCGAACCTCGTGCACGCCGAGCGAGCGGATCGGCTCGTCCAGGTTCACGTCGTGCCGGTCGACCCGGACGCCGAGCTGGCTCTGGATCGCATCGGCGATGTCGCTCGGGGTCACGCTGCCGAAGAGTTTGCCCTCGTCACCCGCGTGCGCGTTCACCTGCACGGGCGTCGCGATCAGCCGCTGCGCGAGTTGCTCGGCTTCGGCCTTCTCCTCGTTCACCCGCACCGTGTGGGCACGCTGGAGACTCTCGACGTGCTTGACGCCGCCCTTGGTCGCCTTCACCGCGAGTCCCCGAGGCATCAGGTAGTTGCGGGCGTAGCCGTCCGCGACGTCGACGATGTCGCCGGGGACCCCGAGCTTGTCGACGGGCCGTTGCAGGATGATCTTCATCGGGCCGAGAAGGGGAGCAGCGCCATCTCGCGCGCGTTCTTCACGGCGGTGGCTACCTCGCGCTGATGCTGCGAGCAGTTGCCCGTGACGCGGCGCGCGCGGATCTTGCCGCGGTCGGAGACGAACTTGCGCAGGGTGGCCGTGTCCTTGAAGTCGACGTATCCGACCTTGTCCTTGCAGAAGATGCAGACCTTGCGCTTCTGCTTCTTCTGCCAGCCCTTCTCGTCCTTCTCGCGTTTGGGTGGTCGCTTCCTCGCCTTAGGTGGCATCCAGCGGTGTCTCCTCGTCTGCCGCGGGAGCGCCGACCGTCGCGGGCTGCCAGTCGCTCGATGCCGAGCGACCCTGGCGCTCGACTTTCGCGGTCGCCCAACGCAGGCTCGGTCCGACCTCGTCGGCCTCGATCTCCACCACCGTGCGCTTGTCGCCCTCCTGCGTCTCCCAAGAGCGCATCTGCAGCCGCCCCGAGAGCACCACCCGGGTGCCGCGGGTCAGGGTCTCCGCGCAGTTCTCGGCCAGGCTCCGCCAGGCGTTGACCGTGAAGTACGACGTCTCGCCGTCCTTCCAGTTGCCCGACTCGTCCTTGTACCTGCGGTTGACGGCCACGCGGAACTTCACGACCGCCGCCCCGTTCGGCGTGTACCGCAGCTCGGGATCGTCGGTCAGGTTGCCCACGATGGTGACCTGGTTCTCGCTCGCCATCTCCATCACCTTCCGTTCCTTGGTATCGCCTCCCGGCGGATGGCGGGCCGGGAGGGGAGAAGTCGTATGTGGTCCGTCTACGCGGCCTCGCCGCGGACGATGACCTTGAACCGCAACACCTCGTCCGCCAGGTGCAGCGAACGCTCGAGTTCGACGATGGCCTCGGGCTCTGCCGTGAACTCCGCCACGACGTAGAACCCCTCGTTCTGCCGCTCGATCTCGAATGCGAGCCGGCGGCGACCCCAGCGATCCACGTTGCCGAGCTGCCCGCCGGCCTCGCGGACGATCTTGGTGATGCGTTCCAGCGCAGCGGAAACGACGGATTCGTCCGCCTCCGCAGGCAGGATGAGCATGATCTCGTACCGCCTCAGTTCCCCACCTCCTCTGGTCTGGTCGGCCCCCACGGGGGGAGCAGGACGTGTGGTCGGCCTCCAGAGTCTACCGTCTACCGGCTGTCTTCTCCAGGGCGACCCTAGCAGCCGGGTCTGACACCGAGGGAGCGCAGCTACACTGCCCCTTCGAGAGCCGTGCACTTCACGAAGGAGGCGCGAGCGATGAGCGTGACGATCCACGAACTGGGCTCGTGGAAGGCGGAGAGCAAGCGGTTCGCGATGCTCACCGCCTACGACTTCCCCACCGCGAGGATCCTCGACGAGGCGGGCATCCCGGTCCTGCTCGTCGGCGACTCGGTGGGCAACAACGTCCTCGGCTACGAGAACACGCTGCCGGTGACGATGGAGGAGATGCTCCATCACACACGTGCCGTCGCTCGCGGCGCCCAGACCGCGCTCGTCGTCGGCGACATGCCGTTCCTCTCGTACCAGGTGAGCGTCGAGGACGGCGTGCGCAACGCCGGCCGCTTCCTCAAGGAGGGCGGAGCGCACGCGGTGAAGATCGAGGGACCCCAGGTCGAGCTCGTGCATCGCCTCGTCGATCTCGGGATCCCGGTGATGGCGCACGTCGGCCTGACCCCGCAGTCGGTTCACGGGCTGGGTGGCTACCGGGTGCAGGGGCGTGGCGAGGGAGCCTCGCGCCTGCTGGACGAGGCCCAGTCGCTGGAGAAGGCGGGGGCGTTCGCGATCGTGCTCGAGGCGATGCCGGCAGAGCTCGGCGCCGAGCTCACCCGCTCGCTCCAGATCCCGACGATCGGGATCGGGGCCGGGCCGGACACCGACGCCCAGGTGCTGGTCCTGCACGACCTGCTCGGCCTCTCCGAACGCATCCCGAAGTTCGCGCGCGCGTACGCCGACCTGCGAGGCGAGATCGCCCGGGCCGCGTCCGGGTTCGCGCAGGACGTCGCCGCCGGGCGCTTCCCGGACCCCGATCACTCCTACTCCTAGGTCCGCGCCTGACCCAGATCGGGCGGTCGGAGGTTCCCGCCGAACCGGCTCAGGCAGGCCACCGAACGTGCCGATAGGTCCAACTGCGACGGCAAGAACGGGCAGGTGCCTCCAAGAAGCACCGCCCGTACGGCGGGCCTGACCCGCCGGTAAGCGACCAGCGGGGCCGCCACCCCCTCGGCGGCCCCGCTGTCTCGTTCTCGGATGTCGGCACCAATCGTTCGGATGCGTGAGCGGCGGGGATAATCACGCGGTGCCGAACGCCCCGCGCACGATCGGGCTCGGGTTGGTCCTCGGCCTGCTGGCCGGGGCGCTGCTGATCGGTCAGGCGATCAGGGCGCCGTGCGTCTCGGGCCTGTGGGACGACGGGCGCCAATACACGCGCCTGTGCTACTCGGACATCGTGCATCAGCTCGGCACCGAGCAGTTGGTCGGCGGGCGCCTCCCGTACCTCGACGCGTGCGACGCGCAAGCCCCGGGCGAGTGCGACGAGTACCCGCTGCTGACGATGTACGCGATGCGGCTCTCGGCATGGGTGTCCGGACCGAGCATCTCCGGGTTCTTCTACGCGGGAGCGACGATGATGTGGCTGGCCGCCGCCGGTGTCGCCGTTTGCCTGTACCTGATGGCCGGGGCGAGGGCGCTCTACTTCGCCGCGGCGCCGACGCTCGCGATCTACGCGACCATGAACTGGGACCTGCTCGCGGTCGCGTTCGCGACGGCCGCGACCCTGATGTACCTGCGACGGCGCGACGTGTGGTCGGGCGTGCTGCTCGGCCTCGGCGCCGCGGCGAAGATCTACCCAGCCCTGCTGATCGTCGCATTCGTGGCGGGCCGGTTCCGGGGTCGCGAACCCGATCGCGGGATCCATCTCGCGTGGGCGGCGGCGGGCACGTGGATCGCGGTGAACCTTCCGTTCGCGGTCGCGGGACCCGCCGGCTGGTGGGAGTTCTTCCGGTTCAACGCGGCGCGCGTCGTGGACTGGGACAGCATCTGGTTCATCGGATGCGAGCGAGCGACGGGCGCCGCCTGTTCGAACACCGGACTGGTCAACGTCGCCTCGGCCGCTCTGTTCGTGATCTGGGCGGGCGCAATCTGGGTCGTCAAGCAGCGCCGGGACCCCGGTTTCGCGCGCTGGACCCTCGGCTTCCCGATCCTGGTCGTGTTCCTGCTCACGAACAAGGTGTACTCCCCCCAGTTCAGTCTCTGGCTGCTGCCGTGGTTCGCGCTGGCATTGCCGAACCTGAGGTTGTTCATCGCGTTCGAGGCCGCGGACGTCGCGGTCTTCGTCACCCGGTTCTCCTACTTCGGAACGTTGACGGGGCTGGACGACGGGCTGGCGGGGATCCCGCTCGGTGCGTTCGAGATCGCGGTGCTGGCTCGCGCGGTCGTGCTCGTGATCTGCGTCGTGGCTTGGGTGCGCCGGCGGGACCCCGCGCCGGACGCCATCGCTCGGCCGCTCCGGGAACCGGTCTCCGCGGGGGCGATCGCGTGAGTCGGGAGACCGAGGTTCCCGCCGCCGAGCGCGACGATCGCGAAGCGCCGAAAGCGGCCCGCTCGGTCGGGCTCGGCCTGGTGTTCCTCGTGCTCGCGGGAACGCTCCTGGTCGGGCAGGCGGCCAAGGCTCCCTGCGTGTGGGGACGGTGGGACGACGGCCGTGCGTTCACGTTCGGGTGCTATACCGACCTCATCTCGCTGCTGGGGAGCGAGCAGCTGTCGGGCGGGCGCCTGCCGTACCTGGACCCGTGCATCGTCGCCCCCGAGAGCACGTGCGACGAGTACCCCGTCCTGACGATGTGGACGATGCGCCTCGCCGCGTGGGCGTCGGGACCCGACGACACGCGGTTCTTCTACGCGAACGCGGCCATCCTGTGGCTCGCTGCCTTCTGGATCGCGCTGTGGCTGTACGTGATGGTCGGGACCCGAGCCCTGTACTTCGCCGCCGCCCCGACACTCGCACTGACCGCCACGAACAACTGGGACCTGCTCGCGGTCG
>Ga0187893_10007716_pt1 | contig 17427 bp, 14 predicted proteins | sample MA1701074metaG_FD_139574 | JGI IMG/M metagenome (GOLD analysis project Ga0187893, IMG submission 139574) | White microbial mat communities from a basaltic lava cave in the Kipuka Kanohina Cave System on the Island of Hawaii, USA - MA170107-4 metaG ... | reverse complement strand
TAAGAAGATGCCCATGATGCTGCAGGCGGTCATCGCGAAGTGGCGGAACCGGGTCGAGACCTGTTTTGGGGAGATCACCGACCGCATGGAGCTGGCCCGCCACGGCGCCCGCACCTTCTGGGGCCTGCTGACTCGCACCGCAGCCACGATCGCCGCCCACACCCTCCTGCTGACCGGACTGACCCAGACTGCATAATCCTCACAATCAAACCCACATAACGCGCCTCAGGGCCGTCCACGATGCAAGATTATTGCGGTACCGGTATGCTGCTGTATGGCGAGTCCCCGAGAGGTCGAGGTCCATGACGAGGTCCGGGAGTGGTTCGTTGCTCTGCACGAGAGGCCTCAGGATCAGGTCGCCAAGGTCATCGACCAGTTGGGTGAGCGTGGCGAGCAGCTGCGAATGCCCCACAGCCGAGCGCTCGGCGACGGGTTGTTCGAGCTGCGGATCAACTTGCGCGACGAGCAACGGCGTATCATGTACCGCTTCGCGCGCGACGGCCGGATCGTGCTCCTGACGACGTTTCAAAACAGCGCCAGAACGAACGTCGCGAGATCGCTCGGGCGCGGATAGAGCTGAATGGCTGTGTCACGAAGCACGGCGAATGAACCAACAGGAAAGATGATGATGGTAGAGCACACGAGCTGGGAGGAAATCAAGGCACAGGCAGGGGTGAATACCACCCCCGAGCGTCGTGCTCGGTATGACGAGGCAGGTCACAATCTCGCCCTGGGTCAAATAGTCTATGACTTGCGCAGGGCAGAAGGGCTCACCCAGATGCAGTTGGCTGAGCGTATGGGCACAACGCAGGCGGCGATCTCGCGTCTGGAGGGCGGAGGTGGCGCGCAGCGCCTGGAAACCCTGCTGCGACTGGCTGCTGCGCTGGGCCGCGGATTGACGCTCAAGTTCACGGCCGGCGGCGAATCCGGCAGCGCCGAACTCGTGCTACGCGACCCTGCGGCCTGAGCTCGCGACCCTCACCTCAGCCCGCGTCGTCGCCGTCCTCTCCATGTTCCACGACCCCGACAGCCTCCTCCACGACGGCCGGATCACGGCGGACGGCGCCCCCGCCGACCTTCTGACGGCAGCCGACCTGCGGTAACGGCCGTTCAGGTAACGTTCGCGTAGGTGATCGTCGCGGTACACGCGCCTGTCTTCGTCGCGACGTCGCTGTTCGCGCTGGAGTCGTCCACCCGCTCGGCGGTCGTGCTCGGTGTCGTCGGTGCGGGCGGGATCGGTATCGAGCTGACGACCGCGATGCAGCTGCTCCGGTTCGACCAGGCGCTCACGATCATCCTGGCCGTGTTCGGCGCCGTCCTCGGCGTCGAGCGGCTCTCGGCGGCGATCCGGGGCCGGCTGCTGTGACCGAGTGCGCGATCCGCGGCGTCGCCGTCCTCCCCGGTGGGGGTCAGGCGCCGGTTCCCGAAGCCGACGTGACGCTCGACGCCGCTGGGGTCGTCACCGGGATCCATCCGGCTCGGTCGAGTAACGGCCTGGTCCTGATGCCCGCGGCCGTCGACCTTCACCTCGACAACCTGCCAGCGCGCCGGCGCCCCAGGGCGACCGTCGAGCTGGACCTCGAGCGGACCCTAGTCACGCTCGACGCGGAGGTCGCCGCGGCGGGGATCGCGACCGTATGCGTTGCGGCGCGCTTCGAGGACTCGCCCGGCAAGGGCGTCGTGCTCGCCGATGCGGTTGCCCTGTGTGAGACGGTCGAGCGGCTCGCGGACCGGCTGGCCGTCGACTGGCGGGTCCATGCTCGCGTCGAGCTGACCGATCCCGGTGTGGACGGCGCGCTCGCGGGCGTGCTGGCCGGCAACAGCCGGATTGCGCTCATCTCCATGATGGACCACTCGGTGGAGCACACCCGCTTCACCAGCGCCGAGGCGCACCGCCGGTTCTACGCCAAGGACTGGGGCGTGTCGCTCGACCAGGTCGAGGCGGTCCTTGCCCGCAAACGCGAGGGGGCCGGCGGCGTCGACGAGCGTCGCACAGCGGTCGCCGCGCTCGCCCGCCAGCACGGCATCGCGCTCGGGAGCCATGACGACCGTGACCCCGACGACGTCGATCGGGCGCACGCGCTGGGAGCCCGGATCGCCGAGTTCCCCCTTACGGCCGCCGCCGCACGCCACGCCCGATCCTTGGGGATGGGCACCGTGCTCGGTGCGCCGAACGCCGTTCGTGGCCGCTCGACCTCGCCGGGTAACCTCCTCGCCGCCGAGGCCGTCGCCGCCGGCCTCTGCGACGCGCTGTGCTCGGACTACCTGCCCAGCGCACTGCTCCAGGCCCCGTTTTCTTTGGCGACACAAGGCCACGCCAATCTGCAGACCGCCGCGCACCTCGCCAGCGGCGGCCCCGCCACGCTCGCCGGCCTCCCCAGGCCGGCCATCGAGGTCGGCCGCCCACTGACCGCCGCCCTGGTCAACCGCATCGGCAACGCCACCATCGCCACCGCCCTCTGGCGCAACGGCCATCTCGTCCACACCCTCGGCCCCTCCCCTTGTGGAGTACCTGCATAGGTCTGACCCCCAACTTCGACTTCGGGTCACATACGTCCCGAAGTCGAAGTTGGGGAGTCCCGCCATGCCCGGTCGGGCCGGGGCGAAGCCCCGCTAGGGACTTGGAGACCCAAGGTTGCTGCGGGTGAGTCAAGTTCGTGAGTCGTGTTGCATGTGTTGCATGTGTTGCATGTGTTGCACACTCGCTCGCGGTGACCCTCGTTCTCGTCCCCGAACAGGGATTTCGGGGCACATACACCCCCAAATCCCTGTTCGGGGAACACCTTGCGGCTGACACGACTCGGACCCTGAACTCGCCAAGCATGGCCAGGGCGCCGTAACCCAACATGCCCGCGGGGTTGACTTCGCAATTCTCAGGATTAGCATAACTAAGAGTTATGCTGTTGACTATCTAACCCAATCGCGAGGCGGTTCCCTTGGCTACTTGGCGTGCTCAACCTGAGGATCTCCAGCGGGTCTTCGACGAGCAGAACCCGTGGCATCGCACCGGGCACGTGCCCGACATCTTGGCGCGGCCCGTCGAGCGACCGCTCGCCCAGCGGCTGTGGGAGCGCGTCCTCAACGATGAACCCCGGCGGTTCCAGCTGGTCCTGGGCCCACGCAGGGTCGGGAAGACCACGGTGATGTACCAGACAGTCCGCCATCTCCTGGCCGCGGGGGTCGACCCAGAACGGCTGTGGTGGCTCCGCCTGGACCATCCGCTGCTGTTGAGGGAGAGCCTCGGTGACCTCGTGCGGGCGATCCTGGAGATGAGCGGAGCCACGCATGAGCGGCCCACCTTCGTCCTCCTCGACGAGCTCGTCTATGCCCGGGAATGGGACCTATGGCTCAAGACCTTCTACGACGACCGCTGGCCCGTGAAGGTCGTCGCCACCGCGAGCGCCACCGCCGCGCTGCGTGGCCGTCGCCTGGAAAGCGGCGTCGGGCGGTGGAGCGAGCAGTACCTCGCCCCGTACCTCTTCACGGAGTTCCTCGATCTGGTCGGGCAGCCGGTCACCGTCGACGTGAGGCCGGCGCTGGCCGAGACGATCGACGCCCTCCCGAGGCGGCTGCCTGACGAGCCGGGTCTCGAGGCGAGACGCCGCCGCTTCTTGCTCGTGGGCGGGTTCCCCGAGCTGCTCACCAACCAACGCTTCCAGGAACCCGACGACGCTGGCGCCGAACGAGAGCGGCTGCTCGAGTCGCAGCAGGTGCTCCGCAACGACGCCGTCGAACGCGCCATCTACAAGGACATCCCCCAATCATTCGGCGTCGACAACCCGATGATGCTCGAGCGGCTCCTGTACGTGCTGGCCGGCCAAGTCACCGGGCTGCTGTCCCCGACGCGCCTGTGTCGAGAGCTCGACGGGCTGTCTCAACCGACGTTCGACAAGTACCTGTCGTACCTGGAGACGACGTTCATGGTGTTCACCTTGCCGAACTACTCAGGCCGCGAGGCCAGCGTGCAGAAGCGCGGGCGCAAGCTGTACTTCGTCGACGGCGCCATCCGCAACGCGGCCTTGCAGCGTGGCCTGGCCCCACTCGACTATCCGAACGAGCTGGGGATGCTCTTGGAAAACCTTGTCGCCGCGACCCTTCACTCGCTGGCGATCCACAGCGGCGTCCGGCTCTTCTACTGGCGCGATGGCAAGCATGAAGTTGACCTGCTGCTCGATCATCCCGAGGTGCCGCTCGCGTTCGAGATCGGCTCGTCAGCGGACCACCACCGCACCGGTCTCGCCGCGCTCGCGGAGCGGTACCCGCGGTTCCAGGGCCGCTGCTACCTCGCCGCTGCTCACGCCCCACTCATCTACCCAAGCCAGTCGGCGTCCGGAGTCGGCACCCTCCCCCTCGACCTCTTCCTCGTCGCCTGCGCCCGCCAGGCCGAGGCCGCCTTGGCGCTACGCCTCGCCGGCTGAAACGTGGAGCTGGAAGATGTCGGGGCGGGCGTAGTGGCCGACGGGGTCGAACTGGCGCCGGAGTTGACGGGTTCGGCCGACGTCCAGCTCGGCGGTCACGATGCCGAGCTGGCCGACGAGCGGGCCGGCGAGCAGCTCACCCTCAGGCCCGACGATGGCGGTGTTGCCACGGGCGAGCCAGTCCTCGTCACCGCCGTAGAGGTCGTCGCGCCCGGGGATCTCGGCGGGGACGTCCGAACCTCGTATGCAGTGGTTCACCCCGACGACGAACGTCCGTCCTTCTTTCGCGATGTGCTGCAACGTCGGCACCCACGCGTCGCTGTTGTCCCAGGTCGGCGCGACATAGACGTCAATGCCTCGCGAGTAGAGGGCGTACCCCGATCGCGAGGTACACGCCAGCGTCCCGGGCAGCTTGCCCTAGGGCTCCTCTGTTGTTGAGATCTTTACAGTTATGACAAGTTCACACACTGTGACGGGCTTCACGTGGCGTGAGCAAGACGTAAGTTGTGTGGAGGATCCGCGCGGTATACCGCGCGGATCCTCCACACAACGGCGCCTCAGCGGATGAGAGCATCTGACTACGGACCAGACCGCGCCAAACGCTGTGCTCACCAGCGAATACGCAGCTTGGGCGGGAGCATAAGTGGCCGAGTCAGATGGTGAGATTTTCCGGTGGAAGCGTGATGGGAGTGGTGACGGCTCTTGGGCCATCACGGGCTGGAGTCTGCCAACGACGTTGCTTGATTCCCTTTCGATCCGCGGACCTCAGGCTTTTTCATGGGTCAGCGATTGTTCGTGAGTTCCTGGCGAACAGCGAACGCCACTTATTGCTCTTTGGGGGGCCAGTGCAAGCCAATGTAGGGGTCGGGATTGGCGGTCGCCCATCTGTCGAGCATTGCGGCTAAATGTTCTTCCATCCCTTGCTGCGGCAGACGTGATTTAAGTACACACACGATAATGATGTCGCGTTCGGCGGCGAAGTCCTTGACATTCTCGGTCACCAAAACGCGGTGCTCGCGAGCCGCGGCGATCGCGACTTCGGTATCAGGTCGAGCATCGACGCCACGGTCTTTGACGTGTACTGCATCATGGCCGCGTTTCTCCAACCGCTGGCAGAGCCCGGGTGGGAACATCTCGTCGATCAGGAAGCGCATGCGTTATGACGCCATGAGTCCGGCGCGCTGCTCGGCGAGTTGGCGAGCTTGTTCAGCCGCCGCGTCGTTGGCAGCGACCTGGGCGTCGATGTCCTGTCTGTGCGTGATGGCGAAGTCGATAGCGGTACGGATGTGCCGTGGGTGCAGTCCAAACTGCTCGGCCAGTGCCGCCACACGCTGCTCATCACCACCGGTGGTGTACCGCAGTGCCGAGATGACCTCCCACACGTCAGGTCCAACGGCCAACGCGGCGCGACGGCCAGTCGGCCCGTCGCGGTACACGATGCCAGGGTGGTGCAGCGTGTCCAGTCCCTCCATCACAAGCCGCTCAAGCAAGGCCCGCTCAGTGATCCCCTCAACCGCCGCTTGGTCCTCTAAGCGCGCCTTCACGGCCGCGTCGAGGCGGTAGGACGTCGCTCGTGCAGTAGCCACTCTGGGCCTCCTACGTTGTACCGCAACTGTCACCGCTACGGATCCTAGCAGGCGGCGGGCGACTGTGCCCGAGGGGTTGGCCGGTGTCCCCTGAATCAGATGCTGAGTTGGCGGCGTGCTACACTGCGCCTTCCTCAGAAGCGCTGTGCTAGGCTTCGGACAGGTCTACGCAACGCATAGCTGCAGGTCAGGCCCCACAACCCGGCGGCGGTAGCTCAGTGGATGAGAGCATCTGACTACGGAGTAGACCGCGCCGAACACTGTGCTGAACAGCGAATACGCAGCTCGGGCGGGAGCATAAGTGGGCGAGTCAGATGGTGAGATATTCGTCTCAATAATCTCGGCTCAGTAGGGGAAGTGCCAAGGGGAGTCGGCTCCACTGATCAGCCGCCAGAATTCCATAGGAATAGCGCCGAGACGGGTTCGGCGGTCGAGCAGGTCGTCTGCATCGAGGGCGCCTTCGTGCAGCGCTCCCCATAGCAGTTCCGCGCTAGTGACTGCAAGGCCCTGGGGAAACCGGATCGAGCAGTGCGGGATCGCGTCCCATGGAAGCCACGAGCGCTGCTGATCGTCCTTGGGATCGCGCGCCGCAGCAGCTGTGGGATGCTCGAACTGGGTCCCCGATCTCGTTATTCCTGACGCTCGTCGAGTTCCACGTCATCGCGATCGCGCCGGCCCGTCCGCCGTTGTCTCCGGCCTCGACCCTCAGCCGTCCATGCCCTGACCCCAGCGACGCCTCCGCCGTTCGAGCGCAGGCTCGTGGGAAACTGTTGGAGCAGGCATGAGGGCAGATGGAGGGAACGCGATGGGGTCGCCGGATATGCCAGACCGATTCACGGTGCCGCTGTACACATTGAGCGAGGCGGCACGTTGCCTTGAAGTACCGAGGTCGACGTTCACGTCGTGGGCGCGGGGCTACGAGCGGCGCTCAGCTGGCCGGCCGGCGGTCAAAGGGGTACCGATCGTCACGGCGCTGCCCGGGCCGACGGGGGGTACCACACCCGTCGTGCCATTCGTCGGTCTGGCAGAGGGGATGGTGCTGGCCGCGATCCGGCGTCACGGAGTGCCGCTTCAGCGGATCCGGCCCGCACTCCAGGTCATCAAGGAACGGCTCGGCATCGCGCACGCGCTGGCCAGCCGCTCGCTCTACACCGATGGCGCCGAGGTGCTCTACGACTACGCTGAGGCACAGGGCGAGACGCCTGAGGCCGCCAGCGCGCGCCAACTCGTCGTCGTGCGCCACGGCCAGCGGGTCTTCACCGAAGTGGTCCAGCAGTACCTGCACCGGATTGAGTACGCCGCTGACGGCTATGCGCGCCTGATCCGCCTGCCTCCGTACCAGCATGCGGAAGTGGTCGCCGACCCTACCCGCTCCTTCGGTCAGCCCATCTTCGAGCGCGGCGGCGCCCGAGTTTCCGACGTCCTCCAGCGTTTCTGGGCAGGAGAGGACCTCGACGTCGTCGCCGAAGATTTCGGGGTGCCTCAGGCACAGCTCGAGGACGTTCTTCGTGTCGCATCCCGACGAGCTGCCTGACCTGTTCTTGGACAGAAGCCTCGGGCGAGTCCAAGTCGCCCGAGGGCTCCGCGCTGTGGGGTTGCGCCTGATCACCCTCGCGGAGCACTACGGCATCCCAGCAGACGAGCGCGTCGCCGACACGGTCTGGCTGGCCAACGTCGGCGCTCGCGGTTGGGTCGTGTTCATGAAGGACGAGCGCATCCGCCGAAACCAGGCTGAACGAGATGCCCTTATGAAACACCACGTCCGGTGTTTCTGCCTACACGCCAGGACCTCACCGCCGCGGACATGACGAGGCGATTCCTCGACAACCTCCCAGCCATCACGGCCACCTGCTCGCAACCAGGCCCGTTCCTCTACGCTGTTCACGCGAACCGCATCGTCCGCCTGCGGTTGGAGCCCTAGTGACCGTCATTACGATATGGCAGCGCCGTGGTCGTCAACGAACTGGCCACAGTGGCGCTCGAGGTCCGTGGCGTCGGGGAGTGGCGTCCCATACTGCAATTGGACTTGACCTGGTTCGGTAGACAGCCCACTTTGTCGCCTGACCTGGACGGATCCGACGACGCTGATCAACTTCGGGAAGGTGGTTGCCTCTCGGGTTCAGTTGATTTGGTACGTGGCTGCCGGCGCGGACGTGGGTGCGCCGGCTCCCGGCGGGAGATCAGAGCACGTTCGCACGTATGGCCTGCTGGGACCGACGAATTCGTTCCACTCGTCTTGGCTCAGGTTACGGTTCGCAATCGCGCAAGCCTCCCTGATCCAAGCGTCGAGGGTGATCGGCCACAGCCGGACCGTTTGGTCGGCGCTGGCGGAGGCGAGTGTGGTTCCGTCGGGGCTGAACGCCACTCCGGAGACCGTGTCGGTGTGGCCGGTCAACGGCGGATCCAGCGGCTGACCAGTGGTCACGTCCCACAACCGTACGGTTGCGTCTTGGCTGGCGGAGGCGAGGGTGGTTCCGTCGGGGCTGAACGCCACGCCGAGAACCTCGCCGGTGTGGCCGGTGAGGGGTTGACCGATTTGTCGGCCGGCGGCCGTGTCCCACAGCCTGACTGTTCGGTCGGCGCTGGCGGAGGCGAGCGTGGTGCCGTCGGGACTGAACGCGACCGCGTAGACCGTGTCGGTGTGGCCGGTGAGGGGTTGGCCAACCGGCTGACCTGAGGCCACGTCCCACAACCGTACGGTTGCGTCTTGGCTGGCGGAGGCGAGCGTAGTTCCGTCGAGGCTGAACGCCACCCCGTAGACCGGGCCGGTGTAGCCGGTCAATGGTTGGCCAAGTGGCTGGCCGGTGGTCGGGTCCCACAGCCGCACTGTCCGGTCGGCGCTGGCGGAGGCGAGCGTGGTGCCGTCGGGACTGAACGCCACTGCGTAGACCGTGTCGGTGTGGCCGGTGAGGGGTTGACCGATCTGGGTGCCGGTAACCACATCCCATAGCCGGACTGTTTGGTCGGCGCTGGCGGAGGCGAGGATGCTGCCGTCGGGGCTGAACGCCACGCCGAGAACCGGGCCGGTGTGGCCGGTTAACGGCTCGCCGATCGGTTGGCCGGTGGCCGTGTCCCATAGCCGCAGGGTGTGGTCATAGCTGGCGGACGCGAGCATCGTGCCGTTAGGGCTGAACGCCACCGCCTCGACCGAGTCTGTGTGGCCGGTGAGGGTTTGGCCGAGTTGCTGGCCGCCGGTGGCTCTGTCCCACAGCCGGACGGTTTGGTCGGCGCTGGCGGAGGCGAGCGTGGTGCCGTCGGGACTGAACGCCACCGCCTCGACCGGACCGGTGTGGCCGCGGAGCACAGTGGGAGCGTCCTCCCCGGTTAAAGGCCAGACCCGCACCGTCTCGTCGATGCTCGCGCTCGCCAACCGGCGCCCATCCGGACTGAACGCCACGGCCTGGACCGAGTCTGTGTGGCCGCGGAGCACGGTGGGATCCTCTGACCCGGCCAGGGTCCAGATCCGCACTGTTCCGTCGAGACCTGCGCTCGCCAACTGTTCCCCATCCGGACTGAAAGCGACTCCGTAGACTGCGCCGTCATGGCCGCGGAGCACGGTGGGATCCTCTGACCCGGCCAGGGTCCAGATCCGCACTGTTCCGTCGAGACTCGCGCTCGCCAACCGCCGCCCGTCGGGGCTGAACGCTACCGCCTCAACCGCACCCGTGTGGCCAAGGAGGGGTGGGCCGATCTGGGTGCCGGTAACCACATCCCATAGCCGGACCGTTTGATCAGTGCTGGCGGAGGCGAGCGTGGTTCCGTCGGGGCTGAAGGCCACGCTGAGTACCACGTCGGTGTGGCCGGTCAACGTTTGGCCGATCGGGAAGCCGGTGGTCGTGTCCCACAGCCGGACCGTTCCGTCGCTGCTGGCGGAGGCCAATGTGGTGCCGTCGGGGCTGAACGCCACGCTCCGAACCGGGCCGGTGTGGCCGGTGAGGGGGAGGGGTTGGCCGACCGGGTTACCGGTGGAGGTGATCCATCGCCGCACGGTCCCGTCCTGACCGCCTGAGGCAATGGTGTTCCCGTCAGGGCTGAACGCCACATCCGTCACTTCACCAGTGTGGCCAGTGAGCACAGTTGCGTTGGGTCGAGGCTGCAACAAGCCTTGTAAGAGGCTGGCGCGGGCCTCGTCGGTCGGAGCCAGGCGCAGACTTTCGAGGCTCAACAGCAACGACAAGGGCTGGTCATCGAGGTTGGCGACCGCTTGAGCGGCAAGCTCACGAGAAGTAGCCAAGTTGCTTTGTCGACTCGCGAGCGACGACTGCCACACGGCCGCGCTCAACAGCACGACCAGGACGGCGCTCAGTGCCACCAACCAGCGATTGCGTCGGCGGCCCGCCGCCAGCTCATCCCGGTCCCGTTTGTTGCTCGCGCTCAGGAATTCGCGTTCGAGGTCGTTCAGCCGGTCCTCGGTGTCCTTTGCCCACTCCCGTGCGATGGCCAGCCGCACACCCCGGTACAGCGCTCCGGGGTCCCGCCCCAACGACTCCCACTCGGCGGCTGCCTCGGTCAGGTGGCGGTGAGTACGCAGCCCTTCGCGCTCGTCGCTCAGCCACCGCCGCAAGGTGGGCCACTCCCGGAGGAGCACTTCGTGGGCGACCTCCACGCTGTCTTCGGTCAGCGTGACCAGGCGAGCCTTGGCCAGCCGGTCGAGCACGAGTTCCACGGCTTGATCGTCCCGGCCATTTAAGAGCTCAGCGCGCCGGACACGGCGGCGGGTGTCCTCCGTACCCTCGCCGAGCGCGGTCAAGCGCAGGAATACCTCTTTGGCGATCGCCTGGTCAGCCGGGTCGAGTGCTCCGAACACGGCATCGGCGGTCCGCGCGATCGGTTGGCGTACGCCACCCGCAGCGTGATAGCCGGCAATCGTGAGCGTTCGGTCCCGCCGATGCTGCCAGGTCGCGAACAATGCGTGGGACAACAATGGCAAGGATCCCGGCTCATCACTCAGGTCGCCTAGGATCGTCGCGACCAAGCCCGGCTCGAGCGTGAGCCCAGCGCGCGCCGCCGGGTCTTCGATCACCCGGCGAAGGTCAGCGGCGCCCATAGGGCCGACCACTGCCTGACGGTCCTCGAGCAGACCGACCAACTCTGGATAGTCGAGGCAGCGAGTGTAGAAGTCGGCCCTGATACTCACGACGATCTTGACCGGGCTCGCGGAGTCGTCGGTCAGGCCGACGAGCGCTTCAACGAAGCGCCGCCGCTCGGCCTCGTCGCGGCAAAGCGTGAACGTCTCCTCGAACTGGTCGACGAGTACCACGAGCCCCGCGTTGGCGGTACTGCCGGCCAGAGCCTGACGGACGACCGTGCGCAGGTGCTCCGGCTGCACGGGAATGCCGGCAACCAGCGGACTGGGGGTCGCGCTACCCAGCAAGGCGAGGCGAGCGGCCAACTGTCTCATGGGATGGGCGCCGGGAGTAAGCACGACCGTAACCCAGTCGCCTGCCCCGGGCAGCATGCCGCCCCAAATGGCGGGCAGCAGCCCCGCATGGAGCACTGAGGTCTTGCCGCTCCCGGATGGCCCGACGACCGCCAAACACGATGTCTCCGACAGCCGGCTGGTCAGCCCAGCCACGAGCTGTTCTCGCCCGAAGAACCACGCCGCGTCCTCCGCTTGGAACGCGGCCAACCCCATGTACGGACAGAACCCGGCAAGTTGATCCTGGTCGTCGGCCGGCTCGCCACCGCTGTCCGAGGTCGCGGTCGTTGCACTGGTGGAGTGCATCAACCGCTGCAGCGCCAGCGTGGTCTCGGTGAGGGACTGCCTGGCGATGGCTACCTGGTAGTGCAGCTCAGCGCCGCGGCGAGCCTGCTCTACCTGAAGGGCGGCGAGCGCCTCACGAGCTTCCTTCTCCACCGCTTCGAGATCGGCGACCGCCTGGCTTTCTGTCGGTCGCGCGTGTGACTCGGGCGCTGCGGCCTGGCGCTGCCGGACGTCAACACGGATCGCCTCGGCCGCTTCGTCGAGCACCGGTTCGAGCTCGTCCGAGAAGAAGCCCTGTGTCAGAGCCTTGGTATCCACCGACTGCCCATCCTATCGACCGAAGACGATCTCATGGCGTGCCGGACTCGCGGCTCACGTTGAGCCCCGCTGCCAACAGCACCGCGAAGGACTCGATCACCGTGCGGTCCGCCCGGCTGAGCGCGCCGGGCTCCCAGCAATCCACGCAGAGGATCCCAAGGTGGCGATCACCGAAGGTCACGGCGGCTCGGCAGTAAGAGGCGACTTCCCTCTCGGGCGGGCGTAAGACGTCATATCCTCCATCGATGAACTCCGGTTTCGTGATGTCGTCGATAAGGAGCGCGCCCTTCCACGGAGGCTCGCGGTCCATGATCCACTTCGCGACTTTCGCTGAGTCCTCGTCGGCTCGGATCTCCCATATCACATGCTCCTGCTCTCCAATCGACCAACAACTTGTAAACACGACAGGCTTTCCGCCATCTTCTCTGTGAATGGGCTCTGGGAGTCCTTGATTCGTGCCCCCGTGATATTGAAGGAACAGGACTCGACGGGAAGCCCGGTTCGAAAGCACCCTGTACAACTCACGCAAAACCGCCCTTCCATAGTCGTCGGTCCGTAAAGGATCCGCGACGACCCTGAACAGCGCGGCGCCAATGGCCGCCAGCGCCGCCGCCGTCGTGCCCCGCTCGACCTCGACGACGACCTCCCGCTCCCGCAGCTTCCTCAGCGCCTGCTCCTGAATAGCCCGGTCCACGGCCGCGTGCCTCGCCTGCCTCATACCCGTGACACCCGGGATCAGCGCCGCGGCCAAGACGAGAGAGATCACGACGACCGCCGGAGCATCGGAGAGCTGCCCTACCAGCAGGCCCGTCAGGACACCAGCCGTGGTTGCCGTACCTGACATGATCGGACCGCGGTGATGCCACCAACGCTCGTCTTCACGAGGTCGTGCCATAACGCGAGTATGCATCTCTTTCCGGCTGCGGGGTGACCGAGAAGGGCCGCTTACTCGCTGAGCCGGTAGGTGGCCGCGGGTGCGTCCACAGGCGCGCCTAACCCAGACGGCAAGTCCGGGCACGCCCGCACGTACGGCCTCTCGGAGCCCACGAACTGGTCCCACTCGTCTTGGCTCAAGTTGCGGTCGGCGAGGGCGCAGGCGTGCCGTATCCAGCCGTCGAGGGTGACCGGCCATAGTCGGACTGTTGAGTCGCCGCTAGCGGAGGCGAGCGTCTCGCCGTCCGGACTGAATGCCACTCCCAGAACCTGGCCACTGTGGCCGGTCAACGGCTGGCCGATCGGTTCGCCCGTGGCGGCGTCCCAAAGTCGCACGGTCTGGTCGTTGCTAGCAGAGGCGAGGGTCTGGCCGTCCGGGCTGAACGCTACCCCTAGGACTACATCGGTGTGGCCGGTCAATGGCGGTAAGCCGAGCGGCTCGCCTGTGGCGGCGTCCCACAGCCGTATGGTGTGATCGGCGCTGGCGGTGGCGAGGGTCTGGCCGTCGGGACTGAACGCCACCCCAGCAACCTGATCGGTGTGGCCCTCCAACGGCTCGCCAATGGGTTCACCGTTGGCGATGTCCCACAGCCGCAGGGTGCCATCCTGACTCGCGGTGGCGAGGGTCTTCCCGTCCGGGCTGAACGCCGCTTCGTTCACAGCGTTGTCGGTGTGGCCGATCAAGGGTTGACCGAGTGGTTCGCCTGTGGCGGCGTCCCACAGCCGCGCAGTGTGGTCGTAGCTGGCGGTGGCGAGGGTCTTCCCGTCCGGGCTGAACGCCACCCTCCGGACCGTATCGGTGTGGCCGATCAAGGGTTGACCGAGTGGTTCGCCTGTGGCGGCGTCCCACAGTCGTACGGTGCGGTCGCCGCTGGCAGTCGCGAGGGTCCTGCCGTCTGGGCTGAACGCGACATCCCAGACGACATCGGTGTGACCGTTCAAGGGTTGGCCGAGTGGTTCGCCGGTGGCGGCGTCCCATAGTCGTACGGTGCGATCGGCGCTGACGGTGGCGAGAGTCCTCCCGTCTCGGGCGAACGCTACCCCCGAGACGAGGTCAGTGTGGCCAATCAGGGATTGGCCGAGCGGTTGGCCGATATTCATATCCCACAGCCGCACCGTACGGTCGTCGCTGGTGGAAGCGATCCTCTTCCCATTCGGGCTGAACGCCACTACCGGAATTTGGCCCGTATGGCCGGCTAGAGGCTCACCAATCTCCTGACCGGTTGCGACGTCCCACAGCCGCACCATCCGGTCAGCGCCACCGGAGGCAAGCGTCTTACCATCCGGGCTGAACGCCACTCCAAACACCGTGTCGGTGTGGCCGGCCAATGGTTGACCGATTTGCTGGCCGGTGGCGACATCCCACAGCCGCACCATGTCATCAACGCCACCCGAGGCAACAATCCTGCCGTCCGGGCTGAACGCCACTCCCCAGACTCGCGCAGCATGGCCGGTGAATGGTTGACCGATTTGCTGGCCGGTGGCGACATCCCACAGCCGCACTGTCTTGTCGGCGCTGCTCGAGGCGATGGTCGTGCCGTCCGGGCTGAACGCTACGGCCCTGATCGAGTCGGTATGGCCGGTGAATGGTTGGCCGATTTGCTGGCCGGTGGCGATATCCCAAAGCCGTACTGTCCTGTCGCTACTGCTCGAGGCTATCGTCTTGCCGTCCGGGCTGAACGCCAGCCCATAGACATCATCAGTGTGGCCGGTCATAGGTTGGCCGATAGGTTGGCCCGTGGCGGCGTCCCAAAGTTGCACTGTCTTGTCGGCGCTGCCGGAGGCTATCGTCTTGCCGTCCGGGCTGAACGCGACCCCTATGACGGTCTCAGTGTGACCGGTCAATGGCTGGCCGATCGGCTGACCGGTCGCGGCGTCCCAAAACCGCACTGTTTGATCGTCACTGCTGGAGGCGAGAATCCGCCCGTCGGGACTGAACGCCACCCGGTTCGTTTCGCCGGTATGGCCGGTGATCGCGAAGACGTTGTGGCGCGGCTCTAATAGCCCTTGCACCAGGCTGGACCGGGCCTCGGCGGTCGGGGCCACGCGTAGGCTCTCCAGGCTTAACAGCAGCGACAGAGGCTGTTGGTCCACGTGTGTCGTCGCATGGACCGCCAGCTCCCGAGCAAAGTCCAGGTCGCGTTGCTGCCGCAGCGTGGCCTGCAACTGCCCCACCGCTGCGATCAGCAGGACTACCAAGGCCGCGCTCACCGCGCGGAGCCAGCGGTTGCGGCGCCGGACCGCTGCCAGCTCGTCGCGCTCGCGGTCGCTGCTCTCGCTCAAAAACGCGCGCTCCAGCTCATTGAGCCGGTCCTCGTGAAGTTCGGCCCAGTCGCGGGCGGTGGCCAGCCGTGCGCCTCGATACAACGCGCCCGGGTCACGTTCCAGCCCCTCCCACTCGGCCGCCGACTCCGTCAGACGGCGGTGGATGCGCAATCCCTCACGGTCTTCGGTCAACCATTCACGGAGCAACGGCCACTCGCGGATCAACGCCTCGTGCGCGACCTGGACGCTGTCCTCGTCCAAGATGACCAGGCGCGCCCGGGTCAGCTGGTCCAACACTGCCCCCACCACGTCGGCGTCTCGGCCGTCGAGCAGCTCGTCGCGCTGTGCCCGCCGACGGGTGTCCTCGGTGCCCTCTCCCAACGCCGTGAGCCGGAGGAACACATCCCTCGCGATCCCCTGCTCCACAGGGCCCAGCCGGTTGTAGACCGCGTCGGCGGTCTGCGCGATCGCCTGGCGGATCCCACCGGCGGCGTGGTAGCCCTCGATCGTGAGCATGTCACCTTCCCGGCGTTGCCACGTCGCGAACAACGCATGCGACAGCAGCGGCAACGACCCCGGCTCCTCACCCAGGTCGGCTAAGATCGTCTCGGGCAGACCCGGCTCCAAGGCCAGCTCGGCACGGGCCGCCGGACCGCAGATCGCCTCCCGCGACTCCGCCGCGCTCATGGGACCGACCAGCACTTGGCGGTCCTGCACCGCGGTGACCAGCTCGGGGTACTCCGCGCAGCGGGCGTAGAAGTCCGCGCGAATCCCCAACACCACAAGTGTTCGGCTGCCGGACTCGCTAGCCAACGCGGTCAGCGCGTGGACGAACCCCCGCCGCTCTGCCTCGCTTCGGCACAGCGTGAAGACCTCCTCGAACTGGTCGACCACCAGCAACAGGCGCGCGCCCTCAGGTGCGTCGACCAAGACCTGTCGCACCGCCAGCCGTAACCAACCCGGGTCGGCCTGCCAATCGCCCAACAGCGAGCTGGCGGCCACCTTGCCCAACGCCCCCAACCTGGCGGCCAGCTCCTCCAACGGATGGGCGCCCGGGGTGACCACGATCGTCGTCGACGCATCCACACCATCCAACGCACCGTCCCACGCCGCCGGCAACAGCCCCGCGCGTATCACCGACGACTTACCCGACCCCGACGGACCGACCACCGCGAGGAACGCCGTCTCCGACACACGCACGACCAGCTCGGCGACCAGCCGCTGCCGCCCGAAGAACCACCGCGCGTCCTCGGCCTGGAACGCGGTCAGTCCCATATACGGGCACGGCTGCGCGTCTTCTCCTGGCTCGTCAGGACCGACCGGCGTGGCCGGTCCAGCCTCGCGGTGGACGAGCAGGTTGAGCTTGACCAGCATTTGGCGGGCCAGGTCGGTGTGGTAACGCTGGGTCCGTTGGATCGCCGTCAGCGTGCGCCACGACTCGTCCAGCATCCACCCGAACTCGGCGGACTCCCTGCCCAGCTTGGTGAACGCGTCGGTCAACGCGAATTGGACCTCTTCAGACGCCGCCTCCAGCGCCGCTTGCACTCCCTGCACCGACTCCAGTAGCGCCCCGGCCTCGACCCGCAACCCCGCCGCGCGCTCGTCATCCGTCTGCAAGCGGGCCAGCAGCTCACGCTCCAGCGCCTGCTGCACCTCTTCCGAGGACCTTGAATCGCCGTCCTGGCGCCGCAGCCGGCCGACCACATCTTTCAAGAACTCGCTGATGTACCCGCCGCCGGTCGCGCCGAGTAGCGTCACCAGCGCCTGAGCCACCGGCTCCGGGCCGGTCGCGATCGGCGCGAGAGCGGCAGCCACCAGGGTCGCCACCATGCCGTTCGCAGTGAAGTCCTTGAGCCGTGGGCCGTGGCGGGCCACCGTCGCGCGGATTGCCTCGCGCGCCTGGCCCTGCGCTGACCCAGACGAGGCCAACTCCGCAACTACCCCCGTTCCTGGCCCTTCACCTCACTTGCGCGAATGTACACCTGGCACCTGCCTTAGGCTGGCTCAACCACAAGTGCTTTGCCCATGTATGCGTCGGAACCACGCTTGCCGCACACAAACGTGCGGCATTCGTTTGTGTTAGTCGGCGGGGAGGTGGTAGGTGAGGCCGTTGCGGTCGGCGGGGAGGATGATGTGGGTGACTTCGAAGGGTTTGCCGTGTTGGTTGAGGCTGGTGTGGAGGAGTTCGATGATGGGGACGCCG
>Ga0187893_10007715_pt1 | contig 17427 bp, 17 predicted proteins | sample MA1701074metaG_FD_139574 | JGI IMG/M metagenome (GOLD analysis project Ga0187893, IMG submission 139574) | White microbial mat communities from a basaltic lava cave in the Kipuka Kanohina Cave System on the Island of Hawaii, USA - MA170107-4 metaG ... | reverse complement strand
GTTCTTCGCGCCGGGGACCCAGCGCGGACACAGATCGAGCGAGTCGCCTTCGGTGATCTCGGTGATTTGCGAGCCATCGATGGGGCGGACCCCGATGTGGCCGGTGCCGAACTCGCTCACGACGCTGCACGCGATTTGTTCCTGACCGGGCGCCGTGCACAGGTCGCGCACGCGCCGCTCGGAACTGTGGAAGATGCGCTGTTCCTCGGCGCCCCAATCTTTCACGGCAAACATGCCGCCGATGTCGTCGGTGTCGAGGCTGTAGAGCAACTCGCCGGCATTGCGTCCGCGCGACACGCTGGTGATGGCGATGCGCATCTCGGCGGGATCGCGCTCGGGCATGCCCCAGAGCAGCCCGCCGGACTGGAACTGCGCGCCGCGGCCTTCGGTCTTCCAGGCGTTGCGGCGCTGGATTTGCAGCGCGCGCTCGCGGATGTCCTGGCCGAACTTGCTCTCGATCACGCGGACCGGTTCGTTGCCGCGCTTGAGATGCAACCGGCCCGCTGCGAGGTATGCGACGTGGATGCTCATGAAACGCCCCTACCTGCCTAGGAATGGCGGATTTCGTAGCGAATGGAAAGCAGGAAATGACGTGCCCTGACTTCCATGGTGCCTCTTGCAGTTGCCCCGGTGTGGAGGCACCCGTCCTCGGGCAGGGGAGACGCCCAAATCTCCAGCCGCCGGGGACGGCGGCCACCACACCGGACTACTGTCCCGGGACAAATGCAGAATACGCCAGTCTTTCCTCGTCCCTCGTTCTCGGTCACGACGACGATTGGCACTATTCAACTCGTCGGCAGCGAAATGCGAAACTGCGTCCCCTTTCCCGGCCGCGAACGCACGTCGATCCGGCCCCGGTGCGTCTCGACAATCTTGTGGACGATTGCCAGCCCGATGCCCGTGCCGGACGGTTTGCTGGTAAGGAACGGCTCGAAAAGCTGCTTTTGGCGCTCGGGACTGATTCCTTCCCCGGTATCGGCGACGGTGAACGAAATCGCCCCTCCCTCGTGCGCGGTGCTGATCGTCAACGAGCCGCCGTTCGGCATGGCCTGCGACGCGTTGAGGATCAGGTTCAACAACACCTGCTCGATCTGCGTGCGGTCACAGGAAATCTCCGGCAGCGGCACGAGGAGCCTCTTCCGCAACTCGATGCCCTGTTGCTTGAGTTTGTGGCGAACGAGCAACAGTACGTCCTCGACGATGGCGTTCAGGTCCGCGCGTGCAAACTCCGGCTCGCTGGTCCGGGCGAACCGCAGGATGCGCTCCACGATCTTGTCCAACTGCTCCATTTTCTCGGCAATCACTGCCGTGTCCTTCGCGCGAGCGTCGCCAGGCTCGAAGCGCAGGTTCAGCGAATGGAACAGCATTTTCATCACGGTCAGCGGGTTGCGAATCTCGTGCGCGATCTCGGCCGCCAGCAACCCGAGCGCGGAAAGCTTCTCGTTCTGGCGGAGCTGCTCTTCGACATCAACGACTTTCTCGTAGAGCCTCGCCTTCTCGATGGCGATGGCCGACAGGTGCGCCAGTGCGGAGAGAAGCCGGATTTCTTCGTTGTCGAACCGATGTTGTTCGCCGGTATAGACATTGAGCACGCCGAGGACCTGCTCGCGATGGAGCAACGGTACCGACAGCAACGAAACGAGTCCCTCGGCCCTGGCGATCTCGATGTGCTGATAGCGGTCCGATTCCTGGACGTTCAGGATCGCGATCGGCCGTTTACGGCGGACCACCACGCCGACCTGGCTTTCCGCGACCGGCTGGCTGGGTTTGGTCACGTAGCGCGCGCCGGCGCCGTGGCAGGCTTTCAGGCCGAGCAGTTGTTTTTCGGGATCGAGCAACAACAGCGAGCAAAGCTTTCCACGGAGCAATTTCGCCGCTTGCATGGTGATCAACTGCAGCGTCTCCTCAAGGTTCTGGGCCGAGCCGATCGTTTGGCCGACCTCGACGAGCGTTTCAAGCTGGCGGGTCTTGAGCCGGAGCGTTTCGAGGAGCCAGACGTTGTGCAGGACGCGCGCGGAATGTTGAGCGAGCGCGACGAGCAACTCTTCGTCCGCGGCGCTGAAGGCGTTCACGCGGTCGCTATCGACATTGAGCACGCCCATGACCTGGCCTTCGATTTCGAGCGGCACCGCCAGTTCCGACCGCACGCTCTGGCGCGCCGGGACGTAGCGGCGATCGGCTTTTACATCCGGCACGCGCAACGGCTGGCCGCGTTGCGCGACCCACCCGGTCACGCCTTCGCCGGGCTTGAGCTTGAGTTGCTGCGCTTTCTTGGTCAGGCCGACGGCGGCCTCGATGTCGAGGAGGCCGGTGTTCGGGTTGATGAGGATCAGCGAACCGCTCGTCGCCTTCGTGATGCGCACCGCTTCATCGAGCACGAGCCGCAGGATTTTCTGCGGGGAGCGCCCGGTGTGAATGGCGTTGCTGACCCGGTAGAGGACTTCCAACCGGGTGAGACGTTCGCGCAGGTTTTTGACGTGTGAGCTCATACGGGCTGGCGTGGCCGCAGCTTACTCGGGCAGGCGAACGCGCTGAAACCTCCGATACTGCATCACGGCGCCCCATGCCACGAGCAAGTTCAGCACGAGTAACAACCACCAGAGCCAGCTTTTGCCACGGACCAAGCTGGCGATCGGAAGGCCGCACAACGCGACGAACCAAAGCGCATCGAGAAGAAAAATCGACCGGTGCGGTTCCACCCGGGCCCACAGCCATAGACCGATTCGCCACATCCCAAGCCCGACCCAGAAGATCACGACCAGGAGGCCGAACAGTCCGTGACGCAACTCTCCCAGGGCCAACCCGCCGAGGAGCACGAACGCGATCCCGACGCCGATGCTCCACTTAAACCGTTTCCGCACTTCCTCGCGGAAGCGTTCGAATGGAATCGGCCCGAGCCAATCCGCGACGGTCTTCGTGGCTGACGGATCGAGTCGGAAGAACACCTTCTTCGCCAGCTTGAAAACCAGGATGCGGTTCGATTCCAGAAAGTCCGCCTTCCGATGAAACTGGTCATGGGCGATCTTCACGGGCGGGCGACCGTCACAAGAATCCAACGTCAGCAAGCCGGGATACAACCTCAGCACCCAGCGTTCTTTAGCGACCGTGGCTTCGGTCAACTCCAATTCCGCGACCGGGGCGACCGGCTCCGCGCCGGGCGCGGGCACGGGGGGATCGTTGGATTCCGCCATGGCGGGAATGTAGCGGCACAACGCGGGGCGTCGTCAACTGCTAACGCGAGCGGACTCGATCACGCTTCCACCGGCCTCGGGGTGCGTCGCGGCGCTTCGGCTCGATGGTTTTCGGACGATTGCGTCCGTGGAGGACGAGCGGGCAACCTTCGAAGCCGAAGTTCTTGCGAAGCGCGTCGGCGAGATACTTCTGGTATGGAGCAGTGAACAAGTCCGTGCGGTTTACGAAGAGAACGAACGTGTGAGGCGTCTTCGCCTTGTGCACGGCGTAGAAAAACTTCATCCGCACCCCGCTGCGGCTCGGCGGCGGGCGCGTCTCGATGGCGTCGTGGAGGACGCGATTCAACAATGGCGTGGCCACGTTCTGCTGCATCTGGGATTGCACGAAGCGGACCATCTCCAGCAGCTTGGCCAGGGACCAGCCGGTCTTTGCGGAGACGAACACCACCGGCGCGAAATCGAGAAAGAAGAGAATCCGTTTCAATCCCTCGATGAATTTCCGCTGCACCGGCTCGCCGATCAGGTCCCATTTATTGACGACGATCAGGCAGGCTTTCTTGGCGTCGAGCACCATGCCGCCGATCTTCTTGTCCTGCGTGGTCACGCCGGCTTCCGCGTCGAGTACCAGCAACGCAAGATCGCATCGCTCGATGCTGCTTTCGGCGCGCTTGACGCTGAAGAAATCGATCGAGTCCGGGATCTTGTGCGTCGCGCGGATGCCGGCCGTGTCGATGAGAACGTAGTCGCGCCGCACGCCGTCGGCTTCGGTTGAGAACGGGACGTCCACGGCGTCGCGCGTGGTGCCCGGCAGTTCGTGGACGATGACGCGTTGTTCCTTGAGCAGCGCGTTGACGAGTGAGGATTTGCCGACGTTCGGACGACCGACGATGGCGATGCGGGTCGGAAGAGTGGAAGATTGGAAGGATGGAAGTTTGGCCGCAGCCGGCAAGCTTCCGACCACGGCATCGAGCAACTCGTTCACGCCCAGGCCATGCAGCGCCGACACAGTAAACAACCGGTCGAACCCCAGTTTGGAAAACTCGGTCGCCGTTTGTTCCAGTTCGCGATTATCGGCTTTGTTGACCGCGACAAGGACGGGCTTGCCGCTCACGCGCAACGTCCGCGCGATCTCCTCATCGAGCGGCGTCACACCATCGCGCGCGTCTCCCGTGTAGAGAATGAGCGATGCGGCCTGGATGGCCACGTCCACCTGTTGCCGGGCGGCGGAGACAATCTTGTCCGGGCTGTGCTCGCCGGGCATGAGGCCGATCCCGCCGGTATCGACGAGCGTGAAGGCCCGCCCGCGCCATTCGACTTCAGCGCTGATCCGGTCCCGCGTAACGCCCGGTTGAGCGTGCACGATGGCGATGCGTTTGCCGACGATGCGATTAAAGAGCGCGGACTTGCCGACGTTCGGCCGGCCAACGATGGCGACAAGTGGCAAGGATGAAGGATGAAGGATGAAGGATGAAGACGGCATAGTTGTGGATCGAATTCATTTCATCCTTCCGCCTTCATCCTTCATCCTTCGCCTAGAACGGCCTCGTGATCTTCGTGGGCCGCTCGTGGCCGCTGAAAGCGCGGATGCCGTCGTACGTGTACCAGATCACCGAGAGGAACGTGAAGAACCCGGCGGCGTAGAGCGGATAGTGGAACGAAGGATTATCGATCTTGAGCAACACCCAACCGAGCGTAACCATCTGGCAGACCGTCGCGATCTTCCCCACGACGCGCGGGCGCGCGAGGAAGTTGCCGTGCATGAATTGCAGCAAGATCGCGCCGCCGAGCAGAAGCAGGTCACGGCTGATGATAAGGATGGGGAACCACAACGGCAACCGTTCGAACGCTTCACCGTTGTCGATGCTCAACAACACCAGCGCCGACACGAGCAGCAGTTTGTCCGCGAGCGGGTCGAGCAACGTCCCCAGGCGGGATTTTTGCGAGAAGCGACGGGCAACGTATCCGTCCACGCCATCGGTGATGGCGGCGGTCAGGAACACGGCGATGGCGGCCCAGCGCTGCCATTCCTCCAATTCGCGCACGTAATAAACCGCGAACATCACGAACACCGGGATCAGCAGGATGCGGATGATCGTGATCTTGTTCGCGAGCGTCAGCCGCGAGGCCGGGATCGAGAGAAGCGGCGCCTGCGGCGGCGGAGTCAGCTCGGCCTTCGGCTCGGCTCCCTCGACCTTCGCTTTTGTCGGGTCACTTGCAGAGGTGCTGGATTGCATGATCGAGACGTCTCAATACGCGGTCCTTGCCGAGCACCGCGAGCATGTGAAACAGGCTGGGTCCGACCGTCTTGCCCGAGACAGCCACCCGACAGGGGTGGACAAGGGCACCCGGTTTCACGCTCACCTCTTGTGCCAAAGCTCGGAGCGTTTTGTCGAGAGAATCATGGTCCCAGTTTGCGACGTTGGCAAACGCTACGCGAAGTTTCCCCAGCAAATCGGCCACATTTGGCGGTTTCAGCGTCTTTTGGACGGCCTCGTCGTCAAATGGGAAATCGTCGCTCAACAGGTAACGCGTCCAGTTCGGCAGATCGTTGAACTGTTTCACCTTCTCTTGGACGATCGCCAACGCTTTGCGCAACTGCCGTTCGTCCACTTCCGAGTTGAGGAGCCCGGCCTTGTCGAGGAATGGTCGTCCCAACTCGACGAATCGCTCCGGATTCATCGCGGTGATGTACTGGCCGTTCATCCAATGGCATTTCTCGTAATCGAACCGGGCGTTGTGTCGTTTGATCTGCGGCAGGTCGAACGCCTGGATGATTTCCTCGATGGGGACGATCTCGCGGTTGGCTTTCGGCGACCAACCGAGCAGGCACAGATAATTGCGCACGGCCTCCGGCGCGAAGCCTTCGTCGATGTACGACTGCAAGTGGGCGCCTTTGTCGCGTTTGCTCATCTTGCTGCCGTCGTTGTTGAGGATGAGCGGGATGTGCGCGTACTTGGGCGGTTCGATGCCGAAGCCGGCGAACAACGCGAGGTGTTTGGGCGTGTTCGAGAGATGGTCCTCGCCGCGGATCACGTGGGTGATCTTCATCTCGAGGTCGTCCACCACGTTGACGAAGTGAAACACCGGCGATCCATCCGAGCGAAAAATGATGAAATCAGGATCGAGCATCTCCGATTCGCTGAGCGGGCGCGTGACGTTGCCGACGATCAGGTCCGGGATGGTGATCGGGTCGCGCGGCATTTTGAACTTGATCACGCCCTCCCGCTCGTAGGCGTGGCCTTTGTCGATCAACTCTTTGACGCGTCGCTTGTAGATGTCCTTGCGCTGTGACTGGAAATAGGGTCCGTAGTGGCCGCCCTTGTCCGGCCCTTCGTCCCAATCCAGTCCGAGCCAACGCAATCCGTCGAAGATGACATTCACGGCTTCCTGCGTGTTGCGCGCCTCGTCCGTATCCTCGACCCGCAGGACGAACGTTCCGCCCACGTGCCGCGCGTAGAGCCAGTTGAACAAGGCCGTCCGGGCCCCGCCAATGTGCAGGAACCCCGTCGGACTCGGCGCAAATCGGACTCGGACGTTCATCGCGGCGCAACGTAGCAAGCGGGATGGGACGTGGCAAGACGTAGTTCGGTTTGTCCCCCCCTTGACACTGCTGCCGTTCCGGCAGCGGCGGGGAATTCGGTTGCTGTTTCGGACGGTTCGTCTAGAGTGTGGCCATGAACTCAATGCCCACGGTGTTGGCCTGGATGCCGCAAGGTTGGGAGTGGCTCATCATCCTCCTGATCGTGGTCCTGCTGTTCGGCGCGAGGAAGTTGCCGGACCTGGCGCGGGGGATTGGCCAATCCATCAAGGAGTTCAGGAAGGGCGCCAAAGAGGGCCACGAAGAGAAGCCGGCAGCCAAGACGGAAGAACCGAAGAAGGGCAACGGGCAGTAGTTGGCGGCGCCGCGAGGTTTGCGCCTCGGTACTTGCTCACCACAGACATCCCGTCGCGACGAATTCGTTGACGAGCGTTTCCACCCGCTCGCGTTCCCTGCCGAGGGCGATGACGTGCCCCGACTCCCGAAGGTACACGAGGCGCTTCTGTTCACTGCCGATGTGGTCGTGGAGGTATTGCGCGCTGGAAGGCGCGCTCACGAAATCGTCCCGGGAATGCAGGATCAGCGTCGGCGTCTTGACCGAAGCCAGCGCGGGTTTCACTTCTTCGATCAGTTCCAACACCTGCAAGCACGAGGCGGCGGGATAGGCGGCATAATTCGGCTCGACCAATTCCGGCGGCGTATCGCCGCGCTCGCGCCGGGCGGCTTTGACGAGGTTCGGGATCCCGAACGTCGGGACGTACAGATGGATTCGCGTGCCTCCCTCGGCCGCCAGCTTGAGCCAGTCGAAGTCGGCATGGTCGTTCCAAGGCTGGATGGGCGCGCTCATCAGCACCAGCCCATCGATTTGGCGTTCGCATTCGAGTTGCAGCGCCAGCAATCCACCCATCGAGAACCCGACGACGTACACGCGATCGCATTGCCGCTGAAGCTTGTCGAGGTGCTCGCGTATCGCTGTAAGGTATTGCCCATTAGTCGTGGCGGCGAAGTCGCGCGGCGTGGTGCCATGGCCGGGCAACAAAGGCGCTTGCACGGTGTAGCCATTCTTCGCGAGCGACTCGGCCAGGGGCAGGATCTCGACGGGCGAGCCGCCGAACCCGTGAATCAAAAGCACGCCGGTCTTGTTGCCGTCGTGATGGAAAGGCGCGACGGCGGGCATGGACTGAAAAGCCTGGAGTTGGCCGATGCCGAACAAGATGCCACCCGAGAGCAGCAACAGGGCGGCCAGCAGCAGGATACGGCGAAACGGGTGCCTGGCCCAGCGACGGCAGGCCCTGGCGGAGCGTGCGATAAACTTCATGCGACAACCAATTCAGCAAATCCCGTTCTCACTCGACCCCAAGACGCAAGCTCGCATCCAGGTCCGCTGAAACACGCGCAGTTTAACATGGCAGCGGCAAAGTGCAACACGTTCCCGGGCTTGTTTTTTCACAACCGCTTGCTAGAAGCATCGTGTGAGCGCCAACCGCAAACTTCGCATCGGCATTCTCGGCTCGGGACGCGGCAGCAACGCGCAAGCGATCCTCGAAGCATGCCGGCGCGCGACGATCCCCGCCGAAGTCGCGATCGTGCTGAGCGACGTCGCGGACGCGCCGATTTTGGAACGTGCCGCACAGTTCGGCGTGCCTTCCCGGTTCCTCGCGCCGGGCAAATTCAAGACCAAGCTCGATGCCGACGCCGAACGCGGATATGCCCGGGCGTTGCACGGAGCGGGAGTGGAACTGGTGGCACTGGCCGGCTTCATGCGGATTCTGAAGGGCGATTTCCTCCGGGCATTTCCCAATCGCGTGATAAACATCCACCCTTCCCTGTTGCCGGCATTTCCCGGTCTGGAGAGCTGGAAGCAGGCGCTCGAATGGGGATCGAAAGTCACCGGTTGCACGGTGCATTTCGTCAATGAAGGAACGGACACGGGCCCTATCATCTTGCAGGGTGTGGTCCCCGTGCTGGAAGACGATACGCCGGAGTCGCTTCACGCGCGCATCCAAGAGCAAGAGCACATTCTCTATCCGCGAGCGATTCGGTTGTTCGCGGAGGGGAAACTGGAGATCGAAGGACGGCGCGTCCGGATCAAGGCGTAACCAACGCAGGGCGCATCTCAGATTGTCATGACTCCGAAGAAGGCAGATCAGATTCGCTTGTTGCTAATCGAGGCCTACGGCCGGCCGCTCGCGCGCCGCGCGACCGATCCGATCGATGAGTTGGTGCAAACGATCCTTTCCCAAAATACGACCGACCAGAATTCGCAGCGCGCATTCGACACCCTGAAGAAAGCGTTCCCGACGTGGGAGTCGGTGTTAGGCGCCGCACCCGAGTCGCTGGCCCGCGCGATTCATTGCGGCGGGTTGGCGCAGATCAAATCGCAGCGGATCGTCCGTGTGCTGCGGACCATTCAGGAACGCGAAGGCGAGCTGTCGCTGAAACGAGTCTGTGCGATGCCCGTCAACGAAGCGCTCGCGTACCTGACCGGCTTGGAAGGCGTCGGAATCAAGACGGCGTGTTGCGTGTTGCTGTTCGCGTGCGGTCGCCCGGTCCTGCCTGTCGATACGCACGTCTATCGTGTTTCACAGCGGCTCGGCTTGTTGGGCGGGAGCGTGCCGATCGAAAGGGCGCACGAGGAATTGCATGCGTTGTTTGCGCCGGCTGAGCGCTACGCCATGCACATGCTGCTGATCCAGCACGGACGCCGGACTTGCCATGCGTTGCGACCGGCGTGTGACGCGTGCGCGCTGGCGGAGAAGTGTCCGTCCGCCCGCGCGACCCTGGTCGCGTGAACGGGTTCAGGCGGGACGCTTCTCGGACGCGCGGAGCCGATTGGCTGCCTCTAGGATTTCCCTCGACTCTCGCCTCTTCAGTGGACGCGCCGGGATTCCGACATAGAGTGTCCACGGTTTCAGGTCCAACTTTGGCGTCAACAGCGTCATCGCGCCGGTTGAAACGCCTTCCGGCACGTGGGTGCCGGGAAGCACGACAGTGTCGGCACCGAACAACGCGTGGTCGGCAATCGTGATGTTGTCGAGGATGGACTTCGAGGCGAACTCGGGCGGAATGGCGGGACCGACGAGGCCTCCGCCGACCGAATCGTTCGTCGCAGCAACGAGTCTGCATCCGGGCGCGATGTTCACGAAATCGCCGATCGTGATGTGCGCCTCGCCACCGATCAGCGTCGAACTCGCGCCGATGTGGGTGTAGTCCCCGACCGTCAGTCCACAGGAGATGTAGGTAAAATCGTCGAGGATCGAGTAATCGCCAATCGACACGCGAGCCGGTTTTCGGATGCGGACCGTCTTGCCGATGATCGCCCCCTTGCCCAGCCGGGTGAGCAGACGGAGATCGAAAAAGATGTTGTCGTCGTTTGCCATGACTCTTGCTCGATTGCAACAGTGAACTACAACGACGCGAAATGCTCAAGTGCTTGCGCGTATTGCTTCGCCGAGGCTTTGACCGAATATTTCTCCTGCACGTCCTGATATGCGCGTGTGGCAATGACTTCCCATTGGGAACGCCTGGCAACGAGTGCGCGAACCAATTGCTTGAAGCTGTCACCGTCATCGGGTTGGAACACGTAGCCATTGACGCCGTGCTCGATAATCTCACAGATGCCGCGCAACGCGGGTCCGATGACGACCTTGCGGCAGGCCATCGAGTGGAGCAACGCCCCTGGGACGACTTTGTCATTTGCCTCCGCCGCGGTACGCATGGCGATGCAGATGTCGGCCGCGTTGCAGTACGCCCCGACTTGCTCGATGGTCTTAAGCCAGCCCGCAAAGACGGAGCGATTGCCGAGTTGGAGTTTCCTGGCGAGTGCCCGAAGGGCTTCTTGCTCCGGACCTCCGCCGACTAGGATGATGGCGATCCGAGAATTCTCGCGGTAGAGATCGGCAGTCCAAGTCAACAACTTGTCCAGGCCCTTCCCCTGGTGCATGACGCCGTGGTACAGCAGAACCACGTCTTCCTCCTCAAAGCCGCAACGTCGCCGGAGTTCGCTTTCATCGCGCGGGTAAAAGGCTGCCGGGTCGGGTGCGTCGCGAACGACACGGATGCTCTCGGGCTTCACACCCCAGCTCTTAAGCCGTTCACCGGCCGCCGCGGCACGACAAAAGAAACCGTCGATGCGACGGGACTCGAAGCGGTCGAGGAACTCGACCAGTCGCAGCAATGGTTTCGCCCAGGTCTTTCGTCCCAGCCAGTTGTGGATGTGCCAATCGCCATAAGCTGTGGCAACGTTCGTCCGGACGAAGACTTTCAGGAAGAGCGGCATCAGCGGCAGGATTTCGGACACGAAGATCGCGTGCGGCTTGAACTTGCGCAGTCGCGCTGCGGCGACAGGCAACAGCAGGTACGAGAGCAGGAACTTGAGCGCGACGTCGCGAGGCTTGGCGCGATCGACCAGCATGGGCAACTCGTTCACCTCGACGCCGGGGGGGATCACCGCCTCGTTGTGCGGACCCCGCAGGCTGATGTGGAACACCTTTGCGCGAGAGGCAAGGAGCTTGAGCATCTCCTCGAACTCCGCGGCCAGACCGTATTGCTCGGTCAGGTTGTAGCGCGAGAAGATCGCGATGCGAAGTTCGGACCCGCTCATTGGGGTTGAGAACGGAAAAACTCCCGAATCGTTCGGATGACGCGGTCGATCTGGGCGTCACTGATCGCGGGCGAACAGGGCAGCCAGCAGCCGTGACGTTGCGCCTCGGTTGCGCCGGGATAGGCATCGTTCGACGCGTAAGCGGGCTGTGTGTGGAGCGCGGGCCAAAAGGGCCTCAGGACGATGCCACGAGCAAGGAGATCAGCGACCAGTTTATCGCGCTGCTCCGTCTTGAAGTCCGGCCACATCAAGTAGCCGCCATTCGTTGGTCGCGGTGGGAACTCAATTGCCGACACGTCGCGAAGTCCTTCGCGATAGCGCCGGTCGATCTCGCGCGAACGTTCGATGCGCCCGGGTAGCTTGGCCCATTGCGACAGAGCGAGCGCGCCCTGCATGTCCGTGACCTTGAAATTGAAGCCGGGCACGGGGTGCACGTCGCTGGCCCGCGAGAGGCGTCCGTGGTCTTTCAGGCGAACGAGATTGTCGCGGACCTCCTGTTGGTTTGTGAGGACGAAACCGCCTTGTCCGCTCGTAATGATCTTGGTGGGCGCAAGCGAGAAGCTACCGGCATCGGACTGCGTTCCCAGAAACCCGGTCGCGTTGCGCGAGGCGAGCGCTTCGGCGGTGTCCTCCACGATGCGCAGGCCCCCTTGTTTTGCCAAGTCGTGCAACGCGGTCATATCGGCGGAACGGCCATCCAAGTGCACGGGCACGATGGCTTTCGTCGAGGGTTTGATTCGCCTCCTGGCGTCGGCGGGATCCATGTTGAAGGTGCTCGGGTCCACGTCCACCAGGATCGGTTCGGCGCCAGCCAGTTTCACAGCGCTGGCGGTCCCGATGAACGTGATGTCGGGAACCAGGACCGTGTCGCCGGGTCGAACACCGACGGCCATGAGGCTCAGCGCCAACGACGTAGTGCAGTTGGGCATCGTCACCGCATGCGCAACGCCGAAAAAACGGCGCAACTCCGCCTCGAACGCGCGGTTGGCGGGCCCTTCGTTGACGAACCCGCGCACCACGGTCTGCCGGACCGCTTCGATATCGGCTTCATCGAAGCTCGGCTCGAACCACGGAATACGATCGGTTTGCTCGGTTGTCATTCGAGGTTCTTGAAAATGATCTGGCTGCCCTGCTGGCTGAACCCGAAGGTCACTTCTTTCAATCTCGACAACCGGCGACGAACCGCAGCATGCGCCTGCGGCTCGACGAACAACAATAGAAAGCCGCGCCCGCCCGCGCCAAGAAGCTTGCCGCCCTGGGCACCGGCCGAACGCGCGGCATCGTAGGCGTTGTCCACGAGTCGATTGGTGATCCCCTTGGCCAGCTCGCGCTTGCGTTTCCACGATTCGTGGAGCAGATCGCCGAATGGTCGCAGGCTGCCTTTCCCGGTGAGGACTCGCTGCGCTTCGTTCACCATCTGCAGCATCTCCCGAAGCGGGGCATGGTTGCGACCGATGCGTTTGGTCTGTTCCTTGGAAATCGTTTCGGCGGATTGCTCGACGCCGGTGTAGAAGAGCATCAGCCGGGCCTGCAAATCGCGAAACCGGTTCAGCGGCAATGTCAGGCGGGTCACTCGGACCTCCTGATCGCCCGAGAAGTCGAGTCGAAGAAAACCGCCGTATGCTGCGGCGTACTGATCTTGATGTCCGCCGGAGTCCCTCACTCGCACCCGTTCGATGTGGATCGCCTCACGTGCGAGGTCCTCCGCGGTGACCTCCTGGCCGAGATACGTGTGCAACGCGTGGAGCAGACCCACCGTAAATGAGGAAGAAGTGCCAAGACCCGTGCGACCCGGGAGGTCGGAAACGTGCGAAATCTCCAAGCCGTCGCGGACTTTCAAGTACAACAGGCACTCGCGGATCAGCGGGTGCTGGAACTGCCGGGGATGGTCCACTCGTTCAGACTTCGCATAGTTGGCCTTGAACCGGTAGCGGAAGAACGGGCTGAGCCGGTGCATCGAGATGTAACAATACTGGTCCACTGTGGTCGAGATCACCGCGCCCCCGTGCTCGCGATAAAAATCGAGGAAGTCGGTGCCTCCTCCGAAAAAGCTGATCCGAAACGGAGTTCGCGAGATAATCATGGCGGAGGCGCCGGCGGCGTTCAGAGCCGGACGGCCCCCTCCTGGCGGGCTTTGAGGAACCAGTCGATCGTGCGTTGCAAGCCTTGCTCCAACGGCGTGGCGCAACGCAGGCCGAGCGAGTGCAGCTTGGCCGCGCTGAAAATTTTCACCATCTGACCGTCGGGGCGGGTCGTGTCCCAATGGATCTCACCACGATAGCCGATGAGCTTGCGGATCATTTCGGCCAGATCGCGGATCGCCGTCTCGGTCTGCGTGGAGATATTGATCGGGTCGCTGGTGTCGTACTGGCGAACGAAGTAGGGGACCAGTGCCGCCACATCGCCCGCATAGACGAAATCCCGCTTGGGTTTTCCAGTGCCGAACATCTCGACGCGCGGCTTGCCGGCGTCGCGCGCCTCGACGAACTTGCGGATCATGGCCGGGATGACGTGCGAACCTTCCAGCGTGAAGTTGTCGTGTTCGCCGTACATGTTGCCGGGAACGAGCACGATCGAGTTGAATCCATGCTGGCGGCGATAGGACTTCGACAGTTCGAGCAACATCATCTTCGCCACGGAGTACGATGCGCTCTCGGCCTGCGGGTAGCCTTTCCAGAACTGGCTCTCGTCGATGGGCGATTGCGCGTTGGCGGGGTAACTGCATCCGCCCATGAACGTCACGAGCTTGCGCACCCTGGCGCGTCGCGCGTGCTCGAAGACGAGCGTGTTGTTGAGCAGGTTCTCGTAACAGAAGTCCGCCGGGAAGTCGCGGTTGGCGAGGATGCCACCGACCTTCGCAGCCAGGTGGACCACGATGGTCGGTTTGATCTCGCGGAACATGCGTTCGACTTCCGCCTCGCGAAGCAGATCGTAATCCTTGCGCCGTACGGCCACGACCGTTGTCCCGGCGAACTCCTTGCGCAGCACGGCCACGACGTGCGAACCCAGGAAGCCGCTCGCCCCGGTCACGAGGATGCGGTCGTCTGCTGTGACAGGTGTGGCCATTGGCGCGGCTTGGTTATTGGTTCTCAGTTATTGGTTCTCGGTTATTGCGACGAAGAACGAACAACCAATAACCAATAACCACGCCCGAATCAAACATTCTGGAACTGAGATCGGCCCATCATCCGGTAACACTGGATGAGTTCGCGGATGCCGTCGTCGATCGAGCGCCGCGCCTCGAAGCCGGCCTCGCGCAGCCGCTGGTTGGAGACGAGGTAGTTCCGTTTATCCTTGTCCTCTCCGATCTCGGCGAAGTGGATGTAAAAATCGGGGATGTGCTCCTGGATTTTCCGGGCGAGTTGTTCCTTGGACATATTGGCGGCGTCGAGCCCGCAATTGTAGGCCCGGCCCACCATCCGGCTGGCGTTACGGATACAATGCACGAAACCATCGGCCACGTCGCGGACGTGGACGAAGTTCCGCAGAAAATGCTTCTCGAAGATCACGAGGTAGCGGTTGGTGAACGCGGCGTGCACGAAATTGTTCACGAGCAGGTCCAACCGCATCCGCGGCGAGACGCCGAACACGGTCGCGAGGCGGAGCGTGATCACGTTGGGGCTGTCGAGCAACAGCCGTTCCGCCTCGACCTTGGTGTACCCGTAGAGGGAGATCGGTTCGAGGGGCGTGTCTTCGGTACAATGCTGGGCGCCGGCTTTGGTGCCGTAGCCGCTGTTGGTGTTGGGGAACACAATCAGTTGCTGTTTGCTGCGAAGCCGGTTGAGCAGCCGGACCGCATCGAGATTCAGCGACCGGGCCGTGATGGGGTCGCGGTCACACGCCGTCGCGCCGACGACGGCGGCCAGCGGAAGGATCGCGTCCGCTTTGGCCACGAGCTTCGCCATCAACGCCTCGTCCCGTGCATCGCCGAAAACGAACTCGAAACGCGGGTTGTTGCAGTACTGGAATAATGAGGTTTGTCCGTACACCAGCGCGTCGAGCACGGTGATCTCGAACCCCGCGTCGAGCAGATGCTCGCACAACACCGAACCGATATATCCCGCGCCGCCCGTGACCAGTATGTTCAAGTTGTTTTCCTCCGATCCGAAAGCAAGAACCGCTCGAGCTCGTCCAGTTGTTCTGGAGTGCCCATGTCATAAAATCGCTCGTGGCACACCCACGCGCGTAGAACGCTCCGCTCGATCAACGCCGGGCAAAGCGCCGACTCGATCGCGCGTCCTGCGCCCTCCTCGACGAGCGACAACCATTGCCGCCCCAGGACGAACATCCCCGAGTGAACGAACTCGAAGCCTTCCTGCCCGCCGCGGACGTATTCAACCACGTGGTGTCCCGCTGCGTCCAGCCGAACGTTGCCGCGGGGAGCGTCCGCGCCAAGAACGCTTCGGGGCACCACGACCAGCCACGCTGAATCTGGGTTCGCCGCCGCTGCTTGGTCCAATGCATCGTAATCGCAAGGGAAGAACGTGTCACCGTTCATGAGCAGGAATCGTTGCGCCAGCTTGGGCGCCGCCAATTTCAAGGCAGCCGCCGTGCCGATCGGTTGCGGTTCGCGCGAGTAATCGATGCGGACTTTCCAGGGCGCGCCGACGTGGAAATGTCGTTCGATCTGTTCGGCGAGATACCCGGTCAGGAGCAGGAAACGGCGGAAGCCATGTTCGCGCAACAGCTCGATCTGCCATTCGAGATAGGGCTTCCCGGCAACGGGAATGAGCGGCTTGGGCGTGGTCTTCGTGCGCGATCCCAAGCGTGTGCCCCGCCCGCCGGTGAGAATCACGACTTGTTGAATGAATGCGCTCATTGTGTTGCGCAGAAAATAAAGCGAGGAATCGCAAGAAGGAATGGATGCATCTTGATGGCAAATCACGCACCGACGGAAAGGTCCGATTGTCGTTCTGGCCGCTTGATCGCCAGTACCCCAATGCCTCCGGCGCCCGCTGTCCAGATTTTTGAAATGAACCGAGATGGCAGATCGCCATGACTCGCGATTCCGAGACATCGGATGATTTCAAAGTCAAAGTGTTGAAGGAATTCGATCAGAGCCTTGTAGGTAAACACGCGCAAGTGCCCGGCCATTCGAGCCGAACCGGGAATTTCCACCATAACCTTCGCGAAGAGCGGATTCCCGAAACGCCGACTCTCGAACGAGACCTCCGTCAGATGCGGTTGAATACCCATCAGCAGAAGGATCCGGTTGTACCAAGCCGCAAGGTTCGGCGTGGTTAGAACCAACGCGCCGCCGGTTTTCAGCACACGACGGATATTCCGCATTGCGCATCCCGTGTCCACGAGATGCTCCAAGACTTCGGAGAATATCACAAGGTCGTGAGGGTGTTTTTCGGTTGCGGCCGCATCGGGGTGTGAAACGTCTCTGACTTCCGCTTGGATCCCCACATCCAGGGCCTTGCGTGTGTACACCGGCGACACTTCCCAACCATATAGGGAAACCTTCTCGCGCTCCACCACGCCCCTCTTCTCCAGGATATCGAAGACTGCTAGCGTGGTTTCACCACCGCCGCAACCCACGTCGAGGACCGAGAGGATGTCGGGTTTGCCCGGCGCAAGGAACGCTTCGATGAGGGCTGCGATCGTTCGATTTCGTTCTGCGGAGAACCCTCGACTCGCCTTCGAATCGTAGAACTCTTGCATATTCAGCTTGCCGACGGCTCAGTCATCGGACGGGATTCAATCGCGTTGCGCCGGGAAAAGCAACCTTGCAGCGCTTTGGCTGATACACTCGCCGGCATGGAGGAGTGTAGGAGTAGAGCTTTGGCTGCCGGTGCTCAGAAAGTGAGACGCGCAAACCGATGGCATGACTCACAGAAAAGCTTGTCGGACCAAGTGTCCGCCGCTATAACCGCGACTCGCTTTTCAATGGGAGAATGTTCATGAAAGTCAGTTTTTACGGCCACGTTCGGCAATACCAGAACGTCCAGCGGGAGATCGACGCCAACATCCAGCGCGTGCTCGCCAGCGGCGAGTACGTCATGGGACCGATGCTTAAACAGTTCGAGCAGGAACTGGCGGCATTCCACGGAACGAAATACGCCATCGGCGTCGGCAACGGCACCGACGCG
>Ga0187893_10007714_pt1 | contig 17429 bp, 13 predicted proteins | sample MA1701074metaG_FD_139574 | JGI IMG/M metagenome (GOLD analysis project Ga0187893, IMG submission 139574) | White microbial mat communities from a basaltic lava cave in the Kipuka Kanohina Cave System on the Island of Hawaii, USA - MA170107-4 metaG ... | reverse complement strand
GAACGACTCGTCGCCCGCCTTGTACGTGCCGAACTGGTGGAGCGTCGGCGCGTGCTGCGGGTGCGCCTCGAGGGTCCGCCGCATCGTGGCCTCGGCGTCCGCGACGCGGCCCGCGGTCCGCTGGAGCACCGAAAGCCAGAAGAGGACCTCCGCGTCGTTGGTGGCGTCGGCGAGCTTGACGAGGGACGCGAGCGCGTCCGTCCGCCGGCCCTCCGACGTGAACATCTCCATCGCGCGGATGAGCTGGATGTCGCGCTCGGCGGAGGGCGGGAGGACGCCCGTCTCCTTGAGGAGCGCCTCGGCGTCGGCGTGCGCCTGCACGACGCTGATGTTCATGCCGCGGCCGCGGAACGCGAGCACGCGGATGTTCTCGATCGCCAGGCGGATGCGCTCGACGCGCGCGCCGCGGTGGGTCGGGTCGAGCCGCAGCGCCTCCTCGATGTCCAGCTTCGCCTCGGCGACGCGGTGCATCAGGCGGCGGGCGCGCCCGCGCTGCTGGAGCGCGTCCGGGGCGTCCGGGTTGTTCTGCGCGAGCGCCTCGAGCTCGGAGGCGGTCGTCGCGATCAGGTGCCACGTCTTCTCGGGGTCGAAGCGCCGCTGCGCGAGGAGCGCGACGCCGTCGTCGAGGCGCGCGCCGAGCTTCGACGCCGCCTGCGCCGCCTTCCGGAGGCCGTCCTCGCGCGCGGCCTTGCGGCGCGCTTCCGCGAGACGGGCGGCCACGTGGGGCGTCGAGCCGAACCGGCTCTCGTACGTCTCGTACTGCGCGGCGGCCGCCGACCAGCGCGCCTCGGTCCAGTGCGCGTCCGCGTCGGCGAGGAGCTCGCGCGCCAGCCGGCGGTTGCGCACCTCGATCGCGACGAGCGTGATGGCGAGCAGGAGCGCGACCGCGGCCATCGTCAGCCCGATGAAGCGGCCCGGGTGGGCGCGGAAGCGGCGCGCGAGGAGGTAGACCATGCTCGCGGGGCGCGCCCTGATCGGCTCGCCGTCGAGGTAGCGCTGCAGGTCGTCGGCCATGTCGAGCGCGGTCCCGTAGCGGCGGTGCTTTTCGCGCTCCATCGCCGTCAGGATGATCGTCTCGAGGTCGCGGTGGCACTCGCGGCGGATCTCGCGCGGCGCGAGCACCTCGCCCTCCGCCGCCTTGAGCACGATCTCCAGCGGCGTGGCCCCCTCGTGCGGCGGGCGGTGCGTGACGAGCGTGTAGAGCGTGGAGCCGAGGCCGTAGACGTCCGTGCGCGCGTCGAGCTCCGCGGATCCCTTGGCCTGTTCCGGCGACATGTAGGACGGGGTGCCGAGCAGCATGCCGGTGACGGAGATGGAGCTGGCGACGTCGGTCTTGCGGGCGAGGCCGAAGTCCATGACGTAGACGCGGCTCTCGTCCGTCGAGCCCGCCATGGACGCCGCCTGCACCATGATGTTCTGCGGCTTGAGGTCGCGATGGATGATGCCGCGCGTGTGCGCGTGGTGGACGGCGCGCGCGGCGTCGCGGATGACGGCCGCCGCCTCGCGGATGCCGATGCGCTCGTCGCGGATGAGGCGGTCGAGGCTTTCGCCCGAGACGTACTGCATCGCGATGAACGGGCGGTTCTCGTGCCGGCCGACCTCGAAGATCGGGACGATGTTCGGGTGCTGGAGGCTCGCGGCCATCTGCGCCTCGCGGTCGAAGCGCGCGATGTCCTCGGCGCTGGCGCCGGAGAGGATCTTGAGGGCGACCTGCCGTCCGAGCTGCGGGTCGCGCGCCAGCCAGACGACGCCCGAACCCCCGCTGCCGAGCTCCTTCTCGAGGACATAGCGGCCGATCGTGTCGCCGAACGGGCGGTCGGAGAGCATCGGGTCGCCCGGCTGCTGCGCGAAGCTGGCGATGCACTTCGGGCAGAGCTCGCCCGCGTAGGCGGTCGAGCAGGTCGTGCAGACCTTCGTCGTGGCCGCGCCGGCGGGCGTTGCCTCGCTCTTCGGGCGGAACACGTCTTCGGCCATCTACTCTCCCATGATCTGCACGACGATCTCGCGGTCCCGCGGCCGCGTGTCGAAGTCGATGAAGACGATCTGCTGCCACGTGCCGAGCGCGAGGCGGCCGCCATTGAACGGGACGACGACCGACGGTCCGAGGAGCGACGCGCGCACGTGCGCGTGGCCGTTGTCGTCGTGCCAGCGCTCGTGGTGGTGCCAGTCGCGCTTCGACGACGCGATCTCCTCGAAGACCTCCTGGAGGTCGGCGACGAGGCCGGGCTCGAACTCGACGGTCGTCACGCCGGCGGTGGAGCCGACGACGAAGACGGTGGCGGTCCCGCGCTTGAGGCCGGAGCCGTCGACCGCCGCCTGGACGCGGGGCGTGATGTCGCGGATGTCCGTGTGACCCTTTGTCGACAGCCGGAGCGTATCAGTAGAGACAGGCACGGAGGCCGATTGTAGCCGAATCGTCATGGTGTCACATACTTAGAGGATTCCGAGGACGCGGAGTTGCAGCGCTGAAGAAACATCCGAGGACCCTGAGGACCCTGAGAAGATGAAAAAGAGTGACCGGAAGGCGATAATCGAGCGCATGCGCGCGGTCGGGGCGGTCCTCGGGCTCTTCCTGCTCACCATCCTTGCCTGCTCGGGCGACGACACCGACAAGCTGATGAAGTCGATCAAGGTCGCCGACCTGCAGAAGCACCAGATGACGCTCGCCTCGGACGCGTACGAGGGGCGCGAGTCGGGCAGCGACGGCGGCCACAAGGCGGCGCTCTACATCACGGAGCACCTGCAGAAGTGGGGCCTCGAGCCCGGCGGCAAGGACAACACCTGGTTCCAGCCCCTCGGCGGGATGACCTACGGCGACCTCGCGGAGGCGAACTCCATCGTCCTTTACAAGGACAAGACGATGAAGTCGAGCGAGGTCTACAAGCTGAACGACGCGCTCATTCCGCTGCGGACGTGCCGGCCGGGCTCCGCGTCGGGCGAGATCGTGTTCGCCGGCTTCGGCATCACGTCGGCCGAGCACGACTACGACGACTACAAGGGGCTCAAGGTCAAGGACGCGATCGTGATGGTGCTCGACCAGGAGCCGCAGGAGAAGGACACGACGAGCAAGTGGAACGGCGACAAGCCGACGAAGTACTCCGAGTGGGACCACAAGATCACGAATGCCGAGAAGAACGGCGCGGCGGCGCTCCTCATCGTGGACCCGGACGCGACGGGGCTGCCGAAGTACGAGGACCTCGAGTGGCCGTCGGAGCCCGCGAAGTCGAAGTACAGGATTCCGGTCGTCTACCTCACGTCGAGCTGCGGCGAGGAACTGGCGAAGGCGGCCTCGAAGAGCCTGAAGGCGGTGCAGTCGGAGATCGACGTCGCGGGCAAGCCGCGGACGTTCACGATCAAGCGGCCGGCGAAGCTGTCCGTCGCGTACAAGGGTCCGCCGGGGAAGGGCGAGAAGAACATCATCGGCGTCGTGCGCGGGTCGGACGAGAAGCTGAAGGACGAGTGGGTGGTGGTCGGCGCGCACTACGACCACGTCGGCTACGGGCGGTTCGGCTCGAACGGCGGCAAGGCGGGGCAGATCCACAACGGGGCGGACGACAACGCGTCGGGCACGTGCACGCTGCTGGAGATCGCGGAGGCGGTCGCGGGGCTCAAGCCGAAGCGGTCGATCGCGCTGATGTGGTTCGACGCGGAGGAGCGCGGGCTGAACGGGTCGAAAGCGTGGACGGGGAGCCCGACGTTCCCGACGGAGAAGATCGTCGGGATGATCAACCTCGACATGATCGGGCGCAACGACGTGAAGATGACGTGTGTGGGCGTCGAAGGGGGCAAGAACCCGAAGTACCCGAAGCTGGTCAAGCTGATGCAGGACGCGGAGAAGGCGTTCCAGATCAAGTTCGACTGGGACTACATCGACCAGCAGCAGCTCATGCAGCGGAGCGACCACTGGAGCTTCATGCAGGCGGGCGTGCCGGCGACGTTCTTCACGGGCGGGCTGCACGCCGACTACCACACGGAGCGCGACGATCCGGAGAAGATCAACTACCCGAAGGAGGAGCTCATCGGGCGGATCGCGTTCTGGCTCGCGGTGAAGATGGCGGGGATGGAGGGGAACCTGAAGTAGCGCGGAACACGGCGCACGGAGCACGGATCGCGGTATGATGCTCACAGTCCGTGTTCCGTGGTCCGTGCTCCTGATCCGCCATGGATACCATGCTCTCCGGTTCCCCCGAGCGCCGCTTCGGCAAGTGGATCGTCCTCGGCGCGGTGGGCGGGGCCGCCGTGATGGTCGCGATGGCGCTGATGCTGCCGACGGCGCCGTCGAAGGCCAGGAGCAAGCCGAGGACGAAGGCCGTCGCCGAGGCACCGCCCCCTCCCGCGCCGCCTCCCGCGCCCGTCGAGGACGTCGAGGCCGCGCACCGCGCGCTCGCGCAGGCGCGGCTGGCGGGCACGCCGGACGAGCAGCTCGCGGGCGTGGCGAAGGCACTCGAGCACAAGCGCGACTTCGTCCCGGCCCTCCTGTACCGCGCGGAGATCCACGCGCTCATGGGCCGGTCGGCGGATGCGTACGACGACTACAGCGCGGCGATCGCGGCGGCGAAGGACCCGGAGCTGAACTACCTGCGCGCGGACCTGGCGGCGAAGCTCGGCCGGCACCGCGAGAGCGCCGAGGACTACGGCGTCGTGATCGCGGCCCGGCCGGGAGCGGACGTCTATCTGCGGCGCGGGGTGCAGCGGACGCTGTCCGACGACCGCGCGGGGGCGATCGCGGACTTCGACGCGGCCATCGGAATCGACGCGCTGGTGGTCGAGGCGGTGGGATGCCGCGCGGTGACGCTGGCGCTCGACGGGCGGCTCGACGAGGCGCTCGTCGCGGTCGACGTCGCGCTGAAGCAGGACGCGTCGCTTCCGAGCGCGCACCTGGCGCGGTCGTGCGTGTGGGCGCGCCGCGCGGTCGAAGCGCTGGACGCGGCGGCGGGCGAGGAGTCGACGCGCAAGGCGGCGCGGGCGGCGTCGATCGCGCTGGCCGACAGGATGATGGTGACGGCGCACGACCTGCTCGCGCCGGCGGCGAAGGTGCTGGCGGAGATGGAGCCGCGGCTGACGGGCGAAGCGATGGACCGCGCGCTGAGCTGGGAGCTGGCGCAGCGGGCGTCGGAGCTGGGCGGCGACTGGGTGTACGGCGGGATCACGGACCGGCTCTTCACGATGGCGGCGGAGCGCGACGCGGCGAGCGCGCTGCCGCACGCGCTGCGCGGGTTCCAGCGGTACGGCAAGACGTGCGACTCGCGGCTCGCGCAGCCGGACCTGCGCGCGGCGGAGCGGATCGCGCCGGCGATGCCGGAGGTTCGTGCGCTGCGCGGCCTGCTGCGGATGGACTCCGCGATGCGGGCGGTGGCGGCGCTGGTGAACGAGGGGAAGCCTGCGCCGGCGCGGCGGGACGGCGAGGACGTCCGGTGGGCGTCCGCGTTCTACGAGGGATACCGCGACCTGCAGGAGTATTTCTCGCACGCGCGGACGCGCACGGAGGAGTCGCGCCTGCAGAAGATGCTCGAGGAGTTCGTGAAGGGGATCGGACAGCTGAAGGGCTCGCCGCGCCCGGCGACGGAGGTGGCGGAGCGCCTGTCGGCGATGGCGGCCGAGGAGCAGTCGAAGTGCCTCGACTGCGCGATCGGGTCGCGTCGCGCGCGATCCAGGTGGACGGCGGGTGCGCGGCGGGGTGGAAGGCGCGCGGGAAGGCGAACATCGCGGCGTCGCGCTTCGCGGAGGCGGTGAAGGACCTCGAGAAGGCGGTGGAGCTGGACGCGTCGCTGAAGGCGGAGCTGGAGCCGCTGATCGCGGAGTCGCGGGGGAAGTAGGAGCGCGAGAGCCGGGGAGTGGAGGCGTGGAAGGTCCCGAGAGAAGGGGGTCGGTCCGGAGGAGCGCGGAGGAGCTTCGCTCCGCGATGACCGACGGCGAGCGGCAGGCCTTCTCGCGGCTCTTCGACCTGGCCGGGCAGACGGAGCGGATCGAGGAGGAGTTCGGCTACAAGGTCGTCCTCTCGGCGTGCCGGAACTTCCTGGGCTACCTGGAGAACTCCATTCACGACGGCTCGTTCGCGACGATCGCCGACGTGTTCGTGAGAAACACCTCCGAGGAGCTGGACGATCTCGTGCGCGCGTCGCCGGACCATCGCGGCTTTGCGGACGAGTACCGGAGCGTCCAGGCTCGATGCGTGGCCGCGTACCGGCGCGTGAGTGGGTAGATCCAGACTCTCGGGCGCGTGCACCAGTCGACGGGCGACGCGAAGGAGGCGGCGCGGCTGTACGAGCGGGCGCTGTCGCGGGCGCCGAAGGACTGGCCGCACCGTCGGGCGGCGGAGCGGCACCTGGCGGAGGTGCGGGGCGGGGCTACATCCTGAAACGCGATCCGAGGATCGCGCGCGCCTGCTCGCGGTCCCACGCTTCGTCGACGTGGTCCTCCCACACGGTGAGCATCGCCGGATCGAGATCGGGACTCACCCCTTCGAACTCGAGCTCGAGGATGACGTACCACGCGTTCTTCCAGCCCTTCAGCGCGGCCTGCACGTCGGCGAGGAACGCGGGCGTGAGCACGTCCGGGTTCCGCAGCTCGATCATGTGCCCCGGTTCCGCGACTTCGTCGCCGACGAGGTAGTAGTCGTCCGGCTTGGCGTGGCGGGCGAGCACGTGCTGCAGTCGCTCGTAGATCAGCGGCCACTCGCGGTGCTTGGCGGCCGGATCGGGGAGGTCGCGCCCGAAGAGGACCGGGCGCAGCATGTACAGGAGCTGGATGTGGTACTCGCGGCGCACGCGGCGCTTGAGGTCGGGCTCGCGCTCGACAATCGCGAGGATCTTCTCGATCAGCGGCTTGCGGACGTGGAACGGACCCGCCCCGGCTTCGTCGAGGAGGGCCTGCAACTCGCGCTGTGCGTCCGGCCGCCGGTGGAGACAGGCGACCCAGTGCTTCCAGTGGAGCGGACCGAACACCTGGACGTACTTCTCGAGCGGCAACTCCTTCAGGAGCGATTGCATGAGCTCGTCGGTCAGCGCCTCGCCTTCAGCTTCGGTCAGGTCGCGGCGGCGCGCGCGGAGGACCGCTTCGACGGCGAGCGGTAGCGCGAGGAAGGGGAGCGCGAGGGCCGCGGCCTTCCATCCGCGGGTGGCGGCGAGCCACGCGCCCGCGCCGAGGACGACGGCGGCGAACGGGACGTACCAGCGGAGTCGCGCAGCGGTCACGCGCGCTTCATTGTAGGCGCGAAACCGCCGTCGTGCCCGCGCGGTATCGATGGCATGACGCGCGCCGCGCTCATCGTCTTGCTGCTGGCCGCGCACGGATGCAGTTCGGGCCACGGCCACGGCGGCGGAGGAGGGGCGGCCGTCATCGACGGGGCGTTCCAGTTCCTCACGACGGACAACCTCGGCGGCCAGGACGACGACCCGGCCGTCGCCGTCGACGCGGCCGGCAACGTCCACGTCGTGTGGTTCTCGGACCGCGACGGCACGAAGGACCTCTACCACGCGCGCTCGACGTCGATCGACCTCGCGACCGCCACCATCGCGTGGACCGCGCCCGTGCAGCTCACGAACCTGGCGCCCGCGAGCTTCCCGCCGCCGACCCAGGGCGACAACTACCCGTCGCTGTTCATCGACGGCGCGGGGACGTTCCACGTCGCGTGGTTCCGGTGGAACCTGAGCAACGAGTGCCACATCCTCTACATGAAGAGCGACGGCACGCCCGCGGGCTGGGCGGCCGCGACGGTGGTGAACGTGACCGGCGGCGCCAACTTCGACCGCTTCCCGCGGGTCGTGAAGCTCGCGAGCAACGACCTGCGCATCTACTTCGGCTCCAGCACGCGCGGCACGCCGGGGAAGAACGACATCTTCATGGCGCAGTCCACGGACGACGGCGCCACGTGGGGGGCGCCCGCGGCCGTCGCGTCGCTGAACACGTCGACCGAGCAGTCGCAGTTCCCGCACGTCGTCCAGGTGTCGCCGTCGTCGTACGTGGCGACGTTCATGCGGTGGAAGCTCCAGCCGTCGAGCGATTTCCTCGATCCGACGAACGACGTGTTCTTCGCGCAGTCGGTCGACGGGACGATGTGGAGCGTCGAGCAGGTCACGGTGGACGCGCCCGACACCGTGAACGACCTCACGCCGACGATCTTCTTCGATCACGCGGGCGTGTCGCACCTGGCGTGGTCGACGACGCGGCTGGGCGATCCGAGCGCGGACCTCGTGCGGATCCCCGTGAGCGATCGCGCCTCGTATCCGGCGGGGGCGCAGCTCGTCGCGTCCGCGGTCGGGGTCGCGGATCATTCGCCGGAGATTCTCGCGATCGCGGCGGGCGGGCAGGCGGTGTTCGTGACGGTGTGGGTGCGCATCGTGACGCCGCCGAACAACCAGGTCGGGTACCGCGTCTCGTCCCAGCCCTGAGGATTCGGGCCGCGGTTTCAGCGGCCGCGGCGCACGGCGATTCCCTTCGCCGGGCACGCCTCGAGAACGGTCCGCTTCAGCCCCTCGTGTCACGGACAGGCCGCAGACCTCGACCGGACGCCCGCCGGCTTTGCGGAACAGCAGGATCACCCACGCATCCACGGCGGATCGTGAATCAGCGAAGTGGCTGGAGGACAACGCGTTGCCGGGTTGTGGTGATTGCGGCGGTTGCGGGGGAAAGGGCGTTTTTGGGCTCGCTGTGGACACATTTTGGACACACGGTGTCGAGGGGCAGTCGACGGTCGATGTACGATGACGGCGCGAGTTCGGCGTGAACACGAGCGACGCGGTACGCGCTACCTCAACCTGCGCCACACGTGCGCGTCCTGGCTCGTCATGCGCGGCGTCCCGCTCAAGACCGTCCAGGAAATCCTCGGACACAAGTCGTTCCAGACCACGCTCCGCTACGCGCACCTCGCGCCCGAACTGCGAAAAGACGCCGTCGAGAAGTTGTGCGATGGACACATTTTGGACACCTGGCACCCTGTGTCCACCCCTCGTCCGCTGCGCCGCGCCGCAAACGACTGCGCCACCGCCACAAGTGCTTGCGCTGAGCGAGGTTGCGACGAGCAACCGAGTCGAAGTGGTCCCGGAGGCCGGATTCGAACCGGCAACCTACGGCTTATGAAACCGCCGCTCTAACCGTTGAGCTACCCCGGGGCCGTTGTGGCGCAACATATTACACAGCCGCCTTTTTCGCAGCAACATCCTGTGCCACCCCTGTGCCAACTTCGTCGGCCGATGCCGTGAGTGTGGCATCGGCGATCGCCTCCAGCGCCTTCGCGCCAGCCTTCGGCGCCAGATGCGCGTAGCGGTCCAGCATGTGTCGGCTCGAGTGGCCGATCCACGCCATGATCTGGCGGTCCGGAATCCCCGCCTGCACGCACCACGACGCAAACGTGTGCCGCGTCGTATGGAAGACCACGTCTCTGAGTCCCGCCGCCTCCGCGGCCCGATCGAAGGCATGGCCTACGCTCGTCGCCAGGAACGGCTTCCCCGTTTCGGCGTTGACGAAGACCGGCCCCGACAGTCCCTCGGGTCCGATGCTGGCGCGGAGGGCTGCCCGAGCGCGCTTCGTTTCGTTGTGGACGGCCACGAGGGCGCGTTCCGTCTCACCGTTGATCGGCACGTGGCGGACCTTGTGCGTCTTCGACGTCCGGCTGTCCACGCGGATCATCCGATGCTTCCAGTTGATGTCGCCCCACTCCATAGCGACCAGTTCGCTCTCGCGCATGCCGGTGTGGACCGCCACGGTCACAATGGGCCCGAGCCAGTCAGGAGAGAACTTGAGAAGCTGGGCGACTTCTTCGTGAGTCATCCATCGGTCGCGCGCGTTGTCCTCTCGCAGAGCCCGCACGAGTTGCACCGGGTTCTTCTCGATGAGTTCGCGGCGCAGTGCCATGTTCAGGGCCTTTCCCAGGAACGTTCGCTCGCGATTGATCGTGGCTGGCGCCGGCGCCTTGCACCTGCACTTGAGGCGGTCGCCATTGCATCTACCCTTGTGGGCCTTGCCGTTCTTGCGATCCGTCATGTACTTCTCGACGTGCCCCGCCGTGATCTGGCGGAGAAGGAGCTTCCCGAACGCTCGCCCGACGTTCCCATAGAGGCTCTGGTCGCGCTTGTACGTCCCCGGTCGCTTGGTCGCCTTCGCCCACGGCATGTACTCCCTCTCGACGAAATCTGCGAACGCGACCGGGGTGAGGCGCTCCATCGACGTCCCGTTGATCCGTGCCTTGTTCAGTTCGGTGAGCTTCGCCCGCAGAAGCGCCAACGCCTCTTCTTTCGTCGCCGCCATCGTGCGCTCGCGGCAGCGCCGACCGTTGAGCCCGACGTAGTCGAGGCACCACGACGGCTTTCCTTCCGCCGTGCGCATGTCGAGTCGTCTATAGACTCGCGCCATAGGCCCCTCCGTTTCTTGCGGGCACGCAGGTCAGCGTCATCATGCTGCGCGATCCAACCATCGCAGGAACCGCTCCTTGTGAATCATGACCGCGCCGCCCCATCGACGGGCGATCCCTGCCGGCGGTGCGTGGCGGGCCAGCTTCTTCCGCAGCGCCGACGGCGTGAGATCCACGAGTACCGCCGCGCTGCTGAGGCGAAGCCAGACCCTCTCGTCCGTCGATGCGCGCGGGGGGTTCTGTGTCTCGTGGCGTGACCCAGTTGTAGACGCGCCCGATTCAGTGGGGCGTCGCCGTCCGACGCCTTCTTGAACGTCCGCGGGCGCGGAGAGTTCACGCGAATCGAGCCCGTCGCGCCGGTTATCCGTTTCCCCATCGTTCTCCAGCTGCATATCGTCATTTCCCCCTTCATTACCACCACCGCGTGCCACCCCGTGGCACGCCGAGCTCTTTCTCCTCCTTGCCGCCGCGCGGCCAATGCGGACTTCGTCCTCCTCTCACGCCGTTGGAGGTCCGAGAGGGCGAGAGGTTAACATCGAAAATTCCGCTCATGCGGCCTCCCGCAGGTCGCGGAGCATCGCCCTCAGCCGCCCCATGGCCCGGCCCAGGATCGCCTTCGATGATTCCGGCGTGATGCCCAGCTGCGCGCCGATCTCGCCGTGCGAGACATGCAGGAAGTGGAAAAGCTCGACGACCAGCCGCTCGCGCGGCGGCAGCGCCGCCAGCGCCTCCCGCACGCGGTCGATGATGCGCTGGCGTTCCTCCCAGTCGACCGGAGGCGGGGCCTCCGGATCGAACCCCTGCTTCTCGATGAGCGTTTCGAGCGAGAGCATCTGCGGGCGCTTCGCGCTCTTCTCCCGCTTGAGCGCGCGACGCGCCATCCGCTTGGCGGAGTTGACCAGGTACGTGCACCAGTTCCGGACCGGCGCAGCGCCGGAGCCCCGGGCGATCACCTGCCACGCGTTGGCGATGGCGATTTCGATCCAGGCGCACGCGTCATCCCACTGCAGGCGGAGCGCCTCGATGAGCGTCTTCACCATGATCTCGAACTTCTGGTCGACGGCGGCCTCGAAGGCCGCCTGATCGCTCTTCTTTTCGCTGTTGTCGTGCATGTCTTCTTCCTTTGGTTTGCGGAACGGATTCGACGGCGTGCGGCGGAACCGGTCCGATCGCGGAGGAAGAACTCATGCGGGCGACAACGCGCACGAAGAAGGACGATGACCCACGACCGCCGGGGCATAACCCGGGCGGTGGGTGGGATGGGGTGTTCGAGGGTGATCACGCCGCAAGCGCCCAAGCGGGCACTGCGGCGATCGAGAAGTGCGTCGGATCAGCCGCGCTGTTACTGCGCGGCGAGCGTCACGAGGAGCGGAGCGCTCCAGTACGAGCGGGCGCTGCGCTCACCCGGACATATCCAATACAGGCTGCCCCGCTGAGGAAGCCGCAAGGAACGGTGTTGTGCTCAGCACGCCCGGCGCCCGAGGCGCCGGGGCAAAGGGAAGGCGAGCGCCGTGTGCGGGTGCGCGCGTCTGGATCACGAGGGACGCAGCCCTGCGTGCAGGCGCGCGCGCCGTCGAACGAATAGATCGTGTACCTGCGGCCCCAAGGAGAGGCCGCAGGAGAGAATGTTCCGGTCAGTGCGGCGCCGGAAGGCGCCGAGCAGGTTTCGGATCGGATCAGACCTCGGTATTGCCCCCGAGGTGTGGGTGGCTTGGTTTTTCCGGGCCAAGCGCCCCGGATGGCGTAAAGCTCTTCGTCGGGGACCCCGCATGCAGGTTTAGTAGCATCCAGGCTACAGCGTGGGCTCCCCGGCTAAAACCCTCCGCTTCCGCCACTCATGTTACGGGGAAGGCTGCCGTTCAGGATCGAGTACAGCTTCGATCGATCGATCAGACCGGTTCGATCCAGACTCTCAAAGAGCGGGTACTGCTATTTCGATGACTTGCCCTTGCGCTGCCCGCCGCGAGGCGGCAGCTCAGGGAAGTCGCCGAACGCATCGAACATCGCCTGGAGCGCCCGGGCGCAGCGCAGGAGTTTCAGCACCTCCGCGTCGCCCGCGCGCTCCGCGAGGAAGGCCCGCTCCCGGGGCGAGTCCAGTCCGTCGGAGTTCAGGATATCCCCGTACTCCGCGAGGATCTCGGCCTCATGGGCCAGAAGTGTCGTCGCTTTCTTCGCCATCTACCAGTGAAGACGAAAGAGGGTAACAGCGCGCTACCCGCCCGAGCCCCCCGTCCTTCGCTTGGCCTCCTCGGCGATCTCCATGAGCCGCTTCACGGCCCGGTGGTAGCGCATCTTCGCGGCGTCCTCCGTCACGGTCTCGCCCCCGGTGGAGAGGAGTTCGGCGATTTCCGGGAAGCTCAGGTGCTTGTCGTGCCGCAGGAGGATGATGTCCCTGTCCTCGGCCGACAGGCCGGCCAGGACGTCCTTCACCATCTTCACCCACCCTGCGGCCTTGGGCGGCAGTTCCGACGCCTCCTCCTCCTCGTCCGCCTCTGGGTCGGCGCCCTCCGATACCGGAGCCGCGGCGTGCTCGTCGAGCACCTCGCCCGGCACGGGATCGACCGCCGGTTCCCGGCTCCGTTTGCGCAGGATGTCGATCGTCAGGTTCTTGAGGCTGACCAGCACCCACCCGAGCAAGTCCTCCTGCGTCGTGCCCTTGAACTGCTCGCGCTTCTCATAGGTTTTGGCGAGCGCCTCTTGGATCACGTCCTCCCGGTCCGGCCGCAGGATCTCGGGGAAGACGGGACGGCTTGCCTTGCGGATCTGCTTGATGAACTTCTCGTCGTACAGGCGGAGCGCGAAGGCGTCGTCTTCGGGTGTCGGGACGGGAGCCGGGTCGGGCACGGCGCGATTGAACGCGCAGGCCCCCCGGCCCGTCAAGGATGTGACGACCTCCGATTCGGCCGAGCCGGGTCGAGAGGTCGGTCGAGGGTCATGGCCCATCGGAAGCGGGAACGGTATCGACGGCAGGCGCGCTGCGCCGCGGCCGCCGCGCCGGCCGCGGCACCCCCGCTGCGTCCAGAGCCGCGCCATAGCTTTCGAACAGCCGGTAGATCGCGTGGCAGAGGCCGGGGTAGCGCTTGGCGATTTCCCGGCTTGTGATAGGGGCGAGCCGCCGCAGATCCTCGAGGACCGCCTCCCGCGTCCACGGGCGCACGTGATAGATCGACGCCGGGTCGATGCCGGCGGCGGCCAGCGCCGCGCGCCAGCTTCCGAAGAAGCGGCGGGCCGCGTTGATCAGGGCCGTGCCGCGCGCCCGCTGTCCTTTCGCGGAGAGGTCGAGGCCGGCGGCATGGTCGGCGCGGATCGTTTCGAGGACGGACTCCGGAGTCCAACGGACGCGCAGGCCCTCCTCGTCGGGATCGAACCCGGCAGCGCGCACGGCGGCGCGCCACGACCCGAAGAAGCGGCGCGCCTCCTGCTCAAGGGAGCCCCACTGCCAGACGCGGGCCTGGGCGAGCTGCAGCGACTCGCCGCGCGCGTGGAGCGCGCGGATCTCCGCGAGTACGCGTTCCGGTGTCCAGTGCTGCCCGCGCCGTTCGAGAGTCGCGGTATGGCTCGCGACGGTCTTCTCAAGTGTGTCGCGCGACCACGTGTGGGCCACGCCCGTCAGGCCCTTGTATTCCTCGATGGGGTGGGAGGGATCGAGGCCGTGGACAAACACGAGATGGGGCCACTTGATCGCCTTGAAGGTGCGACCGCAGAGGCGGCACGTGACGAACTCGACGCCCTCGCCGATCGCGGCACGAGCCACCGGACTCCCGCTTCCTGTCACCAAGCTAAGATAAGATTAGCACAGAATGGAATTCGTGGAGACTCGTTCCAGTTCGCAGCGGGCTCGCCGATCCACATCCATGCAAATGGAAGTCCTGCCGCGATCGGCGCGGACACCGGCCCCTTGAAAACCCCTTCCGACCGAGCCCGCGCGACGGACGGGCGCGCGGGCGGGGGCGGCCCTTCTCGCTCCCGCGCCAGCTCTATCTCGGCACCTTGCCCTTCCAGTATGCCGATCTCCCTTCCCTTGCCCTTCGCGCGATCGGACGGCGAGCGCGATCCTTCACCAAGAGGATCGCGCGTGGGCATTCCATTCTCTTCTCGCGCGCGAAGCGCGCCTCTTGCGTACATCCAACGCGTCTTCGTTCTCTTCTTTTCGCCCGCGCGGGCGCGGAGCGCGCCTCTTCCAGCATACCGGCGTGGCGGCGAGCGCGCCCTTCGAGCCGAGCATAGTGGTTGCGAGGCGACCCTTTCTTTGCCCTTCCGGCGCGGACGCGCCGGACCCTTGGCCCTTCGCCACCTTGCTCGCTGGCGGCTTGCCGTCTTCGAGCGGGATCGGCTTCCCGCTCTTCTGTCGCGTGCGGGCCGGTAGCGGGCGGTCGCGCGAGCAATCATTCGTCGTGTCCCGCGTTTTTTCCCATTCCTCTTACCGCGCGAGCAGGCGAGCGCGGGCGCGCTTGGCCTTTCAGGCATGCCGTCGCTGCGCGACGCGCCGCCGCAGCATCAAGTTGCCTCGGGTTGCGAAGAATACCGTGTGCCAACGCTGCAGCGACGGCGATGTCCCGCGTTCACGGCGTCGAAAACTGTGGTCGCATCCGCGCAGAACCCGCTACAGTCCGCGCACGCTGCACGTTGCCTACGTGAACTGCCTCAACACGCACCTGCTCGCCATCTACCGCGTTGATCCAGCCACCGGCGCGCTCACTCACGCAGGCACCATCCCGACCGGTCGTTCCCCGGGGCCGCCCGCGGCCAGCGCCGACGGGAGATTGCTCTGGGTGCCAAACCAGGACTCGGATTCGCTGTCGATTCTGAAGATCGACCCCTTCAGCGGCCTGCCGGTCGCCGTGAGCCGCCTGCCGTGCGGACGCACACCCCACTGCGTGGCCGTCCATCCTTCCGGGCTCTTCCTCCACGTCGTCCGCCGACTGGAGGGTGACGTCGTGACCTTCGCGATAGACCGCATGTACGGCGGACTAACGCTGCGGGGAAGTGTCGTGGCTGGCTTCAACGCCCGGCTCATGGCGATCGATCCGAGCGGCAGATTCGCCTACGTGACGAACTACGATTCGAATTCGATCACCTGCTACACCATCGACCAGGCGACGGGCCAGCTTGCTTTGGCCGGCGTTGTGCCGTGCGAGCGCGAGCCGATCGGGTTGGCCATGTCCCCTTGCGGGAGCCATCTGTACGTGACCTCCTACGCCACAGGCTCGATCTGACACTCGCCGTCGATGCGACCTCGGGCGCGCTGACGAAGACCGACGCGCAGCCTGCCGGGCACGGTCCGACGGCCATCGCGATCCATCCCGCGGGTCGCTTCCTGTACCACGTCAACGAGATCGGCAGCACCGTCAGAGGGTACGCCCGAGATCGCGTGAACGGTCGGCTCACACCGATGGGCGCGTGGACGTGCGGCTCTCTTCCTTTCGGGATCACCATCGATCGCCGCGGCCGCTTCCTGTACGTGGTGAACTCCCATGACGAGACCATCAGCCAGTTCGCCATCTGCGCCGCGACCGGAGACCTGCGACATCTTCGCGACACGGCGGCTCCCCGTGGACCGGGACAGCTTGCTCTTCTGTGACGCATGGGTCGAGTCGATCGCCTGTTGACTGCCGCGCTTGACGTTGCGATCGTGATCTCATGACCGACAAACGGAAAACTGCGCTGTGGCTGCGCGCTGTTCTCGCCATCGCGCGGCTCTTGGCGGCGGCCGAGGCGGCGGTGGCCGTCGGGAGATCGCCGGGATCAGATGAAGTCGATCGCCTCCGCCGCACCGCCGACCGTCTGGGCGTCGAGAACGAGCTTCTGCGCGCGCGGTTGCGCCGCACCCCCGCCGCCAGACGCGCGAGACACCGGCCGTTCGAGCGACTGCGCATTCTCTGGCACCGCGCGCGTCACCGGATCTCGCTTCGCGACACCGCGCGTGCGTTCGTCGTCACCGTCGGCACGATCGAGCGCTGGCTCGCGGACCTCGATCGCGCTGCTGCGCGGCTCGTCACGGCACGTGCGCCCCTGAACAGGCTCCCCGATCTTGTGCGCGAGCTCGCGTTCCTGCTGCGCTGGCAGCATGTCGCGTGGGGAACGCGGCGGATAGCGCAGGTCCTGGCGCGTCTGGGGATCAAGGTGTCGCGATCAAGCGTCCAGCGCCTCCTACGCGCGAAGCCCCGTCGGCCGAAGGCCGCCGTCGCGCGGAAAGTGTGCCGTCCCAGCTGCGGGGCTCGGGGCGAAGCGCGCGCATCACGTGTGGGTCGTCGATCTCACCTCCGTCAGGCTCCTCTTTGGCCTGATCGACGTCCGGATCGGCGCCGTGCTCGACGCCTTCACGCGAACGATCGTCGCGATCCGGGCGCACATCGGCGAGCCCGACGCGGCCTGGACGTGCGGTCTTCTCCGGACGGCGGTGCGGAACGCGCGCGCCAAGCCGCGCTACGTCGTGACGGACCACGGCGTACAGTTCACGTCGCAGCTGTGCAAGGCGTTCCTCCGCGGCCGCGGCGTTCGCCACCGCTACGGCGCCGTCGGCTCCAGCGCGGCGCTCATGCTCCTGGAGCGCGCGTGGCGCAGCCTCAAGGAGGAGTTCATCCGCCACCTGCCCCTGTGGTTGTCGCCGTCGTCGCTGGAGCGCCGCGTGCGCGCATGGACGGAATGGCATGCGAAGCACAGGCCGCATCAAGGTCTCGGCGGCAAGACGCCCGAAGACGTGCGGCGCTGCCGTCCGTCAAGGCGTCCTCTCAAGATCGGATCAGCCGACCGTTGGATTCTCGAGCGCCGCGATCTCCGGAATGAGCCGCTCTGCCCGGTCTACACCCTGCGCCGGGCGTCGTAGCGTCATCTGCTCATTGCGCGCTTCACGTTCACAATCCCCGATCGCTCGCAACTCGTAACTTACGAATTGTAAACGACAACTGGCGCCGTGCCGGTCTCCCCTGGGCCGCTATCCGCGAGTGAGCAAGGCGTATACTCATAGTTGCATAATATAGGGTTAATACTTTCGCGGCGACGTCGAATGGGGTATCGTGAGGAGCGTGACGGAGCCGCGCGACGCCCGAAGCCTGGATCACAAGACGCTTGAGGAGATGAG
>Ga0187893_10007713_pt1 | contig 17430 bp, 14 predicted proteins | sample MA1701074metaG_FD_139574 | JGI IMG/M metagenome (GOLD analysis project Ga0187893, IMG submission 139574) | White microbial mat communities from a basaltic lava cave in the Kipuka Kanohina Cave System on the Island of Hawaii, USA - MA170107-4 metaG ... | reverse complement strand
TGTCGCCGAACTCGGTGCGCGTCGCACGGCCTCTGCCGGTCGGTACGGTGACGAGGGAGACGCTTGGTCGGATGAGTTGGACGAACGGCAGCAAGGTGAACCTGGGGATGCGGGGAATGATCGGTCGAACCGTCAGCCGGTTGGTCTGGGCTTCGGTGCCATAGTTCGAGGGGGTATAGGCGTCCTGAAAAAAGATCTGCGGCAGGGTCGTCAGCGGATCGTTGAAGTCCTCCGCAAGCTTGTCCGCACTCGGCTCGGGCGCCTCGGGCTGCGCACCGGCGGCCGGCGGCCCACAGACGATCGATGCCACGATCAGCGCGATCGTCAACGTGACATTCATCAGGGTCGCTCCTATGACGTTACGGGGGCCGGCCCCATAGTTCGGATCAGGTCGACGCGCCCGATTCACGCATGACGGGTTGGGCGCCTCGAGTACGGAAAGTCCCCGACAAATTCTCCGAAATTCGCCGATCGGCGGGGGCTAGCTAGCCCTTCCGGGGAGGACCCGGCGGGCAGATTTCCGGGAACTTTCGGCCGACTGTCGGGTCTTCGGAGCCAAGCGGCTGGCATCATGCCCGGGTGAATGGCTGGCCGAGGCCGACGTCGTGCTGGTCCCGATTGACGCGGAATTGTCGGTCCCCGACCTGCGCTGGCTCGTCGGTAGCCTGCTGCTGACGCTCTATCTGTTGGTCTGCTGGCTCCGCACCAGGCGGGCGCTGAACCAGGCCAATCCGCGCCCTGCACCGCAGCGCTGAACGGTTACTCGCGATTGAAGCGTGGCGTTCTCTTCGCGAGGAACGCCTGCATCCCCTCACGTTGGTCGGGCGTGCCCATCGTTGCCAACACCGCACGCCTTTCCTCCGCGATGGCCTCAGCGAGTGGCTTCTCGCCGGCCCCAACGATACAGCGAAGCATTCCTCGGACGGCGCCCGCTGGCATCCGGGCCAACTCGAGCGCGAGATCCCGAGCCTGCTGAAACAGCTCGTCGAGTGGCCACACGGCATTCACGAGGCCGATGCGAAGCGCCTCTGGCCCCGAGATCTTCTTGGCTCGGAGAATCATGTCCAGCGCGTGGTCGCGGCCCACGCAGCGGGTCAAGCGCGCGCTGCCGCCCCATGCGGGCACGGTGCCCAGGTCGAGCTCCGGCAATCCGATCCTGGCTCCCTCCGCTGCCGCCAGGCGAAAGTGGCATGCGAGCGGCAGTTCCAGGCCCCCGCCGAGGCAGTATCCGTAGAGCACCGCGATCACCGGCTTGGGAAGATTTTCGATGGCGCTCAAGACCCGGAGGCGCTGGTCGAGCAGGGCTTCCAGGCTGCCCATTCGCGCAACCCCCTCTGGGAGCTGCTTGAGGTCCATTCCGACTGAGAAGTTCTCTTCGCCCGCGCCGCGAATGACAACGGCACGCACGCCAGAGTCATCCGCCAGGCGCTGGACCTCGGCCTCCAGGGCGTCCATGAACTCGAGGCCCATTCGGTTTCGCGGAGCATCATTGATCACGAGGGTCTCGACCGCACCATCGCGTTCGACGAGAAGCGGACCGTCGCGTGTGTTTTTCTCGGTCGACATCACTTCTCCGTTCCCCACCAGCATCAAAGTGCTCAACGGTTGGTCGCTGCGGGGGCGGATGCACTCCTTGGCCGAAATGCATTACCGGCTTGGGGATCTGGAGTACGGAAGGATCTCGGCAAATTCGCCGAAATTTCCGCTCTGCAGGATATGGCCGTTGCGGGGAGGAACCGGCAGATTTCCGCGAACTTTCCTCGAAATGTCCGGACATTTCAGGCAAGTGGCTGCCAGCATGTCCGGCGGTCAGACCGGACGCCTGCGACGATTCTCATGGTCCGCCCCTACAATCACCCGCTCACCGACGCCTCGCTGATCGCGTGCCTGCACTGCGATCTGGTGCAGCGCCTCCCGGACCTTGCTTCCGGGGGGTCGGCGCGTTGCCCGCGCTGCAACAAGGAGCTCTGGCGGCGACGCGAGGATTCGCTCAATCGGACGCTGGCGCTGACCCTCGCGGCGGCGGTGCTCTACGTGGTCGCGAACACGGTGCCGATGCTTGGCCTCACCGTCGTCGGGCGCGCGGCCTCCACCACCGTGCTGGGCGGCGCCAGGCATCTGTGGCAGGACGGGCGGGAGATCGTCGCTGGTCTCGTGCTTTTCACCGCCGTGATCGCGCCGGGGCTGCAGATCGGCTTCATGTTGGCGATCGTGCTGGGGGCCACCCGCGACACCCCACCGAGATGGGTCGGAGCCCTGCTCCGGCTCCACCCGACCACCCGCACCTGGAGCATGATCGAGGTCATGCTGCTCGGCGTGCTGGTGGCCCTGATCAAGATCGCCGAGCTGGCGACCGTGATCCCCGGCTTGGCGCTGTTCGCGCTCGGCGGGCTCGTCTTTTTGTTCGCCGCCATCCAGTCGAGCTTCGACTCCCGCGAGGTCTGGAGCCGGGTCGCGTGGGCAGAGCCGGATGCCAGGCGCGCGGTCGCTGCCGCCGGGCTCGACGAGGCGCAGGCATGAGCACCGCCGCTGCGAGCGCGATACAGCTCGGCCTGCAGAGCTGCGAAGGCTGTGGCCTGCTCTCGCGCCCGGAGCCCGGCGAGGAGGAAGGCACCTGCCCGCGCTGCGACCACGAGCTCGAGTTCCGCAAGGCGGGCAGCATCGAACGCAGCTGGGCGTTCCTGATCGCCGCCGCGATCTGTTACGTGCCGGCCAACGTCCTGCCCGTGCTGACCACGGTCACGGCCGCGGGCCGCGAGTCCGACACGATCATGCAGGGCGTCGTGCTGCTCTGGTCGCCGACCGGGTGGCCGCTCTCGCTCATCGTGCTGTTCGCCAGCATCATGATCCCGAGCGCGAAGATCCTCGCCCTCGCCTACCTGCTCATCACCGTGCAGCGCGGGTCGATCCAGAACAACGCGCAGCGCATCCGGCTCTACCGGACGGTCGAGCTCGTCGGGCGCTGGTCGATGGTCGACGTCTTCGTCGACGCCTTCACCGTCTCCCTGGTGCAGCTCCAGCCGCTCATGTCGGTGGAGCCGGGACCGGGGCTGTTTTTTTTCGCGGCGGTCGTGGTCCTGACCATGCTCGCGGTCGAGTCCTTCGATCCGCGGCTGATCTGGGATGCCGCCAGCCCGAGAGAGGTCCGACATGCCTGACAGCGATACCCTGCCGCCCGTTCCCGAATCGCGCGCGATCTCCAGGAAGCGCACGCGGCTCTCGCTGGTCTGGATCATTCCCATCGTGGCGGCGGTTGCCGCCGTCTGGGTGGCCGTGACGAGAATCCTCGGCGAGGGGCCCGAGATCACCATCGTCTTCCAGTCGGCCGAGGGACTGGAGGCCGGCAAGACGACGATTCAGTACAACGGCGTCGAGGTCGGCACGCTCACGGCGATCCGGCTCTCCGACGATCACCGGCAGGTGATCACCACCGCGCAGATGGAGCCCAAGACGGACAGCTTTCTCGTCGAGGACACCACGTTCTGGGTCGTGCGCCCGCGCATTTCGGGCGCCAACGTGACCGGCTTGGGTACGCTCATCTCCGGGGCCTACATCGGCATGGACATCGGCCACTCGAAGGAGAAGAAGCGCGACTTCGTGGCACTCGATGTGCCGCCGGTAGTGACCGCTGACGCTCCGGGGCGCTTTTTCCTGCTGAAGACCCCAACGCTGGGTTCGCTCGACACGGGCACGCCGATCTTCTTCCGCCGGCTGCAGGTCGGTGAGGTGGCGTCGTACGAGCTCGACAAGGACGGCACGTCCCTGAGCGTCAAGGTGTTCGTCAAGGCGCCCTACGACCAGTACGTCACGCCGAACACGCGGTTCTGGGACGCGAGCGGGATCGACGTGTCGCTCACCGCCAGCGGGCTCAGCGTCCAGACGCAGTCGGTCCTGTCCATCCTGATCGGCGGCATCGCCTTCGAGACCGCCGCAACCGATCCGATTCTGCCGGCGGCCGAGGCGGACACCGTCTTCACCCTGTTCAGCGACCGGACGGAGGCCTTCAAGCTGCCCCCCCGCCTTCCGCAGACGTATGAGCTCGTCTTCACCGACTCGGTTCGCGGGCTCACGGTCGGCGCGCCGGTCGAGTTCCGCGGCATTCCGATCGGCGAGGTCACGGAGGTGCGCGCGCAAGTCGACGGCAAGACCTTCGAATTCTCGGCACCCGTGACGATCCTCTTGGACGCGCCGAGGCTCGGGGTCCAGATCCAGGATATGGACCCCGGCGCGGATTTCGAGACGCTCCGGAGGAAGCTGATCGATTCCCTGGTCGCGCACGGGGCGCGCGCGCAGCTGCGGACCGGGAACCTGCTGACCGGCGCCTTGTTCGTGGCCTTCGACTTCTTCCCCGACGCGCCGCCGGCGACGGTCGACTGGTCGCAGAAGCCGGTCCACCTGCCGACGATCCCGGGTGAGCTGGCCCAGATTGAGGCGAACGTCGTGAGCATCATCAAGAAGATCGACGAGATCCAGTTCAAGAAGCTCGGCGAGGATGTGGACAAGGCGATCGCCGAGCTGGACAGAACGCTGGCAAGTGCCCGCGGCGCGCTCGACAGCGGGCGCACCACGCTCGACAGCGCCAACAAGATGATCGAGCCGAACTCCGTGCTCGGCGCCGAGCTGGCCAACACGCTGCAGGAGGTGAGCCGCGCGGCGCGGGCGGTGCGCGTACTCGCCGACTATCTCGAGCGCCATCCCGAGGCGCTCATTCGCGGCAAGACGGGGGAGGCGCAGTGATGGTCAACCGGAATGCGTATCTGCTTGCGATCGCGCTGGCGGCGGCGGCCGGGTGCGCCTCCGCCCCGTCGCGGTTCTACACCCTGGCCTCCACGGCGACGCCTGCCGACGCACCGGCGGCCACCTATGCCGTCCTCGTCGGGCCGGTGTCCGTGCCGGCGTCCGTCGACCGCCCTGAGTTCGTCGTTCAGGTGGCGCCCAATCGCGTCGAGGTCGACGAGTTCAACCGCTGGGCCTCACCGCTCAACGACGGCATCGCGCGCGCGGTCGCCGGGGATCTCGCGTTGCTCCTGGGAACCTCGGACGTGGCCGTGGCGCCCCTGGCGAACTTCAATCCGGCCTACCGGGTGACGATCAACGTCCAGCGCTTCGAGTCGATCCAGAACGAGGCGGTGCTGATCGACGCGGTATGGGCGGTCCACAGAACGGCGGGCGGACAGACGCAGTCGGGTCGCACGGTCGCCCGCGAGGCGCTCCACGGCGAGGGCTTCGACGCGCTCGCCGCCGCCCACAGCCGCGCCCTGGCTGCGTTGAGCGCCGACATCGCCGCAGCTATCCGGGCCGCATCCGGCAACGTCCCCTGAGTCCAATGCCGTCGCTGGACGCCGTTCTCAATGGGCTCCGCCGGCGCCGGCACACGGCGCTCCTGGTGGCCATCGGACTGGCGCTCGCGGCGCGCCCCGTGATGGGCGAGGCGGGCCGCGGCCCGATCGTCTTCAGCCTCGGGTTCCTGACCGTGATGCTCGTCGCCCTCTACACCATCCAGGTCGACGATCTGGTGGGCCAGCGCGGGAGGCTCCTGGTGCAGCGGAGACGGCGGCGCGTCGCGGGGGTGGTCCTCGCCGCGGCGGCGATCGCCGCGCGGTTCGGGCTGTTCGTCGCGCCCAGCCCGCGCTTCTACATCGTGGGGACGCTCTGTTGGCTGCTGTTCATCGCGTTCGTCACCTGGAGCCTGTTGCGCAGCCTGGTGCGACAAAAGGAGATCACCAACGAGACCATCAGCATGTCGATCGCCGTCTACCTCCTGCTCGGACTGACCTGGGGTCTCGTGTACGTGCTCATCTTTCAGGTGGATCCGCAGGCGTTCAGCTTCGGCAGCCCGGCGGAGGACGCCGAGTTTCACGCCGCGCACCCGGACAAGGTCTTCCCGGTCCTCATCTATTTCAGCCTCGTAACCCTGGCGACCGTCGGCTACGGGCACATCTACCCGATCTCGCTTCAGGCTCGATATATTGCCGTTGCCGAAGGCATCACCGGTCAGTTCTTCCTCGCCGTTCTGGTGGCGCGCCTGGTCGGCATGCAGATGAGCCGGGCGATCGAGCAGGACCGCGACAGGAGTTGACAGTTCACTGACCGATGACCCTCACCCCCGACGGCGCAGCGCGGCGAACGCCGAGCCGAGCAGCGCGGCGAGGGCCGCGAGCCATCCCCGGCGCGAGAGCACCGGTGCCGGCGCGGGGAGCGTCGCGGACTGCACCGCGCTGCGCTGCATCGCACAGCTGTCGTCCGCGTAGGCGCAGACCGTGAAGACACGCACCACATCGCCGCCGCTGATGGCGATCTCGCCGCCGCCGTGGATCGTCGTGTCTGCTGCAATCGACTTGGTGGTCGTACTCGCGATGGTCGCTGGCCCGCCCCAATCGAATGCGATGGCGCCGCCGCCGGCCAGCGCCGCATCGAGCGCGCTCTCCGATTCCGCTCAGTATCGGATGCACGCTCGGCATTCGTGCCGATCGCGGGCTTGCTCGGACGTGTCCTAGGTGTGTATGGTGTATGCCACATGCAGCGAACACAGATCCTGCTCGAGAAGTCCCAGTACGACACTCTCAAGTCGCTCTGCGAGCGCAAGGGCCTCAGCCTCTCGAACGTTGTGCGCGACGCCGTCGAGCTTTACCTGCGGACGGTCGCCAACAAGCGGGCCCCCGCTCTGCAGGAAATCGAGGGCATCGGCAGCGACGCACAGGCCACCGGGCGCACGCACGACACCCATCTCTATTCGCGGCGCAGCCGGCGGTGACCGAACGCGTCTTCGTCGATACCAGCGCCTGGTTCGCCTACGCCAACCGCCGCGACCCGGAGCATCGCGCCGTGCGCGAGGTGGTCGGCCGGCGCGCGGTGCGACTCGTCACTTCGAACTTCGTCTTCGACGAGACGGTCACCCTCTGTCGGAGCCGCCTCGGCCACGCTGCCGCGGCGAAGGTCGGCGAGGTGCTGCGCGAGAACCCGATGATCGATCTCATCCGCCTCTCGGCGGAGGACGAACGGCGCGCCTGGGAGCTCTTCCTCGCGCGCGCCGACAAGGACTACAGCTTTACGGACTGCACCTCCTTCGTCTTGGTGCGGCGCATGAAGCTCGACCTCTGCGTGGCGCTCGACGAGGACTTCGCCCGCGAGGGCTTCGCGACAGTTCCGTAACGACGCCGTGCCTATTTCTCCCCACCACGGTCTTATGGGTGGATTCAACTCAGAGGGGAGCAAGATAACTCTGCCCGAAACGACGGGGGGGACAAACCGCATGTCAAGCGCGGTGAACGCCAACGCCACGCGGGGATCGGGCCGCGGGCTGGGAGACGGTTCGAAAGGGGCCGGGCGGATGGCCGGACAAGCTGGAGTGGGTGACGAAACGCTCTTGTTCGATCTGATGGCAATCGTCCTTGTTTCCCTCCCCCCGCCGCCGGCAGTCCCGCCGACGCCGACTGTGGTCAGGGCGATGGAGGCGAGCGCGTGCGGACACGGCAGCGTATCGGCGACGCCCCGATCGGGCGGGACCGGACAACCGATCGATCCAACGAGGCGGCCGACCAACAGTGGACCTTTGCACATGATGCCGACTCCCCTTCGTGAGGCTTCTCGGGCTGCTTCGATGACGCTCTCAGGCGGACGAGTGGCCGAGCTCGGCCAGCAGGCGAGCCAGGATGGTCAGGAGCTCCTTCTCGGAATTGAACTGCGCCCGCCGCCCCGAGCTCAGGTGTTCGACTCGGCCGGAAAAGGTCGGTTGGGACCCGTCGGTCTCGCGGGCGAACTGGACGACGAAGGCCTTCCAGGCCGGCAGAGCCGGCTGGGGTGGATCCCCGACCTTGTCCGCGGGCATGTCCACACCCTGGCAGCGGTGGCGGGAAAAGTACGGAAGGTCTGAAGAAAATTCGCGGAAATCTCTACGCGAGCAGGGCTCGTGCGTCGATCAAATCCGGGCTGGTGGACTCGGCGCCGAACCAGCCGCAGAGATCGTCCAGGAGGCCCCGGGCATCTGGCGTCCGCCCGCGCGCGGTCCACGCGCGCGCCAGGCTGGTCGCCGCGCGCAGCTCGAGCGACTTCGCCTCCATCTCGCGCGCCAGCTCGAGCGCTCGCCGCAGACAGCTCTCCGCCTCGAGCCACGGGCGGTCGCCGGCTCCATCGCCTTCCCGAGCCGCCCGCGCGCCGCGCCGCGCCGGATGCGCTTTCGCCGCATGGGCCGCCAGCAACAGCTCGCCCTTGAGGCGCCAGAGCTCTGGCCAGTAGGTCCGGTCGAGCGTGGTCTCGGCGACCCGCAGGCCCTCGTCGATCGCCGCCAGTGCCGCTGTGACCTGGCCCGCACGGAGAAGGGCTTCGCTCAGGAAGGCGAGAATGTGGGTGGAAAAGATCACGCCGCCGGTGGCGGACAGGGCAACGCGCGCGCGCTCCAGCTCCTCGATGCCGGCGCGCACCTCGCCCTGCTGAGCGCGCGCCCACCCGCTGAGTCCGAGGGCGATCGCGCCCCAATTCGACAGGCCATGTTCCCCGGTGAGTGCGATGAGCTGCTCGGCATGCTGGCAAACCTCGGCGGGTCGCCGGCAGAACGTCTCGACGACGGTCAGGTGGCCCAAGGCGGCGGCCCGCGTCAGGATAGAGACACCCGGCTGGGATGCCGCCGCGACGCCGCGCCGCGCGTTCGCCATCGCTCCGTCGCTGTCACCGAGAAACCACAACGTGAAGGCAATCCCATACGTGGTGGCGATGATTGGCTCAGGGCCGTAGTCGGGCGCCGCTGGCGACGGCTCGCCCGCCACGTGCCCGGCGAAAATCGCTTCGGCGCGGCGGCGTGCCTCGACATGCCGGCCGAAGAGCGCGGCGCTGCGAGCCAGGAACGTGTCGGCAACCAAGCGATGGTCGGGCGTCAGCTCGCCCGCCAGCGCGTCGAGGTCCTGCGCCAGCGCCGGCGCCCGAACCGGGTCCGCTCGCGCCGTGTACAGATGACCGAGCGCGTAGAGGGTCTGGAAGCGCTGCGCTGCAGTGCCGACCTCGGCTGACAGCTGATGGGTCCGCTCGCAATTCGCCTGCGCCTGGCCCGACGAGAACCCATGCAGGTCGCTCAGCAAGGGCGCCAGCCGCAGGCGCAGCTCGAGCTCCTGGCGCCGCTGCGCGGCTTCGTCCGGCAGATACCGCGACAGCGCCACGGCCGCCTCGAGGTACCGAATCGCTTCCCGCGGCGCGAAGCGCTGGCGCGCGAGTGCGGCCGCGGCGCCCAGGTAGCGGAGCGCGCGGGGGAAATCGCGGCCGCGCTCGAAATGCACCGCCAGCTCCGCGGCGATCTGTTCCGGCGCCCGCTCGCCGTAGGCCTGTTCCAGCGCCTCGCCGATGCGCTGGTGCAGGCGCTGCCGGCGACCGGGTGGAATGCCTTCGTAAACGGCCCGCTGATACATCTCGTGAGTGAAGGCGTAGCGCAGCGCCGAGCTGCCGTCGGGCCAATCGCCGCTGCCGGCGAAGCGCAGGAACCTCTGCAATCGCGCCAATGTCTCGCACCCTTGCTCGACCTCCTCGAGCGTGCCGTGGAGCGGCGCGACGATGGCCTGGACGGCGAACTCCTTGCCGGCGACGCTGGCCGCGTCGAGCAGGGCACGGTCGGCCGGGCTGATCCCCTCGATCTGCGTGGCGATCATCCGCCGCGCATCGTCGGGCACTCCGAGATCGACCTCCTCGGGTATGACGAAGGCCCAACCGGGCGCTGTGTCGAGGATCCAGCCGCGCGCGAGCATGTGCTCCACCACCGCGACCAGGAAGAGCGGGTTGCCGTCGGTGTGCGCGTGGAGCCGCGGCACCAGGTTCGTCGGCAGCTCCCCGCCGGGGAACCGTGCGGTCAGATAGCTCTCCACATCGTCCTGCTTGAGCTCATGAATGGGGAGCTCGGTGCACTGGCGGCGCAGCTGCATGGTGCGGACCGCCGGGCCCAACACATGCTCGTGCACCGCGACCTCGGCAGGCCGGTACGTGCCGATGACGAGCAGGCGCGCGGCCTCGCGATGCTGGGCGAGCTCGGCGAGGAGATCGACCGTCGCCGGATCGCTCCAGTGCAGGTCCTCGAGCACGAGCACCAGGGGCACCTCGGCAGTCAGCGCGTCGATGAGGGCGGCAAACTCGCGCAACATGCGCTCGGCTCGGGCCATCTCCAGGGACTGTCGCAGCGTCTCGGCGTCGTCGCCGATCAGCCAGGGCATCTGGGCGAGCCAGGTCGGGGCGGTGCGGGCCAGGAGCCGGATCAGCGGCTCGGCGTCGGTCCGGTGCGCGAGCCGCTCCAGTGCCTTGAGCACCGGCATGTAGGGCTCGCGCGGCCCGTATTGCTCGATGCAGGCGCCGCGCGCCACCCACACGGGCGGGAACGCACCGTGCACGGCGGGGAGATCGAGAAACGCCTCCACCAGGGTCGTCTTGCCCACCCCTGCCGGGCCGGTGACGAAGACCACCTGCCGCTCTCCGGCACAGGCCTTCGCGAACCGGTCGGCGAGCTCCCGTAGCTCGGCCGTCCGGCCGACGAACGGCCGCACGCCCGAGGGCGTTTCCTGCCAGTCCGGCGCCTCCTCGTGGGCGCTCGATGGAGCTCCCGTCGCAGCGATGAAGCGGAAGCCCCGCCGATGCACGGTCGCGATGAAACGGGGCGTCGCCGCGTCGTCGCCGAGGGCGAGCCGCAGCTCGCCGATCGACTTGGTCAAGGTGTCCGGGGTGACGGCGACGTCCGGCCAGACGGCGTCCAGCAACTCCTCCTTCGTCACCAGCGCGCCCGGCCGCTCGGCCAGGTAGAGCAGAACCGCCCAGGTCTTCGGCCGCAGCGGCAGCGGCCTCCCGGCGCGCGTGAGCTCCCCCCCGCGCCGATCGAGGCGAAAGGGCGGGAAGACGATCGGTTCAGGGGATGTCGCAGTGGGCGAGCTCTCGACACGCATCGGGAAAGGTCTCGGCGGCGGCGAGGCCCGGTCCCCCCGTGCGGGTCCTTCCCCCTGCCCGTGTAAAGGACTCACGACTGTCTAGCATACCGCGCCGCGGCCGAACCAGGCCCGCAGGGCAGTTGGCAACCGCACCGGGGTAGCGGCCGAGTCGAGATCTTTCCGAGAACTTTCCCAGCACCTTCGGGACATGATAGGCCCGTTCGGACAAGTTGGCCCTCGATCTCGAGGACGCAAAGCGCGGGACACCACTCGCGCATGCGCGGGGTGACCCGCCCGGACAGAAGGAGGAGAGTATGATGAGCAGAACCTCGTCCCTATTGTGCGCCGCGGCCATCGCCGTGGCGACCAGCGCGCTGGCCCCGCCCGCAGATGCGGCCAGCCCGCCGACGATGACCTGCGCCGAGTTTCTCTCGCTCAAGGAAAGCATTCAGCCGCGCGCCGTCGCCTGGCTGGATGGCTACTCGGCCGCCGGGAAGCTCAAGGAGGCGGACATCGGTGAGGTCGACGTCGACCGCCAGACCGCCGACCTCGTGGTGGTCTGCAAGCAGGATCCGAAGGTGACGTTCTGGGACAAGATCCGCGCGCATCTTCCCGGCGGCAAGAAGAAAGTGAAGCCGACCAAGATGACCTGCGAGGAGTTCGTCGCCCTCGACGATACGGTGCAGCCGGAAGCGGTCTACTGGGCGGAAGGCTACAACGCAGCCCTGAAGGCCAAGGAGGGCGTCGCGGCTGAGGTCGACCTCGAGCGCGACATCAACGTCGTCGTGGTGGAGTGCAAGCAGGCCCCGAAGGAATCGTTCTGGGACAAGGTGAAGAAGGTCTTTCACAAGTGAGTGCTACGGTCTTCTTGTGTCCGTAGCAGCGGCGCTCCGCGCCGCCACCCGGCACGGAGGCCAGGGTAACCTTTACAAGCCGCGGATCCAGCGCTCGGTTTCGGCGGCCGCGCGAATGGACTCGACGTTGCTCCAGCGGGCCAGGCGGGAGGCGGCGCGTAGCACGTGCCCCGATCGCAGATCCCGCAGGGCGTCGCTGGCGCTGACGGCGACGTGCTGCATGACGCTCGCGTCGCGGTAGCAGTCGACCATGCAGCGCGTGCAGCCGTCGCGCACGTAACGCGACTGGTCCAGGTCGAACACCGAGCACATGGGCTCCGCCCAGCTGTGGCAGCGCCACACCATCAGGTTCCAGTCGAGGTAGAAGTACCGGTATCCCCCGAGGCACTCGAACCGTTGCGGCGCGCCGCGGACGAACCGCTGCATCTCCTCCAGCGCGGCCGTTGGGTTGACGACGGCGAACGATCGCTTGAGCCGCTTGATTGCCTCGAAATGCGCGTCGAGCTCCTCGGATGTCAGCTCGACCAGCGGCGAGTCGCGGTAGCCCAGGAAGCTCGAGGGCAGCTCCGTGAGCGGATAGGAGAAGGTGACCGTCGTGAACCCGAGCCAGCGGAGGAAAGCGCCCAGCGCCTCGTAGTCGTCGATCAGGCGGCTCACGGTCACCGAGGCGGTGGACTGGACGCCGAGCAGTGCCAGCTCTGCATTGGCCACCCGGATGCGCTCGCAGACCCCCGGAAGCCGGCGGTTGGCTTCGTGAGCGGCGGGCGTGGCGGCGTCGACGGAAATGACCACGCTCGAGACCCCGGCGGCAACCAGCGTCCGGCAACGCTCGCGGGTCAGGCGCGAGCCATTGGTGACCAGCAGGACCCCCATGTGCCGGCGCCGCGCATGCTCGATGATGGCGTCGAGGCCGGGGTGGAGGGTGGGCTCCCCACCGGACACGATCAGATAGCGGATGAACAGGTCGGAGAGGACATCGATCGCGCGGCAGGCATCGTCGACCGGCACATAGCGCCACTCGGCACGGGGCAGGACGTCGAGGGCGAAGTTGCAGAACGCGCAGCCCGCGTTGCAGGCGTTGTTGATGGCGAAGATGCACTGGCCCGGCCCGCCGCTCTGGAGGGTGCGCTTCGCCCATTGCCACCACGACTCCTGGGACGCTCCGGGAACGCCGGCATCCCGCCCGCTGCTCGTTCGAGCCGGCGCCTTGAGATCCGTGGTCGGCAGATGGTCGAGGACCGACATGATTGCGTATTCCCTGGCGTGCGCTCACCGCGGGCGAGCCGCCCGCGGTCGCAGGGCGGCCGCTCACTGCGGCCGCAGCAGGATCTCGGTGCGGCGGTTCTGTGCCCGGCCCTCGGCCGTGTCGTTAGAGGCCACCGGGTGATACTGCCCGGCGGAGATGGCTCGCATCGCGGTCGGGTCGACTCCTTTGGCCTGCAAGTGGCGAACGACGACATCCGCCCGCGCGCCGGCGAGCTCCCAGTTCGTCGGAAACCGATCGGCCAGGCCCGGGCCGATCGGCAGGTTATCGGTGTTGCCGACGACGTCGATCTGGTCGCCCTGTCCCGCCAGCTGCGGGGCAACCTTGTCGAGGGCGGCGATGCCGCTCGGGCTCAGCTCCACCGAGCCCTCGCGGTAGAGGAGCCCGCTCGACAGGCGTACCCGGATGCCGTCCTTCAGTTGCTCGATCTCCACCTGGTCGGCGGCGATCTCCGAGCGCAGCGAGGCCTCGATCGCCTGCTGCTGCTGGAGCATGCTGTTGTATGTCGACTGAAAGACGCAGCCGGCGAGCAAGAACACGGCCGTGATCATTCCAACGCCGCGCCCCACCCGAGTGAATCGGTATCCCTGACTGTGCCCGTTGACCATGCGAATCTCCTTTCTGACGACGAGTATTTTGCAGTTGCCGCTGGCGAAGTCAGGAGCATACTGAGAAAGTTCTCGGAAATCAGGCTTCCCCACCCCGCCCCCGGCGGCGACGGCGCGCCGCCCTCCAAAGTACTGCCGTGGTCAGTTTGGCTGGAGGCGCCGCGCTGTCGGCGCCGGGGGCGGCGGGTGTGGGTCACAATCGTCGCGCGCCCTCCCTAGCCGATTTCCGCCAAACCCAGCCGGCCTTTCCAGCGGTGGGTGAGAATGGCGCGCAGGGAAGCCGATTCGGGAGCGCCGAGGGTGGGATCGAGGGCGAGCCAGCGCTCGGCGGCATCGCGCGCCTCGGCCAGCGTGCGGGTGTCACGGATCAGGTTGCTGACGCGGAAGTCGGGCAGGCCGTGCTGGCGGGTGCCGAGGAACTCGCCGGGACCGCGAAGTTCCAGATCGACCTCCGCGATCTTGAAGCCGTCGGTCGTGTCGCGCATGGCTTTGAGCCGGCGGTAGACGTCCTCGCCGCGGTGGTACGGGGCGACCAGCAGACAGAGGGCGTGGTCGCTGCCCCGCCCCACCCGGCCGCGCAGCTGGTGCAGCTGGGAAAGGCCGAAGCGGTCGGCGTGCTCGACCACCATGACGCTGGCGTTGGGCACATCGACCCCGACCTCGATCACCGTGGTGCTGAACAGCAGCTGCAGGTCCCCGGACCGGAAGCGCTGCATGATCGCGTCCTTCTCATTCGACTTCATCTTCCCGTGCAGCAGCCCGACGCGATACCCGGCGAAGACGGTCTGGCCGAGCTCGCGCGCCATGCTGGTGGCATCGCGCAGATCCTCCTTCTCGGACGCCTCGATCAGCGGGTAGACCACGTACCCCTGCCGGCCGCGATCGAGCTCCTGTCGGACCAGCTGGTAGACGCGTCCGCGCTCCGCCTCGCTGAAGACCATCGTGCGCACCGGTTGGCGGCCGGGCGGCAGCTCGTCGAGAATCGAGACGTCGAGGTCGCCGTAGATCGTCATGGCGAGCGTGCGCGGAATGGGTGTGGCACTCATCAGCAAGATGTGCGGTGACCGCCCGCTGTCCTCGCCGCGCAGCCGGCGCAGCATCGCGGCGCGCTGCAGGACGCCGAAGCGGTGTTGCTCGTCGACGATGCCGAGCCCGAGCGCGGGCATGCGCACACCTTCCTGAATGAGGGCGTGGGTGCCGACCGCCAGCTGAATCTCGCCGCTTTCGAGGGCGCCGTGCAGCCGCTTGCGTCCGCCCCGCGCGGCCTCGCCGGTGAGCAGCGCGGCGCGCACGCCGAGCTGCTCGGCGAAGCTCGAGATCGTGGCGTAGTGCTGCTCGGCGAGCAGCTCGGTAGGCGCCATGAACGCCGCTTGGCAGTCGTTCTCGATCGCGACCAGGGCGGCGAACAACCCGACGACCGTCTTGCCGCTGCCGACGTCGCCCTGCAGCAGACGGTGCATCGGATGCGGGCGGGCCAGATCGGCGTACAGCTGCTCAACCACGCGGCGCTGCGCCCCGGTGAGGGCGAAGGGGAGGAGGGCGGCGAGACGGTCGGTGAGGCCGCCGCGGCGCGGCAGTGCGAAACCCGATTCATCCGCGACCTGCCGGCGGCGCAGGCCCATCCCGAGTTGGAGAAAGAAGAGCTCGTCGAACACCAGGGCACGGTGGGCGGGCGAGCCGAAGCGGTTGAGGCGGTCGACGTCGGCGTCGGGGTCAGGGAGGTGCAGGGCCCGCAGCGCCGCACCGGCGTCCATGAGGCGAGCCGACCCGGTGATGCTCTCCGGCAGCACGCTCGGGACGAGATCGGCGGAGTCGCGCGCCGCCTGCTGGACGATCTTGCGAATGGTCCCGACCGTCATCGAGGTCGGTTTCTCATACACCGGCAAAATGCCCTGCCCGGCCGACTCGTCCCCGCCAACGTCGATCTCCGGATGGGTGATGCGTTTGCCGCCTCCGGGCGAGCGCTCGACCCTGCCATACACGAGCAGGCGCTGGCCGACCCGGTGGCGCGAGCGGAAGTAGACCACCTGGTTGTACCAGGTTAACCCCAAGAGCCCGGTGGCATCGCGCAACACACCCTCGAGAATCCGCCGGCGGCCACGCCCGACGGTGCGATCGCTCAGCTGAACGAGCTCGCCGGCGATGCTGGCTTCCTCGCCGATCTGCAGCTCGGCGATCTGGCGCACGCGGCGCCGGTCCTCGTAGCGGAACGGCAGATGGTAGAGCAGGTCTTCGACCGTCTCGATGCCGAACTTGCGCAGCTGCTCGGCGCGGCGCGGGCCGACCTCCTTGGCGTACTGGACGGGACGCGCCAGCGTGCTGAGCGCCGTCGTGAGCTCGTGCCCGGTGGCCCGATAGGTGGGCTCCGGGTCGACCGCTGAGTTCGGCGAGGCGAGGTCCGCGAGCAGATCACGGCACTCGGTCGCCAGCACTCTGCGCCGCGCCGGATCCGCCTCCTCGATCTGCTCGAGTCGGGCGCAGAGAGCTTCGAACTGCTCGCGCCGCCGTCCGGCCGGCAGGCGGGTGCGGACCGCGCGCCCGCGCGCCGCCAACTCGCGCCCCGGCACGTGTGTGCGCGCGGCCGCCTCAGCCCGCGCGCCGGCCAGGAACTCCAGCGGCCGGCGCACCGCGTCGAGGAACTGGGCGAGCGGGTCGGAATCGGGCTGCGGCTGTCCTCGCTGCATGGAATGCGGTCCTCGTCGCCTGAGGTCGGGCAAGCAGGTGTGCCTTGCCCTCGATAGTGGACGCCGCTGCCACGTTTGCGGCCTTCCCGCAACCCGGGCGATCTGGTACGAGCGAGACACGCCCGGTGGCGGTTCGCCAGCCGTGAGGCAATCGGCTACCTCGAGCGACGAGCGCGCTTCACATCGAACGGACCTTCTCGCGGTGCTGGAGCGCATGCTCGGTGAGATTGAGGAGCCCGAAGCTCACAAAGGGAGGTAGACCATGACCCAGCTCGATCTCCGGCCACACACGATCGTCGCGGCGCTACAGCCGCACCGGCGTTCGTTGGGAGCCATGTGTGCCGGGATGCTTGTCTTCACCCTCGCCGTGATGGCCGCGCCGCCGGCGGTGCGCGCCCAGGCACAGGCGCAGGCGAAGCCGAACATCCTGTTCATTATGGGCGACGACATCGGCTGGATGCAGCCGAGCATCTACCACCGCGGCCTGATGGTCGGGGAAACGCCCAACATCGACCGCATCGCGAACGAGGGGGCGCTGTTCACCGACTACGTCGCGATGCAGAGTTGCACGTCGGGACGGAACGCCTTCTTCACCGGCATGTATCCGCTGCGCACGGGGATGATCCCGCCGCAGTTGCCCGGCAGCCCGTCCTACCTACGACCCGGCACCCCGGCGATCGCCAAGTTCCTGCTCGACCTCGGCTACACCACCGGCGAGTTCGGCAAGAACCATCTGGGCGACCACACCGCGTCGCTCCCGACCGCGCACGGGTTCCAGGAGTACTGGGGCTACCTCTACCACCTGGACGCCATGCAGCAGGTGAGCTTCCCCGACATCAACAAGAGCCCTACCGAGCAAGGAGTCGCTCCGCCGTGCAAGAACACCGCCGTCCCCGGCCTCTCGGACCCCCCGGGTGCAGTCGACCAGAAGACAACGCTCTGCCTGATGCCCCCGCGTCCGGTCCTCGCCTGCACATCCTCCGACGGGACGCAGAAGAACCAGACCTGCAAGGACGAGGGCCCGCTGACGCTGGATCGCTCCAGGACCATTGACGAGGAAATCTCGGCCAAGGTCATCGACTTCCTCGACCGCAACGACCCGAAGAAGACCAACAAGCCGTTCTTCGTCTG